>Ga0210384_10005667_pt1 | contig 13507 bp, 5 predicted proteins | sample IncBWH2MmetaG_FD_160574 | JGI IMG/M metagenome (GOLD analysis project Ga0210384, IMG submission 160574) | Forest soil microbial communities from Barre Woods Harvard Forest LTER site, Petersham, Massachusetts, United States - Inc-BW-H-2-M | ecosystem: Environmental > Terrestrial > Soil >...
CGGAGAGATGGCCCAGGAGTTCCGGAACACCTGGGGGAGCGTCGAGGTCATGGGGGGGCACGCCGCCGACCGGCTCCTCGCCGCGGAGCTCCTGACCGCCTCCGGTGCCCCGATCGAAACGATCTACGCTCCGATGATGAACACCGTCAGCAAGGTCCGCGAGGCGGTCGGGGACCAGACTCCGGCGGTCGCGACCGCGGCGATCCTCCATCTCTGGCCCCCGCAAACGAGCCAGGTCGACCTCGCCCCCTACCTCGCGTTGCGCGCCGGTGCCGGTTCCGAGCAGGGCGCCGCCCTGCTTCTCGGGAGCGGCGGCGCCTCCGCCCTCGCGCTCCGCGACCGACTCCTCACCGCCCTCCGGGGACCGGCGGGATCGAAGGACCACCTGCTCGCTGCGACGTACCTGGCGGTCATCGGGGCCGACCCCGCCCGTGCCGTCCCCCGGGTCCTCGAGATCGCCCAGGGGCTCGCCAAGGCGTTGCCCCATCCGTTCGCCGCCGCCGCGGTCCTCTCCGACCTCGACAGCTTGGGCCCAGCGGAGATCCTCAACTGGGTCGAGAAGGCGACGGACATCGTGCGGAACCACCGTCTCGCGCCCAGCGCGGCCGAGCTGACGGCGCTCGGCGTCGAGCTGGTCCACGGGCTGCCCCGCCACGAGTTCGACGAACGGATCGGCACCGGCGCCGAGGAGGCCGCCCCGATCCCCGCTCTCGTCGCTCTTTATTCCTGGGTCTATCGACCGCTCGATCTCGGGGTCTCGGCTCCGACCGCCGCCGCCCCCGCTCCGTAGCGATCGACCCGGTCGTTGGCCTAGGTTCTCCCCGGGAGGGGCCTGTCCCGGCGCTGGAAGCGGTCGATCCGCCGTCGGAGGGCCGCTACCCGGGGCCTTCGTCGTAGATCGGTCGGGAGCCCGCGGCATCGCCGTCCGGAGCCCCGCCCGCGGCCCCCGACGGGTCCGTCTCGGGCGGCGGCCCGCCGTCCGAGGCCGCCGGCTCGTCGGAGGTCGGCGGGGTGGAGTTCCATGACTGGACCGCCGTCGGGGGGCGCCGCCGGGCGATCAGGAGGCCGATGACGAGCCCAGCCGCGAGCATGGCGATCAGGAGCCCGAGCGCCGTCGTCTGGCCGGTCGTGCTGCTGCCGGAGGTCGTCGCCGGTGGATAGACCGGCGCGAAGACCGCCGTTTCCACGACCGGTCCGTTCATCGTGACCGAGATCGCCGACGCGGTGCCGCTCGCCGAACCCGCGCCCGAGCCGGTCCAGTTGACGAACTGCCAGTTCGACCCGGACGCGGTCGCGGTGAGGGGCACCGTCGCGCCCTTGGCCTCCCAGCCACCCGACGAGGCGTTCCCGCCGTTGGAGCCCGTGACGGTCAGCAGGTACTGCGTCGTGAAGGTGACGGTGATCGAGGTGTTCGACAGGACGCCCTGGCTCCACGACGCGTTCGTCGGCAGATAGCGGGTCGTCCCGGCGGCCGAATAGACGGTCGGCACGATCAGAGTGTAGGTGCCGTTGAGCCCGCCGATGGTCAGCGTCGTCGTCGCCGACCCGGCCCCGCCCGTCCCGAGCGAGATCGACCAGTTGGCGCCATTCGGGAGGCCGCTCTCCGTCACGGTGAGCGAGTAGACCGCCGGAGCGTGGGTCGGTTTCGGAAGGAACTGCGCCGTCTCCCAGATCGGCGCGTTCGCCGTCGGGGAGATCGTGAGCGCGCTGCCGCCGATCGAGCCGCTCCCGCTCGCGTTCCATCCGGCGAGGTAGTAGCCGACGTCGGGGGTCGCGGTGACCGGGATCGTCGCGCCGGCCAACGCCCACGAGCTTCCCGGTCCGGGAGAGATCGCCCCGCCGGCGGTCGACGCCAGGGTGACGAGATACTCGGTCGCGACGGTCAGGTTGAGCCAGCCGTTCGAGCTGACGTTGAGGACGCCGGGCGAGACGTACGGGAAGGAGGTGTTCAAGACCGTCGGCACGAACCGGGTGAGCTGCGAGGAGTTCTCATAGGCGATCGGGAGCGAGATCCGGTACGGACCGGAGAGCAAACCGGCAGCGACATACGATGCACCGCCCGTGAAGTTGGTGGACCCGAGCCCGACGGTCAAGGAGACCCCGGCCGGGAGCCCGACGACGGCGATCCGGACGGTCCAGCGCGGAGGCGGGTTGAGCGAGAACGTCGCGAGCTCGGTGACCGGCCCGCCGGGGATCACCTTCGGGTTCGGGGTCGCCGTCGTCACCTGGCCGACGCCCGACCCGGACCAGCCGACGAAATAGTAGCCGGAGGACGGGGTCTCATTGAGCTGGACGAACCCGCTCGAGTGGACCCACTGGCTGCCCGGGGTGACCGTGCCGCCGGTGCTGTTGGTGACCGTGACCCAGTACTCGGGCGAGTAGGTCACCCAGACGATCGCCGGCCCGTCGAGCGTGACGCTCGCCGGGAACGTCGAGAAGTTCTGCCAGGCACCGCCGACGGTGAACGGCTCGAAGGTGATCAGGCTCGGGTAGTAGGAGGTCCCGCCGGTCAGGTAGACCGGGGAGGCTGCGACCGACTGGCTGCCTCCGGCGAGGCTCACCGTCCAGTTGGCGCTCTGGACGCCATACTGGGCCGCGTTGAGGGTGAGCGACCACGGGGTGGCCGTCGGAAGGCCGACGGCGCTGAACGTCGTCGAGAAGTCAGCGGTGGTGGGAAGGACGGCGGTGAAATTCTCCGAGACGATCCGCACTCCCGGGAGCTCGACGGGCGACTGGGGGGTCGAGGTCCCGACCCAGTACTTCCCGGTGACCCCGTCGGGGATCGTCCAGACGGCGTAGGAGGTGATCCCGACGGTGACGTTGCTCGTGATCCCTAGCCAGGGGGTGGTGCTCGAGTTGGTCGCCGTCCCGTTCCCGTAGCCCCAGGCAGAAACGGTCCACTTCGTCGACGCCGGCAGGCCCGACTCGTGGAACATCAGCGTGGCGTTCTCCGTCGTGCACTGCAACGGCGGAGTGTTGTACGAGTAGTCGATGCACGAGGAGACGACGCGGAAGTTCGCCGACTCGTTGACCGGTCCGTTCGCCGTGATGTTGATGAACGGGGTCGAGGAGTTGACGGATCCGGCGCCGGTCCCCGTCCACGACAGGAATGAGAGGTTCTCGAACGTCAGGTAGCAGAACGTGCACGCCCCGTAGATCGGGTTCAAGGTGACCGCCTCGCCGAGCGTCGAGCCGAGGGGTACCCAGTTCGGAGCGGGGGCCGGGGTGATGTTGTAGTTGATGCGGATCGAGTACGGCGAGTCCCAGCAGAACTGGACCGTGCTGACGGCGCACGACGGGATCCACGGGTTCGACGTCACGTTGACCAGGACCTGCTCGGAGAAGTTCTCGTAGATCGTCGAGCTCGCGGTGAACGACGCCGGCGGCGGGATGCTCGGCGTCGATCCGTATCGGATCCCGTAGCCGGCGGCGATGTTCCCGACCGTCCAGTTGACGGCGGTGCTGGGCGGGACCCCGGAGACGCTCAACGCCGTCGGGGCGTTGCCGGCGCGCGGGTTGCCGCCGACGTCGATCGTCCACGGCGTGCCGGGAGTGAGGCCCGTCTCGAGGTAGGTCAGGGTGACCCCGACGCCCCGGTACAGGGTGGAGACGGTCACCTGAGAGGACCCCGAGGCCGACGGGTAGTAGCAGAACGAGGTCGCGCACCACTCGTGCGACCAGCTGAGGAACACGTTCGTCCCCGCGGAGACCATCGTGTCGTACTCTCCGTCCGGCATGTACGGCCAGTCGGTCGAGTTGGTCCAGATGGTGATCGGGCTCGAGAACGTCGTCCCGTTGTCCGTGCTGTTCAGGTACAGTTGGAACTGCGGGCAGTTGTACGTCGCCTGGCAGACCGCCGGATCGTTCACGGGGAGCCAGGTCGTCTCCAGCTGGAGGATCCCGTCCGAGGTGGTGGTGATCGCGACGTTGTAGGCGTTGAACCCGGTCCGATCGAGGAGCGCGCTGCTGATGTAGTGCGGCGTCGCCCAGGTGACGCCCCCGTTCGAGGAGTTCGTGACGAACGCGTTCGGCTCCACGGTGCTGTAGCAGTACGGCGTGCACGTCGAGAACGGCTGGCCGCCGGTGTACGCGAGGTAGAGCTGGCCGTTGACCGGATTGATCGCCAGCTGCGGGGCGGGGTATAGGAACCCCTCGTTCGCGCCCCAGCCCGCCGAGGCCGCGACGGCGCCGCGGGTCGCGTTATGCAGGGCGAACGTCGTCCCGTTGTTCGTCGAGCTCCCGACGAGGATGTTCGCCGTGAAGACGTAGTAGACGCAGCTCTTCGTGCAGTTGTACGAGTACTGCCACGTGATGTTCGTCGTGTAGGCCAGGTAGAGCGTCCCCGTCGCCCCGGTCAGGACGAACGGGTTGATCCCCTGCTGGGCGCCACCGGCGGCGACGTCCGGCAGGTCGATCCGCGTTCCCCAGGTCTGGCCGCCGGTCACCGAGACCAAGAGATGGACCTGCGACGAGCCCTGGGTCGTCGATGGATAGACCCCGTACGGCGCCTGGCTGTAGTTCATCCAGCTGACGTAGATCGTCTGGCCGAAGGCGGTGATCCACGGCCGCTCGGGCAGCCAGTTCTGGGCGGTGAGGGTCGGGTTCGAGGAGGCGTTGAGCGTCACCGGGGCGGTCCAGGTGGTGCCGTTGTCGTAGCTCTCGGTGAGGACCAATCGCGCGAAGGCGACGGACCAGTATCCGTACTGTCCGAAGTTGGTGTACGGCATCGGGGAGCTGAACGGGGTCATGTTGAGCTGGATGTAGGCGAGGACGAGGGTCCCGTTCGAGAGCGACGTCAGCGACGGCTGCCAGGCGTTGACGTACTGGTTGGCGTGGGTGCAGTCCGCGTTGGAGAGGTACGTCGGGGTCGTCCACGTGGCTCCGCCGTTCGTGGACGAGGAGAAGCCGATCTCGGTCTGGGCGTACGGGGTGACGTTGGCGCACGCCGTCGCGTTCGTCCACACGGTGTAGGCGACGGCGAGCACGCCGTTCGTGGTGAGGTTCAGCGACGGGTCATTTGAGTTGTTCTGCGGAGTCCCAAATATCGGCGGCGCTCCGGTCGCCGGGAAGGCGATCGGCGAGTTCACGAAGAACGTCCCGCGTCCGCTGTTCGGCGGACCGAAGGAGTGGGGCAGGCTGGGCGCCACATGCGAGGCGGGGTGCGGAGCCGCGAGGGCGGTCGTCGACCCGGCATGGCGTGAGCCCGGGAACGGCGACCCTTTGGACCCCAACGCCGACGAGGGGCCGGTGGTCGACAATAGCAAGAGGCCGACCACTCCGATCGCGAAGACGGCCGCGATCGAGCGGCTCAGCCATCGGCGCGGGGTCTCCCGCGCTCGGGCATTGAAGATCATGCGGAACCTCCGGAGTCCGGATCGTCGGCCGCGGGCTCAGGACCCGTGGCGGGGGCCATCTCGGGGGGAGGAGACGGACCGCCGCCCCGACGCATTCGCATGGCGACGATGCCGATGATCAGTCCGATCACCAGTCCGGCGATCCCCAACTCGGCCCACAGGGCCGTGCTGGACCAGCTGCTCGTGATCGTCGTCGACGCCGGGGCCGGGGGCGCGAACGTCGCGACCTCGCTGATCGGCGCGTTGACGGTCACGTTCTGGAAGGCGTTGGGGCCAGTGTACGCGCCGGTGCCCGTCCCGCTCCATCCTTTGAAGACGCTCGCGCCCTGCGATACCGCCGCCAGCGCGAGGTTCGAACCGGCCGCGTACCACCCACCGTGGGGCGACGCCGAACCGCCGCCGAGCGCGGAGACCGCGACCCAGTAGGAGGTACGATACGTCAGGTTGAGGCCGGTGACGTTCGAGGAGACCGTGATCTTCGTGGGGGGGCCGACCGGCTGGTACTGCGTGCGACCGTCCGGCGAGAGGGCGCCCTGGACGTTGATACTGTACGGACCCGCCGCGAGGTTCGAGACGGTGAGCGTGGCGCCGGTCGACGAGTAGACGGTGCCGCCGACGCCGACCGACCAGGCGGTCCCGGGAACGAAGGCGGTGGTGTCGACGAACGTCACGGAGTACTTGGACGCCACCTTCGGGAGGACCGGGGCGAAGACGGCGAGCTCGGTGATCGGCCCTCCGATGGAGGTCGTCCGAGGGTTCGTCGCGCCGCTGAAGCTCCCGGTCCCCGATCCGTTCCATCCGAGGAACTGGAACCCGCTGCTGATCGGGGTCGCCAGGAATGTCCCGCTGTCCGACGCGGCGAGCCAGAACGAGGCGGAGTACGACCCCCCCGTCGAGGTGACCGAGACGGTGCCGCCGGCGGTCGTCTCGAGGGTGACGTAGTACTGGGCCGCGAACGATATCGGCACCGGCGATCCCGCACAGACGGTCGCCGGGGCTCCGACCGGGGCGTAGCGGTCGAGGCTCGAGCCGTACGCGTAGGGGACGGCGAGCGAGTAGCGGGTCTGGGAGCACGCGTTGAGGTTCGAGACCGTCAACGTCGAGGTGTTCGACGAGTACCCCACCCCGCCGACGTAGACGGTCCACCAGGTACCCGCCGGAAGGGCGCTCTCGGTGAAGGTGACGTTGAACCGGTTGCCCGGCAGGGGCGCGAAGCTCGCGGACTCCTGGATCGCGCCGTTGACGGTGACCGTGGCGATCGCGGTGGTGCCTGTGAACGACCCGTTTCCGATCCCCGACCAGCCCACGAACCGGTAGCCCGGGTTCGCGGTGGCGTTGTAGGTGACGTGGGTTCCGGGGAGCAGCCAGCTCGTGGAGGGGGCCGGGACGATGTGGCCGCCGGCCGACGAACTCACCGTCAGGGCGTACGCCGCGGAGAACGTCACGGGGTAGGTGTTCCCCGTGGTGACGTTGATCCTCGGGCCGAAGGCGTTCGGCGCATAACCGGCCGAGCCGTCGGACGCGACGACCGGGTAGCTGTGGACGGGGTAGGTCCCCGGATGGCCCGTGACGTTGATCCACGCCGTCGCCGAGCTGTACTCGGTCCCGTTGAAGCTCAGGTGCCAGACCGAACCGGGGACGAGACCGGTCGCATGGAACGAGATCTTTCCGGACGCCGCCGCGACGTGGACGTAGGCGAACGTCAGGTTGACGACCGGGTTCTCGGGGATCGCGATCGGGTCCCCGAGCTCCGGCCCGCCGAAGTACTTCCAACCGGCCTGCGCCGAGGTGGCCGTCGCCGAGGTGACCCAGTGGGCCCCCATCCCGACGTTCGGGAGGACGACCGACGTGGTCCCGGCCGCGGAGTGGACGGCTCCGTCCCAGGCGAAGGAGTAGGTCGAGGACGATGGCAGCCCCTGCGGGGCCACCGTGACATTGAACGTCGAATCCGACTGCGCCCAGGCGGTCTCGTTGATCGGCCCGTTCATGACGATGTGGGCCGTCGAGCCGGCGCCGGTGAAGTTGCCGTTGCCGGTCCCGTTGAAGTAGTAGATCCCGATGTACGAGTAGTAGTACTGCCCGACCGGGTAGGTGTACTGCTGGCCGATGTCGAGGTGCGTCCCGGCCGGGAAGTACCAGGGGAACGGGTTGCCCCCGTTGTAGTAGTACCCCTTGCCGGACTCCCAGTAGTAGTAGCAGCTCTCCGGGGCCGATCCGGAGTAGTTGAAGATGTCGAGATAGAAGTACGGGATATCCTTGGGCTCGATGTTGAAGTTGAGGCCGTAGACCTCGGTGTAGTTGAACCAGTAGGTGACGTTCGCGACCAACGTCGTCGCCCTCGGGCCGCTCTGCGTCGCCGATTGCGCCGACCAGAACCCGTTGGGGATGAGCGCGGAGGGGCCCTGGATGATGACCACCTGGGAGGCGGTCGGCACGTTCGTGACGTTGATCGATCGCTGCAGGCTGCTGAAGATGTTCCCGTCGATCATGAACGCCCACGAGGCGCCGGGGCCGAGGTTACCGACGATCCCCTGGACCGTGACGGTCGGGCCGACGTACGGCTGCGCGACGACCAGCTCACCGGTCAGGGTGTACTGCGGCGAGAACGTATATCCGGACGGAAGGGCGTAGCCGATCAACGGGCTCCCGGTGGCGTTGAAGGCGACGGCGCTTCGGAAGCCCAGATAGTTCGCATACCCGCCGGCGTTCTCGGCCACCGTGGCCGAGATGAGGTCACTGAAGTGGATGCCGTCCGGGCTCGTCGTGATCCATTGGGTGTAGCCGCTGCTGTAGTACGTGGCGCTCGACGCTCCGCACGACTGACCGGATTGGTTGTACCAGCCGAGCGAGACGTATTCGTATCCGGTGGGCGAGATGGAGACGCCCGGGTTGAAGTACCCGACGGCGAAGGTGTTCTGGTCGTTCGGGAGCCCGCGCCCGATCGTCGCGTTCGCCCAGGAGACGCCGCCGTTGGAGGAGGTGGCCGCGAACGCCTGGGTCGAATACCACTGGTCGTAGTAGTAGTCCTTCGTCAGGTTGATCGCCCCGACCCACACGACGTCGAGGCTCGAGCTGATCGCGTTGTAGGCGATGGCGGTGAGGGGGGCGTCCTCGAACAGGAAGCTGCTGCCGTAGTTGTAGTTCCCGTTGTAGTAGCCCGACTCCCCGTTTCCGGTGTTGTGCGCGACGACGTACGGCCCGCTCCAGCTGGTGCCGTTCGAGCCCGAGGTCGCCACGACGATGTCGTCCCCGTACTCGGTGTTGAACGTGGCGCCACAGTAGGCGATGCAGTGCCGATTCGTTGCATAGCTGACGGCGACGGTCCCCGTGGGGGTCACGGTGACGGCGGGAGAGATGCTGTTGTTGAACTGAGAGGCGTTGAGGCCGGGGAGGGTGTAGGGGCCGTGCCAGGTCACCCCCGCGTCGGACGAGTAGACGAATTCGACGGCGATGGGCGCGACGGTGGTTCCCGGGAGGGTCGAGGACCCGTTGACGATGTTCTCGTAGGCGATGTAGACCGTCGAACCGAACGCCGCGAGCGAGGGGCGGGCGATGTTCGCCCCGCCGGCCACGGCGATGATCTTCGGGGTGGAGAACGAGGTGGCGTTGTTCGTGGAGTTGGTGAACACCAGCGCGTCGCTCGGACGGGAGGTGTAGTCGATCACGGGCGTCCCGTAGCCGAGGACGCCCAGCTGAGAGGCGTTGCCCTCGACAAAGGTGCCGTAGACCGTCCCCGTGCGGCTGACGGCGAACGACGGTTCTAGCTGTTGAACGAACGGGCAGGAGATGGGGAAGTACGTGGGGCCCCCGAAGGAGTTCCCGTTGTTGGACGAGAGCGAGTAGGCGACCCGGACCGAGGTGTTGCCCGTGGCGTTGAGCTCGCCGGCCGGGCACGTCTGGGTGGCCTTCGAGAGGATCGAATAGGAGACGGAGATGTTCGAGTTCTTGAGCGGCAGGAGGCTCGGTTCCTGGGCCTGGATGAAGCACTCGTAGGAAGCGCAGGAGACATTGGCGGAGGGGACGGTGGCGAATCCGGTCGTGTTCTGGTAGAAGGTGCCGGTCACTCCGGCGAGCGGATGCGAGGCGGCCGGGACGGCGGCCCCTCCCGCGGCGGGGGCCAACAGGGAGCGGGAATGGGATCCCGCGTTCGCCGGGGCCGTCGCGAAGTGGGACGCGTTCCCCAGACTCGGCAGGGTGGACAGCAGCACCCAGACGAGGACCATGGGCACAATCCATCGGCGCAGGCGGGCGGAACCTCCGGTAGGCGAGGGAGGAGACATACGTATTGAGACCCCGGCCGCTGGTTAAATACCTTTCCCGGGACTCCCTCGAAGAATGACCGTCCCGGAAGCGCTCCGGACCGCGCCGGGGGACCCCCGGGGCACCGGCGAGTTCAAGCGGGTCCCGTCGACCCCAACCGGGGCGGAACGGACCCAATCGATTTGAATCGGGGTTCGTTCGCTGCGCGGGATGGAACACTCGGCCGGGGCGGAACCCGCCCAGAGTTTGGGGCATTCCACGCTCTCCCTCCCATGGCTGGTCGCCGCCGCCCTCCTGATCGGGGGTGGCCTGTTCGTGATCTCCTACTTCATTCTGACCTTCCAACTCGTCTACCTCGCCGGGATCGCGATGGTCGTCGTCGGCGGCCTGATGCTTTTCGACCCGCGGGCCGGGCCGGACCACGCCTGATCCTCCCGCGGCCCGAGGGTCCGCCGGATGCGCTTATGGGGGCGGGCCTATGGGCTGGGCATGGCCTCACCCGCCCCGGTCATCGTCAAACTGGGCGGGAGCGTCATCACCCGGAAGCGCGAGGCGGCCCGTATCCGCCCGAAGGTCCTCCGTCGCCTGGCCGAGGAGCTGTGCGAGCCCGGGGGACCCCCCCTGGTGGTCCTCCACGGGGCGGGATCGTTCGGACATCCCGGGGCGGTCCGGTGGCGGCTGGCCTCCGCCCCGCCCTCCGAGGGGGATCCCCACCGGGCCCGTGGGGCGGCCATCGTGTCGGCCGAGGTCCGACGCTTGCACGTCGCCGTCCTCCGGGAGCTCGTGGACGCCGGGGGTCGACCGGTCTCGGTCCCGGTCGCCGGATCGGCGCGGAACCACGAGGGCCGGCTCTCCCAGTTCGATCCCGATCCGTTCCGACGCTGGCTCTCGGCCGGTTTCACCCCCGTCAGCTTCGGGGACGTTGTCCTGGACGACCGTTGGGGAACCTCGATCCTCTCCGCCGACTCGATCGCCCTCGAACTCGCCTCCGCCCTTCGGGCGGAACGGGTCCTGTTCGTAAGCGACGTCCCGGGGGTGCTGGGACCCGCGATACGGGGTCGGCGACCCGTGATCCCCGAACTCACCTCCGAACTCGTCCGCTCGCTCCAACCGAAGGTCGGGGCCCCCGACGTCACCGGGGGTATCCGGGGCAAGGCGGAAGCGATGCTCGCCATCGCCGAGAAAGGGACCCTCGCAGGTCTTATTAGCGGACTCTCGGATGGGGCGCTCTCGAGGGCAGTCCGAGGGGAGGCGGTCTACGGGAGCTGGGCCAAAGCCGCCGCCCATTGACCCCGGCCCGGCCGCTGGCCGCGATGCGGGGCTCGACCTGAGCTCCCGGAAGGCGGAGCACGTCAAGGTCGTCCTGGCGGGAGATGTCGAAGGGCGATACCGGTACTGGAACGACATCCAGTTGGTCCACAACGCGCTCCCCGAGATCGACTTCGCCGAGATCGATCCGTCGGTGACCCTGTTGGGCAAGAAGCTCGCCGCCCCGCTGATGATCACCGGGATGACCGGCGGATTCCCGGACGCGGTCAAGATCAACGACCACCTCGCGCATGCCGCCGCGGAGCTCGGCCTGGCCATGGGGGTAGGCAGCACCCGGGCCGCGATCCTCCGCGGGCAGTATCCGGAGAGCTACGCGTGCGTCGGCCGGCACCCCGTCCCCCTCAAGCTGTCGAACATCGGGGCGCCGCAGATCATCGGCCAAGCGCCGGGCGATCGGGTCGTCGGGGCCGACGAGGCGAAGGCGGCGATGGATCTCATCGGGGCCGACGTGCTGGCGATCCACCTCAATTTCCTTCAGGAGATGGTCCAACCCGAGGGCGACCGGAAGGCCCGCGGCTGCCTCGAGCAGATCGGGGTCCTCGCCCGTCGGCTCCCCGTCCTCGCCAAGGAGACGGGTGCGGGTCTCTCGCGGGACGTGGGGGAACGCCTGAAGGCGCACGGGGTCCGCGCCTTCGATGTCAGCGGCACCGGTGGCACCTCCTTCGCCGCCGTCGAACATCACCGGGCGAAGGCCCAGGGTGCCGTTCGGGAGGCGCGGCTCGGAAAGACGTTCTGGGACTGGGGTATCCCCTCCCCCGTCTCCGTTCGGGAGCTGACTCCCCTGGGGCTCCCGATCGTCGCGAGCGGCGGGATCCGCTCCGGCCTCGACGTGGCCCGCGCCCTGGCGTTGGGGGCGAGCGCCGCCGGGACCGCCGGCGGGGTCCTGAAGGCGGCGGCGGCCGGTTACGAAGAGACCCTGGCGGAGCTTTCCCAGATCGTCTACGAGTTCAAGGTCGCGATGTTCCTCACCGGGAGCCGCACCGTCGAGGATCTCCGGCGCGCCCGGTACCTCGTGACCGGGGAGACCCGACAGTGGCTCTCCCCCTGACCCCCCCCGGACCCCATCCTCCTCTGACTCCCGAGGAGATCCACCGACGGAAGCTGGCCGAGTGGCAGATCTCCGGGTCGGGAGCGTTGCCGTCGAACGTCGACTGGTACGACCGCCTCGACCCGGAGGAGCGACGCCGCTTGGGCCATCCGGTCCGGCGAAAACCCTCCCGGACCCTCTCCGGGGTCGCCGTCGTCGCGGTGATGACCGCCCCGGCGCGTTGCCCGCACGGACGTTGCACGTACTGCCCCGGTGGCGTCGAGAACAACAGCCCGCAGAGCTACACCGGCGAGGAACCTTCGGCGCTGCGGGGGGCCCAGTTCGGCTACGACGCCCGGGCGATCACGGAACACCGGCTCGCGACGCTGGCCACGATCGGCCATCCGACCTCGAAGGTCGAAGTGATCGTCATGGGCGGGACGTTCCCTTCGCGCCCCCGGGCGCACCGGGAGAGCGTGTTCCGCGGGATCTTCGACGGCCTCAACGGAGTCGGTTCGGGGTCCCTCGCCGAGGCGCAGCATCGGAACGAGGAGGCCGAGCACCGGTGCGTCAGCCTCACTGTCGAGACCCGGCCCGACTGGTGCGACGGGCGCATCCTTCCCGAGCTGCTGGACAACGGGGTCACCCGCGTCGAGATCGGGGTCGAGTGCCTGCGCGACGACGTCCTGAACGCCGTCGGTCGGGCCCACGGCGTCGAGGAGGTCGCGCTCGCTACCCGCGAGGCTCGAGATCGGGGTCTGAAGGTCTGCTACCATCTGATGCTCGGGCTCCCGGGGATGGACCCGACCCGGGACCTGGAAGATTTCCGCCGGCTGTTCGACGACCCGGCGTTCCGCCCGGACATGCTGAAGATCTACCCCACCCTGGTGCTCCCCGGGACCGGGCTCTACGACGACTGGAAGGCCGGGCGATACGCCCCCTACGACCTCGACACCGCCTCGAACCTCCTCGCCCGGGAGAAGGAGCTGCTCCCGCCCTGGGTCCGCATCCAGCGGGTGCAGCGGGACATTCCCTCCCGCCTGATCGCCGCCGGCGTCCGGCAGAGCAACATCCGGGAACGGGCCGTGGCGCTGCTCGAGGGCCAGGGCAAGCGGTGCCGGTGCCTGCGTTGCCGGGAGCCCGGCCGGCGGGCCTCCCCTTCGCACGATCAGTTCGTCCCCTGCGAGCTCCGCTACGGGGCCGCCGGTGGGACCGAGCTGTTCCTGTCGTTCGAGGCACCGGAGTCCGATACCGTGGTGGGGTTCCTCCGCCTCCGATTCCCGTCGGACCGGACCGATGGGGGGCTCCGATACCCGGTCATCCGGGAGCTCAAGGTCCTCGGCAACTCGGTATCGGTCGGTCTCGCGGGCGAGCGGGCCAACGAGTACCAGCACCGGGGGTTCGGCCGGGCCCTGGTCCTTCGGGCCGAAGCGGCGACCCGCGAGGCGGGTTTCGATCGGCTCCACGTGCTGAGCGCCGTCGGGACCCGGTCGTATTACCGTCGGCTGGGATTCTTCGCGGACGGGCCCCACATGAC
>Ga0210384_10005668_pt1 | contig 13507 bp, 12 predicted proteins | sample IncBWH2MmetaG_FD_160574 | JGI IMG/M metagenome (GOLD analysis project Ga0210384, IMG submission 160574) | Forest soil microbial communities from Barre Woods Harvard Forest LTER site, Petersham, Massachusetts, United States - Inc-BW-H-2-M | ecosystem: Environmental > Terrestrial > Soil >...
TTGCCCAGCCATAGACTACGAAGTCCCAAGGTTCTCGCTTGGTAACGACCCTTACAAAGGATTACTCTCTCGACCGGTCAAAAGTCCGTGTAATACTTTCGGCTCTAAACTCACGCGCTCCTTCTTTTGAGCGTACAGGAGTGGACAACTCATGAAATTGAGAATGGAACTTCGTGTTTCGCTTCTTGCGCTGTCCGTCCTCGTCCTATATTCATCGGCGATTCCACGGCATTCCAAAGTGAACGGCGGCGCTCCCGCCGGTGGCGAATCCTCGGCGCCAACACCGCCGATGGGTTGGAACAGCTGGGATTCTTTCGGCACCACCGTTACCGAGGCCGACTTCAAGGCGAATGTACAATGGTTTGCCGAACACCTTAAATCATTCGGCTGGCAGTATGTCGTTGTGGACATGGAATGGTTCGTTACCAATCCGACGCCCGAAGGAAATTCCAAATCCTCGCAGTACAGCATGGATGGTTACGGACGTTATTCCCCTGCGATTCATCGATTCCCTTCCTCGGCAAACAACACGGGGTTCAAGTCGATTGCGGACTACGCGCACTCACTCGGCCTGAAATTCGGCATTCACATTCTGCGAGGCATTCCCAAGCAAGCGGTCGAAAAAAATCTCCCGATTGAGGGCTCCACGTACCACGCAGCCGATGCCGCGGACACTTCGGACACGTGTCCGTGGAATTTCGACAATTACGGCCTGAACGCCGCTAGTCCCGCCGCCCAGGCCTATTACGATTCCATCGCTCGCCTGTACGTGAGCTGGGAGGTCGACTTCATCAAAGTCGATTGCATCAGCAGCAGGCCCTATAAGGGCGACGAGATCGGGATGTTGAGCACGGCCTTGCGCAAGACCGGTCGCCCGATCGTGTTGAGCCTTTCACCAGGTGCGGCGCCCATTGAAAAGATCGACGAGATGCGCAAGTACGCGAACCTCTGGCGAATCTCCGATGACGTTTGGGACTTGTGGCACAGCACCGTGGACTACCCGCAAGGCCTCGGCGATCAGTTCCCCCGAATCGCGAAGTGGGCAGGCCTGGCGCAGCCCAGCGGCTGGCCAGATGCAGACATGTTGCCGCTCGGATACTTGGGCCCAGCTCCCGGCTGGGGCAAAGCACGTGAGACACGTTTGACGCACGACGAGCAGCGCACGCTGCTCACGCTCTGGAGCACTTTTCGATCCCCCCTAATGATCGGCGCCAACTTGCCGAGGAGCGATGCCTGGACCGCATCCCTGCTCACCAATCCAGAAGTTATCGCCGTGGATCAGCACTCGAAACAGAATCGCCCTGTGATCTCGACAAACACCACGGTCGTCTGGACGGCTCAGGCTGAATCTGGAAACGACCGCTATCTCTCCGTTTTCAATCTGTATGACCACGAGCAGAAAGCCCACTATGCTTGGAGGGAATTGGGTCTGACCGAGGCCAACTACAAGGTGCACGATCTGTGGGAACACAAGGATCTTGGGACCGCCGAGTCCTTCTCGGCAACGCTCGGCCCACACGGCTGCGTCCTCTATCGACTCACGCAATGACTCACGCCCACCTTCGCCAACCTGGCCGGCCCCTCGCTGGCCGTACGTTCGAACAGGAGCACATTTCACGGAGCCAGGCTCTTAGGGCCCGGCGCCCACGGAAGCTGCTTTTAGAAGCCTGCGAATTCGAACTGGACGCAGTGCACAGTTCAGTCTTCATTTTTTGACCGACATAAGTCTTTCATAATCAACACTTTGAAAAACAAAGAACTCTAACCTCCTCCAGAACGAACAGGTACAAACGGGCGAGCGGGTGACTACGATTAACCGCGATCCATCCGTACCTTGCTAGCCCGGAGGGCTTACAGGTGGGGCGAGCGCTTGAGTTCACCCATGAGGTAGTCGCAGGAGCGGACGCAGAGAGCCATGATCGTTAGCGTGGGGTTCTGGCAGGGATTGGACGTGAAGCCGGACGCGTCCATGACGAAAAGATTCTTGATGTCGTGGGATTGCTGGAACTGGTTGAGAACCGACTTCTTTGGATCGGTTCCCATGCGCGCGATGCCCGCTTCGTGGAGCGCCCAGCGCGGCGCGGAGGGGTGCGCGTAGGTGCGGATATTTTTTGCGCCCGCCGCTTCGAGCATTTCTCCGGCGGAGTCGCCCATGTCTCGAATCATGGCGCGCTCGTTTTCTCCGTCGGACATATGAATTTTCAGAACGGGAATGCCGTAGGCGTCTTTCACACTCGCATCGATTTCGACAAAATTATCCCAGCGCGGCAGGACTTCGCCGAAACCCGTGACGTTCAAGGATGTGCGCGGTTCGAGTACCGCCTGCTTATACGCCGCGCCGAAGCCGGGAGCACCCCAGTTGAAGTCTAGGTTGGATTCCCCTTCGTATCCGAATCCCCGGATGAATTTTTTGTACGGCGGCTCACCCTTCAAATTGCGGAAACGCGCGACGTAGATGCCGACCGGCTTAACGGGAGCGCCAAGCGTAGGTTTTCCCCTGAGCGTCGGGAAATCGCCGGAACCGCCGCCGCTGCGAACGTGGGCGGTGAGGTAGTGGCCGAGGACACCGCTGGAATTGGCAAGGCCGTTGGGATATTCGCGGGTGGCGGAGTTGAGGAGCACGCGAACGGATTCTTGCGATTGCGCGCAGAGAATGACGGCGCGAGCCGAGAGTTCGTGCGACTGGCGGGTAACGCGGTCGATATAGAGCAGGCCGCGAGCGCGATTCGTGGCGGGGTCCATGAGAACTTTGTGGACCATGGCGTTGGAAATGAGCGTGCAGGCACCGGTGTTGAGCGCGTCAGGAACCGTGGTGAAGGCCGCGTTGAAATAGGAATGTGTAACGCAGCCGCGTTCGCATGGACCGCAGTAGTGGCACGGGCCGCGGCCGTTGATCGGGCGCGTGAGGTTGGCGGAACGAGCGAGCGTAACGGTGCGGTTGAGCGTTTGTTTGACGCGATTGCGAAAGACCGATTCCTGACAGGTGAGCGGCATGGGCGGCTGAAATTGGCCGTCGGGCAGATGTTCAAGGCCTTCGGCCATGCCAGTGACGCCGACATATTTCTCAACGAGGTCATAGTAGGGAGCGATATCGCTGTAGCTTAGCGGCCAGTCTTCTCCGTAGCCGTCATGCGACGCGGCCTTGAAGTCGGCGTCGCTGAAACGCAGGCTGACACGCCCCCAAACGTTGGTGCGGCCGCCAGTCATGCGCAGGCGGCCCAGCCAATGGAACGGTTTGTCGGAGGGAGTGGTGTACGGTTCGTCCAAATCGTTGATGAACCAATCCTGGGTGTATTCGTTGCACACGTCGAACTTCATCTGGATGGGGCGGGTTTTCCGCACGATTTCCGGCGCCATATTGCGGTATTTCAAGTCGAAGGCGGGTTTGTGCTCGGAGAAATTGTTGTCGGATTGCGGGCGGCCGGCTTCCACAATGGCGACCTTGAGGCCGGCTTCGGCGAGGCGCTTTGCTGCCCACCCTCCGGATGCGCCGGAGCCAACCACGAGGACGTCAAAGTTCTTTTCAGCGGGCATAGGGATCCTGAGACTTCTGATCACGGCAAGACAAGAAATGGATGCTAGCAATTGGTGGCGGCCAGGTCAAAGAAGAAAGCGCTTGGAAGATCCTTGGTGAGCCGTCGGGGCGAGTGGTAACATCAGGCCGAAATTCGCAGCAGGCTGAATCAGCAAACCGGGTCTTGGGAGCAAAAGCAGACGTGACGGAACGAGGCACGCAACAACCCCACACGCAACAACGACCGAAGTTGAGCCGGCGCGAGATTGTCCAAAAATTACTGGAGGGGATGGCCGCCGGAGCCGCATTGCCGTTGATCGCAACTTCACATCCGATTTATCGACATTTGACCGATGCCGTGCTGCTCGATCGTGCCGACGAAATGCGGGGAGCTCCGGACTGGCAGCCATTATTTCTGAACGCTGGGCAGGCCAAAACGCTTGCGGCTCTTTCAGAAGCCCTGGTACCGGGCGCAGGAACCGCAAACGCAGACCGGTTCATCGATCTGCTGTTGAGCGTGGAAAACGCCGAACACCAGCGAGAATTTGTTGCGTCGCTTGCGGCGGTCGAAGACGACGCGAAAAAGCAATTTCGGCGCGACTTCGCAGCGCTAACGCCGAGTGAGCAGGACAAGCTGCTGACAGACTTCTCGAAACGAGACGAGCGCCGCGAACCGTTTCACAATTTGAAAGAGTGGGTCGTCGGGGCGTACTATTCATCCGAACAAGGCATGCGCGAACTGGGTTGGAACGGCAATTATGCGTTCGAGAGCTACCCGGGATGCGAGCACGGAGAGCAGCACTAAGAATTTTACCCGCAAGGAAAACGAGGAAAAATAAAATGATCCATGATGCTGCGAGCCGCCGGGATTTTCTGCGCACGATTGCAATGGGCAGCGCAGGGTTGGCGTTGTCGAGCCAACTATCCGCCGCGAGCAAAAAGTCGGTTCTGGTGTTCACGAAATCGTCGGGCTTCGAGCACACCGTCGTAAAGACCACGCCGGGAAATCCGAGCGTGGTGGAGAAGTGCGTGCGCGGGATTGCCGCGAAGCATGGATTCGATGTGAACGCCACAAAGGACGGGCGGGTTTTTGACTCGAGCGAATTCCACTCGTACGCGGCGGTGTTTTTCTTCACGACGGGCGACCTGACCACGGCGGGGACCGACAAGCAGCCACCGATGACCGCTGCGGGAAAGCAAACGTTACTCGACTCGGTGCATGATGGCAGGCTCGGATTTGCAGGTTCGCACGCGGCCAGCGATACGTTTCACACGCCGCCCGATACCGAAGACCTGGCGAACCGGTACATCGCTCACGGCGAACAGAGCGATCCGTATCTGCGGATGTTGGGTGGAGAGTTCATCATTCACGGCCGCGATCCGAGATTGCAGACAACCAACGTAGTCGTGAATGATCCGAAATTTCCGGGGCTGGAAGGCGTGAGTTCACCGGTGAGTTTTACCGACGAGTGGTATTCGTTGAAGGATTTCGCGACAGATATGCACGTGATTCTGACGCTGGACACCAACGGAATGAAGGGCGAGCCTTACCAGCGGCCTCCCTACCCGATGACGTGGGCGCGCATGCATGGCAAGGGACGCGTGTTCTTTACTGCGATCGGCGACCGGCCGGAAAACTGGGAGATTCCGTTCTTTGTGAATTTGCTCGGCGGAGGGATTCGCTGGGCCCTCGGCGACGTGAACGCGAAGGTGGACGGAAATATCACCCAGGCCGCACCGGGTTATGCGGTCATTCCGCCGAAGTATCCTCCGGCAGCAAAGTAAGCGCTCGTTATCCCTTTTTTGCGAGACGCGACGAAGGGCAGATAAGGCCGCCAGCCATGAAACTGGCCCTTGAGATTCCGGCGTGTGCCGGTCTTACTGGCCGTTCGGAGTTCCCACGGTCCGGCGGATTTCAAGGGCCACGACCGGTGCACCATCACAAGGAATGTTGGTCAGAAAGCGGAGGGTGCCCGCGCTGTCCTCGAAAGCAAGCCCTGACTGCGCGGAGGCCCCTTTGAACACGCCCCACGATCTAGGCACCGACGCGACGCAACCCGGCGTCCACAGTTGGGGCTGAGAATTCCTCGGAACCGCCCCGTACAACCTCCAAGAGGCGAACGCAACGAGCGCCAGAACGACGATGACGATTTTTGCATTTCGTTTTGTCATTTCGTATTCCTCTCACTTGCTGGCTTACCTAGGAACTTCATAATTCCGATCCGGCGGCGATGTCTCCGTCTGCGCATGTGTTCTGCCGTTCGAGGTCGGCAAAACTTGTGCGTAGTATCCGGTGTTTCCCAAAGGGTCCCATCCTTCCATGACGACCGGACGCAGGTCGGTTACCAGAACCTTGATCCCAAGTCCGCCAAGTCGTGAGGATATCTCGACACGCTTTTCCGGACCCGCCGTCCAGTAGGAGGTCACTGCTTCGAGAGGAACATCCGCCACAATTCGCAAACCCGCCAGGTGCGCCCAGTAGTCCGCCACGGTGGTGTGGCCCAGGACAGCGACGTGGTCGCCCAACTGAACATTCATTTGCCCCAAGCGTTGCGCCACCAACCACTGAACGTGCGGCGTCCTATGAAAACACCCAGCCAAGTTTGCGCTTTGCTCGTTTGCCAACGCGGCGCCGGTGGTGATGGCAATGGCCAGAACGACCGCCACCCCAAGGCGGGGAGTAGCGCTGATTTGACGCCACGGCAGCGCACAGAAGAGCGCAATCCAAGTGACGGCCATCGCGACGCCAACGTAACGAGGTTCAACGAGCACTAGAGCGTAAAGGGCCAGCATCACCACCGCCGGAAACCACAGGAACCATAGCTCGAACCAACGCTTGAGCGTTTCACGCCAAGCACCGGCAAACAAAGCGAGCACGAGCCACCCAGCTATCCATTCCTTTTCCACCGAGAGAATTCGAAGATAGTTCGTGATACCGCGAATCGCGGCTCGTACTTGCTGCACGGGGTCGAAAGGTACGGCTGTGCCGGTGTACCAATAGCTTGGGTCGTACCAGGGCGGGAAGGTCCCGGAAAGCGGCACGGAACCGTATTCGTAGACGGCGGGCTCAGTGAAGAGCTGCCGAGAAAGGCCCGCCGGCGCTTCTGAATTCTGGGAGGCGACAACCGGGGAGGCGATGGTGGAAGGCTTGACCTCATTGAGATAAGCCACTTTCCCGGTTTCGCCAAACGTCAGATGCCCTTTTGCTCGCGAAATCGCGCCAACAAATGGGCAACTCACCAGGGCGAATGCCGCTAACGTAGCCAGCACTCGCGGCTCTGGCCTTTTACCGCTAGCGCCGGAAAAAGCCGCGGCGAACATGAAGACAAACGACATAGGGAACATCACGCTCTTTGCAAAGTACGCCGTAGCCAGCACCACTCCGAGCAGAGTGTAACTGAGGACCCTGCCCCTACGGTGGGCAAGATCAACTACCATTCCCGTTGAAAGAAATAAGAACGCGGCCAATACAATGTCGGGGGTATCCATGCCCAAAGTAATGAGTCTCAACGCCGCCAGCAGAAACGACGTGTAACCGATAATCCACCACGCCCATTCTGGAAGTCCTTGTCCGTCCACGGTGTTCGGGTATCGCGTTGCGACCAGGACGAGCAGTCTGCGAAAGAAAAACTCAAAGCAGCGCAGAGCCACCAGATAAGAAATGAAGTTCAGGAGATGCAGGAAGGTTGATTCCCAGTACGCCGAGGGATGAACCATCCCCAGGATCGCCGCGAGCAGCCAGGAATAAAGCGGGCTCCAATAGCCATTGATGGCCGCCGCCCAATCGTGTCGGAGGTATGCAGACGCGATATCCAGATAGTTGACGCCGTCGGGCTCGATAAAAAAACGATAGCTCCAGGCTTGCAAGATGCCGGCTATGAGGGCGAAGGTCCAGAACGTGACTCGAACAGTGCGTAAGGACGGATTCATCGGGGTAGAGCTTACCTGTCTGGAAAGTTCGGAACAACCGAGGTTGCCAGCCCTTCGCGGGCAACCTACACTGGCAACGAGCGGACGCTGCGAAAAGTGACCAATGAACGTGGCTGGAATCGATGATTTCCAGGCCTTGATTCAAGAAGTCATTCCAGATCTCAGACGACAACGTACCGCTTTTTCGCGCACCGAACGATAGTCGCTGCAAACACAAGAGTTACCGGTGAACCTGCCTTTGGTATCGCAACTCCTCATTAACTCTACGAAGGCGCTCCCGGCGGCATGCGGATTGGGATTGCCCGTTGCATGCGCAAGGAACCGTGTCCATAGAGATCAACTATGCCTAATTGGCTGCAGGAAGGATTCTTCCGATAAGCACTCGTCCACGTGAGCGCCCAACCGCACCCCAAAATGATGCCGAAGAACCACTTGCAGTCAGGAGCAAGTCCTAGTAAAGTCAGAGGGTGAGTTTTCAGCGGCACCAGTCGTCCACCTGTTGTACGTGTTGCGCACAGGTACGCTCTGGCGCCGGGAGCTCATAGTCTAGAAATTTCACTCTAGTCGAGCCGTTAAGCCCACCGCCAGAAACCGCTGGCAGGTGGGTTTTTTGTTTTTCTGCCGTGTTTTTGAGGCTAGGAAGGAAACGATGCCGGAATTGTTGGACGTGCCCCCGACCGCTCGCGACGGTCAGTCGCTCCCCGTGCGGGAAAAGCTGAACCATCTCCATGCCTTGGAGGCCGAGAGCATCTACATCCTTCGTGAGGCATTCGCCGAATTTTCACGGCCAGTGATGCTGTATTCGATCGGCAAGGATTCCTCGGTGATGTTGCGGCTGGCACAGAAAGCGTTCTTTCCGGGCAAGATTCCGTTTCCCTTGTTGCATGTGGACACGAGCTACAAATTTCCCGAGATGATCGAGTTTCGAGATTCCTACACTGCGGAAATTGGTGCGCAATTGATCGTTCACAGAAACGTCGAGGCACTGGCGCAGGGGGCAAATCCATTTTCCCTTGGGACGCAGAAGTGTTGCGGCCTGCTAAAAACCAGGAGCCTATTGGACGCATTGGCGGAGGGAGGGTTTGACGCGGCATTTGGGGGCGCACGTCGCGATGAAGAGAAATCACGCGCAAAGGAAAGAATCTATTCCCTACGTGATTCTCATGGTCAATGGGACCCCAAAAACCAGCGCCCGGAGCTCTGGAATCTCTTCAATTCGCGCATCGACAAGACCGAGAGCATTCGTGTGTTCCCTCTCTCGAATTGGACCGAACTCGACATCTGGCTCTACATCTATGCCGAGAGTATCCCGATCGTGCCCCTCTACTACGCTCGAGAGCGCGAAACGGTGGTTCGAAACGGTTCGCTCGTGTTGATTCACGATAAATCAGAGCTGCTGCCTGGTGAAGTATTGAAGCCCGTGAAGTGCCGGATGCGCTCCTTGGGTTGCGTGCCGTGCACAGGGGCGATCCGGTCCGAAGCCGACACCCTTCCGAAAATTATCGAGGAGATGATTTCGTTCCGGCGTTCCGAGCGCGAAAACCGCGCCATCGACCACGACGAAGAAGGTTCAATGGAACTGAAGAAGCGGGAGGGCTATTTCTGATGCTGGCTGTTCCCTTCTTAGGCGAAAGGTTCGATGAGTTTCTTGACCAGGAAATGGGCAAGGAGCTGTTGCGCTTCACCACCGCGGGAAGCGTTGATGACGGAAAGTCCACACTGATCGGCAGATTGCTGCACGACGCAAAAGGCGTCTACGAAGATCAGCTCGCTTCCGTGAAGAAGAGCCGGATCAACCGTTCGACCGGACCGATCGACTTCTCACTCTTGACGGATGGTTTGCGGGCTGAACGTGAACAAGGAATCACAATTGATGTCGCTTACCGGTATTTCGCCACGCCGCGCAGAAAATTCATAATTGCTGATACTCCAGGCCACGAGCAGTACACCCGAAACATGGCAACCGGTGCGTCCACGGCGAATCTTGCGGTGATCCTGGTCGACGCGACCAAAGGTCTACTGCCCCAGACGCGCCGCCATTCCTATATAGCCTCACTTTTGGGAATTCCCAATGTGATTGCGGCCATAAACAAGATGGACTTGGCTGGTTACCGCGAAGACGTGTTTCTGCGGCTGCAAGCGGATTTCCTCGCCCTTGCGAAGCATTTGAATATTCCCGCTGCGCAGTGCATACCCATCAGTGCACTTGAAGGCGACAACATCGTTGCGCGGAGCCGTAACATGCCCTGGTATTCCGGCCCAACATTGCTCGAGCATCTGGAAACCGTGCCCATCCAACCGTCTTCCAGCATCGAGGCAATTCGATTTCCCGTCCAATATGTCATTCGGCCGGATTCCACATTTCGCGGCTTTGCAGGTCAAGTGGCTGGTGGTGCGATTCAAAGCGGCGATCGCGTTACAGCTCTGCCATCGGGACAAACCACGCGTGTACGCTCCATCGTCACCTACGACGGCAACCTCGACACCGCCGTTCGATCACAGTCGGTCACGCTGGAACTTGAGGATGAAATAGACGTCAGCCGCGGCGACATGCTGGTGGCACCCGACGCTCCACCGTTGGTGTCTCGCGCCTTCAGTGCGATGGTTGTCTGGTTGTACGAGAAGCCGCTCGAACTACATCGGACTTATCTCGCGAAACACACGACGCGACAAGTGAAGGCGCGGATAGCGCGAATTCGGAACCGCGTTGACGTGAACACTCTGACCAGCGAACCCGCGAGCGGACTGGAAATGAATGGCATTGCCCTTGTTGATTTGGAAACAAGCAGTCCGCTTTTCATCGATTCCTATCGCCGGAGCCGTGCGACCGGCAGTTTCATTCTCGTTGATCCCCTGTCCAATGCCACGGTCGCGGCTGGAATGATCGATGAGGATTTGTCGGAACGCAGCGCTGCCCGCATCAGTCGAAAAGGCGGACGGCTAGCAGGTAGCCCTGAAGCGATCAATCCGCAAGAGCGCTTCAAGCGCCATGGTCACCTGCCGGCTGTTTTCTTGATATCCAATCATGATTTTGTCGCTGAATCTGCGGAACGCGCATTATTCGATGAAGGCTTCGAAACGATCGTGTTGGATGGAGACCAGATTCCATCCGGGTCCGTCGCGGCGCTTCTCCATCCGTTGTGGTCGGCGGGGTTCGTTGTACTTTTTGTCGCAGGCAGCATTCCGATCGCTACGCGACGTGTTCTCGAAATGATCGCTCGAGATGCTTTTTTTGATTTTGTTGGCTCCGAGCCGTCTCTCAACCGCGAAGAACTAGAGAGGCGCATCCTTGCGCGAGCTGAGTCCGTGCGGCTCGGTCGGACCTCGTCGACTTCAGGAAAGGCGGACTGACATGACTACCGCAATCAATTCGGAAACAATGGAGAACCGCGATGCGGAAGATCTCGTCAACTCCATCCTAGCGAGTTCCGGAGTGACTCCAGCGTGCTTGACGTGCAGCTTTCAAGCGGAAGACATGATCGTTCTTCATCTTCTCCGCAAGCGGCAGCCGGGTCTTTCGGTTTTGTTCCTGGAGACCGGCTACCACTTTTCGGATACTTATCAATTCCGCGATCGTATTGCCTCTGAATGGGAATTGAATCTAGTCAATGTGCTGCCGAATAAAACTGTCCCGCAGCAGGAATCCGAACTGGGCATTCTCTACCGAGAAGATCCCGCCCGGTGCTGCCAACTTCGCAAAGTCGACCCTTTGATGGCGTCGCTTGAGCCTTTCGAGATCTGGTTCACTGGCTTGCGCCGCGAGCAATCTCCAACACGCAAGAATCTCAAGAAGGTCGAACACCATCGCTTGCCAAGCGGCAAAACGCTCTTGAAGGTCAGCCCGCTCGCCGATTGGACGTGGTCGCAGGTGTGGGAATACACGGGGAAACACGGACTAAGCTACCTCCCGCAATACGACCGGGGATACGCCAGCATAGGCTGCGAGCCGTGTACCGCAATTCCGGCTGACCCCGCAAATCCACGATCGGGACGCTGGAGCGGCAAGAAACTCGAGTGCGGCATTCACACGTTTTCGGAGAAAACCGAATGATGCATTTCTTGTTAGGCTTTCTCATCGCCTTGGCTGTCGGACTCACGGGAATCGGCGGAGGAAGTTTCACCGTCCCTGCACTCCTGCTGATTGTGGGACTCCCGGCCGGAGAAGCGGTTGGTACTGCGTTCGTATTTGCAGGCGTGCTCCGGCTCATCGCTGCGCCGTTCTATCTCATGCGCCGCCAGGTGCACTCGCGCTACTTTCGTCTCATGCTCACAGGGGCCGTACCTGGTCTGGTACTCGGCATCCTTGCGTTGCGGATTCTGGCGAAGGCAGGGAACAGCCCGGTAGTAATTATTATTCTCGGCTTGTTGCTGGCACTCACCTCCGGCGTCACCTTTGTTCCACGCGTACAGAATCCGGGTTTCGCTGTGGAAAATGCCCGTTGGTTGCCCTGGCTGGCGTTTCCCATTGGAGTCGAGTCGGGGTTTTCCTCCGCGGGTGCGGGCGCACTTGGCACTGTACTGCTGCTGAACTATTCGGAAATGACGCCAGCGCAAGTGGTGGGCACGGACATTGTATTTGGATTGGTCCTGGCGACTATCGGGAGCGCGGTCCACTGGTCGTTCGGCTCTATCAGCACGCCCATCTTGTTGCAGTTACTGGCGGGAGGCGTGCCGGGTGTTGTGCTTGGCTGCGTACTCGCTCGCAGAGTGCCGGCGCAGAAACTGAAGGCGGTAGTGGCTGCCGTGGCCCTCGCCGCCGGCTTGCAGTTAGTGTGGTCCGGGACGCGGGCGTTTGCAGCCAAGCATTCCACCGCAGCGGCGAAGTTGGGCCCGCAGATGCCGGGAGTTTCGCGCCCATGAGTTTTTCCGTTCGAAACGAGATGATCGCCAGCCGTGGCCCGTCGGTGTTCGGCCTCGCCTGCCTTTGTTGTTGTTGATGCCTCTCAATTGGCCCTCGGCAGCGTAGTCCTCCGGATTTTTGTACCTTCCCACAAATCGTGAAGTAGCTGGCGCCCTTGCGGCGCACCAAATGAAAAGAGGAGTATGGAAATGAGTCCCATTCAGGCAGTTAGTTCTCATTCAAAGAGATTACTGGTCTACGTGTCATCTTTGATTTTGACCGGGTTGCTGTCTTGCGCTGCTTTGCTGGGACAAGGAGACGCTTCACTTTGGGGATCGGTGACGGACACGACCGGTGCGGGAATACCCAACGCGGCTGTGACGGTCAGGAACCTGGAAACGGGAACGTCGCGTGCAGTGGTAACCGACGAAGCAGGCCACTTCAATGCGCCGGCCCTTGCCGTCGGGCACTACGAAGTTGCCGCGTCGAAAACCGGGTTTCAGATAGATCGCAGGACCGCAATCACGCTCGTGGTCGGCGCACGAGAAGAGGTGAACCTGAGGCTGCAGGTCGGAGACGTACATCAAACCGTCGAAGTCCCCGCCAACCCTGGAATCATTCAGATTACAACCGAAGACATATCTGGCCTGGTCGGTGAACGGCAGGTAAAGGATTTGCCGTTGAACGGGCGAAGTTACGATCAGCTGCTTACGTTGAATCCCGGAATCGTCAACTACACGTCGCAGCGCGCGGGAGGGATTGGAACTTCGAACTCCGTGGTCGGAAACATGTTTGCGGTTTCCGGCCGGCGCCCGCAAGAGAACCTCTTCTTGTTGAACGGGGTCGAATTCACCAGCGCGTCAGAAATAAACAACACCCCCGGCGGAGTGAGTGGTCAACTGCTCGGAGTGGACGCGGTGCGTGAGTTCGCCGTAGTGAAGGATACCTACGGCGCGGAGTACGGCAAACGTCCCGGAGCGCAAGTCAACATCGTGACCGCCAACGGCACGAACCAATTTCACGGCTCCGCCTACGAGTTTCTGCGCAACAGCGCGCTCGACGCACGGAATTTCTTCGATCACGGCGACATACCACAGTTCGAGCGTAATGTGTTTGGCGCGTCCGCCGGTGGTCCGATCGTGAAGGACAAGACCTTCTTTTTCGCAAATTACGAGGGCTTCCGTCAAATACTCGGTTTGAGCGATCTTAGCCTCGTGCCCGAC
>Ga0210384_10005669_pt1 | contig 13507 bp, 9 predicted proteins | sample IncBWH2MmetaG_FD_160574 | JGI IMG/M metagenome (GOLD analysis project Ga0210384, IMG submission 160574) | Forest soil microbial communities from Barre Woods Harvard Forest LTER site, Petersham, Massachusetts, United States - Inc-BW-H-2-M | ecosystem: Environmental > Terrestrial > Soil >...
CTGCCAGACATGTCATACCGCGGATGGCTGGCTGGGTGCGAAATTCGACCACCTGAAGTTTACGGGATACGCGCTGACAGGAGCGCATGCGACCCTCGATTGCGTATCCTGCCACGTCGGCGGCAAGTACCAGGGCACGCCCACGGATTGTTACTCCTGCCACACCAAGGATTACAACGGCACCAACAACCCGCCGCACGCGAAAGCGGGCTTTCCCACGACCTGCTCGAATTGCCACACTACTGCAGCTTGGGAGCCGGCAACTTTCGATCATAGTAAGGCGCCGTTCCCGCTAACCGGAGCGCACGTCAGCGTTGCCTGTGCGAGCTGCCATATCAACGGGAATTTCACGTCGACACCGACCGATTGTTACTCCTGCCACACCAAGGACTACAACGGGACGACGAACCCGAACCACGTGCAGACGGGCATTCCTACCTCATGCGTCATGTGTCACACGACCGCCGCGTGGCAACCCGCCAATTTCGATCATAGCAAAACCGTCTTCCCGCTCACCGGAGCACACGTCAGCGTGGCATGCACACTATGCCACGTCGGAGGAAAATTTGCCGGAACCCCAACGGATTGCGCGTCCTGCCACATCAAGGACTTCAACGGGACAACAAATCCAAATCACCAGCAAAGCGGCATCCCCACGACCTGCGCGGTGTGCCACAACACCACAGCTTGGCAGCCGGCCACGTTCGATCACAGCAAAACCACGTTTCCGCTCACCGGAGCGCACGTAAGCGTGCCTTGCGCGAGTTGCCATATCAACAACAACTACACAACTCTGGCGACGGACTGCTACGGTTGCCACAAAACGGATTACACCAATACGAACAATCCGGGCCATGTCGCCGCCGGGTTCCCAACGACGTGCCTTACCTGCCATACAACCACGAGTTGGAGCGGCACTTCGTTCAATCATGCGACGACCGGATTTACCCTGACGGGCGCACACGTGTCCGTGCCATGTCAGTCCTGCCACATCAATAACAATTACGCGCTGAAGGATCCGACTTGTAAGGCATGTCACATCCCCGATTACAACGGGACAACGAATCCCAATCACGTTCAGGCCGGCTTTCCACTTACGTGCGACACCTGTCACAGCACAACCACTTGGGGCGGGGCTACATTCAATCATGCGACCACCGGTTTTGCGCTAACTGGCGCGCACGTGTCGGTGCCATGCCAGTCCTGCCACATCAATAACAATTACGCGCTGAAGGATCCGACTTGTAAGGCATGCCACATCCCCGATTACAACGGGACGACGAGTCCCAATCACGTTCAGTCTGGATTTCCACTTACGTGCGACACCTGCCACAGCACGAGCAGTTGGGCGGGAGCGAGTTTCGATCACAGCAAGACGATTTTCCCGCTGCTGGGCGCCCACTTGAGCGTCCCTTGCGCTAGCTGTCACGTGAACAACAATTTCACCACCGTCCCCACCGCTTGCTATAGCTGCCACAAAGTGGATTATCAGAACACTGCCAACCTGGGGAGCGCGGGTGTCCCCAACCACGTCACTTTAAACTACCCGCAAACCTGCTTGAGCTGCCACAACATGAACAACTGGCTGAACGCGACCTTCAATCACACGCTCTTCAAACTTCCCCATCACACGGCGCAGTGCACCGATTGCCACATCAATTCCAGCAACTATGTCATCTTCTCGTGCACGCAGAACTGCCATCCGAAAGCCAGCACGGATCCCCATCATCAGGGAGTACGCGGCTACAGCTACGGACCGACGACTTGTTACAACTGCCACAAGGGCGGAGGCGGCTAGGTTCATGCCTTCGCTAGTTCGCGTCCTCGCTGGAATTCTGGGTGTCGCCTTTCTTTTTTGCATTCCCTTGCATGCACAAGGAGCGCAGCAAACTTTTTTTCGCGTGAAATACGTTTCTGAAGGAACGGTGTACCTGGAGGCAGGTAGAAATGCCGGACTCAAAGAGGATATGCGGCTTCGAGTAGTACGTCCCGCCGACTCTGGCGGGGCCACCGAAGCGGTTCGGTTTAGCAGCGCCGATGCTATAGCCGAACTGCGTGTCCTGTCCGTGGCTGATTTGTCGTCGGTGTGCGAGGTGCTAAACGCGCGCGCGGAGTTGGAGATTGCGGACCTTGCCTATCTCGTTCCGGAAAGTGTCAGCCAGCGCACGCAAGAACAGAACGCCGAGGAAGCGAAGAACTACCCGGTAGTGGTGACATTTACAAACGGAGACCCGCTCGATGAGGAAATTCGCGAAACGACCGTTCCCCATGTGATGTCGCCTCCGGCGGATACCCAGATCCGTGGGCGCATCGGCTTCGACTACGGAGGCATCCAGGAATCTGGAGGCTTGAATTCAAATCAGTACGGACTTTTGGTGCAGGCGGACATGAAACGCATCGGCGGCTCCTGGTGGAATTTCACTGGATACTGGCGCGGTCGAATGAACGCCCAATCCTCCGGAGGTACGGGTGGTATACCACTGACCACGTTGACGGACCTCTTGAACCGCACGTATCACGTGGGTTTTTACTATGAGAATCCGGATTCTCCGGTCACGATCGGGGTAGGGCGGCTTTACTTGCCCTGGGCGCCCAGCCTAAGCACGATTGACGGGGGCTATTTCGCTCGCAAATTGTCACGTAGGGTGACGTGGGGTTTCTTCGGGGGCTCGACCCCAGATCCCACTTCCTGGAGTTATGCCCCCAACCAGCATATCGCCGGAACGTTCGTCAATTTCGCTGCCGGAAACTTCGATGGTTTGCAGGTCTCGAGCACCTCGGGAGTGGCGATGACCACCATCATGTGGCACGCGGCTCGCGAATTCGCATTTTTCGAAAACACGTTGTCCTACAAGCGGTATTGGTCCATCTACAGCTCGCTCCAAGCGGATCAGGCACGAACCGCAGCAGGGGGACAACAATACAACGCTGGCTTGACGCAAAGTTTCACCACCGTGAGGTTTCAACCCGTTAGCAGACTGACGTTCAATTTGAACTACAACTACTTCAGAAATCTACCCACTTTTGATCCCGCGCTGATTAGTACTGGCTTGCTGGACCAATATCTTTTTCAGGGCCTTAGTGGTGGCATTCGTGTAGATCTGCCGTGGCACATGACACCTTATGTTGACATTGGCAGGAGCTACACGAGCACCGACAGCTCGCAATCCTGGAACCAGCTTTACGGTCTGACTTTGGGACAACTCTGGAAAACTGGGGCACGTTTGGACGTGCACTACTCGAAGTTCAACAGTTCCTTTGGCCAGGGTAGCTACGATGCCGTTTCCGTGTCTCGAAACCTCACCGAAAGCCTCAGGATCGAAGTGCAAGGTGGCCGCCAGCAACTCAATTCCACATTCACGAGCAACGGACAGTCGAATTTTGCCAACGCGCTGGTCGATTGGACTTTCTCTCCGCGGTATTTCATGGAAGCCGCCTACACATGGAATACGGGGACGACCCTTACCTATCAGCAGTGGATCACGACGTTCGGATATCGATTTGGGGGGTATCGCCAGAAATGAGGAGAAGCCTTGTTTCATCCGGTCAAGCATGGCGAGCAAGTGCTTTGCAGCGCACTATCGTGGCGGCCGCTGCTTTGTCATTTTTGTCTCCATGCTCCCTGCGTGCCCAATCCGCGAAGCCTCCGCAAGCCCAGGAGGATGCTATGCAGGCGCTGCAGCACGCGCGACAAAACGTCGAGCATTTCTTCCAAGAATCCGCGAACGTGGTTTGCGCCGAGTCGATCTCTCAGACTGTCCTCGGTCACAACGGCAAACCTCTGTACCGTGAGGAATCTGCCTACGACTACCAATTGCAGGCGCGAACCGAAAGCGGTTCCCTCAAGCTGGTGGAATCCCGCGACTCCCGTAAGTCTGCGTTCCGAGATCCCCGACGGACGTTGCTGATCACCAACGGTTTCACGGGCATGCTGTTGATCGTGCATCCCAGCTATGAGTCGAGTTACACGTTTGAGCCCGCCGGCGAAGAAACCTCCGATGGAGTCCGGTTGGTCAAAGTTCAGTTTCAGCCAGTGCCTGGAGGAAGGTCACCAGCTGCGCTACAACTGCGCGGCAAGAGTTACGCCATGCCGCTTTCCGGAATATTGTGGATCGAGCCAGGATCAGGCGCCATCGTGAAACTTACGGCGGCCGTGGACACGAGTCTCGCCGACCTGGGACTGCAGGGGATGCGCAGCGAGATTCACTACGCCATGCTGCAATTTCACGATCCGGAAGAGTCCTATTGGGTTCCGGTTTCTGCAGTGATCGACGTCGAAACTCCCCGACAACATTGGCGGAACGTGCACAGGTTCAGCGAATACAAAAGATTTCGAGCCACGATCCAAGTTGAACTGGGGAACACACCATGAGCGTGCAAGCAACGACCCAGGCGGCCATCCTGAGCCGCGAAGACGCCGAGCGCGGACACCGCATTCGTGTGCTTCTCGCGTGGCTCCTGGCCGCGGCGGTCATTCTGGTGATTGCCGGGTACGGCTACGACTACTACATTCTGAGCGCGGCGCAACGCCCGTTTTCGCCGAAGCATGACGCACTCCGGCCGAGCGGTACGATCGGCGTCAAACTCGGGATGCTAGGCGTCGTGATGTTCTTCTTAATCTATCTCTACCCTCTTCGCAAGAAATGGGGCTGGCTGGGCAGGCAGGGAAACTCGCGTCACTGGCTGGACTTTCATATCGTCTTGGGTACGGCCGCGCCGCTAATCATCGCATTTCACTCTTCGTTCAAATTCGGCAACATCGCCGGCATGGCTTTTTGGAGCATGCTCGCGGTTACCCTGAGTGGATTTGTGGGCCGCTACCTTTATGCGCAGATTCCCCGGAGCCTCAATGCCGCTGAGCTTTCCATGAAGGAAATGCAAGACAGGGAGGAAGCGCTCCGCAAGGAACTTGCCGAGCAAAAAGCAACTTTCGGATTTTGCGTGGATGCGCTGTATCAGTTGCCGTCTTCTGCCGAAGTTGCCAGAAGGTCGCTGGGGACCTCTCTCTTGTCGATGTTCCTGATTGATTTTAAACGCCCCTTTAAAATCTCACTCGTGCGATTACAACAAGCCGGATTCGGTCCCTGGCTACTTTCCCTGTGCGGTCTTCTGCCTACGCGCGATCTTGGTTTCGAGCGTGCTATCCGCGTCGCTCAGCGACAGGCCTCGCTCTCCAAGCACGTTCTATTTCTGTCGCGAACACAGCGGGTGTTTCAACTTTGGCACGTCGTCCACCGGCCGTTTAGCTATGCCTTCGCGATTCTTGCGTTGCTTCATATCGTCATCGCCCTCTTCATGGGCTATCGAGTCTAGGTGCTGCGATGGACAATCTTCTTTCATTTTTCGTAGGGGCCATCGTGATTCTCGGGTTCTTGGTCGCTCACTTGAAGAGCCTGAAGAAGAAGGAAGCCCTGGCCCGCGCGGCCGCGGAGAAAGGCAAGCTGCGTTCCGACGGCCCGCATGCACAACACCCGCAGATCGACGCGAATTACTGTATCGGGTGTGCGGCTTGCACGACGGTTTGCCCCGAAGGAGACGTTCTGGCCATGCTTGGTGGCAAAGCGGTCATCGTCAACGGCTACAAATGCATCGGGCACAGTCTTTGCGCCGAGGTGTGCCCGGTCGGCGCGATCACCATGGTTTTGGCCGAACCCAGTGTCGGTGGCGATCTTCCTCACTTGACGCCGGAGTTCGAGACGAACATCAAGAACATGTTCATCGTTGGAGAGTTGGGCGGACTGGCCCTGATCAAGAACGCCATCAATCAGGGTCGCACTTGTGTCGATACCATTGCCGGTAGACTCGCGGCGGTCCGAGGGAACAATCCCGGTTTTGAAGTTTACGACGTGCTGATCGTCGGAGCTGGCCCAGCCGGAATCAGCGCTTCTTTGCGCGCCATCGAAAAGAAACTGAACTACGTCACGCTCGACGAGGGCGAAATCGGCGGCACCGTCGCTAAGTACCCGCGCCAGAAACTGGTTATGACCAGCCCCGTGGAATTCCCCATGTACGGCAAATTCAAGAAAACGGAGCTCTCCAAAGAAGACCTGCTGGGTTTCTGGAGTCAGGTGCTGCACCGCTCCGATTTCAGATTCCGCAAAGGCGAGAAAGTGGAGAGTATTGCGCAGGATTCGGAAGGGATATTCACCATCGCAAGCCCAGAGAATCAATATCGCGCGCGCGCCGTGATTCTCGCCCTTGGTAAGTCCGGCAGCCCGCAGAAACTCGGCGTCAAGGGCGAAGGCTTGCCCAAAGTCATGTACCGGTTGATTGAAGCGGACCACTACGTCCACAAGAACATTCTGATCGTGGGTGGCGGTGATAGCGCTATAGAGGCTGCGATGGGACTGGGTTGCCAGGTCGGGAACACGGTAACGCTCTCCTACCGCAAGGCAGCGTTCACGCGGCTGAAGCATCGCAATGAGCAACGCATCCAGGAATGTATTCGAAAGGGCACAGTAAAGGTAATCTTCAATTCGAACCCGGTAGAATTCAAGCCGGATGCTGTCACACTTGACGTCGGCGGCAAACTGCAAAGCATCCCCAATGACTACGTGTGGATCTTTGCCGGCGGTGAACCTCCAACGGCTTTTCTGAAGAAGATAGGCGTACGTATCGGTCCGCACGATATGACCGACGAAGCAGGCAGAGCGGTCAGGGAATCGAAGGAAGACCGCGAGGCTGTTACGCTTGCCAACTAGTCTACCGACCGCTGCAGGAAAATGGCGAAATCAATTTCAAAAACAAAAAGTTGGAAGGAGTCTTGCATGGGGGTTGCAAAGCCAGGTTTCCTCTTCGTCGTCGCGATCTTCGCTGTGGCGGGTTGCAAACATCAGGTCAGCGATGCGGACGCCGTCCGCGCCGGCATCGTTGAGCATCTTACATCCTTGAAATCTCTCAACCTTTCTGCGATGGACATCAACGTCACCAGCGTAAACATTCAGGGAAACCACGCTCAGGCTCAAGTCGAGTTTCACCCCAAGTCCGGCGCACCTTCCGGCGCGGGAATGCAAGTCTCCTATTCCCTCGACAAGCAAGACGCCAACTGGGTTGTGACTAAAACTCTAGCAACCGGTGGAGTGATCGAGCATCCCTCTGCCGGAGCGAATCCCCATGTGCAGGGAGGCCCAGCTGGCGATCCTGGCGTTGCCGAGCCACCCTTGTTTCCCGATCTCTTGCACCGAGGCGCTTCGCAACCCGCGGCGTCCGGTGCATTGCCGCCCGGCCATCCTCGGGTCGGCTCCGCCGCCACCGCTCCAGAACAGTCGGCGAAGCCGTGATCCTGGCTGTGCGCCGACCTGGAGCGAAGATTGCCGTGGGGATCGCGGATCGTGCGCACCGGATGGGTCGGGGAGTGCGTTACTTCGGTGCGCTTGCGACGCAACTCCCTATTTCGGCATCACTTCGCGAGCCAGTTTGCTCGCCACCACTTCGCGTAACTCATTGCGTTTCTTTCCGGCCTCGATCATCGCGTCTCGCGAGCCGTAGTGCTTAGCGACTGAGGTTGCCGCTTTGGCGTCCAACTGATCGATTGCAGCATAGTTCGCAACCATGAGCCCCACCGCAACGTCCCAATCGCCCGGGCTATCCGTGGTCACGTTTGTCCACATTTTGTAATCGCTGATCAATCCTTCCTTTTTCAACGAGTCCCACACCGGCTTCATGTTTTCGCGAATGTCTTTCCAGAAAGCTTCTCCCTGACCTGGCTTGACGTGGTAGTAGGTGACGCGCCATACCTGCCCAACATCATAGTTGGGGCTTTGCGCGTAGCAGGGTAGAGCCGACACCAACATCGCGAGAAGCAGAGTGGTACGTAGGACGTTCCTCATGTTTCCTCCTGAAATTTTCGAAATGGAGCGATTCAGCCCGGGTCCGGACCTGATAAGGTTGGGTGGGAGTCTAGCTCCCGCGAGCTAGATCGTCAACGGCCCCAGCGACAGGCAGTTGCTGTTGCTCTTCAAGAAGACGTAGCTCTCACCTCGATCGGATGTGCTCCATCGGTTCCGATACACCATAACCCTGGACGCGGGAAAGACCCGCGCCACTTTGGTCCTTGTTCCGATCGCTCGTGCCCTTCTGGAATAGCTTCTAGTGCGACAGCAACTCTAGGATACGGCGCAGGTTTGCGGGACCCCGGAGGAGACCTGCCGCGCCTCGCCCGAACAAGGTATTGAGGGGCTTTCCTGGCACGACCTCAAATCAGAAACAACAGACGACCATGCAAGTCTGAATCGAATCTCCCGCGGTCCACATTTTCGTCTGGCACCGCAAATGCTCGCTTTCCCAATGGCTGACTGCCTTTGCGCGAATTATTAGGCAGTCCCAATGGTGCGCGCAGTGGGTCCGCAAGCGCTTGCTGGTTCAGGGGAGAGGGCGTGACATCACATGAGCGACGACATCGTTCGCGAGTTTCTCGTGGAGAGTGCTGAAAACCTCGATCTGCTCGACCGTGAACTGATCCATCTGGAAAATGATCCGCGGAATCGCGATACGCTCGCGAGTGTCTTCCGCACAATTCACACGATAAAGGGCACCTGCGGATTTCTCGGCTTTACGAAATTGGAATCCGTAACCCATGTCGGGGAAAACCTTCTCAGCAAGCTACGCGATGGTGAACTGGCTCCCAGTCCCGAAATTACCACCGCACTGCTCCAAATGATTGATGCCATCCGGCACATGCTCACCAGCGTCGAAGCCGTCGGCAATGAAGGCGAACGGAACGACCAGGAACTGATCAAGACGCTGACGCGGCTGCTACCGGGTTCAGCACAGGACAAACGACAGGACACCGCGGCAATTGTCGGGCCCGCTGTGAGACGGTTCGCAACAACGGTCGACACCAAAAAGCTCCCGGTTCCCGCACCGCCCGGTCCTTCTGCCGTCGACGCCGCTGTGGAGCGCAATGAAGCAGCCCCGCCAGGAGCGGCGGAGCCCGCGCAGCGTCAGAACCGCGGCGCCGCCAGCGAGAGTTCCATCCGCGTCGACGTTGTCCTGCTCGACAAGCTGATGAACCTGGTCGGTGAACTGGTTCTCGCTCGCAACCAAATTCTGCAGTTCTCAAATAGGAGAGAAGAAGCCGGGCTGATCGCGCCAAGCCAGCGTCTCAACCTCATCACCACCGAGCTGCAGGAAGGCGTGATGAAGACGCGCATGCAGCCCATCGGCAACATCTGGAGCAAATTTCCGCGCACGGTGCGCGACGTCGCCACCATGTGTGGCAAGCAAGTGCGCATCGAAATGGAGGGCAAGGAAACCGAGCTCGATAAGACCATTATCGAAGCCATCAAAGATCCCCTCACTCACATCGTTCGAAATTCTGTGGATCACGGTATCGAGACGCCTCCCAGGCGCGTCGCCTCCGGAAAGTCCGCCGAGGGCCGCTTGCTACTGCGCGCCTATCACGAGGGGGGACAGGTGATCATCGAGATCTCCGACGACGGCGCGGGTCTCGACTCGGAGAAATTGCGCCGTAAGGCTGTCGAAAAAGGTCTGATCACGCCCGAGCAATCCGCCAGGATGAGCGAGCGCGAAGCCACGAATCTCATTTTCCTTCCGGGATTCTCCACTGCGGAAAAAGTCACCAATGTCTCCGGTCGCGGTGTCGGCATGGACGTGGTGAAGACCAACATCGACAAAATCGGTGGCACGGTGGACGTGCAGTCCAAACCGGGTACGGGCACGACCGTTCGTATGAAGATCCCTCTGACCTTGGCCATTATTCCGGCGTTGATCGTGACCAACCGCGGCGAGCGCTACGCCATTCCCCAAATCAGTCTTTTGGAATTGGTGCGTCTCGAAGGCGAGGACGCGAAAAGACGCATCGAGCTGATCCAGGGCGTGCCGGTCTACCGTTTGCGCGGGCGCTTGTTGCCCCTCGTGTACCTCGACCGTGAACTACGCACGGATCCATACCGTGTCGCATCCGACGCCGATGCCGTGAACATCGTGATCGTGCACGCCGACGAGCGGCAGTTTGGCCTGGTGGTGGACGGCATCAACGACACCGAAGAGATCGTCGTCAAGCCGCTAGGGAAGCAACTCAAGGGCATTAAGGCGTTTGCCGGCTCGACCATCATGGGCGATGGCCGGGTTGCGCTCATTCTCGACGTGCTCGGCATCGCGCAGTCTTCCAACGTAGTGAACGAGGTGCGTGCCCGCGCACTCGCGGAAAAAGAGAAGGAATCGGTCGTCGAGCAGGGAGACAAGCAGACCTTGCTTCTGTTTACCGGCCCCAGCGACGGACACATGGCCGTCGCCCTCGACCACGTCGGACGTCTGGAAGAGTTCCCCATCTCGACGATCGAACGCGCCGGCGGTAGGGAGGTCGTGCAATACCGCGGAGAGATCCTGCCGCTTATGTTTCTCGCGGAAATCCTCGAAGAACGCCGCAGCCATTCAAGGCTCGCGGCCACCCCGGCGAAAACCGCAAATCTGGACAAGCTGCAGGGCATCATCTACTCCGCGGAAGGCAAGCGGGTCGGTTTGGTGGTTGATCAAATCCTCGACATCGTTCACGAGTCGATCAAAGTCAAGTCTCCGGCCAGCCGGTTCGGAGTCCTTTACACCGCGGTGATCCAAGGTCGCGTAACGGAATTGCTAGACATGCCTACCCTGTTGCAGGCCTTCGAGCGCGCCAGCAACGCCCAGCAAGAACGCGTGGTGGCTTGATTCATGGCAAGCGCCAGGCAACTCTGCACGTTCTACGTAGGCGACGGCTACTTCGGGATTCCCGTCGAGCAGGTACAAGAGGTTGTCCGCCCGCAGCCAATCACTCCCGTTCCGCTGGCGCCGAAAGTCGTGCGTGGGCTCATCAACTTGCGCGGACAAATTCTGACGGCTATCGATCTACGCTATCGCCTCGGGCTGGGTGAGCCCGGCGATCCTGCGAAGCTTATGAACGTCGTCGTGCGGACCGACGACTCCCCGGTGAGTTTTCTGGTAGACGAGATCGGAGAAGTCCTCGACGTTGACGAGGACTGTTTCGAGAACCCCCCGGAAACACTGCAAGGCGAAATGCGCGAGTTGATCGGCGGCGCCTACAAGCTCGACGGGCGTTTGCTCCTCGCTCTGAGCGCCGAACGCACCATCAGTATTAACGGTGCGCCGTCTGGGGCGAAGGAGCACGTTTAGACCGAACGCTTGGCACTCACAGTGAACTACGGATGCGGATCGCTGACCAGCGCGGTTCTCTATGGGATGGCTCTTAGGAGGTAACCAGATGAAATTGACCCTCGGTAAGAAGCTGTTATTGGGTTTTGGAACCATCTTAGTCCTCATGACTCTCAGTTCGGTCCTGTCCTACAGGAAATCGACCGAGATCAAGGAAATCGAGCATTTCATCCTGCAGAATCGCGTTCCCTCCATCGAAGCCACCACCCAGTTGAGGGACGATATGGATTTTTCCGGCAGCAAGTCTCGTCAAACGATTCTCGCCGGAGGTGAGCCTGCGAGAAAAGAGGACGCACAAAAACGATTCAATGGTGCTTGGGACAGAATCGACAAGAGCATTGTCAAATTAAATGATCTCTCGTCCACTTGGATTCTTCAGGAAGACAAAGACCGCTGGGCCGCAATCAAACTGGACTTGCCCGGAATTCGGCTAGCGCAGCAAACCACGATGGACACTGCCAGCAGTCGTGCTCGCGATGCTGTAGTCAAAGGGGGCAACGACTACGCCGACAAGGTCACGCCCGTTCTTGATGGGACCACCAAAGTCATAGGGGAGCTCGCGGATAGTTTGAGAAAGACCCTTGTCGAACAGCAGTACAAATTGGATTCCACGAATGCTTCTCTAGCCTGGACCGTGGGCATAGCGACGCTTACCGCCCTGGCCGTTGGCCTATTTGTGGCGGTCTTCGTCAGCCGGGGAATCTCGAACGGTACCTCGACGGTGTTGGCGCTGGCGGAGGCCATCGCCGCCGGGGATTTAACGCGCGAAGATCTCAAGGTGACCTGCAAAGACGAACTGGGCGACCTCACCACGGCCATGAACAAAATGAAGAACAGTCTGCGCGGCGTCATTCAATCCATGGCCAACAACGCGCAGATTGTAGCCAGCTCCAGCGAAGAACTATCCAGCACCAGTCAGCAGATGAGTGCCAGCGCAGAGGAGACCTCTTCGCAGGCGAATGTGGTTTCCAGCGCAGGCGAGCAGGTCAACCGTAACTTGCAGACCGTCGCTACCGGCAGCGAAGAGATGAGCGTCTCCATCAGGGAAATCGCCAAGAATGCTACGGAAGCGGCGAAAGTGGCCACCGAGGCAATGCGGGTTGCGGAGAACACGAACGCGACCGTCGGCAAACTGGGCGAATCCAGCGCCGAGATCGGCCAAGTAATTAAAGTCATTACCTCCATCGCGCAGCAGACCAATCTGCTCGCGCTGAATGCCACCATTGAAGCCGCGCGTGCCGGAGAAGCCGGAAAAGGATTTGCTGTCGTGGCCAATGAAGTAAAGGAATTGGCGAAGCAGACGGCCAAAGCGACCGAAGACATCAGCTTGAAGATAGAGGCTATTCAGAGTGACACCAAAAAGGCCGTCGATGCCATCGGGTTGATCAGCACGGTGATCATTCAGATCAACGACTTCTCCAACACCATCGCCACCGCAGTCGAAGAGCAAAACGCAACCACCAACGAGATGTCTCGGAACGTGTCCGAAGCGGCCCGCGGCGCCAGCGAAATCTCTAAGAATATCGCCGGCGTGGCTGAGGCCGCGCAAACCACATCCCACGGCGCGGGTGATTCTCAGAAGGCCGCGGCCCAGTTGGCGCATATGTCCACGGAGCTCCGCGAACTGGTGGGCCAGTTCAAATACTGAGGCAACAAGATCCAGCCGCTCGTTGTGCCGCTTCAATCACCTCTGGAATAACGAGGAGCGGCCGCGAGCGAGAGCAAAGGACCACAACGAAGCCCGCCCATGCCGCCCATTCGCATCCTCGTCGTGGATGACTCCGTCGTCATCCGGAAAGTGTTGTGCGACGCGCTCAACTCGGACGCCGACATCGAGGTTGCTGGTACCGCTTCCGACGGCCGAATTGCGTTGGCGAAAATCACCCAGCTCAATCCGGACCTAATCACACTCGACGTTGAAATGCCCAACCTCTCTGGTCTGCAGACCATCGCCGAAATCCGCAAACTACACCCCAAGCTGCCGATCATTATGTTTAGCACCCTGACCGAGCGCGGCGCTAGCACCACGCTGGACGCCCTGACGCTTGGTGCCAGCGACTACGTCACCAAGCCCAGCAACACCGGTAGCTTGGAAGTAACGATGAACCGCATCAAGCGCGAGCTGCTTCCCAAAGTTAAAGCTCTCTGCGGCCACCGCCTATCCGACAGATCCGGCGCCATTCCGCTCACCAAGAGAGCAATCGTCCCGGCGCTACGAGGGCCTCGGTCCGCAGCTCGAATCGACGTCCTGGCCATCGGCACCTCGACCGGAGGTCCCAACGCACTGGCGGAAGTCCTCTCCGCGATTCCGCGCGATTTTCCCGTTCCCGTCGTAATC
>Ga0210384_10005671_pt1 | contig 13505 bp, 12 predicted proteins | sample IncBWH2MmetaG_FD_160574 | JGI IMG/M metagenome (GOLD analysis project Ga0210384, IMG submission 160574) | Forest soil microbial communities from Barre Woods Harvard Forest LTER site, Petersham, Massachusetts, United States - Inc-BW-H-2-M | ecosystem: Environmental > Terrestrial > Soil >...
GGTCGTTATCGTCTCCAGCAATGCGGAACGAATTCAGAAGGCCGTTGAGTGTATCAGTGGCGAAGCACAGGGGCAGGCGGTCGACGTCTCGGACGAAGGAGCCGTTGCAACCTTCTTTGCGAAGCTTGGCAGTTTCGATCATTTGGTATTCACCGCCGGCGATAGCCTGCATTTGCGCGACCTTGCTACGACGGATCTCCAACAGGCCCGACGCGCCTTTGAGTTGCGCTATTGGGCCGCACTCGCCGCGGTCAAGTACGGAAGCCCACATATCCGCAAGGAGGGTTCTATCGTGCTCACAACCGGAATCGCCGGCCAGCGCCCGCAAAAAGGATGGGTAATTGCGGCAAGTGTCTGCGGAAGTATCGAAGCACTAACACGTGCTCTAGCGGTCGAGTTGGCACCAATACGGGTTAATGCAGTATCTCCCGGTGTCGTTCGCACGAACCTCTGGCAGACCATGAGTGCATCGGAGCGGGAACGCCTATACGAGAGCGTGGGCAACAGTCTCCCTGTTGGCCGAGTCGGCGAAGCCTCCGAGATCGCGCAAGCCTATCTGTTCTTGATGCTGGGAGGGTTCGTCACTGGGCAGACCGTTGTCGTTGATGGCGGTACGGTCCTGGTATAGCACCACGACGATAAGCCGCGATTCTTCTAGCATCGAAAGTATCAGCAGCGGGTCACACAGTAGGGGCCCAGCACCGCCCGGGGGCCGCAAGTACTGTTTTCACCAGGATGCTGCAGAAACGAGCACGACAGAGAATGGGCGTCTTAGACGGTAAGGTTGCACTCGTCACAGGACAGGGTTTGCAGATGTGATTGAAAGAAAAGAAACTTTGCTTGCGGAGGCTCGATTTGAACCGATGAACTCCTCTGCAAACACGTCTTGTCCAAGTGCTTTAGAGTCCCGGACCCTTCAGGTCAGGCCGCGATCAAGATAGGTAACCAGAAGTCGGCATCTTGTCAGGAAATCAAGCACTACGAGATGCGCGTTCAGTCGAATAATTAGGATTTGGCGTCCTTCGTGCCGGATCTCATGCGCCGATATCCGGGGTGAACGCCGGGAGAAAGTCCCTGCTCGGTCGCGATCTTCTGAAGGAGCTCGGCGAGCTGTTCGCGTTCGGCAGCGCTCAACGAGGCGCATAACGATTCTGTGTGCTCGCGACCGATGCGGCCTATCTCGCCGAGCATCCCCTGGCCTTTCTCGGTCAGATGCAGTGCATATTGTCGGCGGTCATCGGTATTTGGTCGGCGTTCGACCAGCCGTCGTTCCTCGAGCGCGTCGAGTATCGCCACCAAACGACTGGGATGGATGCCGAGTCTCGTCGACAGATCCTGCTGACTGAGCCCGCCGGAGGCGCCCAGCATGCGCAGGATCCCGGCGTCAGGCGGTGTGAGATTGAGGCGGGAGATCCGCTCGCCGAATCGCATGGCTGCATGTGCGCCCACTTGGGCCAGCAAGAAGGCCAATGGGGCTTTTGTCCTTTGCATGCTATATGGTTGCATTTTTGAATCGTTTAGTATATAAACGATTACATTATGAAACCAACTGCGCCAACACGATTTGCCGGGCCTCCACTCTTGCCGCTCGCCATTGTTTACACCCTGCTGTTCGTCGCCAATATCGGTTCTGCGGTTCTGCTGCGCCGTGGCCCGTCGTTCGTTACCCCTTTCGGCGATGCCGAGGCCGCACGTGCGTTCTTTGCCGCGAACCCATTCGCAGTCAAAGTGAGCGCGTTCTTCTTCTTCGGCTCCGCGGTGCCGCTTGCCATCTACACCGCCACGGTTGCTAGCCGGCTGCGTTATCTCGGCGTGCGCGCCGCGGGAACGAACATCGCACTCTTCGGCGGCTTCGCCGCGTCGGGAGCGATCGCAATCTCCGGCTTGTGCACTTGGGTGCTTTCGGTGCCCGAGGTGTCGGCATCGCTCGTGGCTACGCGTGTTCTGTACTTCATGTCGTTCTTGTTCGGTGGCGCTGGTTTCGCGGTGGCCTTCGGGCTTCTCGCTGCTGGAGTCTCGATTACCAGCCACTTTGCTCGCTTGTTGCCGCGCTGGTTGGTCGTGCTAGGAATGATCGTCGCCGTGGCCGGCGAGCTGTCTTCTTTGAGCCTGATTGCCTATCCTGGAAACTTGGCAATCCCCGTAACGAGGTTCGTTGGATTCGCATGGCTGATGCTAGTTGGCGGCCGCTTACCAGAAACGCTCCGTCGTACAGAAGCAGCGTCTCCAGAAGGGGCAACAGCATGAGCTCTTTACGAGATCAGGTCGCGCTGGTGACGGGCAGTTCGCGGGGCATCGGAGCCGCAATCGCCAAATCATTTGCGCAACAGGGGGCCAAGGTCGTGGTCCACGGAAGGGACGACGCAGCGCTATCTTCCATCCGAAAAGAAATCGAGCTCGCAGGCGGCCGTTCGATGCAGGTCAGTGGCGATGTCACGAACTTTACCGATGTCGAGGCCGCTCGTCTTCGGATCGAGGGTGAGTTCGGACCTATAGACATCCTTGTCGCGAACGCAGGAGGGAGCTTTACGCCACCCGGCCCGCTGGAAGATATGAGCGAAGAAGGATGGCGTGCGTCCGTCGAGGGAAACCTCACGGCGACATTCCTTACTATTAAGAGCTTTCTGCCGGGTATGAAAGACCGCCGACGTGGCAGCATCATCACGATCTCCTCGGCTGCTGGGCGCCGTTCGCACCCCAGGTCGCCGATCCCTTACTCCGTCGCGAAGGCTGGGATCGAACTCATGTCTCAAAATGTCGCGGCGCAGGCCGGCCCGTACGGCATCCGGGTGAATTGCATTGCTCCCGAGACGATTCTCACCGAACGAAACCTCGAGCGAATTCCGAAGGAGCAACTTGCATCGCTGGCGGATTCTCACCCACTCAAGCGGCTGGGCACTCCGGAGGATGTCGCGTGCGCCGCAGTCTTTCTCGCGTCAGGTGAGGCCGGCTGGATCACCGGCGTCGTGCTGGACGTTGCAGGCGGAGCAGTAATGCTTAGATGAGCAGCGAGGATTGAATCCATTCTCCAGCTACGGCCAATCATCGGCTCTTCAGCCACATGGAAGCGATCTGGATTCCGACTTCTGCGATTAGCAACGCGAAGTCGGCATCTCGTCAGGAATTCAAGCACGACGAGATGCGCGTTTGTCGGTACCAATCCGGCGGACCAACGATATTTTTCCGGACGCAACCAGTCCGGGTCGTGAGCCTATCGCCTGTGGCTACGACGGACTGTTCCAGATTCGCCGTCATCCGGGCGGACTAGTGTCAGCTTCCGTGCAATTGCAATCCCAGCGGCTCCACAGGAGATCGATTGGCAGCCCTGTACCTAGATCACCCGCGCAACTGCCGGAACACGGCGGATGGCGGCAATTGCAATCCAGCTCAACGCCAGCGTGCCGACAAACACAATGAAACCCTTTTCTATCGCAGACAATTGCGCCTTCAACAGCGCATATTGCAACCAACTTACCAACGCGTAATGGATCAGGTAAATCCCGTAAGCGTTCTCGCGCAAACTGTCAAAGATCTTTCGCGGCTTGGCGAAGCGCACGAACAGAGCCAGAAAGGCCATGCTAGTTGCAGCACAGGACAATGTGAAAGTGAAGCCTCCGAGTGCCCCCCAAAGGTAAGCAGAGTCTTGAGCCGAAATGGCTGCGATGAATACCAAGGAAGCTATGCCGAAAGCAAATAGTGCCGCGCCCGCCCAGAGGGGCCAGCGCCATGCCAGCGCTCCGTCTCGCGCAAGAAGACCGCGCTCCAAACCGGCGGCACCAACGCCTACCCCGATTAGGAAATAGACCAGGTAGTGGAGTATGCGACTTGTCTGGAAAAAAAAGGGACCGAACTCTGTCCACCGGAAAGGACTGAACACCAGCACCAAGGGAATGTAAGCGACGGCGGAGGCTGCGACTAGAATTGCCAAAAACGCAATCGGCCGCCGTGACGAGCTGGCCAAAAGGCGGCCAAGGACCTTGCCCCACTCCGGCAGCACCACGAGCAGCACGGCAGCGACGCAGTCGAACGCCATCAGGACCCAAACGAACCATGCAGGTCCTGCCGGCCAGTTGCCGAGGGAAGTCCACTGCTGCCAGAAACCAGCCAGGCCACGCTGCCCTGTCTGGAGATACGCCGGGTAGTAAGCGAGCGGGGCAAGCAACGCAGCTGCGACCACGAACGGCAGGCCGAGTCTGAACATGCGATCCCGCAGAAAAGCTGCGCTTCCTTTGCGCTGCAGACTCTTCCACACGAACAAACCCGAGAGGAAGAACATCAGGGACATAAAGAATGTGTCATTGAACCCCACCAACAGAGTGAATCCGCTCCATCGCTGCGCGTCTACTACGGGAAACGCTGGCCACAACCGAGGCTCGGCAATCAACGAGGCAGACGGCGCGGGAGCAAACGGATGATAAGCAAGGGCGGCATGATGCGCCAGGACCAGCACCGTGACAAAGGCACGCAGATAGCCGATGGCCACGTTGTACTGACTCCGTGATGCGTTACCCGGCTCCGGAGGAGCGCTAGGCTCATCAAGTGAAGGCGCGAATGGTGCCTGAGCCACACTCATGATTGGGTCTCCTTTTAAGCACGACGTTCTAAGCAAGACGTTGAAACCGGCGAATCGCCAGCCAGCCAAACAGCAGAGTTACGCCTACAAGGACGGCGACGCAGCCCGGCACTCCGACGTGACTGGATGGACCTGCCGTGCCAAACGAAATTTCGTCCAAACTTGGGGTGTGCAATACGTGCAACCCCAGCTTAGCCAAGTAGAATGCAGGCGAAAGGAATTCGATCGGTTGAGCGGATTTGGGCAGCGGGTAGAACAAGCCGCCGAGATGCATCATGGGCAGGTAAGCAAGGTTAACGAAAGATGGCGCACTCTTGCCGGATGCCCGAGTACCAATAAAAAATCCAATCGAACAAAACGCCAGCGATCCCAGCACCTCGATGAGCGTGACTAATAGGAATTGTCCGGCGCTAACGCGGAGATGGCCTACCGCAAGTGCTGCGGCGATGAGCGTGACCATTACGATGGCCGCAAACAGCATCGTCATCAGCATTTTTGCAAGCAAATAAGCCGTCGGCGGCATCGGAAGCGCGCGTTTCAAATTGAGCAGCCCCTGTTCGCGTTCGGTCGCGACAAACATGCCAAATCCAAACATCCCGGGTCCCATCACGCCGAAGGTGGCAAAGTTCACGAACATGGTGACTGCAATCCTCGGATCACCGTGGCTCATGCTTCCGATAAGGAACACCCCGATGAGCACGTAGATGACGATCGGAAGCAGCAGAAATGGAATGGCAAATGCCGGCGCCCGTAGGGCGCGGATCGACTCGTACTTGGCTTCCGTCAGATAGGCGCGGAATAGCCGGGTAATGGGCATCGCTGAAGTTCTGGGTAATTCTCTGCCGAGCGTGAAGGTAGTTGCATTCATGGTGCTGTCTCCTGCGTAAGTTCTGTAAACGCCTCGGCGAGTCCAGCACGACGGACTTCCAAGTCTTGTAAGTTTTCGTCTGCGGCCAGTAATTCTCGTACGACAGATTCTGCATTGCCTGCCGTGATCTGGAGACTTCGGTGATCCCGGGTCGCGCTCTCAACATCTGGCCACGTTCTGACTTGCTCGATGGACAAGTTGGTGGAGCAAGAAATGTTTTTGCGGACCACCAGGGCGCGCATTTCGTTCACCGAACCGCAGGCGATCATGCGCCCCTTGGCGAGAACCGCCACTCGATCTGCCAGCACCTCGGCTTCTTCGAGATAGTGGGTGGTCAGGATGATGGACGAACCCTCGTTTACGAGTCGCCGAAGCGTGATCCACATCATCTCGCGGGCCTGGACGTCGAGCCCCGCGGTGGGCTCGTCGAGGAACAACAACTTCGGGCGGCCGCAGAGCGCAATGGCAAACTGCACTTGACGCTTCTGTCCTCCGGAAAGCTTTCCGTAAGGACGGTCTGCCAGTGCTTCGGTGTGGGTCATCTCCATGGCCGCAACGGGAGTCATTGGATTCGGGTAATAGCTGGCGACCAGATCAATCTGCTCGTGAACGCGAAGCTCTGGCGCCAGCGCCGCTTCTTGCATCATGACGCCCACCTGACGCCTTGTCTCGACAAGCAGTGGGGATTGCCCGAACAGGCACGCAGTCCCAACCTCAGGACGCTGTAGGCCCAGCAACAAGGAGATCGCAGTCGTCTTGCCGGCCCCGTTCGGACCGAGAAGGGCGAAAAGTTCGCCCCGCCGCACTTGGAGGTCGAGTCCATCGAGCGCGACGACCTTCCCGAAGGGCTTGCTCACACCGGAAAGTTCTGCCAAACAATCTTGGGTCATTCTGGTTACCCTCCGCCGAGGCAGACAGCTCGGAAAAGCTCGTAGTTCCAGAGTGAGTCTCGAGCTTAGGGCATTCTTTGGGAAGCAGATTTTGACAGACGGCTGGTTTGAGCTGACGAACTGGCGAATCGAAGCGATTGGGAAAAGACTAAAACGGATTGGCAGCGAGAGCGCTCAGCTTGTCGTGGTAAGTGCGGCCAGAGCGGAGCCGCGTGCCGTTCTGCAAGAGAATGACATATTCCGCATGCACGCCGGGCTGGAGTTCTTTGATGCGCCGGGTGTTGACGATGGTCGAGCGATGGACACGGAGAAAGATTTCGGGATCCAGAGACTTTTCCAATGTATTCATCGGCACATGGAGCAGGTGGCTGGCCCGCCCGCAGTGCAGTTGGACATAGTTCTCGGCGGCCTCCATCCAGTCCACGTCCTCTACTTCGACGAAGACGGTTTTGCCTGCGGATCGGACAGCTAGGCGCTTCAGGTAGCGACGGGGCGAGATGATCGTTTCAAGCAGGCCGAGGATCTGCCGCCCCGTCTCGTCCGGCGGTTGCGCCTGAAGGCGGAGCTTGGCCCGCGCCAGAGCTTGTGCAAAGCGTTCCTGCGTCACCGGTTTGAGCAGGTAGTCGATGGCATTGATCTCAAACGCCTGGATTGCGTGTTTGTCGTGTGCAGTAACGAATACCACAGCGGGCATGCGCTCTGCGCCAATTTCCTGCACTACGGAGAATCCGTCCATCTCCGGCATCTGCACATCGAGGAAAATGAGGTCCGGACGGTTCTTGCGGATCGCGGCTACCGCCTCGCGTCCATCCCTGGCTTCTTGAATGGCGGAAACTTCCGCATCCGCGGAAAGCCACATATGCAAGCCCTCGCGCGCCAAGGGCTCATCATCCACGATCAGCGTTGTGAAGCGCATGGACCTCGACCAATTCTCGTCCAGAGCTTTCGGGCGCAACATGATAAGGCAGGCGCATGGTTACGATAGCGCCTCCTAGCTCGCCACTTTCGCCGGTGAGCTTCGCTCTCCCACCATAGAGCTGATGGAGGCGCGTCCGAGTGTTCGCCAATCCGATTCCGTGGCTCTGTGACGCATTTCCGTCAGGAAATCCGGGGCCGTCGTCCTGAACTTTGATTTCCAGCATATCGTTCACGCGAGTAGCGCTGATTTGGATCTTGCCAGCCGAAGAACTTTTCCCGAGGCCATGACGAATCGCATTTTCCACAATCGGCTGCAGGCCCATCTGCGGAACCGCAGCGTCAAGAATCGCGGGATCAGCCGATATTTCGGTGCGGAGCCGGTCCGCGAAGCGAACCTGCTCAATCGACAAATACAGTTGCAGATACTCCAGCTCGCGGCGTAGCGATACCTCTTGCGCTTCCACATCCTCCAGTACACAGCGCAGAAGGTCGCTGAGGTGAGCGAGCATTTCCTCGGCTTGGAGGCCTTTTTGCTGGCGGACCAGAACCATGATGGCATTCAGCGTATTGAACAGAAAATGCGGCTGAAGTTGCATCTTAAGTGCGCTCAATTGCGCGTTCACGAGCTGTGTTTCCAGTTCGGAGGTGTGGAGCTCCAGCCGCAAGGCTTGTTGTTCGCGTTCCTGGTACTGACGGTAATAGCGGAATCCGTATTGGATGCCCAGCACCGTAAAGTACGTCACAATGCCCTGATGAAAGGCGAGGATCAGCAGGAAGATAAACGTAGGCACGAACCCGGTCATGAAGGAGGGAAATACTCCCAAGCGATAGAGAATGGCACTTTCAACTGCCAGTTGACCGAGTGAAATGCCAATACTGAACAGCAAGTGAAGCGCAGTCCGGCGCAGCCAATTGCGGCGTTCGATGGGAAATCGGTTGCCGAGCCACAGCAAGCCAGGAGTCAGGATCGCCCAGAGGTTGACTCCCACCATCCAGGACACTAGATAGTGCCACCATGGCGTGGGTTCATGCGAAACCAACTTCTGTGCGATGGCCTGGCTGAAAAAGAAAAGGCCGATCATCGTCCATATGAAGAAGTACAACGCGTATCTTCGCAGGCCGCGTGTGACAGTGTTTCCCATCAGGGCTGTAGCTTACCTCATGCGCTGGAATTGGCCCAGCGATGAAGCTATCTCAACGGCATAGACTGCGTTCTCGTCGAACCGGATATCGGGCGGCCGGCGGAAGCTACGATTCCTCCGCACACGACAACGTGATTGCCGGTGAAGGTTTTCGAATGTTCGTCGGACTGCCTGAGGTCCTTTCGCGCCTTGTTCGATTTCGAACGCCCCAGCGTCACCTTCGTTCAACGGGCCGCGACCGCTCGGGCAAAGCCACGCGGCCCCTGCCAGTTCTCTCGCCCGTGTACCGCTCCGATTGGTCGAGACCTTGTCACCGCGGAAAGGAACGAAATGCAGGGAAAGGGGAGTGGTTCAACGACGCGAAGGGATTCGGACTTATCGGCCGAGAAGACGGCGGAGCCGACCTCTTCGAACCCCTCTTGCGAGTCTCTAGCTCTCACAAGAGGTGTGCCCCAACCCAAGACAACGGATGAGAATGAGATACCACAGCGCAACGAGCGAACCGTGTTAATGATGCTTCTTCCGTCATTCGAGAATCACGGTCGCCGGGCTTTCGACCGAAACTCAGGTTGGCTCCAGGACATTTTCTTGAAACTTGCAAGAATCCATGAGGCTCGCAACTGCCGCGATATTCGTTGCAAATCTATTCCGCGACCTACAGAATCCTGTCAAACACATAGCCTTCCCGTCCAAGCGCCGCCGAGACTTCCTCGATATGGGTGGCACCGCGAGTCTCGAGCGTCAGGTCGATCGTGGTGTCCCCGAAGTTGACGCCGAAATAGGCGCGGTCGTAAGACGTCGCCACAATATTCGTCCGCAGCCCGGCCAGGACCCCGGTGAGCCTGTGTAGGGAGCCGGGATAGTCGGGAAAATGCACGCGCAAGCGCAGCAGGCGGCCGTCCGCGACGAGACCCCGTTCGATGATGCGCGAGAGCAGCGTGACATCCATGTTTCCACCGGAAATGACCACGACGACTTTCTTGCCCGAAATGGCGGTTTTGCCGTGGAGCAGGGCGGCCAGCGCCGCGGCGCCGGCTCCTTCGGCCAACATTTTTTCGCGCTCCAGCAGCATCAGTACCGCACTCGCAATCTCCTCTTCCTCGACGGTCACCACCGTGTCGACATATTTCCGGACCATGGGCAGGGTCCGTTCGCCCGCGCGGCGTACCGCGATGCCTTCGGCAAGCGTTGTCGCCGCCGGCACCGTGACACGGCGGCCTGTTTCGACCGCGCGCTGCATCGATGGCAGCCGCGCGGCCTGCACGCCGATGACTTCGACGGCAGGATTTTTTTCCTTGAGCGCGCACGCGACGCCGCTCGCAAGTCCACCGCCTCCGATCGCAACAAGCACGACTTGCACCTGGGGTACTTGCTCCTCGAGTTCGAGGCCGACCGTTCCTTGTCCCGCAATCACCGCGTCGTCGTCGAATGGATGAATGAACGTGAGCTGGCCCGAATCCGCACGCCTCTGGGCCTCTGTTTCCGCTTCTTCGTAGCGCGCACCGAGCAGCGTCACGTCCGCGCCAAACCCGCGCGTGGCCATCAGTTTCGTGAGCGGCGTCCCGAGCGGCATGCAGATCTCCACGCGGAGACCGAGTCTGCCCGCGTGATAGGCCACTCCTTGCGCGTGGTTGCCCGCCGAGGCGGCAATCAGTCCTCGCCGCCGTTCCTCGGGATCGAGCGTCAGAATGCGGTTCAACGCGCCGCGTTCCTTGTACGACCCGGTGCGCTGCCGGTTTTCGAGTTTCAGGTACACCTCGTTCCCGGTCATCGCCGAGAAGGCTTCCGAGCGCGGGCAGGGCGACACTGGAATGGACGCGGCAATGCGTCGCTGCGCCAGGCGGATTTCCTCGAGCCCGATCATGCCGTCACCGGTTTTCCTGTTCGTCCACAAAACAAGCGCGAAATCCGCCTGTCAGCGAAGGCGAGCAGATCGACCGCACGCCGCGAAGCGCGCCGGCACGGCGCAGGACGTTCCCCACCACACGGGCCGCGTAGTCCAGATGGTTACGCGAGTACACCCGCGCTGGGAGTGCCAGGCGCACAAGCTCCACCGGCTCTTGTCTTGCAGCCTCGCGACCCGGCGCCAGCTCCATGCGCACCGAACGCACGCCGCCCTCGCGGTAGATTTCAACCGCGAGTGTTTGTCCAGGATTTTTCTCTCGCGACAAATGCCCGGCGATTTGTGCCACGTCGAGATACACCGCGTGGCCGCCCGGCGGCTGGACGACAGGAACATTTTCGGCAGACAAACGTCCGGCGAGATACGCGGTCGTTTCGATGCGGTAGCGGAGATAGTCTTCTTCGAGCACTTCTTCGAGGCCAATAGCGATCGTCTCGAGGTCGCGCCCGGTCATTCCGCCGTAGGTCAGAAATCCCTCGGCAAGCAGAAGCTGTTCGGAAGCGCGTTCGGCAACCAGTTCCGAACGCGTGGCAAAGAAACCGCCGGTGTGCGCGAGTCCGTCTTTTTTCGCCGAAAAGATGCAACCGTCCGCGTAGGAAAACATCTCTTTCACAATCTCCCGGATGCTCGCGTGGGCGAAGCCCGGTTCACGCTCGCGCACGAGCCAGGCGTTCTCCGCGAAACGGCAAGCGTCGAGATAAAGCGGAACGCCGTGCTTTGCGGCAATTCCCCGCACCGTCCGGATGTTCTCGATCGAAACCGGCTGGTCCGCACAGGTGTTGTTCGTAAGGGTGAGCAGCACGAGCGGAACCTTGGTTCGTCCCGCCGTTCCCAAAAACCGCTCGAGCGCCGCCGTGTCCATGTTGCCCTTGAAGGGCAGCGGTTCCGCGAACCTCCAAAACTCCGGCGACGGAAGATCGACCGGCCGCACGCGGAAGGACTCGAAATTTCCGCGCGTGGTCTGGAAATGGGTATTCGCGGGAACCGTATCGCCCGCGCTGCAGAGCGCGCCGATCATCAAGCGCTCCGCCGGGCGTCCTTGATGTACCGGAAGGATGTGCTCGAAACCGAACAGCTCTCGAACCACCGTTTCGAACCGTTCGAAACTCCGGCTTCCGGCATAGGCCTCGTCGCCCGAAAGCAGCGCAGCCCATTGCGTGGCGCTCATGGCGCAGGTCCCGCTGTCGGTTAGAAGGTCGATGGTCACGTCCTCGGAGCGCAGATGGTAAAGATTCAGGTGCGCGCGCGCGAGTGCGGCTTCGCGCTCCGCTCGGGTACGCTGCCGGATGGGTTCGATCGCTTTCGCGCGGAAGGGCTCGATCGGAGGAAGGAGCGTTGCAGAATCGAGGATGCGTCGCACGACGGTCACCGGTCTTACGCCTCCGCCGTGAACTGTTCCTGGTCGGACACCGCAGAGGAGGGCTCGGCGCACCGCGAGATCACGCTCGACGGCGCCCGCTCGTCAAGGCTTCGGACCACAAGCGAGAGTCCCGAGTATGCAGCCGCTTGAAGCGCTTGCGGCTGCACCAAGTCGCAACCGCGCTCCGCCATGCGCAGCGCTTCGTCAAACCCCAGCGAAGGCAAGTGCGCCGCGCAGGCGTTCCTATGCGGATCTTCCTCGAAGTAGCCCGGCACATCCTTCAAGAGCTCACATCGCGAGGCTCGGAGGCCGATGGCCAGAAGAACCGCGGTGAGGTCCGAGCCGCCGCGGCCGAGCGTGACAATCGCCTCATCCGCGCGTGCGGCGAGGAATCCGGGAACGATGACGACGGCGTGGCTTGCGACCGCGTGACGAAGCGACCGGCCGACAAGCGTGGGACGAGGCGAGTTCACTCCCGCCGCGTCCGCGATCTGCAAACCCGTTTCGTGCACGTTCAGCCCGACGACTCGGACGCTGAGCGCTTCGAGATGCAGAGCGAGAACGGCAACGGAACGCAGTTCTCCTGTCGACCACAAGAGATCCAGTGCCCGCACACCGGGGCTGCGCACGATGTGGCGCGCGCGCCGCTCAAGAACGCTGGTTGCGTTTTTTTGCGCCGACACCACGACCACCAACTTTTCCTCCGGCGCTACTTTGGTGCGTTGCTTGAGGTACAGCGCGACGCGGCGGTATGCCTTGGTGCCGCTGAGGATCGAACCGCCCACCTTCCAAACCACAATCGTTTCATGACTGCCGCTTGCTCGCTCCACGCTGGTCCTTTCGCAACATGCACGTACGCGCGCACGCCACTCACGCGGTGTGCGCAAAAATTGGGAGTCAGATTCTTCCGGTCCGACCGGATTCGGTCAGCCGAGGACCTTATCTCTCCCCTGCCGGGCAGGAAGTAGCACCGTGGCGTTGCCGCCTGGTTGCTGTGGCTTCATCGGGCCTGTCCCCTCTGCCACTCTGGATAAGCGCCGCGGGTCAGCGGCAAATGCGAACTAACAGGCGAGCGGAATCTCGTACCCTGCGCTCGCCTGTTTCTAGAAATAAAGCGCTTGCCCTCCCCGGTCAATTAAATTGCGCTTATCGTGAGTTTAGTGCGGCAAGAGAAACGCGCATTCCGTTCCCTCTTTCCGTAAATGTCCATCCTCGCTCAACATGATCCGGTCTTCGGCTTCGTTCTCTTCTGCTTTTCCTTCCGGGTTTTGAGTCCAGCTGTGACCCGCGGTGGCTCCTCGCGCAGCGGAAACTTCGACTGCTCGGCGACCATCTTGGTGACCGTCGGAGCCTCGTACTTTTTCTTTCGTGTGTTCTTTCGTTCCACGGCAGCTGTCCTCGAGCGAACCAAAAGAGGCGTCTTTCGGCAATCGCGTTACTTCGACGGTGCCCGTGCTGGCGGCGCCGACGAAAACATAGATCCATAGATCTGGTTCACCACGCCGAAGTCGTTCACGTCTCTCAAATAGACGGTCGTCTTGACGAGTCTCGCGAGCGACGAACTCGCCCCTTCGAGGATCGCTCGCAGATTCTCGAGTACGATTCTCGTCGGTTCGGCAACGTCCCCTTTGACGAGCAATCCCGAGGCGGGATCGATCGGCAGCTGGCCCGAAACAAACACAAAGCCGTTCGCTTTGACCGCCCGTGAGTATGCCCCGATCGCTTTCGGACTTCGAGGCGTCGCGACAATGTCCTTCACGAAATCTCCTTCGCCGAGCGCCAGTCCCGGCGCTTGGCCAGCACTTTCTCTCTCTTGGCGACCGCCTCGAGCCTCACGACTTTGGGAAGGGT
>Ga0210384_10005673_pt1 | contig 13503 bp, 11 predicted proteins | sample IncBWH2MmetaG_FD_160574 | JGI IMG/M metagenome (GOLD analysis project Ga0210384, IMG submission 160574) | Forest soil microbial communities from Barre Woods Harvard Forest LTER site, Petersham, Massachusetts, United States - Inc-BW-H-2-M | ecosystem: Environmental > Terrestrial > Soil >...
GAGGCGGGGGAGCTTGTTTTGTGAGGTTAAGGAGGAGGAGGCCGCAGGCCGACGGGGGACACGAACAAAACAAGCTCCCACGGTGAGTCGTGCCTGACCCAGCGCGCCCCACAACGCGACAGCCGCTCAACTGCTGAACAGGAAGTTGAGCACGTCGCCATCCTTGACGACGTACTCCTTGCCTTCCGCGCGCATCTTGCCCGCGTCCTTCGCGCCCTGTTCGCCCTTGTTGGCCACGAAGTCGGCGTAGGCGATGGTCTGGGCGCGGATGAAGCCCTTCTCGAAGTCGGTGTGGATCACGCCGGCGGCCTGGGGCGCGGTGGCGCCGACGGGCACCGTCCAGGCGCGCACTTCCTTCACGCCCGCGGTGAAGTAGGTCTGCAGGCCCAGCAGCGTGAACGCGGCGCGGATCAGGCGGTTCAGGCCGGGCTCGGTCTGGCCCATCTCGGCCAGGAACATCTCGGCGTCGGCCGCGTCCATGTCGGCCAGCTCGGCCTCGGTCTTCGCGCAGATCGCCACCACCGGGGCGTTCTGCTTCGCCGCGAACTCGCGCAGGCGATCCAGGAACGGGTTGTTCTCGAAGCCGTTGTCCGCCACGTTGCCCACGAACATCGCCGGCTTGGCGGTGATCAGGAACAGCGACCTGACGATGACCATCTCGTCCTTCGTGAAGTCGAGGCTGCGCACCGGCTGGGCCTGGTCGAGCGCGGCGCGGCAGCGTTCGAGGATGGCGCTCAGCTTGACCGCCTCCTTGTCGCCGGCGCGGCCCAGCTTGTTGGTGCGGTGGATCTGCTTTTCCACGCTGGCCAGGTCGGCCAGGCACAGCTCGGTCTGGATCACCTCGATGTCGGAGATCGGGTCCACCTTGCCGTTGACGTGGATGACGTTGTCGTCCTCGAAGCAGCGCACCACGTTGACGATGGCGTCGGTCTCGCGGATGTGCGACAGGAACTGGTTGCCCAGGCCCTCGCCCTTGGACGCGCCGGCCACCAGGCCCGCGATGTCCACGAATTCGACGATGGCCGGCACGATCTTCTGCGCGGAGACGATGTCCGACAGCACCTGGAGGCGGGCGTCCGGCAGCTCGACGATGCCCACGTTGGGCTCGATCGTGCAGAACGGATAGTTCTCGGCGGCGATGCCGGCCTTGGTGAGGGCGTTGAAGAGGGTCGACTTCCCGACATTGGGCAGGCCGACGATGCCGCACTTGAGGCTCATGGAGATTCTTTCATCGCCGCACGGCGCCGGGGTGGCGGCGGCCGACGTGGACGGTTCGTGGGGGAAACCCGGCATTTTAGACGGTCTCCCCGTCAAAGACCCGTTCGCCCGGCACTCCCTACAATGCGGAATGTCCAAGATCGACGTACGAATCCACGGCAGCGGCATCGTCGGCCGTGCCCTGGCCCTGAAGCTGGCCCGCCAGGGGCTGGCGGTGGGCATCGATGCCCGCCCGGCCGCGCCGGCCGGCGGCGAGCAGCGCGCCGACGTGCGCGCCTACGCCCTGAACGCCGCCTCCGTCGAGTTGCTGCGCGAGCTCAAGGTGTGGGACGGCATGGCGCTGGACGCCCGCACGGCCGTCTACGACATGCGCATCGCCGGCGACGCCCAGGGCGCGCTGGCCTTCTCGGCCTGGCAGCAGACGGTGCCGGCGCTGGCCTGGATCGTCGACGCGGCCGAGCTGGAGCAGGTGCTGGAGACGGCCTCGCGTTTCGCGCCAGCGGTGTCGGTGGTGCCCGCCGATGCGAAGGCGCCGCTCACGGTGATCGCCGAAGGCAAGTCGGCCGCGGCCCGCGACCAGCTGGGCGTCGCGTTCGAGCGCCATGCCTACGGCCACAGCGCGCTGGCCGCCCGCGTGGTGTCCGACGTGGCCCACGCCGGCGTCGCCCGCCAATGGTTCCGCGCGCCCGACGTGCTGGCGCTGCTGCCCTTCGACAGGCCGCGCCCCGAGCGCTCGTACGGCGTCGTCTGGTCGATGCCGCAGGCCGAGGCCGAGCGTCTCGCGCAGGCGAGCGACGACGAGTTCGACGCGGCGCTCAATGCCGCGACGAGCGGCACGGCGGGCCAGTTGCGCGTGCACGGCGCGCGTGCCACCTGGCCGCTGATGCAGGCCGGCGCCGCCGAGATCGTCGGCCCCGGCTGGGCGCTGGTGGGCGACGCCGCCCACGTCATCCATCCGCTGGCGGGCCAGGGCCTGAACCTGGGCCTCGGCGACGTGGTGGCGCTTGCCAGGGTGATCGCCGAACGCGAGCCGTGGCGCGCGCTGGGCGACGAGGCGCTGCTGCGCCGCTACGCGCGCGCCCGCCTGTGGCCCACGCGGGCGATGGCCGGCGCGGTCGACGGCCTGTGGCAGCTGTTCTCCACCTCCGCGCCGGGCCTGCGCGAGCTGCGCAACCACGGCATGACGCTGGTCGACCAGCTGAGCCCCCTGAAACGATTCCTCGTGTCGCGCGCCCTGGGCTCGTGAACGCATCCGCCGAGACTTCCATGAACATGTTCTCCCGCGCCCTGCGCCTCCTCGCCGCCGGCGCCCTTGCGCTGGCCTGCGCCACCGCCTGGTCCGACGAGGCCGCCATCCGCAGGAACTGGGCGGCGCACAACCCGAAGGGCCCGCAGATCGACGAGATCGCGAAGACGCCCGTCGCGGGGCTCTACGAGCTGCGCGTGGACAAGGAGATCGTCTACTCCGACGAGCAGGGCAACTACCTGATCTTCCCGTCGCGCGACCAGACCGACGGCCACCTGCTGGACGCCCGCACCAAGACCGACCTGACCGAGCAGCGGCTCGCGAAGATGATGGCGCAGGACATCCCCAGGTTGCCCTACGGCGACGCCCTCATGTTCAAGCAGGGCACCGGCGCGCGCCGCATGATCGTGTTCGAGGATCCGAACTGCCACTACTGCAAGGACGCCGAGCGCAACTTCGCGGCCCTGAAGGACGTGACGATCTACACCTTCCTGATCCCCATCCTCGGCGACGACTCGGTGACGAAGTCGCGCGCCATCTGGTGCTCGAAGAACAACGCGCAGGTCTGGCGCACATGGATGCTGCAGGGCGTGATGCCGCAGCGATCCATGGGGTCGTGCGACCTCGCCGCGCTGAGCCGCAACCTCGAGCTGGCCGGCCGCTACCACCTGAACTACACCCCGGCCATCATCTTCGACGACGGCTCGCGCTTCGCCGGCGCGGCCGACCTCGACCGGCTCACCAAGCGGCTCGACGAGGTCGCCGCCAAGAAGGGCTGAGGCCACGATATTCCAACGACACCGAACCGCCCGGCGCGCCACGCGACGGGCCCCCTGCCCGAATGATCCACTACCGAATCGAGGTCGCCGATGCGGCGGCCCACCTGTTCAAGGTCACGCTGACCATCGCCGAGCCGGCGCCCGAACAGCAGTTGAGCCTGCCCGTGTGGATCCCGGGCAGCTACATGGTGCGTGAGTTCTCGCGCCATCTCAGCCGCCTCGAGGCGCGCCAGGGCGCGCAGGCGCGTCCGCTGGTGCAGCTCGCCAAGGATCGCTGGAGCGTGGCCACGTCGGGCCGCGCCGCGCTGGTCGTCACCTACTTCGCCTATGCGTTCGACGCCTCGGTGCGCACCGCCTGGCTCAGCGACGACCGGGGCTTCTTCAACACCACCAGCCTGTGCCTGGCCGTGGCCGGGCGCACCGCCGAGGCGCATCGCGTGGAGCTGCACAAGCTGCCGGCGGGCTGGGACGTGGCCACGGGCATGACGCGCGTCGATGCGGGCGGCAAGGCCGCCAAGGGCAAGCCCGCGCGCACGCAGGCGTTCGAGTCGGCCGACTACGACGAGATGGCCGACCACCCGTTCGAGCTGGGCCCGTTCTGGCGCGGCGAGTTCACGTCGGGCGGCGTCGTGCACGAGTTCGTCGTCAGCGGCGCGTGGCCGCAGTTCGACGGCGCGCGCCTGCTGGCCGACACCAAGCGCATCTGCGACGAGGAGATCCGCTTCTGGCACGGCAACGGCAAGCCGCCGTTCCCGCGCTACGTGTTCATGCTCTACGCCACGGAGGACGGCTACGGCGGCCTCGAGCACCGCGCCAGCACGGCGCTGATCGCCGCGCGCAAGGACCTCCCGCGCCAGGGCGTGGCCGGCACCAGCGACGGCTACGTCACGCTGCTGGGCCTGATCAGCCACGAGTACTTCCACACCTGGAACGTGAAGCGCCTGAAGCCGGCCGAGTTCCTGCCCTACGACTACGCGCAGGAGAACTACACCGAGCTGCTGTGGTTCTTCGAGGGCTTCACGTCCTACTACGACGACCTGTTCCTGCTGCGCTGCGGCCTCGTCGACCCGGCGCGCTACGTCAAGCTGGTGGGCCGCGCGTTCAACGGCGTGCGCCAGTCGCCGGGCCAGCACGTGCAGAGCGTGGCCGAGGCCAGCTTCGACGCGTGGATCAAGTACTACCGCAGCGACGAGAACACGCCCAATTCCACGGTGAGCTACTACACCAAGGGCTCGCTGGTGGCGCTGCGCCTGGATCTCGCGCTGCGCGCCGGCGGCAAGGCCACGCTGGACGACGTGATGCGCGCGCTGTGGCACGACGCCCCCGGCGGCGCGGTCACCGAGGCGCTGATCCTGAAGACCGTCGCCCGCCTGGGCGGCAAGGCGCTGGCGGCCGAGCTGCGCGAGTGGGTGCACCAGCGCGGCGAGCTCGACGTGCTGGCGGCGCTCGCGCGCGTGGGCGTGGAGCCCGACATCGAGGCGCTGACGCTGGCCACCGAGCTGGGCCTGCGCGTGTCCGAGGGCCCGATCACGGGCGTGCAGGTGAAGGCCGTGCTCGCCGGCGGCGCCGGCGCCGCGGCGGGGCTGTCGGCCGGCGACGAGATCCTGGCCGTCGACGGCTGGCGCGTGCGCCGGCTCGACGACGCGCTGGCGTGGATCCGCACCGGCGCGTCCATCGAGTTGCTGGTGGTGCGCCAGCAGCGCGTGCGCACGTTGCGCGTGGCCGATCGTCCGGCCGACCAGCGCGGCGAGGCCGCGCCGCGTGGCCTGAAGCTGAGCGCGAACCCGAACGCCGCCACCCTGGGCCGCCGCGCCGGCTGGTTGGGAAAGTAGGGTGCGTTCGCCCTGGCGCGAGTCCCGTGGGCGTCGCGCCGCCTGGTTCTGCCTGATCCTGGCCGTGCTGCTGGCGCACGTGCTGCTCGGATCGCGCGTGGCCGCCGGCGTCATCGGCTGGAACACCGCGCCGCGGACCCGACCCATCCAGGTCACGTTCACGCAGCGGGTGCAGCCGACGGCGCCGCCCCCGGCCACCGCGCCCGCACCCGCGCCGGCACCCCCGCCCGCGCGTCGCGCGCCGCGCGGCGTGGGCGCGAGCTCGGCGCCGCTGCCGGCGAGCGCGCCGCAGGAGACGGCGTCGCGCATCGCGCTGGAGGACGAGGCGCTCGCGCTGGCCGCCGAGGCCGAGCGCCGGCGGCATGCCCGCGAGGAGGCGGCGGCCGCGTCCGCCGCGCAGGCGCGTGCGGCGGAGGTCGCGGCGACGGCGTCGGCGGCCGCCGCTGCCGAGGCCGCCAGCGCCGCGGCGATCGCCGGCCCGGCCCGGCCGCCCTTCGAATGGCCGCCGGCCACACGGCTCACCTACACGCTGACCGGCGAGCGGGGCCAGGGCCGACACATCTACGGCCACGCCACGGTGGAATGGCGCCTTGAAGCGGCGCACTACCAGGTGCAGTTCGACGTGCACATCTCGCCGCTGATCGACCAGCACATGTTCAGCGAGGGCACGATCACCGACGAAGGCCTGAGCCCGCGCCACTACGACGAGTCGTTCAGCTTCCTGTTCGCCACGCCGCGCGAGCGCAGGATCGAGTTCGGCGGCAACGAGGTGACGCTCAACAACGGCAACCGCGTCGTCAAGCTGCCGCAGACGCAGGACGGCGCCAGCCAGTTCGTGCAGTTCGTCTGGATGTTCTACAACCATCCGGAATGGCTGGTTCCGGGCCACGTGGTGCAGATCCCGCTGGCGCTGCCCAACAACCTGCGGCGCTGGAACTACCAGGTGATGGGCACGGAGCACCTCGACCTGGCGTTCGGCGGCATCGCCGCGGTGCACCTCAAGCCCCTGCTGGACGGCCCGCGCCGGCCGAACGAATATCCTTTCGACATCTGGACGGCCCCGTCGCTGCAGTACCTGCCCGTGCAGATCCTCGTGAAGGCGGACGAACACACCTGGGCGCTGCTGGCGCTCGACGACCTGCCACTGCAGGCCGCCGGCGAGCGGCCCGTGCCGCCGCCGCCCAGGGTGGAGGCCTTCCCCACGCCGCCCCCCGTCGGCGAGCGCTGAAACCATTGTTCCAAGGAGACCCCATGACCTACGAATGCATCCTCACCGAGACCGTCGGCGAGGGCCGGCTGAAGACCGGCGTGATCCGGCTGAACCGGCCCAAGCAGATGAACGCGCTCAACGACCAGCTGATGGACGAGCTGGGCGCCGCGCTGCTGGCCTTCGACGCCGACGACGGCATCGGCGCCATCGTGCTCACCGGCAACGAGCGCGCGTTCGCCGCCGGCGCCGACATCTCGGTGATGGCCAGGTACAGCTACATGGACGCGTTCATGAAGGGCCACATCTCGCGCAACTGGGAGACCATGCGCCAGGTGCGCAAGCCCGTCATCGCCGCGGTGGCCGGCTTCGCGCTGGGCGGCGGCTGCGAGGTGGCGATGATGTGCGACATGCTGATCGCGGCCGACACCGCGAAGTTCGGCCAGCCCGAGATCAAGCTGGGCATCGTGCCCGGCGCCGGCGGCACGCAGCGCCTGCCGCGCGCCATCGGCAAGGCCAAGGCCATGGACATGGTGCTCACCGGCCGCATGATGGACGCGGCCGAGGCCGAGCGCTCCGGCCTGGTTTCGCGCGTGGTGCCGGCCGACCAGCTGATGACCGAGGCGCTGGCCGTGGCCGAGCAGCTGTGCGGCCTGGGCCTGCCCAGCGTGATGCTGGCCAAGGACGCGGTCAACCGCTCGTTCGAGACGGGCCTGACCGACGGCATCGCCTACGAGCGCCGCCTGTTCCACTCGCTGTTCGGCACCGAGGACCAGCAGGAAGGCATGGGCGCCTTCCTCGAGAAGCGCAAGCCGGTCTTCAAGAACCGCTGAGCGACGCGCCCGTCGCGACCGCGGGCGCAGGCCGCAGGTCGTCGTCGAGCCGGGTCGGATCGAACGTGAAGTCCGACAGCCGCACCGGCGCCGGCGGCCGCAGCCGCCACTTCTGCTCGCTGCGCCTGTGGCGGCCGTTGACCACGCCGTCGACCACCTCCACGCGATCGCCGTTGACCAGGTTGGTGCTGGCCACCGTCCGCGTGTTCGTGCTGTCGGCCGCCCGCACCGTGGTCTCGCTGCGCAGCGTCACCAGCCGCAGCGGCGCATCCTTGGGCCGGAACGCAAACTGGTAGTCGGTGGACACGCTGCCGGAGGCGCTGACGTCGGTGGTCTGCACCTCGAGCGTGCGGCGCGCGATCTGCACCTGCACGCCGCAGGTGGGGCAGCCGTGGGCCATCGCGCCCGATACCTCGGCCAGCTGCACGCTGCCGTCCGGCTGCGCCAGCAGCACGGCCACCACCGCGTCGGCGGCGGCGCCCGGACGGGCCGCGCGATCGGCGGGCACCAGCACCGCGGCGATGTCGCGTCCCTCGCCGCGCAGGGCGCCGCTGGATTGCGACTGCACCGTCATCCGCGGAAAGCGCTCGCGCAGCGCCTCCGCGGCCGCCGCGGGCAGCGTGCCGGCCGGGTCGAACGCGACGGGCGGCAACGCACGGGTCTCGGCGTCCAGCGCGTCGGCCGTGAAAGCGAAGTCGCCAAGCGCGATGGGTGCGCGCAGCGGCACGGTGGACTGGCGCTCGCGGTGCACCAGCGTGCCGCCGGCGTCGTCGTCGGTGATGTCGGTGCGCTGGCCGCTGAGCAGGTCGACGCTCGCAGAGAAGCCATGCGAGGCCGGATCGCCGGGCCGCGCCGGCACATAGGCCGTCACGCCCACCAGCCGCCAGGGCTCCGGGCCGACGCCGGGCGCGAACTGGTAGGTGAAGTTCTCGAAGTCGGCGCCCTCGGCGCGGATCACGCGCACGTACAAGCCGTGCGGCGCGAGGTCGGCGCTGACGCTGCACTTGGCGCAGCCCGGCAGGATGGGCCGCGACGACTCGGCGACCCGCCACGCGCCGTGGCCGTCGGGCGCGAGCAGCGCGATGGTGAACTCGCCGGGGCCGTCGGCCTTGGCCAGCACCACGGCGATCTCGTCGACGCCGGGGGTCGGCAGCAGGCCGCCGTTGTCGGACACCACGTGCAGGCCCGGGAAGCGCTGCGCCAGCGCCAGCCGCGCGGCGTCGGGCAGCCGGCGCTCCGCCGGCGGCTTCGCGACGACGGCGACCTGCGGCGGCGTGGTGCAGGCGGCAAGAATTGCCGTCAGGGCCAGGGAAAGAAGGACGCGCGCAGGCCAGCGCGGGGCGAAAGGATCCGGCATGCGGGCTGCCGGGCAGTCGTCGTGCCTACGGGATGGGGTATATGTATCAAGGCGTGAAGTCGCGCCGCGTCTCGGCGTCGAGCTTGCCGGGATCGAACGCGAAGCCGGCCAGCAGGATGGGCGGGCGCACCGTCACCTTGCTCGCGCGCTCGACGCGGTTGCGGTGGCCGCGGGCCACGTCCTCCACCACATCCAGCTTGTCGCCGGTGACCAGGTTGGCCGTGTTGACGTAGCGATGGCTGTCGCCGCCGCTGGAGCGGCTGGCGTGCACCGTCCGGACGCCCACCAGCCGCAGGCCACCCGTCTTGTCCTTGGGCGTGGCCATGAACTGGTAGCCGACGATGTGCGTGCCGGACGAGTCGCTGGCCACGGTCTGCACCACCAGCGCGCGGTGCGCGATCTGCACCTGCACGTCGCAGCCGCGGCAGGCGCGCGTCAGCGGGCCGCTGGTGGCGCCCAGCTTGAGGCTGCCGTCGGGCTGGGCCAGCAGCAGCGCCAGCGTGGTGTCGGCATCGGCGCCCGGCGGCGGCGCGAGCACCACCGCGAGGTCGCGCGCGCCCTCCGCGCGCAACGCGCCCGCGCTGCGCGCCTGCACGATGGCGCCCGGGAAGCGCGCGCGCAGCAGCGCGGCGGCGGACGCGGGCAGGGCGTCCTGAGGCTCGAAGGCCGAGACGGGCAGGCGGCGCAGTTCGGGTGCCAGCGCCTGCGGGGCGAACGCGAACGCGTCGAAGGCGACGGCCGGGCGCAGCGGCACCGTGGATTTCAGCTCGCGCCGGCGCGACGGGTCGCTGGCGGTGGCGTCGAGCGTGTCGAGCTTGACGCCGTCGAGCAGGTTGGTGGTGATCGCGTAGCTGTGGGCGATCGGGTCGTCGCCGGCGGGCTGCGCCGCCGTGACGCCCACCAGGCGCAGCGCGTCGTCGTTGTCGCGGTAGCCGAACTGGTACGTGACGCGCTCGAACTCCGGGTCGGACGGTCGCATCACGTGCACCGACAGGATCTTGCGCGCGATGTCCACCGTGGTGGTGCACGGCTCGCAGCCGGGCGCCACCACCTTGCTGGTCGTGGCGACGCGCCATTGCCCGCCGGCGCCGGTCACCAGCACGGCCACGATCGCGTCGGACGACTGGCCCAGCGGCGCGAGCACCACGGCGAGGTCGTCGGCGTCGTCCACCTGCAGGTGGCCCGAACCATGGCCGATCGGGTGGAGATAGGGGAAGCGCTGGCTCAGCGCCCGGGCAGCCGCGGGCGGCAGCGAGGTGTCGGTGGGCAGCTCGACGCGATGCGGCGCGGGCGCGGGCGGCGCCGGGGGGCGGGTCGTGCCACAGCCCGCCAGCAACGCGGCGGTGGCGAATGCCATCGCCAGGAGGCTGGCGGCGCGTGCTCGACCATCGGAAATTGGGCTTGCGACTACCTGAAATTGCATGCCGCGATCATGCCTCCGCGCGGCCCGCGATTCGCGTAACGACGCGTATCGGACGCGCGAGAAAACCCGCAGCTTGCTCAGGCGTGGCGCGCGTCCACGTAGACCCAGGCCGACAGGCCCGAAGCCAGCGTCACCGCCACGCGGCGATACGCGGCCACCTCGTACTCGTCGGCCTGCGCGAGCTCGGCGTCGCTGATCTCGAATACGGTGCCGGCCACGCCGCCGGCCGCGCGGCCGCTGCGCCGGACGATGGGGTGGTGCGTCTTGCCGCTGGTGGCCACCACCTGCGGATCGTCGATGGCGACCATGTCCTGCGAATAGCCGGGCAGCAAGTCGGCCGAGCCGCTCAGCAGCCGGCCGAAGGTGGCGCGCTGGACGTCGTCCTGTTGAAGCGTTCCGTAAGAAAAGAGGTGAGGCATGAACGTGAGCTTACAGCGTCATGCGCTCACAGGTTCTCAGGGCTGCACCCAGCGCGACCCGTTGGCGCCCATCACGGCGCGGCGGTGGCCGTCGGGGTGCAGATCCAGCCAATCCACCGTCTCGGCCATGGCCTCGATCATCGCGAAGTGGCCGCGCGCGCCGAGGTCGGAAAGAGGCGCGTCGAGCGGTCGGCCCGGGGCGGCGACGGACAGGTAGTCGCGCGCGCCGGCCGAGGTCTGCAGCTTGGCCCAGCGCGAGGACACGGCCAAGCCGGTGGTCTCGACGTTGAGGCGAACCTGCATGCGCAGCTGCTGCCCGAGCTTGCGGCTGTAGAAGATGAGCGTGCCCTGCGGCGACTGCTCGATCTGGCGCACCTTGGGCGAGCGGGCGTCGGTGTAGAAGATCAGGCGCCGCTCGGCCGCGTCCACCTCTCGCAGAACGAGGCTGCGCGCATCGGCCTGGCCATCGTCGACGGTGGCCAGCACGGCCACGCGCCACTCGTGCGGCTGGTCGGCATCCGTCTCGCCGGACTCGGGCCGTGGGCGCACGGCCACGCACTGCTCGAGTTCGCTCCAGATGCTCGCCTCGATCTCGTCGAGTTCCTGCAATCGTGCATTCACGGCAGACCTCCGGGCGGGAAGGGGAGCGACAACCTTATTCCCGCCCGCGCCGCCGGTCAACGGCCTGCGCGTAAATTTTCTTGATCGGTTTGCGAGGATCGCTAACCGGTCAGACCAGCGCAAGGCCTCATGCTTCGTGTCGGAGGGCGGGGAACAGGATCACGTCGCGAATGCTGGAGCTGTCGGTGAGCAGCATCATCAATCGGTCGATGCCGATGCCGCAGCCGCCCGTCGGGGGCATGCCGTACTCGAGCGCCCGGATGAAGTCGGCGTCGTAGAACATCGCCTCCTCGTCGCCGGCGTCCTTGTTGGCCACCTGGGCCTGGAAGCGGGCGGCCTGGTCTTCGGCGTCGTTCAGCTCCGAGAAACCGTTGGCGTACTCGCGGCCGGTGATGAACAGCTCGAAGCGCTCGGTGATGGCCGGGTTCGAGTCCGATGCGCGGGCCAGCGGGCTCACCTCGACCGGGTAGTCGATGATGAAGGTGGGCTGCCACAGCCTGGCCTCCACCTCGGCCTCGAACAGACCGAACTGCAGCTCGGCCAGCGTCCAGTGGGCAGGCGCCTTCTCGCCGGCGGCGACGATGCGCGCGCGCAGCAGGTCCTTGTCCTCGGTCTGCGCCAGCGTGAGGCCGCAGTGTTCGACCAGCGAATCGCGCACCGTCAGGCGGGCGAAGGGCTTGTCGAGGTGCACGTCCTTGCCGGCGTAGGTGAGCGCGGCCGAGCCGGTGGCGGCGACCGCCGCGTGGCGCAGCACCTGCTCGGTGAAGTCCATCAGGTCGTGGTGGTTCCAGTACGCCGCGTAGAACTCCATCATCGTGAATTCGGGGTTGTGCCGAACCGAGATGCCTTCGTTGCGGAAGCTGCGGTTGATCTCGAACACGCGCTCGAAGCCGCCCACGATCAGGCGCTTCAGGTAGAGCTCGGGCGCGATGCGCAGGTACATGGCCTGGTCGAGCGCGTTGTGGTGCGTCACGAACGGCTTGGCGTTGGCGCCGCCCGGGATCGGGTGCAGCATGGGCGTCTCGACCTCCATGAAGCCGTTGGCGATCATGAAGGCGCGGATCGAGCCCAGCGCCTCGCTGCGGGCGCGAAAGCGCTTGCGTGCGGCCTCGTCGGTGATCAGGTCCACATACCGCTGGCGGTACTTGACCTCCTGGTCGGTCATGCCGTGGAACTTGTCGGGCAGGGGGCGCAGCGACTTGGTGAGCAGGCGCAGCGTCGTCACGCGCACGGTGAGCTCGCCGGCGCGGGTGATGAACAGCGTGCCCTCGGCGGCCAGGATGTCGCCGAGATCCCAGTGCTTGAACTGGTCGTAGGTGTCCTCGCCCACCAGGTCGATCTTCACGTGCAGCTGGATGCGGCCGGTGGCGTCCTGCAGGTTGCAGAAGCCGCCCTTGCCCTGGACGCGCTTGAGCATCATGCGGCCGCCCACGCTCACCTGGACGTTCCGCGGCTCGAGCTCCTCGTTGGTGAGCCTGCCGTACTTCTCGGCCAGGTCGGCCGCGCGGTCGGCCGGCTTGAAGTCGTTCGGGAACGCGACGCCGCCCTTGGCCCGGATCGCGGCCAGTTTCTCGCGACGCTCCGCAATCAGCTTGTTCTCGTCGAGCGGCGGGGTGGGCGTCGTGGTGTCCATTGCGGGGGGATCTGCTGCCAGGAGGGAGTGGAAGCGGCCGCTTGGCCGCCGGGGTGAACCCGCAATTTTAGGCCCATCGCCGATTGGCTCGGAACTTGACACGCATCTGGGGGTGGGCGTGCGTTCGGGTCTTGTGTGCTCGTGAGCTGGCGTGCTGATGCGTCGATGTGCCGGTGTGCTTGTGCTTGTGCTTGTGCTTGTGCTTGTGCTTGTGCTTGTGCGCGGTGACGCTTCGCGCGTGTCGAGGTTGCGCGCTGCGCCGAGGTGGGCGCGCACTTGGCTCGCTGTCAAACGGGCGCCTGAATCCGGCCTGGACGGCCGGATTCCGAGGGCACTCGTTCAAAGTTCGTCCGCGTGTGCGGGCTGGCCGCGCCCGGAACCTCTGCCAGGCGCCACGACGCCCTCGACGGCCCGGTTTGCCGTCTCCCCAAGTACACGCCCACCTCGACGCCGGTTCACCCAGGCGGTTGGGACAAATACTGCTTCCCTCTTTTAAAGGTACTTTGGCATCGTCGGGCCATCGAGGCCGCGACGATGCCCGCGGCCGACATCGACACCGGGCGCCGGGCTTGACGCGAACCACGGGCCACGATGTCGGCGCTCCTTCTCGTGCTTGACGAAGCGCGCGCCTGCGGCGCTGCGCGGCTTGGACTTCTTCGATCATCCGTGCGGCCTGCCGAAGCGCTTCTCGCGGCGCCGCAGGCGACGCGCATCGTCGGACTCGAGAAGGAGCGTTGGCGCCTCGAGGTGAGGTTCGCGTCAGGCCCGGTGCCCCGTGACCGGGCTGGCCGCGGGCATCGCCGCGGCCTCGATGGCCCGGCGATGCCACATCACCATTTGACCTTGCCCGTGGAATCCGTATCCCATAGCTAAGTCATGAGCCGGCTCACGCAGCCTGAGCCTCGAGCCAGTTTTCCTCGAACTGCATCGGGCTG
>Ga0210384_10005675_pt1 | contig 13500 bp, 14 predicted proteins | sample IncBWH2MmetaG_FD_160574 | JGI IMG/M metagenome (GOLD analysis project Ga0210384, IMG submission 160574) | Forest soil microbial communities from Barre Woods Harvard Forest LTER site, Petersham, Massachusetts, United States - Inc-BW-H-2-M | ecosystem: Environmental > Terrestrial > Soil >...
TGCTTCGGCGGCGATTTTGAACCCGGATTCTTGAAAAACGTTGAGCATCGGCGATCCAGCCAGGCCCACGAGGACAACGTCCCGGCTCCAGCGCGCGACCCCGTTGGCAATTGCCGCTGCCAGAGTACGATTGCGCACCGCCTGATTGTAGAGAGCTCCGTGCGGCTTTACGTGCGCCAAGCGGACGCCGCGTCCGGCGGCAATTTCGGCGAGTAGCCGCACCTGCCGGAACACGGAATCGGCGACAGCGTCCATCGACATATTCAATTCGAGGCGGCCGAAATTGGCGCGATCTGGATATCCAGGATGCGCTCCAACAGCGACTTTCCATCGCTGCGCCTGATCGATTGTGTCCGTCATGGTGCGCTCATCGCCCGCATGGCCGCCACACGCAACGTTGACCGACGTGATGAAGGGCATCAGGGATTCCTGCGTGCCGTCGGCAATCGCTTCCGGTGCCTCGCCCATGTCGCAATTCAGGTCGATGTATTTCATTCCAGAATCAGATCCTCTGATGCCAGCAGCTCTTCTTGTTCGATCAGCAGGGAGCGAGCTTTGTTCATTTCGACTCGTTGGAATCGTATCTCATCGCGAGGGCGGAGCTGGCCGATGGAAGAGAGATCTGCTGAAACCACGTTGGCAATGATGGGATAGCCCCCTGTGGTCTGCTGCTCCACAAAGGAAATAATGGGCTGGCCGGACTCTGGAACCTGAATCGCGCCCAGAGTGATGCCGTCGGTGATCATCGCGCCGCTGGAACCTGTCGCCAGGGGCGGACTGTCAATGCGCCTGCCATCCAGCCGAAGACCCATGCGATTTGATTCCTCAGCAACACGATACGGACTCGCGTAGAACAATTGCTGCGATGACTCGAACAAGCGATCGTTTTGCGGACCGCTAGTTACACGCAAAACCTTGCGCGGCAACAAGTGCTGCAAGGCTAGCGGGGACACGATTCGCTTCCTGAATTCTGAAGTTGCCGGTCCACGATTGAGAACGTCGTCTTTCCGCAAAGCTCGGCCCTCCAGGCCTCCGAGACCGCTCAAGAGGTGGGTTGAAGCGCTTCCCAGAAAAAGCGTCACGGCGATTCCGCCTTGAACGCACAGATAGCAGCGCGCTCCGGAACGTGTCGGCCCGGCACCGAGTATTTGGCCGGGTTGCGCTTCGAAGGAAGACCAGAGTTCAACGGGGACGCCATCCAGCGTCGCGCCGAAGTCCGAGCCTGTGAGTGCGATCCCAGTGAGTTCCTGGAACAGAAACGTTCCACCGAGTAGAGTCATCTCCAGGCCCGCCGCGCCTTCTAAGTTTCCAACTAAGCGGTTTCCCAGCCGTAGAGCAATCGCATCGGCTGCGCCCGAAGGGGAAACGCCCATCGGACCGAAATCTTCGCGCCCGAGATCTTGCACCGTGGTGAGCAGGCCCGGCGATTCCACCCGAATCGCGCTCATGCCTTTTCCTCATTAATTGCGTTCTTTTCCGCTTTCTCCATCGCGGCAAATTGCTCGGTGGAAATGGGCGTGAAGCGCACGCGATCTCCGATGGCAAGAAGACTCATGTCGCTTCGATCCGGCCGGAACATCGCGAGGGGAGTGCGCCCGATCAATCTCCAACCCCCGGGCGTGGCCAGCGGGTAGACACCGGTTTGGCTCCCCGCGATCCCAACGCTTCCCGGGGGTACGCTGCGGCGAGGTGTTGCCAGACGCGGCGTCGCGAGCGCTTCCGGCACCTCGCCGAGATAAGCGAAGCCGGGCACGAACCCCAGAAAGTACACGACATAGGTAGTCGAAGAGTGAAGCTCGATGGCCTGAGCGGGTGTGATGTCATGCAGAGTGGCTACATCGTTCAAATCCGGCCCATATTCGCCGCTGTAGCACACGGGGATTTCCACTTGGCGCGGTTCCGGGAAGGGCAGGTCCTCTAATCGTTCAAGGCATCCGCGCAGGATCGCTTCCAGCTCAGCATGCGTCAATTTCAATGCATCGAACGTGATCAACAACGAGCAATATGCGGGATGCAGATTGCGAATGCCAGGGATTCGTTCTGATTCAAGAAGACGCAGCAGCTTTGTGACATGCCGATGATTCTCAAGCGTGATCTGCTCGCCGAAGTAAACCAATAGGGAGCGGTCGCTCGCGGGTTGGAATCGCGTGCCGTTGGCGGAAGTCGGCATATGGACGAGAGTATACGGTACCGAATTCCGCCATGTCGGGTCGCGACCTCGGCTACTCCCACGCTCCGAGGATGCGGCGCAACAGCACAAGCTCTCCCAAGTGGTAAGCGTTGTGATCTGCCGCGACGAACACCCTGCGCATGACCGTCTGCCCGTCCGTGTTCGGAATTGGGGCGAACAGGTCCGTCGATGAGTTCGTCACCAGATCGGTGAGGGCTTTTAGATCGGCCCGGAACGCGTTCGCGCTCTTGTCCCAGGACTTTTCATCTGGCGGAGCTTGAGCACTTGGCCAATACCCTGCGGGAAAGTCCGGCGAGACATGATTGGCCTTGCGAGTCGATTCCAAGATATCTCGTTGCGTAATGCGCAAGTGTTCCAGTACTTCCCAGGGTGAATGTGCAGCGTCCTTTGGCCTCTTCCCTCGAAGATTCGCTGGAAGGTTCTTGATTGCTGTTTCAAAATCCGAGTGAGCTCCATCTCCGTTGAGCAGATAGAGCAAGTGTTCTCGCAGAGCCTTATCGTTGGCTACCGTCGTTATTGTCGTCATGGTCGTCCTTTCTTGTGTTTTCATTTTTTTCAAATCACTAGCGGATCCGTTTAGCACGGAATTCGGCTTCGAGCTTCCAGGTCTTGCCGTCTGGATTCAGTACTTCACCGGTCCAGTGGAACGAGTCTGCCGTGATCTCGCTGAAGATCCAGCGGATGGGCGTACCATCGGAGTGAGTCCCAACGTGGACGATGTTGTTGCCGCTGCGGCGGCCGATCAGTTCGTCACGACTGCCTGTCACCGGATTGATCCAGGTCACACGCCAGGCCTGAATCGATGGATCCCACACGCGGAGCGTCGTGCCGTAGCGGTTGCTGGTTTTGCTTAAATCTGAGCTGCGTTCCACCCTCCGGGGCATGATCCAGACATCCTGCAGGGCCCGACCTTCGAGCACCCATCCGAAGTGGACCTCGCCCTGGCTGCGTCGCACTGCGCCATCAGCTGGATAGTAATAGACATCCAGTTCCCAGCTTCCGATCAACCATCCGTAGATGTCCGCCGATTCGGGGATTTCAGGCGAACGGCTCGAGGCTGCCAGCGCGGCGAGAAAACCCCCTTTGTTTGCTTCTTTCTCTTGAGCTTCAATTGTGGTCATCTTTGCAGCTCCTAAGATCATCAAAATAAGCGACGAAATCGCTGTCTTGTGGAATGCTGATTTGGACCAAGCCATTGCGCGCCTCGGTATGCAAGACTGTTATAGGGCGCGGCAGGAGACGGATTCTTGGCAAAAATTGCGGTCGAATTGGAGAAAGCTTTAGCACTGCGCGCTGTGAACGGAACCCCAGGCCGTGCCGAGTCCCGCGTGCTGGCGCAAGGGAAGGGCTGGAGTGTGTCCGATGTCGTCTGTAGCTCCGGCCCGCAGGATCGTCCTTTTGAAGAACGGCATACGCGTTTTTCCATCGCCATCGTGGCCGCGGGCACTTTCCAGTACCGTTCGGACTGCCTGTCGGGGGCGCGGCGCGAGTTGATGACGCCTGGATCGCTTTTTCTTGGGAATGCTGGCTGCTCATTCGAGTGCGGGCATGAGCACGGCTGTGGAGATCGCTGCGTCTCGTTTGGATATGCGCCGGAGTATTTCGAGAGGCTCGCGGCGGATGCCGGAACCCGTGGCGGCAAACCGGGTTTCCGTACGCTTCGCTTGCCGCCGCTGCGTGCGCTATCTCCGCTGCTGACGCGAGCTTGTTTCGGCCTTACCGGATCGATTGATGGGTCGGGGAATGCGCCTTGGGAAGAAATTAGCGTTCAACTCGCAGCGCAAGTGGTTCAGCTCTCAGGTGGCTTCTTACCTAATCCAAACGGTGCGCCGCCGTCTGCGGTCGCGCGCGTGACACGTGCCGTACGCAAGATCGAGCGCCATCCCGATGGCGATCTCACTCTCGGCAACCTGGCGCGGGAGGCGGGATTGAGCCCGTATCACTTTCTGCGCACGTTCGAGAGTCTCACAGGTGTGACGCCGCACCAATACGTTCTCCGCGCGCGCCTGCGTGCTGCGGCGATGCAGCTGGCAATCGAGCCTGCGAAAGTGCTCGACATCGCGCTCGATTGCGGCTTCGGCGACGTGTCCAACTTCAATCGTGCATTTCGGACTGAGTTTCGGGTGAGTCCGCGTGTCTACAGGCGACTGGCAATGGTGTAGACGCGTGATTGCGACATGATTCCCAAATACAGGGAAGTGCGGCAGAATCATTGTATGAGTTGGAAGCCAGCGACCGTTGAAGCTGTGAAGAAGATCATCGAAAGTGATCTGCAAGAGTGCGACGACGAACAGATCGCAGCATTCAAGAGCTACGGAGTAGAGCCATATCTTGCACCAATTCTTCGGTACGGGAAAATGGAAAACGTAGTTGTCGTTGCACGAAGACGAGACGAAGCCATTTATTGGGAGGATGTTGAGGAAGGTTTCAATCGTTCGCCAATCTCCGCCGACGGAAGAATCCTTGAACACTGGTGCAATCAAGACGACTTGTGCTTGGCGCTCAACGCATGGATCGAAGGAAGAACGAAAACTGACATCAAGGAAGTGAAGGTTCCCGTTGTTCAAGCACATGTCACGCTGTTGCCCGAACTCTCTCGTGGGCGTCGGGGGCTGACTACAGGCCAGTACAGACCCCACATTGTCATTGGTCCGAAGTCACAGCGTGTGGCAATCCGCAGTGGGAATGTCTTTACAGAAAGATATCTTGGCGTCAGTTTCGTGGGAGGTCCAGATGCCATGCATCCCGGCGAGAGTGCAGAGGTCAACCTTGCACTTATGTACTTTCCGGAGGAGACCTACGATGAAGTCAGGCCGGGGGCCACGTTCACCATTCGCGAAGGATCGCTCATTGTGGGGTTCGGTGTCATTGAGTCCCGTTCCCAAGAGGCCCAAAAGGGGTGACCACGTCGTCTAGGATAAATGCTTTTAGGCGCTCGCCCTACCGTCCGACCTTCCGAACCAACTTAGCCCCCAGCGTCATCTCCATCCCTTCCGCGGCCGCACGCACGCCGGGATAGTAGTTGCGGGCTTCCTTGACCACGTTGTCGATGCAAACGTCGGTGTGGCCGGGATCATGGTGGAAAAGGACGAGTTCCTTCGCGCCGCTCTCCATGACGACGTTTACCGCTTCGCGCCAGTGACTGTGGCCCCAGCCGCGCTTTTTCGCCTCGTATTCTTCGGGCAGGTATTGCGCGTCGTAGATCAGGATGTCGGCTCCGGCGGCAAGCTCGCGGACATTCTTGTCGAAGACGGCGTCGCCGGGTTCGTTGTCGGTGGCGTAGACGAGCACGCCCTCCGGACTCTCGATGCGATAGCCGAGGCAGCCTTGCGGGTGGTTGAGCCACTTCGTCTCTACCGTAATGTTGTCGTCAATCCGCACGCGGCCTTCGTCGATATCGAAAAACTCGCGCTGCGCCTTCATCTCATTCACGCCCACAGGGAAGTAGGGAGAGCTCATCTGCTGCTCCATCACGTGTTCCAGACTGTGATTGCGGGAAGGAGCGTGGAAGGCAAAGTGGTGGCTGGGGTCTTCGAAGAACGGGCTGAAAAATGGAATGCCTTGAATGTGGTCCCAGTGGAAGTGGGAAACAAAGATGTGGGCGAATTGGGGTTGGCCCGCGAATTCCTGGGTGAGTTGCTGGCCGAGCGTGCGGAAGCCGGTCCCGCAGTCGAAGATGTAGCGGCCGTCGCCGACATGCACTTCGACACAGGAGGTGTTGCCTCCATAACGCAAGTTTTCCGCCTGCGGCGTGGGCGTTGACCCGCGCACACCCCAGAATCGAACCAGCATGAGCCCCCCGGGCCAGGAATCTTCTCATCTTCATACGGTGCGCGGGGGAACGTCAATGAAACGGGGCGTTCCTTTGGTAATCTGGCCGCATTTTAGTAACAAAAACGCCGAATTAGGCCCTGTATGAGGTCGATGGCCCTGAGCATCGATTTTGCCCTCTATAATGAAAAATTCGCCCGCGATACCAAACCATATGGTGACGCCTGACTTCAAAGAGTTCTCCCGGCTGGCCCGCGACTACACGCTAGTTCCGGTGTCGAAGGTGGTGCGCGCCGATATGCTCACGCCGGTCTCAGCGTTCCTGGCCATCGCAGCCGACGAGCCCGAGGCGTTCCTGCTGGAATCAGTGGAAGGCGGAGAGAAGATTGGGCGCTATACGTTTCTGGGAGTGCGTCCGCATAGGAAGCTGACTGCGCGGGGGTCCGAAATTCGCGTGCAGACAGGCAAGCGCACCGAAGCGCGCACGGGCAGCGTTTTTGAAACCGTGAAGAACCTCATGCGCGAGCATCGCGCCGCTCCGGTGCCGGGTCTGCCGCCGTTTACCTCGGGAGCCGTCGGATTCTTTTCCTATGACGCCGTCCGGCAACTGGAAAACATTGGCAACCGCGCCAAGGATGATCTCGATATCCCCGATTGTGTGCTGATGTTTTTTGACCGCCTGTTGGCGTTCGACCACGTGCGCCATCAGATTCACATCCTTGCCGCTGCCGATGTGCGCGCGGAGAGTCCGCGAAAAGCCTACGACCACGCAGTCGCCGACATCGCGAAAATTGAGCGCAAGCTGGCTGCTGGTCCACGCGGTGCGGCGTGGCTGCCGAAGGCGCGTGGCAAAACTGAGAAGATGAAAATTCACGCCGCCACGAGTCCGGCCAATTTCCAGCGGGCCGTGGAAAAGGCGAAAGAGTACATCGCCGCCGGGGATATCTTTCAGGTCGTGCTCTCGCGCCGTGTGGATTTCGAACCTGGCGTTCCGCCTTTCGATCTTTATCGCGCATTGCGCACGGTAAATCCATCGCCGTATATGTATTTTCTGAAAACGGGCGACCTTCATATCCTGGGATCATCGCCGGAAATGCTGGTGCGCGTGACCGGGCGCAAGCTGGAATACCGCCCGATTGCGGGAACGCATCCACGCGGTCGCGATGAAGCCGAAGATCAGCGCCTGGCGCACGCCATGAGCACGGACGAAAAAGAACGCGCGGAGCACGTGATGCTCGTCGATCTGGGGCGCAATGATATTGGCCGCGTCAGCGAATACGGCTCTGTCCGCGTGAACGATTTGATGCACGTCGAACGCTACTCGCACGTTATGCATTTGGTCTCGGCGATTGAGGGGAGACTGCGAGAGGGCCTCGACGCGCTCGATGCTTTCGCCGCATGTTTCCCGGCTGGAACGCTGAGTGGAGCACCCAAAGTCCGCGCCATGCAGATCATCGAGGAATTGGAACCGGTCCGGCGCGGAACCTATGGCGGGTCGGTTTTGTACGCCGATTTTGCCGGCAGTCTCGATTCCTGTATTGCCATCCGCACTATGCTGCTGAAAAATAAGCGCGCATATCTCCAGGCTGGCGCGGGCATCGTGGCCGATTCCGATCCGGTCAAGGAATACGAAGAGTCGGTGAATAAGTCGCAGGCGCTTCTCCGGGCTGTCGAGAAAGCCCGCCGGGGAGGCGCGTGATGGTTTTCGTGCTCGACAACTACGATTCCTTCACCTACAACCTGGTGCAGTATCTGGGTGAACTCGGAGCGCAGGTAGAGGTTCGGCGCAACGATCAGGTGACGGTAGCGGAGGTAGAAGCTATGCGGCCGGAGCGCATTCTAATCTCGCCGGGACCCTGTACGCCGCAAGAAGCGGGTATCAGCATCGAATTAATCCAGCGCATGGCGGGCAAGGCGCCGATTCTTGGCGTATGCCTCGGACATCAGGCGATCGGCGCGGCTTTCGGCGGAAACGTGGTGCGCGCACGGACCCTAATGCACGGCAAAACGAGCGAGGTCGAACATGACGGGCGCACGATCTTCAAGGGGGTAAAGTCCCCGATGACCGCAACCCGCTACCACTCGCTGATCGTTGCCGAAGAGGGTTTACCGGCAGAACTTGAAGTCAGCGCTTTCACAGCGTCTTCGGCATCTGACACTCAGAAAACGCGCGTTATCATGGGCGTGCGTCACCGCAAGTTCCCGGTCGAGGGTGTGCAGTTCCATCCGGAGAGCGTGCTCACCACGAGCGGCAAGCAGCTCGTCCGGAATTTTTTGGAACTGTAGCAACTTACGCAGCCTGGCTTCTCAAATCTCCAGCGAACTCCTGCACATAGGTCTCGAACATTCCCGGCTTGCACCCCGTCACTTTTTCCACGTCGTTCGAAATAACGGAGGCGCCCCCGGTTTTGTACCAACGGAACAAATCAATCGTCGCATCCGCATACCAATCCGGAGTTCCCGCCCCGACCAGCGCCTTCTTCAAATCCGCGGGCGAAAGATCGACGTAGCTGATTTTGCGGCCGAGCACTCGCGACAAAATCTCCGCCAGGTCCGCATTGGTCAGCGCTTCCGGGCCCGTCACGTCATACGCCTTACCCTCGTGATCCGCGCTCGTCAACACTTTCGTCGCGACCGCGCCAATGTCACGCAGGTCCACGTGGCTCACCCGCGCGTCCTGCATGCAGGAATAAAAAGCGTTCTGTGTCCGGATGGTTCCACCGCTGTAGTTAACCGTGTTCTGAAAGAACCCATTGCAGCGGAGAAACGTGTAGGGCACGCCAGAGGCCTCAATCTTCTCTTCCGACTGGCGGTGCAACTCCGCGAAGGTAAATCCCTTGGAAGCGGCGCCGACGACGGAGAGTTTCACGATCCCCGCGCCAGCCTTCTTGGCTTCCGTCGCAACGTTGCCCTCCAGTTCAGGGAGGCTGGGAAACGACGGAGCAACCAGAAACACTTTCTCCACTCCGCGTAGTGCAGGGGCGATAGTCTCGGGCTTTGCGAAATCCAGCACAGATGTTTCGACCCCGGCTGGAGCGCCAGCGGCCTTGTCAGCTGATTGATACGCGGCGCGTACCTTAGCGCCGGTGGCTGTTAGTTGCTTCAATACTTCTGAACCTACATTTCCTGTCGATCCGGTGACGAAAATCATGAGAGAGACTCCTTTGAAGCGGGTAAGAGTGGTTCAATCGAGCTGGAGAGCAACGCCGCGGGGCACTCACAAAGACACCCCAAAGGCACCGCCCAACCGCGAGGTATACGTTGCTGGAAGTGATAGATGCGCGGTACCAGGAGAAGGGTGCAGGAGCTGAGAGTCGAATCGGCGCAGGAGGGGCGTTTTCCCTGGCAGACTTGACAGCCGCGCCCAGTCAAGCGATATTTACACATCTCAAACGGAGGTCGTGGATGGCCGAACCACAACCCGAACGCCGCTCAAGCCGCCGCTTCGCCCTGCGCTTGCCCCTGACTGTCACTTATCCCGAGGGCACAAAGCCCACTGGGGCAAAAGACGCGACCGAAGCCGAGAGCCGGGATGTCAGCGCCCGCGGCATCTGCTTTTATTTCGATACGGCGCCTGCCACTGGCACTGACATCGAATTCACTCTTGTACTCCCGCCCGAGATCACCGCGACGGACAGCATCCACGTTCATTGCAAAGGCCGGGTTGTGCGCGTTGACACGGCTCGTCCCAGCGGCAAAATGGAAGTCGCCGCCGTGATCTACGAGTACGAGTTCCTGCCGGAAGCCTAGTCGCGGGCGCTGTCCCTATCAGAGTCCTTCCCCATTCTGGTGTACGATTGCTCGTCGTGTGTCACATGCGCGGTGTGCTTACACTCCCATGAGAGGTTCCCGCGGGATCGTTGTTCTTGGGCTCCTGTTGATGGGCGCAAAGCTTGCTTTGCTGCCCCTGCAACGCATCGTGCGTGCGGATGTTTTCTCGACGCTGACGGATTTCGGATTGTCGCTGGTGGTTTTGATTGCGGCCTGGCGGGCTGCCCGACGCTCGTACGCTTACGCTCGCGCGCTGTGGTTCAGTGGTGCTCTTGTCGGTCTGCTTTGGGCGGCGAGCTTCGGCCTTGGGGTTTTCGCTCTATTATCGAACCCCTTCAAGACTGAGCTCGAGGCCTTCTGGCCGACCACGATCATCTTCTACCTCGTGGGCATTACGTTCGCGGTGCCTCTGCTGCTGAGCGAGGAGGAGGGAGGCACCGGGATAGATTGGCTGCGGACGCTGGACGTCGCGCAGCTCGCGATCGTAACCTTTTCCGCCTTCCTGGTCTTCTTCTACATTCCGGCGAACGCGGGAGGCTCCGATGCTTGGCGAATCCGCTATTTCACGATTCTGTCCCTGGCCCGTAACGGATTCTTGACCTTAGGGTTTCTCTACCGAGGGTGGCGCTCCCAATTTGCCGATCTTCGACGGCTGCAATTCCAGATGGCGGGGTTCCTCGCCGCTTTCAGCCTACCCTCGGCATTTTATTTCCAAATCATGAACACATGGCACTGGCCGATTCCACTTCTGGATTTCGTTTCCAGCCTGCCCATATTCTTCTTGATATGGATGGCAGCGACGTGGCCGCAACAGGAAATTAGACCCAGTCAACCTGCAATCCCAAAACAGCTTCGCGGAATATCGTGGGCACAGCTCGTCCCCGTGATCATGCCAGTTTCTGTGGTTGTGTTGGCAACGAGAGCCTCCACTCAATACCTGCGTATGGCGTGGATTGCGATAGCGGCATCTTTCGTCTGCTACGCCGGACGCTTATTTGTGATGCAAGGCCGCCAGGATCGCTCCGTTCAACAACTTGCCGCGCTTGAGGAGAAGTTTTCCAAGGCCTTTCATCTAAATCCTTCCGCCATCACGATCAGCCGCATGGCGGATGGGATGTACATCGAGGCGAATGACCGCTGGTTGGAATTGATGAAGCTTCCAAAAGAATCCGTGATTGGCAGAACCTCGACAGAACTGGGAATCTGGGAGAGCCCCCAACAACGGGACAAGTTGGTGGAGACGCTCCGGCACGGCTCTATTCGCAATCTGGCCCTGAACTTTCGCATGGGAGGCAGAACCATCGCCGGGCTGGTCTCAGCGGAACAGATGGATTTCGAGGGCGAACCGCTCATCATCGCATCCATACTCGATGTCACCGAGCTGAAGAGTCTGACGCAGCAACTCCATGAAGCTCAGAAAATGGAGCTGGTTGGAAGATTGGCCGGTGGCGTTGCCCACGACTTCAATAACCTCCTCACCATCATTAAAGGTTATTCCCAATTGGCGCTAACTCGCGGGCTTAGCGGCTTGGCAGAGGATGAAATGCAGAAGATCGCGGAAGCCACGGACAAGGCGGCTGCGCTCATCCGCCAACTATTGGCCTTCAGCCGCCGCCAAGTACTGCAGCCTCGCAATATTGCGGTCAATACCATCGTGCGGGGTCTCGAAACGATGCTCCGCCGCACTCTCGGAGAGGACATTGAGATCGTTTCTTCTCTAGCTCCTGATCTCGGAACCGTTCGCGCCGACCCAGTGCAGATCGAACAAATCATCGTGAACTTGGCGATCAATGCCAGGGACGCCATGCCGGGCGGCGGGAAGCTGCGCTTTGAGACCAGGAACCTGGACCTGCCGTCGTCCTATGTGGAAAAGAATGTTGAGGTGCCTCCGGGATCCTACGCCGTGCTCGCAGTCGCGGATACCGGAGAAGGTATTCCATCTGAACACCTGGAACGCATCTTCGAACCGTTCTTTACAACGAAAGAGGTCGGACGCGGCACCGGGTTAGGGCTATCGACTGTGTATGGCATCGTCAAACAAAGCGATGGCTACATTTGGGTCTACAGTGAACTTGGCCAGGGAACGACATTCACCATCTGCTTACCCAGAGTGGATCAGCCGGCGGAAATCCTCCGGCTCTTCGACTCTGGACCAGAAGAGACGCGTGGGACAGAGAGAGTCCTCATAGTTGAGGACGATGAAAACGTTCGTCGCTTGACGGAAGCAGTTTTGAATCAGAACGGCTATCAAGTCGTGGCGGCATCTTCCGGGGCGGAAGCTCTGCGCCTTAGCGATGAGTGCCGCGACACGATTCACGTACTGGTGACGGACGTAGTAATGCCAGGGATGTCCGGGATGGAACTTGCCCAGCAGCTCAAGGCCAGACGACCCGGCTTGGAAGTGCTGTACATGTCGGGCTATCCATATTTCTCCCTTCCCAACGTACACACGCTCGATTTACGCGAGGCCTTTCTTGCCAAGCCCTTTTCCCCATCGGAATTAGTACGCAAAGTTAGGGAGACTCTGAACGGGAGGGGCTAGATATCGCGGAGGAATACCCTGACTCTTCTCACTTGCCCTTGTCTGCCATGAGCACGCCACCCGTGGCATAGCTCTCGCGGGAGACTTCCACAAAGGCCACCGTCACCGCTTCCCGTTTGGCTCCGGCTTCCTCTACGAGGGCGTCGGTAAGGCGTTGCGCCAGCTTGCGTTTCTGGTCCGCCGTGCGGCCTTCCAGCATCGTGACGTGAATCATGGGCATAAGTTAACTCCGGAAGGTTTTTGACACTGCCGAACTATTTCGCCAACTCGTAGCCAGCGAAGAAAAAGCTCAGCTCGAAGCGGGCCGTATCCTCCGCGTCGGAGCCGTGAATGGCGTTGTGTTCGATGCTGGTTGCCCACTTCTTGCGGATGGTACCCTCTTCCGCATTCGCGGGGTTGGTTGCGCCCATGAGCGTGCGCAGATCGGCAATGGCATTTTCTTTTTCTAGCGCCAGCACGACAATCGGACCGCTCGACATGAAATCCGTCAGCGAACCATAAAACGGCCGGCTGGCATGCACAGCGTAAAACTGTTCAGCCTGATGCTTGGAAATCTCCAGCATCTTGATGGCGAGAATGCGAAAGTGGTTCTTCTCGAATTGCTCGATGATGTCGCCCACAGCGTTTCGCTTGACCGCGTCGGGTTTCACAATAGTAAAAGTGCGTTGCAGTGTTTTCATAGGTCCATTTCCATTCGTTCTTGGCTTCTAAACTACAAATTACAAAATTACCAAATTACAAATTCCTGTCTACGCTTTGACGCCCAATACCGATGCCAGCGTTTCGCCAATGTCCGCCGGAGATTTCGCGACCTTGATTCCAGCCGCTTCCAGTGCCTTCATCTTCTCGGCCGCCGTGCCCTTGCCGCCCGAAATGATCGCTCCGGCATGGCCCATGCGCCGCCCCGGAGGCGCGGTTTGCCCGGCAATGAACCCTACCACCGGTTTCTTCATATGCTTCTTCACAAACTCGGCTGCGGTCTCTTCGGCGTTGCCACCGATTTCGCCAATCATGATCACAGCTTCGGTCTGAGGATCGCGATTGAAAAGATCCAGCGCATCCGTGAACGTCGTGCCAATGATGGGATCGCCACCAATGCCGATGGCTGTCGATTGTCCAATGCCGCGTTGCGTCAACTGATGCACGGCTTCATAGGTCAGCGTCCCCGAACGGGAGACAATCCCCACCGAACCTTCTTTGTGAATGCGCGCCGGCATAATCCCCA
>Ga0210384_10005676_pt1 | contig 13500 bp, 13 predicted proteins | sample IncBWH2MmetaG_FD_160574 | JGI IMG/M metagenome (GOLD analysis project Ga0210384, IMG submission 160574) | Forest soil microbial communities from Barre Woods Harvard Forest LTER site, Petersham, Massachusetts, United States - Inc-BW-H-2-M | ecosystem: Environmental > Terrestrial > Soil >...
ATAGCTTATTAATTAATTCCTTCCCCTTGGGGGTATGCAGTTCATCAGCTATTTTTTTTGCGGAAAGGTAATAGAGTATGTACGGGTATCCAAATCTTATTCCTTTGATATCTTCATTAATAATTTTCGACTTTTTTAAGGTGTTCATAATCAAATCATATGACTTAATTATGTAACGTTTCTTGTAATTTGTGAAAAACTCGCTTAATTCGGTTGATGAGATTTCCTCAGTGTCTTTTGTAACATAAAAATAAGCCAATTCGGTTAAAAAGTTAAAGAAGGAGTCTATATCGTCATTTTGTACCCCAGCCTTATGTAAAGAATAGTGAATTAAAGTATGGTAACAATATCCGTAAGAAGTCTCATTCTGTTTTAGTGGCTTATACTCTAACGCCTGGAGTATGGACAAGATGTATAAAGGATAAGAGGGAATTAGTTTATCACCCAAAATATTTTGAACATTATCAAAAGACGTTTTGACATCATTCAAGAATGCTTGCTCATCAATGGCGTTTGAATTACCTCGCAAACTATGATATTTTTCAATTAAGTCATTACGTTTTTTGTATCCTAACGGCTTGATTGTGTAGAAGGTCACATTTTGGAATTCTGACTGCATAGTAGGTAAAATGCTATTTGCTGAATCCAATGTGATCATTACCTTACCAAACTTTTGAACAGCCTCGTCAATCATCCTTTTGGATGATGTAGTATTTAGTTCGCTCTCATGATAGTCATCAATTAAAAGAACTTTCTTATTCGTATCCAATTGTAAATACCTTTCAAACTCCCTTTCGCCGTTTAGATACTGTTTGACAAACGCTCTCCTGATAATTTTATCAAGGTTCGCTTCCTTGAAGTCTTTCCCACTAAGAAATATCGGAAATAGGTCCTTCTCATAAAGCCTTTTATGCAATGCACACAATAAACTAGTCTTTCCAATTTGGTTATCTCCATCTAAGACACATATTTTATATGTAATATCTTGTAGTTTACTTGAATCTAAATAGTTATCTAAATTTTTTACCTCGTTATTTACGACATCCAAGTCTGGAAAAACATATACATCGGATAATCTTAAGTCTCTCCTGTCGCCGATAACCAACGGAATTTTTATTTCATCGATAACGTTGATGAATTGATCTTTGATAGTAAAATAACGCTGTGTTTTTTTATTAAGGGAGAATTGCTTCTCTTCATCCGAATCATAAAAATCATTTTTCCACTTATATCTTTTTAAAATAGAACTGTTATCTTTGATATTGATGCGTAATGTTTGAAAGCCAGATTGATTGAACGCCTTATCATTGTTAAAAATCTGACCTGAAAGCAAATGAATTTTATCGCCGGAGTTATTGTTCTCTATTGAGTAAAATTCTTGTTCATGCTCATGTCCGCAAAAATGAATCGATGAGATATGCTCAGTGAATTTTTCAAATTCCTTCTTATTGTTTTCGGATAAATTGGGATTAAACCAGTTATACGGATGATGCCATATGCCAATGTTGACGAAATTAGCATTTATGACGTACGGCTCAAATCTTTTTACCGGAAAGAACAGTGTCCCGACTACCTCATGTAGCTGGGACATATAGGCCGTATTTATACAATGAAAACAAATCGTTTTTCCTTCGACAACATCTTTGACTTGATAAATAAGCTTGTTTTGAGGTATCGGATTATATAGTTTGTAAAAATCCCAAAACTCATTTTGAACTGTTAATAATAGATCAATTACGCTGTTATCATCTCCAATTGTGTTATAGTTTAAGCTTTGGGTAAGACTTTTTCTTAAAAAGGTATCATTATTACTCAAATTACAATCATGATTTCCCGGGACAAAAATGAACTTGATTACGATTTCCGGGTAAGTAGAGGTTAGAAGCAATTTAATGGATGCCAAAAAAGACTTCGCTTTATTGTATTCAGTCGGGGCACCTGAATTGGCAATATCGCCACTTATAATAATATAAACATTTTTAATATCATAGAAGTCATGAATTAACGCTTTAGCTATGGAATTAAGTTTTGCTCCTAGTTCTGTTTTTTCGGTAAAATGGATGTCTGTTAAGTGAACAATGCCTATGTACATAGTAATTGGATAAGGTTTTTTTTAAATCTTGAAAAAAAAAATTAATTAAACAAAAGTATTCGCATCATTAAATTGTTGCATCAAACAAATTTACCTCCCTTATGCAATTCTTTTTCTGTTGATACTCTTACTCTACATGGAAAAACCACACCCATTTTTTCCAAATACATTACGGCTCCCTTAGTCGGACTTAAGGGGCGGTACTAAAAACACCCTCTCTGGAACTAAATTGCCTCCCTCTGACAGAAAATTATTTTATAGCAAAGCCTTTTGGAAGACAATACTAGTTGAACTGAAAGAGATACCGGATGTATTGAAACCGGAGGAGGAAAAACAGCCAGTTTCTTTCTACGGAGAGGAATATTGGTGGATGGCGGCATAGTTAAAAACTATCCAGGGAGAGTTGCTAGGTATTGATCGGTAATATATAGAACTCCGGTATCGGGTAGTTTAGGTAACTCAATTTTATCCAAAAACCCCAATTTTTCTGCCTCTACGGCTTGATACACGGTTGTGTTAATAAATGCTTTTTTTATCATAGGCAAAGTAAGTGATGTCGATCCTCTAGAGACAGTTTCTTTCTGAATAATCTTCTGAGTTTTATCATCAATAGCTACCAATGTTGCCTTTTGTGTGTCTATATCAAAAACGTTGAAATTTTCGGGAAGTGCTGTTCTTGGAAGTGTAGTTTGATGAATCATAAAATCACAATCTGGGACACCATATCGGTTTTGAAATCCCAAGAAAAATGGAACGCCTGCGGAATAAACATTGCCCATATTATAAACTGTTGTTTTTTGTGGAATAGATTTGATGAAATTGTATAAATTAACTGCCGAGAAAGGGCTTCCACCGGTCGTAGATAAATAAACTACATATTCTGAAACATTCGCTCCGATTTGAGCCTGGTTAAGAATGTAACCAATAAACACATCCTCCATTTTTTTAGTGATATTCACGCTACACCATATATGCTGGACATTTTCAGTTTGCGTTGAAGAATTTTCCATATTCAGATTTTAGCATAAAGTTAGAGTTTATTATAAAACATTCCTCAATGAACGACTTTTCGCATCTAGGAAGTCCAGAAAATGAACTATGCCTTATGTATTAAATGTTTTTCCTGGCAAGGGGGCAAATTTGTTCTTGAGAACTAAAGCGAAGATTGTGGGAACACGTTAGAACTGATAACCCGGTATAACTCTGGCTTTATTTACAATTAAAATTCCAACCACCTTTTAAATCCGGGATAGTGGGCTAATCAATAATCCGAGGAATAAATTTTTAAGCCATTATAATATCCAATTTTATAATGTTCCCACGGATAACCAATGATGTAATAATATCTTTGTGTTGCTGCATTCAATATCCTTAGGTAGACATGATTTTCCATAGAAACATAAACTGTCTGATAAGGCTCTGTTTTTCTTGAACGCCAGTTTGAATTGTCGTCGGATATATCCAAATCTATCCGATCACTGGTAAAATTCATGACCGAACAGTAAGGTTTACGAACCTTTGTGCTGTCTTCGCCGTCTGGTCTCGTCGCCTCAGCGGTAGGTGGGCTCCCCGCAGCTTTAGGTGCCTCATACGGTGCTACAGCGACAGGCGTCGGAGGAGGAGCCACAGACTTATAATCGGGAGGAGTAACTAACTTAGTGTCAACATCAGGGGAAGTCCCATTACTGGTGGTCGTCGTCGTTTTCACCGGAGGCATAGAAGTTTTGGGACCAGGCCGTTTTATCTGTGCATATGAAACATGAATTGCCATGAGTATAAAAAACAAAAAGACAAATGCTCTCATAATGATGATTGTTATTTGTTCATTCAATTAAAGCTACTGACTTGTAATTGATTATCCTAATAAATAGCTACCGTGTTTTCACGGTATTTTCAATGAATGAAATGTATAATAAAGTTTTTACCAATAAAATCCATTGCAGCGGTCTAAATAAAGCATTTGTTAAGCAGCACGACAACTTGAACTTATGGATGTCCAAGAAAAAACCAGTAGGTTAACGAAGAATTCTTATCGGCTATATGAAGAAGAATTCTTATCGGCTATATGAAAGAGATACCAGATATATTGAAACCAGAAAAGGAAAAACAACCCGTTTCTTTAGCGAACACCTAATACAGCGCATTATTAAAGGCAGTCCTTATATTATCATCCCATTTCTTTTACTATTACCCTATTACGCAAAAACGCAGAGTTTTTTGGTAAAATATTATATAAATAAGCAACCACTTAATGACTAAAGGTTAATATTAAAAAATATCGGTGAAATATCAAATAGCTATTTGGAAATATACTTTTAAAGAACCATATTTGGGGTGCGAATTGCACCCCATAATATGGGTTAAAGAATACCAGGACGAGTCTGCGACGCTCGTCTGATAGTCTTTAAAGTAGCACCGCGAGGGTGCTGAAATGATAATGGTAACTAAACTTGTCGATCCAGTTACCACTTTTGTTTTATGATTTTGGTTCAAAGATACTGCAAAAAAGTATTAATCCTACCTCTGCTATCTCTATTTTGTAATATTTTTGTCATTTTTTTGTTACAATTGCATTAATTTTGCAATTGCCCTTGACAAAGCCAAAATCTTGTTTCGACAAAGTTTTGGCTTTTTTTATTGATTAGAAAAAATAAAACTATGGTAACAGCTAATGATTAATTACTCCAAAGAAAAAGCCAGACGGCATAAAAGCTTTTCCACGGCTCCGTCTGGCTTAAAAGTCCTCCTTTTGCACTAAAATAAGGTATTTTACTGCAAAAAGGGCAAACGTTAATAAAATTATTTATCAACTACTAACCCTTAAAGGAATGAAAAATCTAAATGAACTCTATAAGCAGGATGATACCTATATTAACTCTGATAGTCAAGGACTTACAGATGAAATTATCACATTTCCATTCTCTGATACTTTAAATACAAAGGTTCAATATTATTGGGTTCCGCCCCGACATTTTTTAAATATAAAATTTAACTATACATGGGAAAAATTTATTTTCCTTGCTCCAAGTACTGATATAATAATAAACAGATTTCATAATGTAAGGTTGGAAGCGATAAGGTTAATAGCCAGGCATAACGAGTGGAGTATTTACCTTCATGATTTAAAGAATTGCTTTAAAAAATTTGAAGTTGATATTTTCTTGATCTAGCAAGAAATGAGTTTTTATTGTAAGTAATTCGCGCATTATTGTCGTCGGTCTTTCATTCATACAGAACTGTACTTTTTGAGTATGGACAGTATGAATGTTGTTTTCAAGTCGAAAAACGAAAATGCGTTGCAATTTATTTTCGGAACTTTTGTGGCTCACGATACTTTGAGCTATTCTTCCCCAAATTTTTGCGACTTTTTTATCTATAGCATTTCTACACATCAGAGTTACCCTTAAAAAACTGCCAACGATAGGGAGTCATATTAGAATATTTTAATCATGTCAAAATATAATTATTCCTAAATGGAATTATAGACAAAAAAATGCCAAAATATAATGGCATTTAAATTCATTTCTGCTCAAATAAATTACCCTGTATCCCCTGGCTCATTAATGGCGATTTCGTCGGTTCGAAAGGCATGTCAAATCCTTTGCCTTTTGACTTAGCATCCGGCCGTAGCCAGATATAGCTTTCTTCGGGATTCGTGAACTCAATGTAGTAAGGGTAGTGATACCCATCCTTTAATACCGTTGCAGTTTTATACCCCCGATAAAATGAGTTGGCCAGGGTATCCATGTGCGCTATTTCACCGGTGAGTGAATTAAGCAGCATATTTGCTAACGCCATCTTGCAACATAGCTCGTCGATATCCGCTCCATAAAACCGCAGGTGCCTGTTGATCTTAGCGGCTAGTAACAGCATCCTGCCTGAACCGCAGGTTGGGTCATATACCGTTTGACCGGGTTGCATGCCTTCAATTCCCACAATTAATGCCATAAGGCTTGCAACGGGCATAGGGGAGAAAAATTGGCCTCTTTTCCCATTGGAAATGAGTCGTTCATACAGGTCCCCAAGGGGATCATTAAAGCCTTCAGCTAATGCTCCTACTTCGGTTAACAGGGCTATATGGCTCTCCTTTTTCTTGTACGCAGTTAATCGATCAAGAGCATTAGCTTGTTCTTCTTCGCTTTCGTAGTATTTGAACGCGATAAGGAAGTGATCGAGCAGGTCAGAAAATGCGGTTGAATAACTTTGAGCGTACGCATATTGCTCAAAAAGGGCGAATAATTTTTTTGTGTCTTTCATACAATGAACTGTTTGTAAACAGTATTGCACAGTCCACCATTTATCGAAAGAGGGGGACGTTATCCCCATTTTATTCTCTAAACCTAATTTACCTCCCTTATGCAATTCTTGTCCGGTTGATACCCTTATCTACATGGAAAAACCGCATCCATTTTTTCCAAATACATTACGGCTCCATCGTCAGACGTTGGGCTATACCCAACGCCAGGTGGCGAAAATGCTGGGCCTTCACGATACTGTTCCCATCTCACAATGGGAGCGTGGGATGAAGCTGCCCAATACCGTCAACCTGATCAAATTGAGTGTGGTATACCACACGTTCCCCAATGAGTTATACCTTGAACTTTTCCATGAGTTTCGCGAAACTATAGAGGTGAAAGAGTTTGAACAATTCCAGAATAGTTAAGACATAAATAGCAGGGCTGAGTGTCTTTGCTGTGTCCGATAGATAAAGGACATGCTTGGAATTTGAAATTGTGAGGGAGGTATATCGAACGATAGAACCGGAAAAATATAAAAAACGAACGAACGAGCGGATGCAATTAATAAGTAACAACAAATATCTATGAAGCATATTAAAGACTACGCAGACTTTTATTCCCCTGAAGAAATTCAGCTTGCCAATGAAATTGCAGACCGCTTGCAAGACCCAGCAGCGCTCACCCAATTCCTGCGGTATGCTAAAGAGTTTCCGCATGATTTCCTCCGACAGGCACTGAATAAGGCCTGTTCCACTCCAGATCACGAAGTGTTAAGATCCCGTGCTGCCATTTTTGTCAACAGCGTTAACCAGTACAAGCGATTCCATCATGGTTATTCTCGGGATTAGCATCGGCACCCGGACCTCCGGCATTGCTATTATTTCCCGTAACGGGCTGATCGAATGGCGCACCCTTTCCTTTAAGAATTCCTGGTCTGAGAAAAAAGCCGACTACATCATCCGCACCTATGAGCGGTACATTAAGCGGCATAAGGTGACCGTGGTGTCTTTGAAAGTACCACCGTTGACCCATCAAACGAAGGCCATTACTGACATTCTGGAAAAGTTGGTTGCCTTGTTCACCTATCATGGCTGCATGGTGGAGTACAAGACTAAAGTTCAGATTAAGGAAGCGATACCTGATCTCCGAAATAGCAAAGACATTATCAACTATTCCGCAACACTCTACCCGGTCTTGGTGCAAAAACAGCAACGGGAACTCAGGAACCGGAACAAGTACCACGACAAGATGTTTGAAGCGGTGTTGGTGGCCCATTTGTGCAAGCAGGAAACTAGTTATCCACCCGATTAGTTCTATAAAACAAAATTGCCTCTCTATTGAGAGGTTTTATTTTTCGCTATCTTTAAATAAATCCTATTCTTTCACAACTAAATACTTATCACTATGCAAGAGCAAAAACGAATTGGCATATGGATACGCGTTAGTACCGATATGCAAGTCAAAGATGACAGTCCCGAACATCACGAACAGCGGGCCCGGTACTATGCTCAGTCAAAGGATTGGCAAGTATTGGAAGTGTATCGATTAGATGCAGTTAGCGGCAAGTCCGTCATGCATCACCCCGAAGCAAAGCGAATGCTTGCTGACATCAGGAGCGGGCATATCACCGGACTCGTATTCTCAAAGCTTGCCCGGTTGGCCCGTAACACTAAAGAACTTTTGGAATTCTCTGAAATCTTCCGCGCTGAACATGCCGATCTCGTCTCATTGTCTGAAAACATTGATACCAGTACTCCCGCAGGCAGACTGTTCTTCACCATCATCTCCGCTATGGCGGAATGGGAGCGGGAAGAAATTGCCAGCCGGGTAGCGGCATCGGTGCCTATCAGGGCGAAGCTTGGCAAACCGTTAGGCGGTCAGGCCACATTCGGCTATACCTGGAAGGATGGCAGCCTTGTTGTTGACGAAGCAGAAGCTCCTGTACGAAAGCTGTTGTATGAGCTGTTTCTGAAGCATCAGCGCAAGAAAGCCACGGCCGATGCATTGAACAAGTTGGGTTATCGAACAAGAAATGGTTCACCCTTCTCTGACACTACCGTTGCCCGCCTGCTCCGCGACCCCACTGCCAAAGGTGAACGCCGGGCTAACTACACAAAAAGTCTCGGCGACAACAAGCAATGGGTCATCAAGCCGAAAGAGGAATGGGTGACCACTCCATGCCCGGCAATTGTGTCAGCAGAGTTGTGGGATCAATGCAATAGCATTCTCGACTCCCAGGAAGCAAAGCACAAGAAAGTTGGGCCAAAGGCAGTGCATCTGCTCTCAGGACTGGTCAACTGCTCCTGTGGCAAAACGATGTATGTCTATCATGCCACTAAAATCTATTCCTGCAGGGGTTGCAAAAACAGAATTGCAGTTGAGGATATCGACGAGATATACCAATACTACCTCCAGGACTATCTCAATGGCGTGAACATCAACGAGTATTTAGAGCAATCCGATGCCCAGTTGCAGGAAAAAAAACTTTTGCTTGATATGACCCTTAAAGAGCGCAATAAGCTGTCCAAACAGGTCAATACATTGGTGCAATTGAGGGCTGAAGGCGATCTGTCAAAAGAACGCTTTAATGAGCAATACAAGCCCCTGGAAGAACGCATTGCGCAACTTGATATGCAGTTACCAGAACTGGAAGCAGAGATTGATGTACGCACCATTCAGCGCCTCTCCTCGGAAACGGTGTTGGAAGATGCCAAAGTGCTGTCGCTCCAATGGGCTACCATGCCCTTTGAGCAAAAGCGCTCCATTGTCGAAATCATCACCAGTTCTATTGAAATTGACAAGACAGACATTTCCATTACGCTGGCCTACAATCCGTCTTCTTCTCAAAATGGAGTAAATAAGCAACGCAAGGGCACGGGTTCATACTGGCTATCAGCATAAAACTGCTCGGGTAATCCACCGTAAACTTTGCCCTCGATATAGTTACCCGGCGCTCCTCTAACGGTTGGCGCATTACTTCGAGGGCGCTGCGCTTAAACTCCGGCAATTCATCTAGAAACAAAACACCATTGTGAGCTAATGATATCTCACCCGGCTGAGGATTACTGCCCCCGCCGACGAGCGCCACATCACTAATGGTATGGTGAGGCGAACGGAATGGGCGGATGGTCACCAGCGCATCCGCAGCGGATAACTTTCCTGCCACAGAATGTATCTTGGTTGTCTCCAATGATTCATATAGGCTCAGTGGCGGCAATATGGAAGGCAGCCTGCGCGCCAGCATGGTTTTACCAGCGCCTGGCGGACCGATCAGGATCACGTTATGGCCGCCTGCAGCCGCGATCTCTAAAGCTCGTTTGATGTTCTCCTGTCCTTTAACTTCGCTGAAATCACTGTCGTAATTGCACAGGCTATTAAAAAACTCATCGCGGGTGTTTACTATTTCGGGGGCCAACTGCAGGTCGCCATTAAAAAACCCTACAACCTCTTTAATGCTTTTAACCCCATACACTTCCAGATCGTTTACGATGGCTGCCTCGCGTGCGTTTTGTTTGGGCAGGATAAACCCTTTAAAGCCTTCTTTCCGGGCTTGTATCGCGATAGGCAAAGCGCCCTTGATGGGTTGCAGGCTACCATCAAGCGACAGCTCGCCCATGATAATGTATTTCTCCAGGTTTTCATTATCTACCTGCCCCGAGCCGGCGAGTATGCCGAGGGCTATGGGAAGATCATATGCCGAGCCTTCCTTGCGGATGTCTGCCGGGGCCATATTTACGATTATTTTTTGCCGGGGCATACGGAAATTATTGGTTTGCAGGGCCGCTTCAATACGCTGCATAGATTCACGCACGGCGTTATCCGGCAGGCCAACAATCAAATAGAACGGTTTGGCCCCGCCACTTATATTTACTTCAATGGTTATTGTAATGGCCTCTATACCATAAACCGCGCTTCCAAAAGTTTTAACTAACACAATGATAAAGTTTATTCAAAGCGAAAGATAGAGATTTTTTACGAGGATGGGGAGGCGCTACCTTAAGAAATCGCCATCGATGATCAATAACTTAACACCATCTTTTGACACTGATCGATGGCTACTTAAGTTGTCAGATACAACATAGGTCATACCGGCAGTTAAAGTGAATTCCTCGCCATTCTCCAATTCACTTACAAACTCACCTTCCAAACAATGCACGATATGACCTTTTTGGCACCAATGATTGGCCAGGTAGCCGGCAAAGTACTCAACTATCCGGATGCGCAGCCCCGGAAACTGGATCGTCTGCCATGTGGCCTCGCCGGTTTCACCGGGGTGTATAGTTTTTATAATTTCAAACCAGTTGATGGTTTGAAAATCAATATTGGATAAACTCATTTATCTTGCTGTAAACAGCATAAAGCTACAAATTAGGATCACATTGATCAGCACGATTACTGACAAGGTGTTCATATTGTGCTTACTGATATGAGCCAGGTTATAATTCAGTTTTTTTAGCCACCGGTTGTTTAAAAGCACCAGGTAGTTCAATAACAGGAAAAATGTAGCTCCGAATAAAATAACAATACCAATGCCCGTTCCGGCCGCTACCCATTGCGCCAGCAATACCAGTTGTGCCAACAACATCGCCGCAGTCAATGCGATGATCAATAAAAAGCTTACGTTGAACAACGATTTGAATTGGGGTAATGTACCCTGGCCGAAATTTCTGAATATCCACCTGTAAGACGTTACATAAATGGATTGGCAAGACCTGATCATGGCTATATATGTTTAAAGGTTAACGGTTTACAAACACCCGCAGGGGAGAAGGTATCTGCTGTGATCTTTTGGTTTTATATAAAAACGCAAATGCATTAATAAAAGTATATTGTTTGGCTTTTTTTTATTTTACAAAACAATATACAGTAATACAACCATATAACAGAACTAAATTAGTTATTGTATCGCTTCTTTTACATCAAAAGCAGCCAGTAAATTCACATTGGGGTCAACAATAACAGATGATGGTTTTACCTTTAATGGTATCGACAAGGTTGTTACTTTGTTCTTAACTAACAAAATTTGTCGTTTACCGCCTATTGATATCTCCAGGGGAAAGTCAAATAAAGCAGCCTGCTTTTGAGTGACGGTCAGATCGACAGCCTTTTTAGATGAATTGTATCTCCAGTTTATATTTAAATGAGGAGCCCCGGCAGTATAGATCCATTGTTTAAAAAACTGTTCCAGGTTTTTCCCGCTTGCCTTTTCCAGTTCGGCGCGCAAATTATCGGTATTCGCATTACCACCATCATATTTGGCATAGTAAGCCCGGATGCCTTTCCAATAAGCATCTTCGCCTAATTTTCGGCGCAGCATATGTAGCACCCAGCCGCCTTTTTGATAACTGTTAGGGTTGAGCAATACCATATAATTGTTGTGAACAGAGGTATCAACCACGGGCGTCTTTCTTTTCTTCTCAAAATCGAATACCATTTCTCTGTCAGCCATCAATCGTTTTTTCAGCGTATCTGTTCCGTATTTATGTTCCAGGTAAACATTGGTCATGTAAGTGGCAAAACCCTCGCTCAGCCATAAATGACTAAATGCTGTTTCGCTTGCAGCATCCCCAAACCATTGGTGTGCAATTTCATGGGCCATCAGTTCTTCTATGCCTTTATCGCCTACCGATTCTTCAAAATAAAAAATACAACTGGAGTTCTCCATCCCGCCAAATATGGTTTTGGATTGCACATTGGCCAGCTTTTCAAAAGCATAGGAGCCGACTTTACCCATGTAGTAAGCCAGTATTTCTTTAGCTACGGCATAACTCGCAAAACCCTTGTCTTTGTTCTCCGGGAAAACGTAAGTATAAACCGGAATGTCTTTCACATCGCCTGCATGATCAATGGCAAAATCCGCCACGCCGATCACCATTACTTTTGTAGGGCACAAGGTTTTTTCCCTCCAATGGGTCAGTTTCAAATTGCCGGATAGTGTCTTCTCTTCAACCTTTAAACCATTCGCCACCACCTGGTAATGATCGGGGGCGGTCACCATAAAATCTACAGTCGCCTTGTCGGCAGGTTCATCCACGCAGGGCAGCCAGTTATGCGCCCGGTTTGGCCAGTTGTCGCCAAAAAAGGTGCGGTGGCCGAATTTATTGGTCGATATGATCAGCCCATCTGCTGGTATACCACTATAAGAGATCACATAATTATGCTCTGTCCCCGATTTGGCTTGTGTGCTAACTGTAACCGCATCCTGGTCCTGCTGAAAAGGCAGATTTGCACCATTCTCGGTTACGCTGCTCACTAACATGCCTTTGCCATTCACCTTTTTCTTTACCAGATCGATCTTGAATGATCCGGCATCCTTCAAAAAAGTAACTGCAATATTTGCTTCCCCTTTGATGGTGTCATTTTGGTCATTTAGCTGGATCGTAAAACCATAATGCTGAACATCGATGATGGCGCCGGGGGACTGTGCGTGTAACAGCAGATTTATAAAAACGGTCAAATAAATGCAGATAATAACTTTTTTAACCATATAATTAATCAATAATCGACGCTTGTAAGAGTAAATTTAAACGGCATCTCAAATTCAACTTTAATGGGCTTTCCGTTTAGCATGCCTGGAAGCCAATCACCTTTAACCAATTCTACAATACGTAATGCTTCTTCGTCACATCCGCCACCAATACGCTTTTTTATACTATAATTTGATACGTCACCATTTGTGTCTACTGTAAAAGCTATTACTACCTTTCCCTGGATATTATACTCTTTCGCTTTAGCCGGATATCTCGTTTTGGAACCAGCGATCTGCTGTATCTTTCCGTCACCATCCAAAAAAACGGGCGGTTGATCAAGCTTCTTCTTAGTAGTATCAGTGCCAATAATTACATCATATTCACCATCTTCACTATTGTCCCAAATGGCTTTTTTATAATCTATTAATTTCTTTCCGGTGTAATCATATCTCACCTGCACCTCTCCTTTATAATTATAGCTGTTCCATACGCTATCCTTCTGATTGTTTTTATAAAAACCATCGCGAATCAATCTGCTGCCACGAAGTGAATAAAGAGCATAAGCCCCTTGTTTTATATTCGGATCAGATTTTAACACGCTATATTTCTCTTTTAGATTTAAATCATCATCGGTTGTCGTTACCTGCTTGGTCTGAGCAGAAAGGCTTCCGGTTATAGCAATTGCAATTAGTGATAAGAT
>Ga0210384_10005679_pt1 | contig 13491 bp, 13 predicted proteins | sample IncBWH2MmetaG_FD_160574 | JGI IMG/M metagenome (GOLD analysis project Ga0210384, IMG submission 160574) | Forest soil microbial communities from Barre Woods Harvard Forest LTER site, Petersham, Massachusetts, United States - Inc-BW-H-2-M | ecosystem: Environmental > Terrestrial > Soil >...
TCAACCACTTCCGCTCGAACTCGTCCCCGGCGCGTAACGCGAATGCACTGTATGCGAGTATGCCGCGATGGTGTTCCTCGATGAGTCGGCGCACGAACACCAGCAGCGGTGCGGCAAACAGGACCACCGCAAAGACGGCGACGCCGACGGCCACATACTTGAACTGCGTCGGCGGAGCACCGCTGTTAACGACCTGGTTCAGCACCGCCCCGGCTCCGAGGACCCCGAAGGTGAAGGCGAGGGACACGAACGCCTCGAGCGAGTAACCCACGAATTTGAGGCCGCCGGAGTGATCTGGGTGCGATGGAACGAGCCGTAGCTCCACACGGCTCATCAACCACAGGAACCGTGTCCACAGGCCGACCCGCCACAACCACCCAAGCAGCAGCACCAGCAGCAGTGGCAGACTCACGAGGAGGCCCCACCACCCCGCCGGCGTTGGGGCGAGATGGCCGCCTGCGATCGAGCCATGCCACAACGGCACTCCGTCGTCGGCTGTGCCGAAGCGGAGCGACGCGACGAGCGCATACGCAAGTACGAAGGTCACGATCTCCGCCGCCTTGGATTGCAGCAGGCGCCGTGTCGAGTGAACGGCGCGCTCATAGGCCGGGCGCTCGGCCGCCGCTACCAGGCCGCCCGTGACAAAGTGCCGTGCGATCACCGTAAGTCGCGGTGCGCACAGCGACTCCGCGAGAATGAGCAACGGAGCAGCGATCAGGAAGCGCGCATGCGCGCCGAAGTCGAGGATGAACGCGTTAGCGTGGTCGGGGCGGATGAAATCCCCGCGCAGCAGCGTGAGGAGTGCCAGCGGCGCCCAGCCGATCACCAGCGCGAGGACCGCACGGCGCACCACCTGAGGACTGCCCGCGCGGATGAGGCCGAGCCACGACTCGAACCGGTGTGGCGGCGCGCTCTCGAACGGTACGTACTCCGGAGACGCCGCTGCCGCGCTCGTGGGAGCGCGGCCGCTCATGAGGCGCCACCGCTCATGCGCGCGCTGCTCTTCACGGACCCGCGCTCCCGGGCGGGGGCGCCTGGCGCGGTTCCACCGCCGCGCACTCGGGCTGCTGCTGCCTGACGTCGCGCTCGAGGAAGTAGTTGAGGAAGGTGCGAATCACCGCGACCGCGCCGACGCGGCCGATGGTCTGCCAGCTGGTGCTGATGGACGTTTCGATGATGTCGGCGGCCAGCTGAAACGTGAGGCCAGCCACGAGCCAGCGCGCGTAGCGCAGAAACGCCTGACGTGCAACCTGCTCCCCCAGCGGCTTGAAGCTCGCGCGTGCGACCGTGACCGATACCTCGATGGTGCCGACGAGGATGACGAGCAGTGCGAGAACGTCGATCGCCGCGATCGCGGGTTCACTGACGACGGCGAGCCATTCTCTCATGCGCGCTACCCCTCGAGAACGACGTGCTCCACGCGCTGCCTTTCCCGGGCGACGTCACTCATGGGGGCCGACATGCCACTCATAGGGGCCGACATGGCCGATCATGCTGAGCGCGGCGGCGACGCCGATCAGCAGCAGGATCACGGCCACGATGAGCACGAGCGAGGCGGGGAAGCCGCTCTCGGCGTGAACCAGGTCGTGCGCTTTCATGGCAGAGCGCAGCCGGCGCAGGCCCGACATGAACATCAGGTGATAGATGATCCCCACGATCAGCATGCCGATGCCGAGCAGCACCAGTGACTCGCCGAAGTTGCGCACGGGGGTGACGCCCTTGAGAACGCCGGATTCCTTCAGCTTGTTGAAGAACTGGTAGATGGTGAAACCGAAGCTGATGAGCGAGAGAGCCGTGCGGATGACCGCCATCAGCGTGCGATCCGCGGCGAGGCGCGTGCGCTGAAACGCCATGCCGGTGCGGCGCATGGCGAGCTCGGTCGTAACGGAGGCGGAGCTCGGGGCAGCGCTCAGCGCGTCAGTCATGCCTTTCCCTGACAATGCAGCGGAAGCCCACGTGGCTGGTCGAGGTGTCGATGGGCTCGGCATGGCGCGCCGCCGGGCGATAGCGGCGGCAGTAATTCGGCGCGCACAGGTGCGAGCCGCCCTTCAGCACCTTGCGCGGAATGCGGATGTTCGGCTGGCAGGTGTCGTAGCTGCCCTCCTCTGCGGCGCCGTGCGGATTTTCCGAGGGGCAGCAGGGACTCGGTGCCGTGGCCTCATGCCGCGTGCCCCACCAGTCGGTGGTCCACTCCCAGACATTTCCGATCATGTCATAGAGGCCATAGCCGTTCGGTGGATACGCCGTGACGGGAGAGGTGCGCACAAAGCCGTCCGCGCGCGTGTTCTCGTGCGGGAACTCCCCCTGCCAGGTGTTGGCCATGTGGCGCTCCTGTGGCGTGAACTCATCGCCCCAGGCGTACTCCGCGCCATCGAGTCCACCGCGCGCCGCAAACTCCCACTCCGCCTCGGTCGGCAACTCCTTCCCCGCCCAGCGCGCGTAGGCCTCCGCGTCCCGGTAGGCGATGTGCACCACCGGGTGCTCCTCGAGTCCGGCGAGTGAGCTGCCCGGCCCGTACGGACGGCGCCAGAAGGCTCCGAACCCGAACTGCCACCACTGGCTCCAGTCGTTGAGGTCCACGGCACGGCGCGGCGGAGTGAACACCAGCGATCCGGCCTTCAACATGTGCGGCAGCGCACCGGGGTAGTCCTTCGGCTCGGGCGGAATCTCTGCGAAGGTGACGTACCCCGTCGCTTCGACGAAACGACGGAACTCGCGGTTGGTGACCGGCGTGCGGTCGATCCAGAAGCCATCCACCCGCACCGGGTGAGCTGGGCGCTCCTCGGGATAGTGGTGATCCGAGCCCATGCGGAAGGCGCCGCCAGCGACCCAGAGCATACCGGGGTGGAGCGGCTCGGCAACGCGCGCGGCCTCCTCGACTTCCGCGAGCGTCCGGGATTTTGACTTGGTGAGCTCGGTCATGACGCCGCCATGCTTGCCATGAGTGAATTTTCCCCATACGGCAGAGCGCAGACCATGGGCCCAAAGTCCTAGACGGGCACGGCTCCGAGCACCTGAGGATATCGACGTTTCTAGAAACCGCCCTTCACGTAAATCAGTACTCCCTGATAGCCGACGTTGAGCCGCCCGTTGAAGCTTCCCTTACTCACGTCCACGTGCGTGACGAAGCGGTCATAGCCGACGCCTACGCCGAAGTGGTGGTTAAACATCCAGGTCGCTCCGGCCCGCAGGTCGGACCAGTTGCCGTTGATACCCTGATAGCTGAGCTTGAACACCTGCCCGGAGGCGTCGAGGTACACGTGGTCCGAAACCGCCCAGTCCCCCCGCAAGCCGAGGACTGGCAGCGGCGCGGGTACAGAACTTTGCTTGGTCTGGAAGGTCGCAGCCTGCTCGACTGGTCCCGTGGGAGTGTCGACGGTGAGTGAAGCATTGCCCGAGAGCTTCAAGGTCAGATCGTCGTAGTGTACGCCGCCGGAGGCCACGATCTCGTAGTTGTCCCGGCGCAGAAAGGCAAACTCATAGACCAGTTCGTAAACCTGGAACTTTTGCTCCGCGGTCACCTGCCCGCCCGCCACGAAGGTGTAGTCACCCCACTCGAGATTCCGATCTATGGTTCGCGTGTGCCGGATATGATTGTCGAAGTACATGAATCGCAGGTGCTGTCGCTCCGTGATCCGCCACAACCCATCGATGCGCCAGCGCGTCTGGTCGGCATCGGTGCCGAATTGCTTGTCCCAATTGACAGTCTGATCAGTCGTGTTGGCGCTACCTTTCAGGCTACCGTTCAGGTTCGAGGCCACCACGAAGGTGCCTAAATCCACGTTGAAGCGATCATGGAGTAACTCCTCGGCGGGGGAGTCTGCCTGCGCAACGGCCGTCGCGGCGAGCAGCACTGCGACGAAACTCACCGGGGCGAGGCGACTGAGCTGAACAAGTCTCTGCCGACACATAACGCCTCACTTCAAGATGGTTCTTGGCTGACGCAACCGCGCGCACGCCAGCCGGAGCCGCAGAGCACCACCGCGCCGAGTAGCACTTGCAGAGGTCGCACCGGGGTCCTGGGAATCGCGATGTGTCGCATAGCCATGACTCCTTACATTCCATTCTTCTTGTATTGATATCGAGTAGGTTTCGGCCATACGTAGTCGTCTCGGCGGCGTGTTAGATATACCCACGAACGACCGCCAGCGCAGGCAAGACCGAGGCTGGAAGCGTTCATGGCCCGACTATGGGAAGCCGTCGGTGGGTCTTTGGAAATGGGACCTTGGTCTGATCTGTGGGTGCGTGGTCTGGCTCCCGTTGGGGGAGCGGCGCACACTAGCCCGGCTTTCGCCCGTTTCCCCCGGAACTTGCGGCTGATCGCAGGGACTTCACGCACATGAACAGGGCCTCGGACGCCCCCTCCGCCGTGCGACCCGCCGGTGTTGGACCCGTGTCAGCTCGCGGCGCGTCCTTCGGCCGGTTTCTCGAGGCGGACTTAGCGCGGACTCTGCTCGCAGCGGTGGTGGTCGGGCTGGCTTATGCCGCGACGGCCCGGCTCGGGGTGGCTTTCATCTTCCCCGGCGTTCGCGTGTCCGCGCTCTGGTTCCCGAATGCGATTCTGCTGGCAGCGTTGTTGCTCGCGCCGCGCCGGGTCTGGTGGATCTATCTGGCGGTCGTCCTTCCGGCCCACCTCCTGGTGCTGCTGCCGATGGGCATCACACCGGTCAGCGCAGTGATCGGCTACGTCGGCAACTGTGCCACGGCAGTACTGGCAGGACTCGCCCTGTCCGCGTTCGTCCCCGGCATCCGGCGCATCGATCGGCTCCGCACCGCCGTCGCTTTCATCCTGCTCGCCGGCTTCCTCGCACCGTGCTGCACCAGTCTGCTGGTGGCGGCCGCGTCAGTCGCCACCGGAGTCACGAGGCCGTTCTGGTGGACGGCGACCGCGCGCCTGCTGAGCACCTCTTTTGCCATTCTCACGCTGGTGCCGTTGATACTGCATGGCGCGGCATGGCTGCGCCAGCGGAGCACCGCGATTCCTGCTGCACGCGCCGCCGAAGCGGCGCTGCTCGGGATCGCTCTCGCAACGCTCGGAATCCTGACGTTCGCGGCGCCGGACAGCGAGCTCTCCCCCGCCATGCTGTACGCCTCGTTTGCGATCCTGCTCTGGGGGACGGTGCGCTTCGGCGTTCCTGGCGCATGCGCTCCGATGTTGCTGGTCGGCATGCTCGCCACCTGGGGCGCTCTCAATCAGCTCGGTCCCTTCGCCGCTCACTCACCCGCCGACAACACCGTTGCGCTGCTGGTGTTTCTCGTCATCACGATCGGCTCGCTACTGCTCCTCGCCGCGGTGCTCGAGGAACGCAGGTCGCTCGAGCAGGCGAGCACGGCGAGTGAGGGGCGCTTTCGCACGATTTTCGCCCACAACATCATGCCGACGGTCATCTGGCATGCCGACGGCCGCATCATCGATGCCAATGAGTCATTTTTCAGGCTCACCGGCTATGACCGCAGAGATCTGAGCTCCGCGCGCCTCTCGACCCGGGATCTGATCGTGCGCGCGGGCCGCGCAGTACAGCGGGACCCGCTGCCTGTCTTACCGGATCTCGATACCGAAGTGCCGCTCGAGCGCGAGCTCATCCTGCGTGACGGGCGGCGCATTCCGGTGCTCGTCGGCGGGTGCCGCTTTCCCGGGTCCCTCACCGAGGGCACCGCTTACGTCTTCGACCTCTCATCCACCCGTCGCGCCGAGTCGCAGCGGCACCAGGCCGAGATGCTGCACTCGGCCGTGCTCGCTTCGATCCATGACCAGATCCTGGTGCTCGATCAGGACGGAATGATCATCGAAACCAACCAATCGTGGCGGCGCTTCGCGGAGCACTCGGCGAGCCGGCCGTTTGAGCGCGGCCAGGTGGGTGAGCACTACCTGCAGGCGTGCGCGACCGCCGCAGGGAGCGGCGACTCGGTCGCAGCGGAGCTGCTCGGGTGCATCCGCGACGTGCTCGGCGGCGTGAGTGTGCATCGTCGCCTCGAGTTCGCGCGCGAGATGCCCGAAGGCTCGCTCTGGTATGAAATATCCATCGAGCGGCTGCATCGCCCGGAAGGCGGCGCCGTCATCACCCGCAGCGACATCACCGCGCACAAGCAGGCGATCGCGCAGGCGCGCGAGCAGCGCCAGCAGCTTGCGCACTTGGGGCGGGCGGCCGTGCTCGGGGAGTTATCGGGTGCCTTCGCCCACGAGCTCGCGCAGCCGCTCACCTCGATCCTGGGTAACGCCGAAGCGGCGCTGGCGCTGACCCCCGACACTGCGGCCTTGGGCGACATCCGCGACATGCTGCGCGACATCATCAGGGACGACGTGCGCGCCGCAGAAGTGATCCAGCGCCTGCGCTCGATGCTGACGCAGGGCGAGATTCAGCGCCGGCCGGTCGATCTCAACCAGGTCGTTCGCGACGTCCTCGCTCTCGCCCGCAGCGATCTCATCACACGCAACGTCTCGGTGATCACAGACCTCCAGCCCCAGGCGGCGCTCGTGCTCGCCGACGCGGTGCAGCTCCAGCAGGTGCTGCTCAATCTCATCGTCAACGCCTGCGAAGCCATGTCCGGCAGTCCACCGAGCCAACGTCGCCTCAGCATTGCCACGCGCATGATCGATGAGGGGCGCTCGATCGAGTGTTCCGTTGCCGATCGTGGCTGCGGCATCCAGCCTGGCCAGGCCGAGCGCATCTTTCAGCCTTTCGTGACCACGAAGAAGCAAGGCCTGGGCCTGGGGCTCGCAATCTGCCGCTCGATCATCGAGGCGCACGACGGACGGCTATGGGCGGAGAATGCGTCGGATGACTGCGGCGCAGTGTTCCGCTTCACGGCCAGCATCGGAGCGTAGGACGAAAGTCCACTACCGCTCGGCCGCGCGCAGCCGCCCAATAGGCGTCATGGCACCCGTGCGGCCTCTCATTGCGCTGGTCGATGACGAGGAGTCCGTGCGCACGGCGCTCGCGCGCATGCTGCGCGCCTCGCTGTTCGATGTCGATGCGTTTGCCTCCGGTCGGGAGTTTCTCGACTCCCTGCGGACGCGCCTGCCCGACTGCGTCATCCTCGATTACCAGATGCCGGGCCTCACCGGCCGCGACGTGCAGCGCCAGCTATCAGTCGACCAGATACGCCTGCCGATCATCGTCGTGACCGCCCACGACCAGCCGGCACTGCGCGAGCAGTGTCTTGCCGATGGAGCCGTGGCGTACCTCGCCAAGCCGCTGCTGCGCGAGCGCCTCGTAGGCTCGATCAACGATGCGATCCGGCTGCGCTCCGCGTCCTGAGCGCTCCCCCGGGGATCTCCGGCCCGGAATCGACAACCGTCCGGCTCCAGCTTACGGTCGGGCCGTCCCTGCCATCTCTGGCGAGGCGCGCTCCCCGAAGGGCATAATCAGGCGGCTCGAGACACGCAAGAACAACAGCAGAGGGCGCTCCTCTATTTCGGGTGGCGCCAATGACGAAGGGAATTGGTCATGCCGGAGCCGCAGCCTATCGTCTTCCTGCTGGACGATGAGCTACCCGTGGTCACAGCGCTGGCGCGCATGCTGCAGGCGAGTGGTTTTGCCGTACGTTGCTGGACCTCGGCGGCGGAGTTTCTCGAGGCCCACGATGCCGAGGCTCCCGGCTGCCTCGTCACTGACCTGCGCATGCCGGAAATGAGCGGTCTCGAGCTGCAGCGCGCGCTGCTCGAGCGCGGCAGCGATCGGGCTATCGTTTTCATTACTGGCCAGGGCGACATCCCGACGACCGTGCGAGCGATGAAGGCCGGCGCGGTGAGCTTTCTGCCGAAGCCTGTGCAGCGGGCGGAGCTCGTGGCGGCGGTGCAGGAGGCGATCCTGAGGGATGCGGAGGTCCGGGCGCAGCATCGCGAACGCGAGGATCTCGTCCGCCGGCTCGCGAGTCTCACCCCGCGCGAACGGCAGGTGCTCGAGCTGGTCACGACCGGGATGTTGAACAAGCAGATCGCCGCCGAGCTGGGCGCGGCCGAGAAAACCATCAAGGTCCATCGCGGTCGCATCATGGAGAAGATGCAGGTGCGCACCGCAACGGCACTGGTCGGCCTCCTGTCGCGCGCGGAGCTGCGCGGCGATCTCGCGCGTGGCTCACCGGTGGCCTGACGCTGGTCCTTCACTTCCAACTGAGGAAATGCCATGACACCTAAGGACACATGCGCCCGCCTGAGTCTGCTGGCGCTCGCCGCGCTGTTGCTAGCCGGTTGCGAGACCGGGCCGCAGGTGCGCTCGGTCACCGAGCCCGGGTCGAATCTCTCCGCTTACCGCACGTACTCTTTCGTGGCGCAACCCGGCACCAACCGTGGCGGCAACGTCACACCGCTCACCACCTTCTTCCAGACCGCGATCGCGCGTGAGATGAATGCCCGTGGCTATCAACAGGTGGACAGTGGCGGCGATCTGCTGGTGAATTTCAACGCGCAGGTCAGCGAGAAGGCGGACATTCAGTCGACGCCCGGCCCGATGTACGGCTACGGCTACTACGGCTATCGGGGCGGGATGTACGCGGGCCCGGAGGTGCAGACGGTGCGCTACAAGGTCGGCACTGCCAACATCGACGTGGTGGATGCCAAGCGCAAGGTGGTCGTCTGGGAGGGGATCGCGGAGCGGGAGCTGACGGAGGATGTCATGAGGAACCCGCAACCGGCGATCGACAGCACGGTGGCGAAGATGTTCACGCAGTTCCCGGGTCGCGCCGCACCACCTTAGATCTGCCGCGGGTGCGTGGCTCAGGAGTACAGCAGCCAGGCGATCGCCGCGGCGGCGACGCTGCAACCCATGATAGCGGCCGCCAGCCAGCCGAGCACTCGCAGGCCCGCGGGTAGTTGCAGCGGACCCATCACCCCGGCGTTGGTCGCCAGATACATCAGCGCGGTGAGTAGCGGCACGGCGATCACACCATTGAGCGCTGCACTCCAGTACAGCGCGCGCATCGGATTCATGGCGGTGAAATTCAGCGCCACCGCGAGCGCCGTGGCCACGGCGATCGCTGCGTAGAAGGCCGGCGCACGCGTGCGCGGGTGACGCCGCCCGACGCGCCACGACAGCAGCTCCCCGACCGCGTAGGCAGTCGAAGTCGAGAGCGCCGGCAGTGTCAGGAGCCCCGTGCCGAGGATCCCGAGCGCGAACAGGATGAACGTGAAGCGGCCTCCCACCGCGCGCAGCGCTTCGGCTGCATCGGCCGCGCTCTGAATCGTCTGCACGCCGTGGGCGTGCAGCGTGCTCGCCGTGGTGATCACGATGAATAGCGCCACGACCCCCGAGAGGCCCATGCCGATCAGGGTGTCGAAACGGATTCGCGCGAACTCACCGGGTGCCTGCTCAGGAGCACGCGACAGCTGAGGTGCGCTGCCATCGTGCTGCCGCTCCTCGACCTCTTGCTGCGCCTGCCAGAAGAGCAGGTACGGACTGATCGTGGTTCCGAGTGCAGCGAGGACCGCCAGCACGTACTGCGGGCTTGCAGAGAGCGTCGGCCACAGCAACGCCCGCACCGTCTGTCTCCAGGGGACCTCGACCACGAACGCACAGACGACATAACTGAGTAACGAGAGCGACAGCCACCGCAACAGCCGCACGTAGCGCGCATAGCGGGTGAAGAACTCGACGAGTACCGACGCCGCCCCGAGGAGGCACACGTACAGCAATGCCGGTCCCGCGACTGCCAGGCGCAGCACCGCGCCCATCGCGCCCAAGTCCGCTGCCAGGTTGAACACGTTCGCCGCCGACAGCAGAACGATGAGCGCCGCCGCCAGCCACCCTGGGCAATGCCGCCGCAGATTGCCGGCGATCCCGCAGCCGGTCACGCGTGCGATGCGGGCGCTGATTTCCTGAACGGCTACCAGCAGGGGGTAGCTGAAAGGCAGCGTCCAGGCAAGTCCGTAGCCGAACTGCGCTGCGACCTGTGAGTAGGTTCCGACGCTGCTCGGATCGTCGTTGCAGGCGCCGGTGGTGAGACCCGGGCCCAGACGCAGCGCAGCGCGGCCCTTGTTCCTCATCCTCCCCGCTCACAGGTTCGTTCGGCGACCGCGAGTAGGATAGCAGGACCCAACACGAAGCCAGCGCGGATGCCCGAGCGACTCCCACGCAAAGTGCCCGAGTATCGCCTGCCGCCCCTCGCTCCTCCGGCAATCGCCGCGCCCGCTGCGGAACCCGCGAGCTGGCTCGAGCCGCTCCCGGGCCGCGCGCTCGCCTTCCGTACCAAGGGTCAGGCGCAGGCGATCACGCTCGAGCTGCTGAATGGCATCGAGCGCTACGCGGTGTACTGGAAGGTGCTGGAGCGGCCCGCTCAGGCGGGCGCCGTCTGATAGCGCGGATCGTGCGGCGTGCGCGCGAACATGCGGCGCACGAGGGGCGCGAAGAACTCCAGGCTCTCGCTTGGATACTCCGGATCGAAGGAGCATTGATCCCACGTGGCACAGAACTGCACACAGGCCCCGTACCACGGATGGTCACGCAGCCGATCGCGTGCGTAGCGATCACCGCCCAGGTGATGCACGTAGTAGTAGTTCTGGAAGAGTCCGTGATGCTCGACGATCCACGCCACCTCGGGCCGCACGTACGGCCGCACGATGGCCGCCGCCATCTCCGAGTGATTGTAGGGCGCGAGCTCATCGCCGATGTCGTGCAGAAGCGCGGCGAGGATCATCTCTTCATCGGCCCCATCGCGCAGCGCGCGGGTGGCCGCCTGCAGCGAATGCTGCAGACGGCTCACCCGATAGCCGAACAGTGAGTGATCGAGCTTCTGCATGCTCTCGAGCACTCGATCCGCGAGGCCTTGCGCGTACCTGCGCTCGGACTCATCGAGCAGCAGATAGTCCTCACGGGTACCATCCTCCATCTGCCGGAAGCCGACCAACCTGCTCATGCGTACGACGGGTCAAACACAGCCATGGCTCGAGTCTAGCGTCGCCGCGCAACGGAAGTCCATGTGAGTCAGGTGCGGGACGCGGCGGCGTTGTCCCCGCTAGGAGAAACTCGCAAGCTTGCCGTCCTTGGGGTCCAGCCCGCTTGCCGCGAAGCGTTGCGCCAGCTGCTCGAGCAGCTTCGAGCGAAGCGCGTCGCGCTCGGCTCCTGAGGGCGCGCGCACGCGCAGCTCGAGGGTCGCGCCGGTATCGTCCATGCGGGTCACGAAGCAGCCGATCACCGCAGGCTCCCCGAGCGCCTCGCGCGCGGTGCGCAGCGCCAGCTCACGCGCTGCACCGATATCGGTCTCACGGCTCACGCGAATGCTGAGGGAGAGCGGCGCTGGAGTGTGCGCCTGCGAGGCGCTCAGGTTTATCACCACCTGGCTTGCGGCGACGCTGTTGGGCAGCACCACGAAGCGCCCGTCGTCAGTGCGCAAGGTGGTGTAGCCGAGCGAGAGCATCTCGACGTTGCCGATCTCCGTGCCGGTCGGGGCCGTCACCTGCAGCCGATCGCCGAGGCGGAACGGCCGGTAGAGCGTGATGGCGATGCCGGCCACGAGATTGCCGAGCGTGCTCTGCGCCGCAAGTCCGATCACCACCGAGGCGATGCTGGCACCGGCCAGCAACGCCGTGCCGAGCGACCGCAGCACCGGGATGAGATGAGCATAGAGAATGAGCATGACCACCCAGATGGCGACGACGCCCACCTGCTGGAGGAAGGTCATGGTGGTGCGATCGAGATGAGCCTTTCGCAGCAGCGCACTGCGCACGGTGACCCGCAGCAGGCGCGATAGCAGCGATGCCAACAGCACGAAAAACAGCAGATAGACCACCGCGCCGACGAAGGTGTCGGGGTGGAGATGCCGCAGAACGTCGTCCCAACCGATCGTAAGATCGCCCATGCTTTCCCAACATAGCACGGCGCTCGCCGGCGGCCGGCTGCCGTGACGAGGACGTGGTCGCGCCCACGGCCACGGTGTATCGTTCCGCAGAGAGGGGGAACGAGCCATGAATCTCAGTCGCCGTGACCTGTTGAGCGCCTCCGCAGTGCTGCTGGCGGGACCGGGAGCCGTGCTGCGTGCCGCGGCGCGGGAAAGCGGTAGCGCGACACCGCTGGTGCTCTGTTGGAACGAGAACCCCTATGGCCCATCGCCTGCGGCTCGGGCAGCCGTGAGTCAGTCGATTGCGGAGGGTTGCCGCTACCCCTCGGACGAGGAAATCGCCGCGCTCACCGGTGCACTCGCCGCGCGCGAAGGGGTCAGCACCGATCACATCGTGACCGGTACGGGCTCGGGTGAGCTGTTGTGCGCACTCGGACTGATCTATGGCCGGGACGGCGGCGAGATCATCGCCGCCCGACCGACCTACGATGAGCTGCCGCGCTACGCGCAGCGCTGGGGCGCCACGATGAAGTTCGTGCCGGTCGACGCGCAGCTGCGCCACGACCTGACCGCGATGCACGCCTCCCTCACGCCACGCACGCGTGCGATCTACCTGTGCAACCCCAACAACCCCACCGGGACCGCTCTTCCCGCCGCGCAGCTCCGCGAGTTCGTGCGCGCGCTGCCTGCAGCGATCATCACGATCGTGGATGAGGCCTACATGGATTTTACCGCAGCCGGGCAGACCGGTTCGGTCGCGGACCTGATCACGGCGGGTCAACGGGTGGTCGTGCTGCGCACCTTCTCCAAGATTCACGGCATGGCGGGCCTGCGCTGCGGCTACGCCATTGCCCCTGTGGATATTGCCGCTACGCTCGCCGCCGCTCGTATGACCTCACCGAACATCTTCGCGGTGCGAGCCGCGCGCGCCAGCCTGGACGATAGCGGGTTCCTCGGCGACTGCCGCCAGCGCATCCTCGCCAGCCGCTCGCGCATCACTGCCGAGTTGACGCAGCTCAAGCTGCGTTACGCGGAGCCCCAGGGTAACTTCGTGTTTTTCGACACCGGCATGCCGCTCACACGCTTCACCGATCTCATGCGCGCGCGCAACATCCTCGTCGGCAGACTCTTTCCGCCGTACGACCGTTGGTGCCGCATCACCATCGGCACCGAGCCCGAGGTCACGGCGTTTCTTCAGGCGCTGCGCGAAGTGAGCGCGAGCGCATGAGAGCCGTGAGGCTCACCCGAGCAGCAGGCTCATGCAGGTCAGCCCACCCTCCGCCTTGTGCAGCTCGCTGACATCGACAACCCTCGTGCTGATGCCAGCTGCCTCGAGGCGGCGATGGGTTTCAGGGTAAGCCGCACTCACGAGCGTCGTGCCGCCGATGCTGAGGGTGTTCGCGGCATAAGGCTCGCGCTCATCAACCGCGATCACCCGTAACTCGCCGAATGCCGCGGGGTCGACCCACTCTGGGTTCACGAGCAGTATGTCCGGCGGAATGAAACTGGCGGCGCTCTTCAAGTGCAGGCAGCCATCGACCGCCACCGCCTGCACGCGATAGCCGTGGGGAGTCAGGAGCCTGGCGAGCTGTGCCACACCTGCGGCATTCGTGCGGCCGCAGGTCCCGACATGGAGTGTACGACCGATGTGCAGCACATCACCGCCATCGAGACTGCCGGGCTCGGTAATGAGTGCCACGCGACGATGGCGCTCGAGCG
>Ga0210384_10005681_pt1 | contig 13486 bp, 6 predicted proteins | sample IncBWH2MmetaG_FD_160574 | JGI IMG/M metagenome (GOLD analysis project Ga0210384, IMG submission 160574) | Forest soil microbial communities from Barre Woods Harvard Forest LTER site, Petersham, Massachusetts, United States - Inc-BW-H-2-M | ecosystem: Environmental > Terrestrial > Soil >...
GATCGCGTTGGGATCGGCGCCGCGCGCCAGCAGGGTTTGCAGCAGCCTGGGGGATTCGCGGCCGGCGGCGACGGCCAGGTCCGGCCATCCTGCGTACAGATCCCGCGGCGCCCGCTGCACCGACGTCGGCGGGCTCGCGCTGGCGATCGGGCTGCGGCGCAGCGCGGTTGCGCCCTTCGCGCGCAGGCGCGCGATCACGTCCGCTGCGCCGTTGACCTCGGCAAAGTCGAGTGCCGACCAGTCCTGGATGTTGCGGGGCGCGACATTAGCGCCGGCAGCGAGCAGCCGCTCAACCACGTTGAGTCTGCCGCTCATCGCGGCATGCATGAGCACCGTGTTGCCACTCTGATCCGCCGCATTGATGTTGGCGCGCGCCGCGAGCAGTGTGTCGACGGCCGCCGGCTCGCCGGCGCGGGCCGCCAACATCAGCGGTGTCATGCCGCGCTGATCGGCGGCGTCAGCCGCTGCGCCACGGCGCAGCAGCAGCTCGAGGGCCGGCGCCGACCCCGTCTGTGCAGCGCGTGCCACCGCGCCGCGCCCGAACTCATCGCGCGCGGTTACCAGCGTCGGGTCTGCGAGGACCTCGAGGCTGCGAACGTCGGCAGCGTCGGCGGCGAGCCACAGCGCGTCACGCCTGACCGCAGGATCGGTCAGCTGCGCCGCCGGCAGCAGACTCGACGGCGTCCCCTGCCCTGCCCCGACGGCGTTCGGTCCCTGGGTGGGCGCGCTGAATCCGAGCGCGCGCGCGCGCGCCAGCCACTGCTCGGCGGCTTGCGGCTCCGGTGGGTCGGAATCAGCCAACAGCGTTGCCAGGCTGAACGCGGCGCGGGCGTTCCCCTGCGCCGCAGACTTCTCGAGCCAGACTCTCGCGTGCGCCGGATCGCGCGGGCCGTTGATGCCGTTGAGGTAAAACGCCGCGAGCAGATACTGCGCCTGGGGATTCCCGCCGGCGGCCAACCCCTGCAGTTCAGCCGTCGCGTGCGCAAAGTTCTTCAGGCGGATTGCGGTCTTCACGCCCTCGAGCGGCTCAGCCGCTCGGGCGGCCGGCACTGCCGCGCCCGCGGCGAGCACAGCGAGCAGGCTGAGCAGTGGCGCCCTAGGCGACGCCATACTTTGTTTCAACGGTGATCCCCACGCGCCGCAGGAAGTCCGAAGGCAGTACGCCGCCGGCGCTCACGATGACCGCATCGTTGCGGACCTTGAGCGTGCCGCCGTCGCGCTCAATCGCCACCGACTCCGTGGCGATCTGCCTGACGCTCGACTTCATCAGCACCTGCAGACGGCCGGCGCTGGCGGCCGCCTTGATGCGTTCGCGATTGCGCGCCTTGGCGCGATCGAACTCCTCGCCGCGGTAGGACAACACCACCGCATCGCTGCCGGATTCGGCAATGCTGGCCGCCGCCTCCAGAGCGCTGTCACCGCCGCCCACGACCAGCACGTGCTTGCCGGAATACTGCTCCGGATCTATCAACCGGTAGACCACCTTGGACAACTCCTCACCCGGCACGCCCAGTTTGCGCGGAGTGCCGCGCCGCCCGATCGCCAAGAGGACGCTGCGCGTCTGGTAGGTAGCGCGGCTGGTCTTGACGGTAAAGCCGTCGCCGGTGCGTGTCACGTCCTCGACGCGCTCCTTGTAGTTGATCTGCACGCCGGTTTTTTTCTCGGCCTCCTGCCAGAACCGCAGCAACGCTTCCTTGCTGGTTTGCCGGAAATTGATGGTGCCGATGAGCGGTACGGTCGCCGGCGCAGTCATGACCAGCTTGCCGCGCGGATACTGAAAGACCGCCCCACCCAGGGACTCCTGTTCGACGGTGACGCAGCGCATGCCCTTTGACTTGGCGGTCAGGGCCGCCGCAAAGCCCGCCGGACCCGCTCCCACGACCAGCAGATCGAGCCGCTCATCGCCTGAGCGGCGCGCGGCGATCGCCTCGACCGCCTGCCGGCCCTGTTCGAGGGCGTTGCGGATGAGCCCCATTCCGCCAAGTTCACCGGCGATGAAAATGCCAGGCACCGTCGACTCGAAGGTGGGTGTCAGGATGGGGATGTCGACTCCGCGCCGCTCGCTGCCAAACACCAGCGTGATGGCTTCGACCGGACAGACCGTCTTGCATGCGCCGTGGCCAATGCAATCCCCGGGGCTCACCAAAGCCGCGCGGCCGCCGACGATACCGAGAACCGTGTGGTGCACCTGCTCCGGGCACGCCTTGACGCATGCGCCGCAGCCGATGCAGCGCGCCGGATCAATGATGGGATGTAGCGAGGCGGGCTCGGCGGAACCGGTGGCTTCCTGAGCCTTGACGCTGACGCGCTCGAGACGCCGCCGGCGGCGCACGTGCCATACCAGCAGCAGCAGGCACGGCACCGCGTAGATGAGGTACGTCGCCAACGTATCCATTGAAGCAACACCCTGCCGACTGCGTCGCGCCGGACACGATGCGCCGCTTTGACCTGTGCCCGGAGCATTGAACACGCCGCGACCAAACCAACTCTGTGACGGGACTCACAGGAATCAACCGTCGCGAGCTGCCGGCAGCCGACTCTACCAATTGTTTGCTCCATGCTCCGCGTTTTTTCGAGTGTTTGTCTGCAGTTACAGACGGCATGTCGGCAACCTGAGACATCGGACTTGGACGGGAACGCGTGCTAATGTTTCTTACTGTTATGTCCACACCCGACGTGCAGAGGGCACGCGTCGTGTGATGGGAGGTCTCATCACCTTCTTGTGGTTCGCCGCCGGAGTGTTGGTCGGCGTCGCGGCAAGTATCGTCGCGATTCCCGTCTGGCGCGGTGCGCTCGCGCGTCGCGGCGGGCGCTATGTCCTCGTCGGAATTTTCGTGGCGACCTTCGCAGGCGCCGCGGCGATCATCTATTTCGCGATCGCATCGCGCCAGTCACTCGCAACTCAGGTGCACGAGGCGGCCATGGAGGCGCCGGCCGGCACGTCCTCCGCCGGCGTCGCTGCGCGGTCGATGGAGACGGAAGTGGCGAGCCTCGAGGCGCGGCTGGCACGCGGGGGTGGCACGCCTGCGGACTGGAACCTCCTCGCCAGGGCGTATGACTTCCTGGGGCGAGCTGAGGACGCCGGCCGTGCACGCGCCCACATCGCCAGTCCTGGTGGCGGGGATCTCGGCCAGATGAGCGTGGGGGCCATGTTCGCCGCGGCCGGCGCCACCGAGACTGCCGCGCGCCCGGCTGTCGTGGCGCCCTCGGCCGAATTGGAACAGCGCGTGCGGCAGGATCCTAAGGACGCTCGCAGCTGGCTGGCGCTCGCCGACCTGCGGCGCGAGCAGCGCGACAACCCCGGCGCACGCGACGCGCTGGCGAAAGTGGTCGCGCTCAACGGGATGACGGCGCAGTCGTGGGCAGACTACGCGGACGTTCTGGCGTCGCTCGCGGGCGGCTCCCTCGCAGGCGCCGCCGGGAGCGCCATCGACAGTGCGCTCGCCATGGATCCTGGCAACAGCAAGGCGCTGTGGCTCAAGGCCAGTCAGGCGCATGAACAGCGCCATTTCGCCGACGCGCTGACCTGGTGGCGGAAACTGCGCGCGGCGCTGCCCGCGGATTCGCCGGACCTGCGCATCATCGATGGCAACATCGCGGAAGACACCTCGCTTGCGGGCCTGGCGCCAGCGACCGCGGGCGCCGCGGACGTCTCCGGAACCGTCTCGATCGACGCCCGCCTGGCTGCCCGGGTCGAGCGCGACGCGACGCTGTTTATCTACGCCAAGGCGGCCGACTCACCCGGCCCACCGCTCGCGGTAATGCGTACCACGGCGGCTACCTGGCCGGTGAGTTTCCGGTTGGATGACTCCATGGCCATGATGCCGTCGCGCCGCCTGTCGCAGTTCGACAAGGTGGTGGTTGAAGCGCGCATCTCACGCGGCGGCCAGGCCACCCCGGGCACTGGCGATCTGTATGTCATCAGTCCGGTTCTGCACCCGGGCGCCGGTAAGAAGCTGACCCTCGTCATCAACCGGGAAATCGGCTGACGCCGTGGCGCCGCGCCCGCAACAGTATCAGGGGACCGAGGCGCTGCAGGACCTGCAGGTGCGGGTCGTGCGCCTGAGCGAACTGGGTGGTGCGGAGGTGCGCGCGGCGCTCGATGTGGTGCTGCAAGCGGATCCGGCCCCGCGCCCGGCACCGCAACCCCAAGGTGCCCGGCCGGCACCGCGCCTGCCGAGCCCGCAGCCGCAGCCCACCCGCAAGCGGGGGCTGAGTTCCGGCGCGTGGTTCACCCTGGTCGTGTGCGCGCTGTTAGTGCTGGGCTGGAGCGTGCAGACCGAGCGCTACATCACGCCCAAACGCGGCTTCGGCTACCTGCTTGGCATTGTCGGCGGCAGCCTGATGTTGCTCTTGCTCGTGTATTCCTTGCGCAAGCGGCTGCCGTGGCTGGGTTTCCTCGGCTCCACGCCGAGCTGGTTCCGATTCCACATGGTGCTGGGTGTAGTGGGACCGCTGTGCATCCTCTATCACGCGAATTTCAGCACCGGCGCCACCAACAGCAACGTGGCGCTGTTTTGCATGCTGACCGTGGCTGGCAGCGGCCTCATCGGCCGCTACATCTACGTGCACATCCATCACGGCTTGTATGGCCGCAAGCTCGGACTCGGGGAATTGCGCGCGGGCGCCGACGGCTTGCGCGGCCTGTCAGGCAGCGTCGGCTTCCTGCCTGAACTGGTGACACGCCTCGAGCAGGCCGAGCGGCGGCTGCTCGGCGCCGGGCCGCGTCTGTCGGTGCTGGGGTTCGCCAAGCCCGCGATGGTCGGCGTCGCGGCGTTCAAGGTGCGCTGGCAGTTGCGCCGCTACATCCGCCGCTCGCTGCGCGCCAGCGCGCGCACCTCCCCGGTCATCGCCGCGGAACACAAGCGCCTGCAGTCAACCGCGCGCGCCTACGTCGACCGGCGGCTCGCCGCGACGCGGCGCGTGGCCCAGTTCGAGGGGTTCGAGCGACTGTTCTCGCTGTGGCACGCACTGCACATACCGCTGATGTTCATGATGATCATTGCCGCGGTGATTCACGTGATCGCGGTCCACGTTTACTGACCACCGCACCGTAACCGCCATGCAGCACCGGGGACGATGCTATGCGCTGCTCATGGTCGGATTGTTTCTGGGGCTTGTACCAGGGAGGCGTGCTGCAGCCGTGAATCCGGAAACGCTCCTGATGCCAGGCAGGCTGAGCGCCGCGCACGCGAAATACGAGGAGCAGTGCTCCTTGTGTCACGACCGCAGCGATCGCGGTCGCCAGACACTGTTGTGTCTGGATTGCCACAAGGAGATCGCCGCCGATGTGCGCCAGCGCCATGGCTTCCACGGCGGGCTGGCCGCCATCGACACTTCGCAGTGCCGTGCCTGTCACTCCGAACACCTCGGCCGGCAGGCGGATATCGTCAAGCTGAGTCGCGAGCAGTTCAATCACGACAACAGCAACTACCCGCTGCGGGGCGCGCATACGACGGTGGTCTGCGCCAGCTGTCACGCCGCCGGCAAGCCTTACCGCGAGGCCTCCCGGGAGTGCAGCACCTGCCACCACAAAGAGGAGCCCCACCAAGGCAAGCTGGGCCGTGACTGCGCCGCGTGTCACGACACGCAAGCCTGGCGCCACATCACCTACGACCACAACAAGACCGCGTTTGCGCTCCACGACCGGCACGCCCAGGCGCCGTGCGCTACCTGTCACTTCGGCAATCGCTACAAGGACACACCGCGCGAGTGTGTCTCCTGCCATGAGCCGGACGATGTGCACCACGGTGAGCGGGGTCCGAAGTGCGGCGAGTGCCACACCACCCAGGGCTGGAAGACCTCGAAATTTGATCACAAGAAGGAAACCGACTTCGCCCTCGAGGGCGTGCACGAGCGCATCGCCTGCAACGACTGCCACCGCAGCGGCAACCTCAAGGACAAGCTGCCCCGCGAGTGCTTTGGCTGCCACCAGGCGCAGGACGCGCACGCCGCCCGGCTCGGCAAGGAGTGCGGCAGCTGCCACGGCAACGAGAAATGGAAACCCTCAGGGTTCGACCACACGCGCGATACCAGGTGGCCGCTGCTCGGTCGCCACGAGAAAGTCGCGTGCCATACCTGCCACACCGCGAGCGTCGCCACGCAGAAGCTGCCGACGCAATGCGTGAGCTGCCATCGGCCCAATGACGTGCACGCCGGCAAGCTCGGCAAGGACTGCGATCAGTGCCACACGCCGGCTGGCTGGCGCTCCAGCGTGAGTTTCGATCACGACCTGACGCGCTTTGGGCTGGTCGGCCTGCATGTCACGGTTCCCTGCGAGCAGTGCCACGTGACGCGCCAGTACCGCGACATAGGCCACAATTGCATCGACTGTCACCGGCAGGCCGACGTACACAAGGGGAACCTGGGCAAGGACTGCGCCCGCTGCCATTCGCCCAACGGCTGGCGCCTGTGGGACTTCGACCACGGCAAGGAAACTGGTTTTGCCCTGAGCGGTGCGCACGGCAAGCTCGCGTGTGAGGCCTGCCACCGCCGGGCGCCCGATGAGGTGAAGCTCAAACAGGATTGCCTGTCGTGCCATGAGAAGGACGACGTGCACCTTGGGCAGTACGGCCGCCAGTGCGACCGTTGTCACTCCACCGTCACCTTCAAGGGCGCCCGGGCGTACTAGGCAACCCGATGCACCGGATGTACGCGCTGGCGGGATTGCTGCTCATGCTCACGCTCACCCCGCACGGTTTTGCCGCCCAAAGCCGCACGAGCTTCGATCACCTGACGACCGGCTTCGAGCTCATCGGCCAGCACCGCGACCTGCCCTGCGAGGCCTGTCACGCCAACGCTATATTCAAGGGCACCCCGAAGGATTGCGGCGCTTGTCACGGCATCGGCACCGCGGTGCGCGCCACGGCCAAGCCCGCCAACCACATCCTCGCGACCGACCAGTGCGCCAGCTGCCATACGCCCGTCGCCTGGAACCCGGCGGTCGACTTTGACCACACCCAGGTGCGCGGCAGCTGCTCGACCTGCCACAACGGCGTGCAGGCGCAGGGCAAGGGACCGACGCACATCATCACCGACCTGGAGTGCGATGCCTGCCATACGACGCTCACCTGGGGTGGCGCGGTGTTCACCCACCTGGGCGTCACCACCGGCTGCGCCAGCTGTCACAACGGCGTGTCCGCGACCGGCATGCCCGCTACCCACATCCCGATCGGCGCACCGCCGACTGCGTGCGAGGGCTGCCACTCGAGCAGCAACTTCACGACCTGGGCGGGCACCCTCATCAATCACCTGGCCGTGACGGCCATGACCTGCGAGAGCTGCCATGAGACGGCGGCCTTCCTTGGGATGCACCCGAGCACCAACACCCATGCGGCCGACTCGCGTCCGTCGGCGACCCTCGACAAGAATCACCCAACGAGCGGTGATTGCGGCAAGTGCCACGACACGACGACCTTCGCCAACAGCGCGCTGCGACCCGCCAACCACATTCCGACCACCGCGCCGTGCGCGCAGTGCCACACGACCGCGGGCAACTACGCGCTGTATTCCGTCACCGGCACCCACCTGGGCGTCACGGACTGTCTCAGCTGCCATGGTCCGGCGGTGGCCGGTACGTTTGCGCATATCAGCATCGTCACCACGCCCGGCAATCACATTCCGATCGGGAGCCTCGACTGCAACGGCTCGGGCTGCCACAGCACGACCAATGTGAATGCGGGCGGCTTCAGGCTCGGCACGGCGAACATCTCGAATCCCACGCTCACCGTGGCGGGCCATACGACCGTGGCGGCTGCTGTCACCGGCTGCATGACCTGCCATGAAACCGCGCCCTACATGGGGATGCTCGCCAGCACCGGCGCCGCGGCAGGCGACTCGCGCCCGTCCGCGACGCTCGATGCCAGGCATCCGACCAGCGGCGACTGCGGCACCTGTCATACGACCGCGCCAACTTTCAGCAGCAACCAGACCGCCGGCAGCAAGCCCTCGAACCACATTCCGACCACGGCGCCGTGCGCGCAGTGCCACACGACCGCGGGCAACTTCGCGCTCTACTCCGTCACCGCCACCCACCAGGGCGTCACGAACTGCCTCAGCTGTCACGGCCCGACGGTGAACACGAGCTTTTACAACATCGTCATGGTCACTACGCCCGGCAATCACATCCCGATCGGCAGCCTCGACTGCAACGGCTCGGGCTGTCACACCACGACGAATGTGAATGCGGGCGGCTTCAGGCTTGGCACGCCGAACATCTCGAATCCCACGCTCAGCGTCGCGGGCCATACGAGCGTGGCACCGGCGGTCGCCTGTGCGACCTGTCACGAGACCGCGCCCTACCTCGGGATGACCCCGGGCACGGCAGCCCCCGGAGGCGACGCTCGTCCGACCGCGTATGACGCGAAGCACCCGACGACGGGCGATTGCGGCAACTGCCACGTTACCACGCCTATTTTCGCCTCCGACCTGCTGCCTACTGCCCCGAAGCCGGCCAATCACATTCCCACCACTGCGGTGTGCGCGCAGTGCCACACGACGGTGGGCAACTTCGCGCTCTACTCTTCCCCGGGCACGCACCAGAGCGTCACCGGCTGCCTGACCTGTCACGGTCCGACGGTGAACACGACCTTTTTCAACGTCACCACGCTCACGACGCCCGGCAACCACATCCCCATCGGCACGCTCGATTGCAATGGCTCGGGCTGCCACACCACCGCTAACGTGACTCCGGGAGGCGGCGGCTTCAGGCTCGGCAGCGCCAGCCTCACGACGCCGACACTCAGCGTGAGCGGCCATACGACGGTGAAGGCTGCGGTCGCAGCGTGCCAGAGCTGTCACGAGAGCGCGCCGTACCTCGGGATGCTGGCGAGCACCGCGAGCGCGGCAGGAGACTCGCGCCCCACGGCGTTCGACAAGGCGCACCCGACCACCGGTGACTGCGGCGCCTGTCATACGACCGCGCCAACCTTCAGCAGCAACCAGACCGCCGGCAGCAAGCCCTCGAACCACATTCCGACCACCGCCGCCTGCGCCCAGTGCCACACCACCGCCGGAACCTACGCCGCCTACTCGGTTGCCGGTACGCACACCGGCGTGACCGGCTGCCTCACCTGCCACGGCCCGACGGTGGCAAAGACCTTCTACAACGTCACGATTGTCACCACCCCCGCCAATCACATGCCCATCGGCAGCCTCGATTGCAACGGCTCGGGCTGCCATAGCACGAACAACGTGAATGCCGGGGGGTTCAGGCTCGGCGCCGCGAGTGTCAGCGCTCCCACGCTTAGCGTGGCCGGACATACGACGGTCGCGGCGGCGGTCAGCGCCTGTCAGACCTGTCATGAGACGGCGCCTTACGTCGGCATGCTGGCGAGCACTGCAACCGCCGCCGGGGATTCGCGCCCCACCGCCTTCGACAAGAGCCATCCGATCAGCGGTGATTGCAACGCCTGCCACACCACCACACCGACCTTCTCCACCAATCAGACCGGCGGCAGCGCCAAGCCGGCCACGCACATTCCCACCAGCGCGCCGTGCGGCCAATGCCATACCACGGCGGGGAATTACGGTGTGTACGTGATGGGTGCCACCGGTCATGCGGGCATTGCCAGCAATTGCGCGCAATGCCACGCCTACGGGCTGAGCTTCTACAACATGGCGGCACCCACGCTCAAGCAACCCGCCGCCGGTGCCAGCGGTCACATCCCGGCGGTGCCACCCAACGGCACAGCCTCCCTCGCCTGCGAGCTGTGTCACTCGGCATCCGCGTTCACGACCTTCGCCGGTACCGTCATGAAGCACGCCTATGTGACGGCGCTGAAGTGCGACAGCTGCCACGAGTACGGCATGACCTGGCAGACCAACAGCGGTTCGCGGCTGTGGGTGCGCCCAAGCCCGAACCATCACGCCGGCCAGGATTGCAACGGCTCGGGTTGCCACTCCTCACGCGACAAGCGGGCTTTGCGGCCGCCGTCACCGCCGCTAACCACCACCACCGCCATCGGCACCCGCGCCACGGCTGCCGCCGCGCCCTTCAGTCACGGTAACGTCTCGGGACGCGCCTGCGTGAGCTGTCATAGCCTCGCCAGCGGTGGCGGTAAACCGCTCGGACATCTGGCGAGCAGCGACAGTTGTCAGAGCTGTCACACGACCCTCACCTGGCTGCCGGTGAGAACGGTGGATCACACGCAGGTCCGCGGCACCTGCGTCGGCTGCCACAATGGCGTCATCGGGATCGGCAAGCCCTCGAGCCACACTGCCACGGCCGCCGGCTGCGAGAGCTGCCACACCACCAACGCCTGGACGCCGGCGCGCTTTGATCACCTCGCGGTCGCCGCGCATACCTGTTCGACCTGCCACAACTCCGTGCAGGCCATCGGCATGCCGCGCACCCATATCCCGAGCACCCAGCAGTGCGATGTCTGCCACGGGACGCTCGCCTGGAAACCGGCGCGGATCGATCACTCGAGCTTCACGAGCGGCTGTGCCACCTGCCACAACAACGGCGGCGCCGTCGGCATGCACCCCGGGCACCTGAGCACGCGCCTTGACTGCGCCACCTGTCACAGCTACCCGGACTGGAGCCTGGTTCGCTTCCGGCACACCAGCGCCGCCTACCCGGGAACTCACCGCGCGGCGTTGAGCTGCACGAGCTGTCACGCCTCCAATACCGAGCAGCTGCCCTACCCCTCAGCGGCGCACGCCGGCACCTGCGCCGGCTGCCACGCCAAGGACTTCAAGCCCGCAGCGCACCCGAAGGCGATCAAGGGTCTCAACTACACCGCCACCGAGCTCGCCAACTGCAGTGGTGCCTGCCACGTCTACAGCGATACGACGCAGTCAACAACTTCAAGGAGTCTGCCCGGACCGCATCACCGAGTGTCGGATGCGACGTTCCATCACTGACAGCCGGCTGTACCGCCTTGCACCATTTCTGCTCGCCGCGCTCGGTGCGCGCGGCGCGTTCGCGCAGCTCCCTGTCAGCGGGCCGGCGCGCCTGGTGAACGTGATCGAGGTGAACGAGCGCGAAGACCAGGTCGACCTGACCGTGGTGTTCAATTGCTCGATGCGCTTCATCACCAGCCTGCCTGCGAGCGAGGGCCGGCAGGTGCATATCCAGCTCGCGCCCATGCCCGACTGCGGCGTGAGTCCCCTGTCGCAGCTCGCGGCGGAAACCCCGCCGCTCTCCGGTGGCGCGAATATCGTGGCGGCCGCGCGGGTGGACTCCATGGCGCCCGGCCAGGTCACCCTTACGCTCGACTTCAGGAAGAGCGAGCGCTTCGTGATCGCGCAGGGAGTTGATCCGCGTGGCCTGCGTCTGCGGCTGATCGATCGCGCCCGCGGCCGCGGCGCGGTACGCGTCGGACAGCCCACCGATGCGGTCAGCAACTTCGCGATCAATCTGGACTCGCAGCCCAAGCCGTTCACGCCGACAGAGGTGGAGCTCGCGCACCAGCGGCTCAAGGCGCCCGCGTTCGTCTCCGAAGCGCTGGTCGACGGCGAGAAGTGGTATCGCCTGCGCGTCGGTCCGATCGAGCGCCGCGCCGAGGCGGAGCGGCTCCTGAGCCTCGCGTTGCCGGACTATGCGCGTGCCTGGCTCGCGATCGGCGACGACGCGGTGACCAGCGACCCCAATGCGGCCGTGGCGCCGGCGCTGCCCGTAGAACGCATCGGCAGCGATCCGCCGCTGGCTGCGGAGGTTCTCAGGACGCTGCTGGCCGAGGTGCGCGCCGCCATGGCAGCTCACGACTACCCGCGCGCGCTGGCGCTGCTCACCAAGCTGCAGCGCCAGCCCGAGTTCCCCGACCGCGCACGCGCACAGGAGCTGCTCGGCCTCGCACGCGAGCGCTCCGGGCAGCTGGCGCATGCCAAGGCGGAGTACGAGGAGTATCTGCGCCGCTATCCGCAGGGCGAGGCCGCCGAGCGCGTGGCCTTTCGCCTGCGCATCCTGCGGGCGGCCGAAGCCAAGGCGCGTACCGGTCGCGAGGCAAGCGGGGAAGCACAAGGATGGCAGGTGTCGGGCGGGTTCGGGCAGATGGCACGCTACGACAATTCACGCCTGAGCAACGGCGCGTTGCCGCCGAACTCCCAGTCGGTGCCGACCGCGCCGGCGATCACCGACAATGCCCTGTTCAACGACGTGGACCTGCTGGCGCGCCGGCGCGGTGAATCTTACGACTGGATCGGGCGGCTCAGCGCAGGCTATGACAAGAGCTTCACCCAGGATCAGTTCGCACTCGGCAGCGCCACGCGCGTGAGCCTGGCCTCGATCGAGGTGCTGGATCGCTCGCTCGGACTCCTCGGCCGCCTCGGCCGTCAGGCAAGCAACGCGAACGGAATCCTCGGCACCTTCGACGGGCTGTTCCTCTCCTGGCAGTTCCAGCCCTCCTGGGCCGTCAACGCGGCAGCCGGCTACCCGGTCGAGCAGCTGATCCTTTCGCCGCAGACCCAGGAGCGCTTCGAGACGCTGGCTCTGGCCTATACGCCGCCGAACGCCCACTGGGACGGCAGCGTGTTCGCCGCGACCCAGACCTTCCAGGGTGTGCGCGACCGTGATGCGGTGGGCTTCGAGGCACGCTACCTCGCCGCCAGGGCGTCGCTGGTCACGGTGGTCGACTACGACACGGCCTACCACTCGCTCAACACCGCCAGTGTGCTCGGTACGCTGCAGTTACCGGCGCGCTGGAGCGTGAGTTTTGATGCCGAGCGGCGCAACTCACCGGTGCTCACCACGCGCAACGCCCTCATCGGTCAGACCTTCACCGACCTCACCCAGCTCGAGCAGGTGTTCACGCCCGCGCAGATCTATCAGCTGGCGCTGGATCGCACGCCGGTCACGTCCAACTACAGCCTCACGACCACCAAGCCGCTTGGGTCTCGCTTCCAGTTCACCACCATCGTGTCGGCCACGGAGACCGCGGCGCAACCGGCCTCGGGCGGTGTCGCGGCCATACCGGCCACCGGCCTGCTGCTCACATACCAGGCGCAACTTTATTCGTCCAACCTCTGGCACAGCGGCGATTTCAACGTGTTGACATTCACAGTTGGCAACACCGAGATCGGACGCATCGACTCTATTAGTACCACCAGCCGTTTTCCTATCGGCGGAGCCTGGCGGCTCGGGCCGCGTTTCAGCGTCAATCGGCTGACCAGTGCCAGCGACGGCAGTACGGCGACCACCTATATTCCCTCGATGCTGCTTGACTATCAGCGCGGCAACAAGCTGTTGCAGCTGGACATGGGTGGCGAGCTGGGCAAGCGCGAGGCGTTCCTGCAGCTGCAGAACGGGGCGTTCGTGCAGACCCAGAACACCACGCGCTACTATGTGAGCGTGTCGTATCGCATCAGCTTCCAGAAGTGATCGGCGACGCAGGCATGCGGCGTCGGGTGAGCTGGCCGATCGCGGTGCTGCTCGCGCTCGGCGCCTGCGACGCGCTCGCGAGCGACAAGCAGCCGCAGGAGTACCTGGACGAGCGCACCGCGGCCACGATCACGGTAGTGAGCGCGCCGCTGATATTCGCCTGCG
>Ga0210384_10005684_pt1 | contig 13483 bp, 11 predicted proteins | sample IncBWH2MmetaG_FD_160574 | JGI IMG/M metagenome (GOLD analysis project Ga0210384, IMG submission 160574) | Forest soil microbial communities from Barre Woods Harvard Forest LTER site, Petersham, Massachusetts, United States - Inc-BW-H-2-M | ecosystem: Environmental > Terrestrial > Soil >...
CGATTCGCGCGGCAAGTTTGGAGAAAGTTCAAGGCCGGAGGCTGCGGGAGAGACCCTCAGTTCTCCGGCCTAGTTTTTTGCGGCGCGCGCGTACTTGAAATCAATAGCAGCAAACCCTAGTTGCCGGGCGCTGTGGCTTTTTCCGGGGCCGCTTCCGCAGCGTACCGAGTCAGATACGGAAAGAACGGCGTGACCTCAAACGGCATTTTCTCCGAAGCCGAGACGAGCGCAACGGGTTTGGACTTCAACAGCGCAACCTTGTTGGTCCAGGGATCCAATCGAACCCGCCCGCCCAGCGGAAGAGCGGCAATCTGATCCAGCTTCTTGAAATCCAGCGCCGGGGCGGACTGCGCGATCGCATCCATGCGGTACCCGCCCTGATGCAGGCTGTTGCCCAGGTGCGAGCGGATCAATTGTTTCAGATTCGGAGCACGCAACTGCACGGCCCGCAGGAACAGTCCCGGTACCGCAAGTTTATCTTTATAAGGCGAATTGGTTAACAGCTCAAGCGCCTTCTTGTCAGCTGCTTCCTCGTCATGCTCGTTGCGGACGAACTCCAGGGTCTGGAAAGTCTTTTCATCCGGGAAGAACATGCGGTCGTTGAAGGCCATCTTGGTGTCGAGCTTGTGGCCCAGCACCACGTGGCTGAGTTCGTGTGAGAGCACCATGGCGAGCGAGGCTTCGTCAGGAAGCACATCGAGCAAGCCGCGGCTGATAACAATCGTGCGTCCGATAGTGAATGACTCGAGCGGCGTCGTCAGCAACACACGGCAACTGACTTCCGGCTGCAGATCGATGTTGTTGGTGACTTCCAGGTTGTTGACCACCGTTTGCAGCACTTTCTCGACTTCTCCCGGAGGCGCTAGAAGGCCGATCTTCTGCAGGCGGTCGACCACGTTAACCTCGGCCTGGCGCTCCCATTCCCGCTGGCTTTCGGTGGGAGAAGCATCCTGACGGGTTTCGCTCTTGTCTTTGACTTCCTGATCGGTGGGTTCGACCATGATCTCGGAAAATTCCGCATTGCTGTCCAATCCGGAGGTGTCATAGCCCCAAAGGCGGGTCTGCGACTTGAATTTCAACTTCTGGCCAAAACCGCCAAATTTGGCATTGGACTCTTCGCTGTAGATGAAGGCGGGCAGCCAAAGGCCGGGGCGAATGTTCAAGCGCCAACTGTCAAAGTGCAGGTTGAGATTCCCGTGCGAAGAGGTGCCGAAGCTGCCGTTAAAACGGACAATATGGTAGTCCTGGTCTTCTACCCAAATGCGGCCTACGAACCGGTTGTCCCCTTTTTCCTTGGGTTGCACATCAATCGCGATACAGCGGACTTCACCGAGGAACTCGCGGCGCGCGAACTTGAAGTCGTAGCTCCGGCGGTCGAACGCAGTATCCAGCATCACCATCTGAGCAAAACCCAGCGGCTGGAATTTCAAGGCATAAATATCTGTGAGCCGGTCGACGGAGCGGTGCCACAAACTGGAGTGGGTTCTGAAGACAACATCCTGAGTCTGACCTTCATTGAGAACAAAACGTCCGAAGAAATACTGGTCATCTACGGGCACGGTATTGAGCTCTGGATCGTCTTTCATGTTCTGAATATAGGTCTCGACCAGAGGATGCAACTTCTGCATTTGTTCGATGAAACGGCTCTCGCGATCCACGATCAGGTCGATCACCTGATCGAAAGACGGCGGCGGCCCGGTTCTGGCTGGGGCGGGTGTTGTCGATGCGGTAGCCGCAGGTGCGGGAGCCGTCTGTGCAGGATTCATGGATTGCGGCGCAACGCTCGTAGGCGGCGTGCCCGGCGGCGGAGCAGGCGCGGGAGCGGGGGCCTGCGTTGCTGCATCCGTTGCCGGTGACGAGGGTGATGGTTTCGACGTGGGCGGCGCAGTTTGTCCCATGGCCAAGCCCGCAGCCAGGATCGCAGTTGCTAAATTAAAAATCACAAAACGCAAGGTTGGCATGTTGTTCCTAAGAGATCGTATCTCTATTACGTCAACTGGAAGATAATGTGCAACTTGGCCGTAGAGTCCGAGGGTTGGCCGTCCCGAGTCGCTGGCTTGAAATGAATTTGTTCTGCCGCCTGAACGGCAGCTTCATCCAAACCGTGTCCCAATCCACTCACAACCCGGAGAACGCGTACTCTCCCGGCGGCTTCAAAAGAAACCTCCAGCACAACTTCGCCCTCGATCTTGAGTTTGCGCCCTTCTTCTGTATACACCGGAGTAGGCTTGGAAATCACCTCCACGGGAGTGGTATGGGCCACAACCGTAGTCTGCGCCTTGGGCACGTTGCGAGCTGCTACCTCGGCGTCGCCGAAGCCGCCTTGCCGGACCGTACCTACCCGCGAGCTAGAAACCTTGCCGCTGCCATCACCCTGGGCGACGCCGTTACCAAAGCCGGAACTGGCGACCACGCCTCTTACGCCGTGTTCCCCGCCCGTACCGTTCCCGGAACCACCGCCGTTGGGCAGATCGAACGATCCTAATTTTGCGATGTTGACCGCCCCCTTACTCTTCGCATCCTGCGCGGGCAGACCGTTGGGGTCGCCAAAGCCGCCGGTCTGCACCTTATCAGGGGCGCGCGCGATTGTCGGAGGCGCCGAACTCCCTGTCGTGAACACGTTGGTCTTCACCAGTGCTTTTGGGATTTTCGGAGCCGGAATGTCAATCACAGGTTTGATGGCCGACACCTGAATCTTCGGAGCGGTAACTTCCTCTTGGAGCTTAGGTTTTACGGGAACCGGCGCGGGGAGCTTAATCGCCGCCTTGAACTCCTCGACGGGCGGCGGTGTGAGCTTGCGAATCGGCTGCGGCTTCTGCGGAACAGGAGGGGGCGTGTCCACCAAGACGAGGGGAATGATCACCTTTTTTGCATCCACATTGCCCACCGGGTTAATGATCACGAACAACGCGATCAGCAAAGCTACTGCCACTTCCGTCCCCATGCTGAACAGCATTTTCCACCACGGCGGGCGGTGGTCCGGGAGCAGGGAGAACAATGTTTCGTCGCGTACGGGAGACATATGGATTCTAAGATGACGAAGTTAGGCCAGGTGATGCCTTTTCCTGTGCTGGCCCAACTGAATGAATCTGGAAGTAAGGAATCAACAACAGTTCCTCACAACAAAGAACTTTCGGCAACTCCCTTTTTAGATGCACGATTGCGGCCAATCGGCCTGTGAAAAACTACGGTTAAACTACTGATTGTAAGGAAGTTGCATGCATGTATCTCTTATCGTACCAAAGCTGGGGGCAGGAAGGGGAAAATTTTCACAGTAATTAGGCTGCAAACCTCTGAGGTTATACCGCCAAAGTTTCCGACGCAGCGAATGAAAAATGAAATAGGTTGCTGGAAAAATCGCACTTACACTTGTTTTTGGGCGGCGCAGGGCTTCAGCCCTGCGATATCTGCCCTGGATTGAGTGCGGCTTCAGCCCCGGAGGTAAGGGTTTGGACTTGTAAGCGAGTTTTTCAGCAACCTCAAAAGGCGCTCATGACAAAAGCCATTCTGCACGCTTGTAAGGCGTGCCGTGATATGAGTCTCACGCGCAATACCTGCTTCTAGCAGCGAACAATCTTCGGCGACCGAATGCCTTTAGTTGCGTTGCGCGTGTCCACCACGAGCTGCGATTCCTCCACAATTTTCTTGTAGTCGTAATCCGAGTGGTCGGTGACGATCAAAACGCAATCGTACTGCCCTAGATTTGTCAGCGGCGTTGACGTCATCTGCAGGTCATACTTGCGGCCTCGTCCGACCTTGGGAAAGTAGGGATCGTTGTAGCAAACATCCGCACCTTCCGCTTGCAATAGCTCAATGATGGTGAGAGCAGGAGACTCGCGCAGATCGTCGATGTCCTTCTTGTAGGCCATGCCCAGCATGAGCACCTTCGAACCGTTCAGCGCTTTCTTGTGCTGACTGAGCGCGGTGACGACGGACCCAATCACGTGGTACGGCATCCCCACGTTGATTTCGCCGGCGAGTTCGATGAACTTGGTGCGGAAGTCGAACTCCTTAGCCTTCCATGAAAGATAGAAAGGATCGACCGGGATACAGTGTCCCCCGAGACCAGGACCGGGATAGAAGGGATGAAACCCGAAAGGTTTGGTCGCGGCCGCGTCGATGACTTCCCAGATGTCGATTCCCATGCGCAGACACAACAGCTTCAATTCGTTCACCAGCGCGATGTTCACGCAGCGATAGATGTTTTCCAGCAGCTTGGTCATTTCCGCCGCTGCCGGCGTGGAAACCCGCACCACGCGTCGGAAGATGGCGTTGTACATTGCCCCTGCCAGCTCGGCCGCATTCGCATCTAGACCGCCGACCACCTTGGGAATGTCCTTGCGTGCCACACTGGTGTTGCCGGGATCTTCACGCTCGGGGGAAAACGTAAGGAAGAAAACCTTGTCTGTGCCAGCGTCTACGCTGGCGCCGTCACGGGCGGCTTTAAGGCCGAACTTGTTACCTTTTTCCAGAATCGGAAGCAGTACTTCTTCCGTCGTGCCAGGGTAGGTCGTGCTCTCCAGCACCACCAGATGATTCGGCTGCAGATTTGGCGCGATGGCGTCGCCTGTCGCCGTGATGTAGCTCAAATCCGGCTCGTGATATTCGTTCAACGGCGTAGGGACGGCGATGATAATGGCATCGACTTCCTTCAGCCGCGTGTAATCGGAGGTCGCCGAAAAACCTTTCTCGCGGGCCTGCTGAATCTCAGCCGGTAGAATCCGGTGAATATAGGAATTTCCGCTATTGAGGGCGTTGACCTTGGAGGCATCGATGTCGAAGCCAAGAACTTGAAACTTTTCTTCGCTAAAGAGGAGGCCAAGCGGCAACCCCACATAGCCTAGACCGATAATGCCGATCCTGGCCTGGCGGGACTTAATCTTCGTGAGAAGCTCAGAGGTAGGTGTAATCTGTTGCGTTGACATAAGGTTTCTTGTTTTGCTGAAAGAAAATCTTAGCACACGGGGAAATACCGGATCGGGGCATGTGTGACTGTAGTTTCTTGCACTTAGGCTTCCAAGCAGGTCGTGCTAACCCGCTTAAAGCGTGTCGTTTCCAGCGCTCGCACGGCCTGGAAGTGTAATAAATTGCATAGCTTGCCTCTCCGGAAGCCGTCAGGGACATTTTTTTCACCAGCGGTGGTTTCGGCGTGTGCAATTTTGAAAGTTTGTTACTCGTAACTCCTTTGGAATCAAGGGGTATTGGATGCCAAAACGGCAAGGGGGCCGCCTCCGTTGGCTGCTTCTATTTACGATTCTCGGAGTAGTTCTTGGTTCGCAAGCGGGATCGTGGCTGATCGTGGACCATCCGAAAAAGGCAGACCTCATTGTTGTCCTCGCCGGGGAAACAGAGCAGCGCCCTGCTCGCGGTCTCCAGTTGCTGTCGCTGGGGTTCGCTCCGCGGATGTTGCTGGATACCCCCGCCGCCACCCAGATTTACCGATGGAGCCAACTCGAACTCGCGCAGCAGTATCTCAGTGGCCTGGCGCAGGCTCCGGCGCTAGCCGTCTGCCCAATTCCTGGTCTGTCGACCAAGGAGGAAGCCGGCGACGTTGCACGCTGCCTGGCGGCTTCCGGAGTACTCTCGCAGGTACACAGCATTCTTCTAGTGACCTCCGAGTTCCACACACGCCGCGCTTTGACCGTCTTCCGCCACGAGATTCCGAACGTCGAGTTCAGCGTAGCCGCCGCCTACGATCCCGCGCAATATGGAACGCAATGGTGGCAGCACCGCCAGTGGGCCAAGACGTTCTTCAACGAAATTGTGCGCGTGCTGTGGTGGTATGGCGTGGACCGCTGGCACAGGTAGCTCCCCGGTTCATTCCCCAATCAGAGGCACGTGGCTGGCAGCGCTTCTCGGCACGTACCCAGTAAGACGTGGATCGTCGGAGATCTCAATCGCGCGCTTATAGGGGATGAATCCCATTTTTAAGTAGAACGGCAAAGCTCGAGGATGATCCAGAGTGCAGGTATGCAGCCATACGCGCTGCGGAGAGCGTGCCCAGGCGGATTCCAAAGCCTGCGCCATCAGATACCGTCCCGCGCCACGTCCCATCGAGTCTTGCGTCAAACCGAAACTGGAAATTTCAACTTCCAGAGTTGTGCGATCCTGAGTTGCGCGGCGGTCCAATTCCAGCAAGCCTTGATCGCGGCGCTCGAATGAAAGCGCATACAACTCTACGTTCGGGTCGTGCAGCGTGCGCGCGAGTTCATCATCACTCATGCGCAACCGGCTGAACCAAAGCCATTCCTGCCCTACGGCCCGATAGAGTTCCCGATACCAACCGAGGTCGGGGTCCGGCACCTTGCGAATGGAGAGGCCTCCTGGAGCCGGAAAAGGTTGGTTGAGCGGACGGTCCCGCATCTCCAGATATGTGACCACCGAGGCAATTTTGCCGGGCGGGAGGTCGGTATAGCCGTCTGGAAGTGTCATACTCGGGCAATTCATGGCGAGACCAGCGTCCAACTCAACGGCGTTCCCCGTTCGACATCACAGGCCGCGTGTTTGCCTAAAATTTCGTGGAAGTGCCTGGGGTGCAATCCATCCGCCGGACGTATTGAGCGCACGTTCTGTTTTGTGAACACATCCCCCTTTTTGATATCTTCAACCACAAACAGGGAGCGGCGAAACTTACGGCTGGCAGCTTCACTCGGTCCGGGTGCAAACTGAACCGAGCCCAGCGCCTTCTCGGCTGTGCGCACCGCCTCCACCATTGCCTTGAATTCATGGGGCTCGAGTGAAAAGACGCTGTCTGGCCCTCCATCTGCCCGTCGCAGACACAGATGCTTCTCAATAATGCAGGCTCCCAACGCTACGGCGGCCACGGGAACCGCGATGCCCATCGTGTGGTCGGACAGTCCCGCGGGACAACCGAAACGGCGCACGAGCTCGGGTATCGTGATCAGGTTCGCCTCTTCCGGCCGTGCCGGGTAGGCGCTTGTGCACTTCAATAACGCAATCTGCGGTGCACCGGCCCCGCGTGCTGCTTCCACCGCTTCGGCGATTTCCTCTTCGCTGGCCATGCCGGTGGATAGAATCAGCGGCTTACCAGTACGAGCCATCTTCTGGATCAGTCCAATATCCACTAGCTCACACGACGCCACCTTGTGGACGGGAACATTCATCTGTTCGAGAAAGTCAACGGCACTATCATCGAACGCGCTCGAGAACAAGTGCATACCCAGGTCGTTCGCGATCTCTTTGAGCTTCGGCTGCCATTCCCAAGGCGTAAATGCTTCCTGGTAGAGGTCGTGAAGAATCCGGCCATCCCACAGAGTGCCTCCTGTAATCCGGAAATACTCTTTGTCACTGCGCATGGTGATTGTATCCGCCGTATAAGTCTGGAGTTTTATGGCATCCGCGCCAGCGTCCTTGGCGGCGTGGATGATGGCCCGCGCGGTTTCGAAGTCCTGATTGTGATTAGCGGACAACTCCGCGATAACGTATGTTGGCTTGCCCGGACCGATACAGCGGTTGCCAATGGTTATTTCGCTGGTCATCAATGATGATTGTTTGTTCGTAAAGCTTCCCCCTGCGGCGGAGCCACACACAAAGCCGCATTATAGTCCGGCTGCACGTTGCCCCAGGAACAGTTGAAATGCAACGACCCATGAGGAGAAGGTCACCGGCTTCCATTGTCCTTCGGGTTCCGCAGACGATTTGAGACAATTGCTTCCATGAAGGATCAAGATCGCACGTCCCCGCCTAGCTATCCCGATAATCCCACGCAGTCTACCGGGTTTCGCGTTGTCGAAGACCCGACCTATGGTTTTCGGCGCTTGGATCCCCTTCCGCCCGAAGGAGACATCGCCGACTTCTACGAGAGCCGCTATTACGACCTTGTGCGCAAGGGGAATCGAGCGCCCGAACTCAAGCGGCTGCTGGAGGGGGGCGATCCGGCGTCGAGAGAACTCCAATGGTTTCGAGACGGATTGTATACAGACATCGTGAACACGCTGGACAAAATCGCTCATGGCCGGGAGCTTCTGGAAGTGGGGTGCGGTACCGGCGGTTTTCTGACCTTTGCGCAGGAGCGCGGGTTTAAAGTCGTCGGCACGGAACCCTCCACCGAAGCCGCACAGCGTGTGTCAAAGCATTTGGATGTCCGCAACATGACCCTCGACAAGTTTGTGGCGGGGTACCCCGCCGAAAGATTCGATGTGATCGTGATGATCAATGTTCTGGAGCACCTGCCGGACCCGGTACGCATGCTGAAAGAGTGCAAGCAGGTTCTCAATGCGGGTGGAATCCTTTGTATTCGTGTGCCCAATGACTTCAGCGAGATTCAAGCAGCCGCCCAAGCAAAGCTCAGTGCAGACCCTTGGTGGATCGCCGTCCCCGACCACATCAACTACTTCAACTTCACATCCCTCCGGCACTTGCTGGATCGTCTAGGCTTTGAGACCGTTTACGCCCAAGGGGATTTTCCGATGGAGATGTTCCTGCTTATGGGAGAAAACTACATTGGGAACCATCAAGTTGGGAGCAGTTGCCATGCGCGTCGAGTGCAATTTGACTTGGGCATGCAGCCGGAACTGCGTCGGAAGATCTACTCGGCTCTTGCAAGTGTCGGTGTGGGACGGGATTGTCTCGTGTTTGGAAAAAAAATCACGTCGTGAATGTGCTTGGGTTGCCCTCCGGGTGCACATCCGATCCCCGATTGCCCATGACAGTCCGTGGCTCCGTCAGGAACCCACCTTTTCTTTCAGACTTAGCGCAACTTCCGCAGGAGCGAACGGCGTGCGCCGGCCGCTGCGGATAATTTCCGGCGAGCGTGGCCCCTCATTGAAGAGCAGGTCCAGAACTGACGCGTACGGGCAAAAAGCTGGGAAGAGCTGCTGATATTCCGGGTGTGCATAGTTTTGAAAACAGACTTCAATGCCTTTGCGGGTAAATAAATCCACGTCTGACAACAGGTAAACGGCAGAACCAATTGCCGAGTAGTATTGCGTGGCACGGAGCTGTTCGCAGATCGCCAGGTTAAGAGCCGAGCGTTTGCCCTCGACCTTCAGGGTTGAAGACAGAACCAGTGGAACTGTAATACCGAGAGACGCCAGCAGCCACTCGATAAGACGAAAGTTCAGTACGGCCAGCCCGCCCCGGGAGGATGCTTCCAATATCCCAGAAAATTGCGGGAAGAAATCCTTGAAGTAATTTGCCGTTCGATAGCGAGCATGCACCAGATTGAGGTGCCTCTTGCAAAATTCTGGCTCGGCGATCTCAACTTCTTCGATGATCTGAGTCGAGCGGCCCCTGATCTTTACCGGCACGGTGAGCCACTCTAAACCGGTCGGAGCCTTGATCCGGTTGCGTTGCTGCCACGACTGTTTCTCAAACTGCACCGTATCCAGAAGGACGAACTTGTCCACCTGGTCGATGAGATCGAAATAGCCGAGCCAAGGCAGATATGTCGGCTGCGCAATCGCGATTTTCACGATGTGTTTCTCGACAGCACATAGCGATCCGTGACTTTCTGAAACCCGAGAGACTTCCACAGCGCCGCGGCTGCCACCCGCCCTTCGATCACTTCGAGTTGAATCTTGGACGGGGCATGGGACCAGAGTTCACGGATCGCTTCGGTGGCGCACGCTTTGGCAACCCCGCGACGGCGAAACTCCGGCAGAACGTGGAATTCGAAAATGTTCCCCGTCATCCGCGGCAGAAATCGGTGCTTCTCCAGCCCGAACAGAATGAATCCCGCCCGTTTCTCATCGCAAAGAATCCAGCGAAGAAAGTACTGTGGGTTGGCCATGATTGTCTCAAAATAGCGCTCTTTCCAGTCGTCCTGCGGCACAAACGCTGCGTTCACTTCGGAAAAGTGCTTCACCGCCATGCGCAGAAACTCGTCCCGCTCCGAAGCTGCGATCGGAAACATGCTAATGGTCATTGCACTCCTAAGGTTTGCATCGCTTCGACAACGCGCGTTGCCCCCATACCATCGACGAGCGCACAGCCCAGGTTCGTCATGCGCTCACGCGCCGCACGCAACTCGACCAGACCTTCTACGGAAGCCAGTAGCTTTGCGGGGTCAAAGTGGCAAGTCTCACCCATGTCCACCACTACCCCGCGATGCGACAGAGTCTGCACTACGTTCGTCTGCAAAGTATTTCTAGAATAGCTCAAGACCGCACAACCCACGGAAAGAAGCTCCCAGAGCGTTCCACCCGCGGCAATGATTGCCTGGTCGGAGTCCTTCATGAGCTGCACCATGTTGGGAGGGTTGAAGACGACTCGGAGATTGCTCGCCTTTAACTTTCGCAGCTCGTCGGCTTTGTCGTAGCCGGCTCCCGCGATCACCGTAACTTCAAGATCGGAGCCGTGGGCAAGAGCATTCGCGATCTTTGGCGTTAGGTCCTCCGGATCGCTTCCGCCAAGGGTTACGAGAATACGGTTGCCGGTTTGTCGTGGCCCTCTTCTTTCAATGCTTTGTCGGAACTCGCGCCGCAGCAAAATGTAAGATGGGCCCATCAACAGTCGTGCGGTCGCGCTTCGTTTTCGATACGGTGTCTCATCCTCGTCAAGATTCGGATTCACGATCAGATTGGCGGGAGAAGATTTCCGGTTGGCGAAGTCATCGATCAGCAGTACTCGAAAGCCCGCGGCGCGAACCGTCTCCAGAAAATCGGTACCGAAACGATCGCCATCGATGGCCACCCAATCCGCTTTCAGCCGTTGAGCCTGGGCAACCGTCGCGGCAGCGTCCTCGGGACCACCAGGGGTTGTATCAAAGTTTCTCAGCGACACCCCTTCCGCAGCCACACGCGGCGAAAGCGCCTCCAGCAGTTCCGCCACGGCAAGATTTGCCGTGCCGCCCGCGTCCTGCCACGCTTCGGCTAGGGCCAGGCAGCGCATCACATGTCCCGTTCCGATCGCACGACTGGCGTCGGCTCGAATCAGAAGTACGCCTGGTTTCATCGACCCCAATGAAGTTGCATCCAAACCGCCACTCTGGATTCGCAAGCTGAGCGTATCAGCGCACTCGGAATACCGGCTGAATCATCTCGCCTTCAAGATGCTCTTCCGGATGGGCCTCGCTTAGCCATTTCGACACTGTTTTGCATACTTCCGCATAAACGCGTTGCGTTTGTTCAATCGCCAGGGGATCGTGCGCCGCTGTCAGGTTATGTGTTGCCAGCAGCAGCACTCCGCGTTTCACGCACTCTTGCGTGAACAAACTACGCACCAGCAAACTGTCCTTGCCATCGGCATTGAGGAACTTGATCAGCGACCAGGATGGATACCCGATGCACTGGATGCGATCCTGCAAGCCGGCCTGTTCCGCCAGTATGTTCAGTCCCTCCTGCAGTAAGCGCCCGTTCGCGGTCATGCGGGCCAGCGCGTCCGTTGTTTCCAGGACATCCAGCACCTTCATGGCCGCTGCCATCGACGCCACTTCTCCCCCGAACGTGAAGCTGAAGAAAATATCTTCGAACACCTTCATGACGTCCGCTCTTCCCACCACGCACGCAATCGGGAGTCCATTGCCCATCGCTTTGCCAAAGCAAGCCAGGTCGGGAGTTACGCCAAACTTTTTTTGCGCGCCTCCCAGCCCGAAGTGAAACCCACTGCAAATCTCGTCGAAGATCAGCAGCGCTCCATGCTGATGCGCCAGGTTTTTTACGCCTTCGAGAAACCCCGCTGCTGGAGGCCAGAAGTTCACAGGCTCCATGATTACCGCCGCGAACTCGCCCTTATGCTCTCCCAAAAGCTTGCGCAGAGATTCCAAATCGTTGTAGACGAATGGATGGGTTAATGCCCGTACCGCTTGCGGAACACCAGCATTTCTCGTCGTGCTCCCGATATACCAATCCTGCCATCCGTGATAGCCGCAGCAGGCGATGTGCTCGCGCCCGGTGAGGGCTCGCGCGGCGCGCACCGCTCCCGAAGTAGCGTCCGATCCGTTCTTGCCAAAGCGCACTTGCTCGGCGCACGGAATCAGCCGCGTCAGCCGTTCCGCCAGTTCCACTTCGAGCGGGTGAGGCAGGGAAAAACTGTGCCCCTGCGCCAACTGCGCTGCCACCGCCGCATTGACCCCCTCGTGCGCGTAACCGAGAATGTTCGGCAGCAGTCCCTGGATATAGTCGATATATTCATTCCCGTCCACATCCCAGACGCGGCAGCCTTTGCCCTTCGCCAGGAATACCGGCGCCACGCCGCTCACGTGCTGATTGGCGCCTTTGCTGAAAGTCTGCGAAGCGCCAGGGATCACCTTGCGCGCCCGTTCCAGCCAGGCTTTTGATTGGTCAATCGGTCGTGGCGGGGCTGCCTCGGCTCGGGCATCTGCGAAAAGACTCTTGTAGTAACCCTGGTTGGAAACGATTTCGGAATTCATTTGTGTGAGTCCTGGATTTTTGTCGATCAATTGCAAAACATCTTTCATCCCGAAACTTTCCCTTTCGCGAAAGGCTTTGTACACGGCCCGTATGAATTCCAGGTCCACCGCTTCATCCACGGTCCAGCGGTAGTGCTGGTGCAGGTTCGTCGAGTCGTTCTCGACGTTGGCAGTGCGAAACTTCCCGGAACGCAGATACGGAGTCACGTGCTCACGCTCGGAACTCTTGCTCGCCTCGCGCCATGCGCGTTCTAGCGCTGAAAAAGAAAATATTTCCGTATCGAGCCCATCGGGATAGCTCCGCACCATGGCGTTGGAGGCGTAGTCAAGATCCCCGCCTTGAAAGCGACGCACAACGCGATCAATCACTTCGGGATCAATCAAGGGGCAATCGGCCGTGATGCGCACTACCTGCGACGCTTTTTCGCCGCACGCGGCACTGTAGAAACGATCCAGGACATCATTCTCGCTGCCCCGGTAGCAGGAAACGTCGTTCTCACGGCACATCGTCTCGATGGCGTCGTCAGCCGGAGAGGTGGAAGTCGCCACCGCGACTCGGTCGATCAGGCTGGCGCGTTTCACCCGCTGAATGACGTGCCACAGCATCGGGCGTTTTTCGATCTCCGCCAGACTCTTGCCTGGCAGCCGACTCGACCCCATGCGCGCCTGAATAATCGCCACCACCGGCCCGTTGGCGGTTTCGGCGGCACCATTCATTGCCAGAGGCTTTCGATCACGAGACGACGTTTTAGTTGTTTCCATTTCCTGAATAGTATCCGGGCCTTGCTCCGTATCCGCCATGAAGCCCCATTTTACTCTAGGTTAGCGCCGCGACCGTCTTCCCGGAGCTTTCTTCTTCCGCGCCGATTTCTTCGGCAGTTTGGCAGCGACCAGTTCGTAAGAAGTCGCAATCAGTTCTTTAAGCTCGCGTACAGGCAGCGTATCCAACCCTTCCAAGCCTACCCATTTGTAACGACCGACGTAAGGCGCCGGGGCTATGCCTTCCAGCTCAATCAGTTCCTCGAAACTTTCCGGAGTGCACTTGAAGCAAAGTCGCGGCCTGGCATCGATTTCAAGCGCCGCAACAACAAACATCTTGCCCAATACTTTGAAACAAAGATCTTCTCCCCACTGAATCATCACAGTAGTATC
>Ga0210384_10005686_pt1 | contig 13477 bp, 9 predicted proteins | sample IncBWH2MmetaG_FD_160574 | JGI IMG/M metagenome (GOLD analysis project Ga0210384, IMG submission 160574) | Forest soil microbial communities from Barre Woods Harvard Forest LTER site, Petersham, Massachusetts, United States - Inc-BW-H-2-M | ecosystem: Environmental > Terrestrial > Soil >...
CCACAATCAGGGCGATAGTGGTGGGGATCAATGTCCACAGCAGTGTGTAGCCGAATTGCGCCCCGGCTTGCGAATAGGTGAGGATGCCGCCCGGATCGTTGTCTACGTTGGCGGTGATGAATCCCGGGCCGAGGATCGACAGGAAGGCCAGGATCCGGTATTTGAGCACGGACAGATTGGCTGTCCGCCGCACCAGCGGTCTCGGGATGAGATGTTCGCCACGCAAGGGAAACCGTTCCTCTCATTGAGGCTACTTTGGTATGGAAAGCAGAAGCAAGTTTCGAAATACAGTTTGCTGTTAACTTGGTGTGAAGAGAACATGAACACGCCTCTCAAAATTCTCGGAATCGCAGGCAGTCTCCGCAAGAAATCCTACAATCGCGCCGCGCTGCGGGCCGCCCAACAGCTTACGCCCGAGGGCGCCATCCTCGAGACCTTCGAACTCGACGGGATTCCGCCCTACAACGACGATGATCTGGTTGCGAATCCGCCCGCGATCGTCACCGAGTTTAAATCGCGCATCCGTGCGGCCAACGCGATTCTGTTCGTCTCGCCGGAGTATAACTACTCGATTCCCGGAGTTCTCAAGAATGCGATCGACTGGGCGTCGCGTCCTTACGGCCAGAGCGCGTGGAACGGCAAGCCGGTAGGCATCATGGGCGCGGCGACCGGCGTCCTCGGCACCGCGCGAATGCAATATCATCTGCGGCAGTGCTTCGTTTTCTTGAACATGTATCCGCTCAATCTACCCGAGGTGATGATCACCAATTCCGCCCAGCGCTTCGATGAGCAGGGGAACCTGGTGGATGAGCCGACCCGGGATCTCGTGCGAAAGTTCCTGCAAGCGCTGGTTTTGTGGGCGCGGCAGGTCGAACATGGCAAACAAATCCAGGCTTGATCGCGTGCATGACTCGGACGGTGCGGATAGAATGAAGGCGAGTCTTCCGATGCCGGCCCAACTCGACCTCTCCAAACTCAGCGTGCGCCAGTTCGCCGAGCGTTTTCGCAACGAGATGATCCCGCTCAGTAACACGTTCTCCTATTTCTGCGCGTCGGTGCCCATGTCGGAAGAAGATTTAAAGGAATACCTGGAGGAGCCAGTGGCGGCGCTGCCGCCTTCCATGCTCGCGGCGCTCCCCAAGATTTCCATCCTGCTGGTCCCCTACTTGGAGCGCGCCAATGGCGCTGAGAAGAAAAAGACCGGCGGCCTGGCGGCGGACTACATCTCCATTGAACGGCCTCCGGAGGGGCGCGAGTCGACCTACACGCGGCTACGGCTGGGTGAGGAAACCGTGCTGGCTTTCGCGCTTAAGGATCAGGAAGTGGCCGAGTATCATTACCGGTTTTATCATCTGCTGGCTTCCCTGATGAGTGACCACCTGAGCGAGCCCGCGGAGACCAAGTATTCCGGGGTGCTGCGCGAGGAAATGACCGCCGACGCCCACGGAGAAGTGGATGAGCCGAGCTGGCGCCTGAAGCAAGCGCTGCGGCGTTCGCAGGGCGGACGCAGCACCAAGGCCTTCCGCGAATATGCGCGCCAGTCGTTCACCGATACTCTGACGCTCTATCTGCATGGCATCTGCTGCGACATCGACGTCGATACCGGCCCCCGTCAGCTACCTAGCCGCTATCTCCGCCGCCGGTTGCTGGCGCTCGAGGAACTGTTCCCGCCGCCGAGCGGTTATGCAGTGTTCCCCGAAGAGCTAGAGCCCTGAGCCCCGCCCAACGCCGCGGCCTCTTGTGACCCATCTGGGTTTTGAAACGCATTTGAACTGTGCTAACGTATATACCAATCCTGGTTGGCGTCCCTTACTGGGTGTGGGGAGCCGATTCAAACGGGGATTATGGCACGTGTGCGGCATCGCAGGATTTACCCACTATGATCGTCGGCCGCGGCCCGAGCGGATCTGGAAGATCACTCGGTCGCTGAGCCATCGCGGCCCGGACCGGCAAGACGTCTGGGAATCCCCGGTAGTGTCTCTGGGCGCGGTCCGTCTCAGGATCATCGACCTCGAGCACGGCGACCAGCCGATGATCAGCGATGATGGCGACACGGTTCTGGTGTTCAACGGCGAAATCTACAACCATGTCGAATTGAGGCGCGAACTCGAAAGCGCCGGGCACCGTTTCGATTCGCACTGCGACACCGAAGTCGTCTTGCGGGCGTTTCTCGAATGGGATGTGGACGCGTTCCCGAGATTGCGCGGTATGTTCGCGGCCGCGCTGTGGACAGAATCGCGAAGGCGTTTGGTCCTGGTGCGAGACCGGATCGGGATCAAGCCGCTCTATTATGCCCGTCGCGGCAAAGATCTGTATTTCGGCTCGGAGATGAAGGCGATCCTGCTGCATCCTGAGATCGATCGTACGATGAACAGCGCCGCACTCGGCCGCTATCTTTCGCTCAATTACGTGCCGGGCGCGGATACTTTAGTCGAGGGCATCCAAAAACTGGCGCCAGGGCACTGGCTCGAATGGCGCGACGGGAGGATATCGGACCACGCTTACTGGCGGCTCGAATTCCGCCCCGATGCGCGGCTCGATCTCGAGTCGGCGAAAAGCGAGCTCGACCGCCTGCTGCGGTCCTCGGTGCGCGAACATTTGATTTCGGACGCTCCTCTTGGGGTCTGGTCGAGCGGTGGCCTGGATTCCACTACGATTCTCCATTACGCATCCGAAGCCTCCTCCAGGCCTCTGCAGAGTTTTTCCGTATCGTTCCGCGGCCGCAGTTTCGATGAGACCGAATATTTCCGCGAGGTGGCGGAACGGTACCAGACCGATCATCACGAATTCGATCTGAATCCGGAGTGCGGCCTGCGCGAGGCCATCGAGGAGTTCGCAACCTACTCCGACGAGCCCTGCGCCGATGCCGGCGCGCTTCCGGTTTGGTTTCTTTCGAAAATGTGCCGGCAGGATGTGACCGTGGCGCTCTCCGGCGAAGGCGCGGACGAGTTGTTCGGCGGTTATCAAACCTACTTGGCCGACCGGTATGCTCGTGGGTGGCGGCGTCTGCCTCACGGCGTCCGAAGTCTGGCCGCGCAGGCTGCCCGGCTGCTGCCAACATCGGATGAAAAAATCGGCCTCGATTATAAGATCACGCGGATGCTTCAGGGCTCGCTACTCAATCCCGCGGAGGCACACCATTATTGGAATGGCACATTTTCGCGCGCCGAATCACGCTCCCTGCTGCTTCATCCCAACGGCGCAGGCGAGCCTTTCTTGCTGCCGGGCAATGGCGTCGGAGATCTGAACCGGTTCCTGTGGCTGGACCAGCTTGGTTATCTGCCGGACGATATTCTGAATAAGTGCGACCGCATGAGCATGGCGCATTCTATCGAGGTTCGTCCGCCGTTTCTCGATCACCGTATTGTCGAATTTGCCGCCACTCTTCCCGAAAACATGAAAATTCGGGGTGGCCGTTTGAAGTTCATACTGCGGGAGCTCATGAAGGACCGTTTGCCGCACTCCGTGCTCACCCGCCGCAAGGAAGGTTTCGACATTCCGGCGCATCATTGGCTGCGAACCACGCTGCGCCCGCTGCTTCTCGACACGCTCAACGAACGGAGTGTTCGCGAGTCCGGGATTTTTTCATGGCCCGCAGTCGACAAGGTTCTCCGCGCCCATCTGGAGCGGCGTGCTAATCTCGGTTATCACTTATGGGGGCTCCTCGTTCTGTTTCTATGGATGAAACGATGGGAAATCGAGCCGCCTTCCCGGACCGAGGAGATTCACAAGATTCCCGCCGAAGTCGCCGTTACGAACTGATCGTCGTGGCGGTAGCCGCCGTGGTTTTCCTCGGGTGCATCGTAAGTCCGCCCTCGCTGATGGACGACGTCGATGCAGTGCAGGCCCAGATCGCGCGCAACATGCTGGATTCCGGTGATTGGGTCACGGCGCGGCTGGACGGCGTCGCCTACCTCGAAAAATCGCCCCTGAAATATTGGATGGTCGCGGTCTCCTATGAAATTCTTGGAGTCCACGATTGGGCGGCGCGCTTGCCCGTTGCGCTGTCGGCGGTGCTGCTGTGCTGGCTCACGTTCCGGATGGGCGCGTGGGCGTTTTCCGCACGCGCTGGGTTATGGGCGGGGCTGGCGATCGCGACCTCCGTCGGGTTATGGCTGTTCACGCGCATTCAGATTCCCGACGTCACCGTGACCGTCACGATCGCGCTGGCAATGTGGTCGCTTCTGCGCACGCTCGATCCGGAGGAGCCCCATCCGGCTCTGTGGAGCGCGATCATGGCCGCTGCCATCGGTGCCGGCCTATTGCTCAAAGGGCTGATCGCGGCGGTATTTCCGATGGCGGCGGCGCTGCTGTATCTGGCGTTAGCGGGACAGATTGCGAAACGCGAAGTGTGGCGCCGTCTGCATCCGTTTCGCGGCGTATTGATCGCGCTCGCGGTCGCCACGCCGTGGCACGTCCTCGCCACGTTGCGGAATCCGCCCTATTTCGACCTTACGATACACAGTGGCCCGGGCCACTATCACGGCTTTTTCTGGTTTTATTTCATCAATGAGCATCTGCTGAGGTTCTTGAACCTGCGCTATCCGCGCGATTACAATACCGTCCCTCGTCTGTACTTCTGGCTGTTCCACCTGTTGTGGCTGTTCCCCTGGAGCGTCTATTTTCCCGCCGTGGCGAAGCTGTCCTTTCGGCCTGTGGATCGCGCCGGACGAATGCGCCTGCTGTGCCTGGCGTGGACCGGCTTCCTGCTGGCGTTTTTCACGTTCTCATCGACGCAGGAGTATTACTCGATGCCTTGTTATCCGGCTCTGGCGCTGCTGGTCGGCTCCGCTCTGACCGAGCCGTCCGCGGCGGCGTGGCGGCGGCGCGGGCAGTTCGTCCTGGCCCTGGTCGCGACGCTGGCGGTGGTTATCATAAGTTTCCTGCTGCTGAAGGTGTGGAACCTGCCGGCGCCCGGCGACATCTCTCGCGCGTTGACGCAGCACCCGGAGGATTACACGCTCTCGCTAGGACACATAGGCGATCTTACGATCGCCTCGTTCGCCTATCTTCGCCTGCCGCTGACGCTCGCGGGCGTGGCGTTCCTGGCCGGCGCACTGGCATCCTGGCGGGGCAGCGTCGCGGGAGCCGTGATCATGATGGTGCTGTTTCTGCACGCGGCGCGCTTGGCGCTGGTGACCTTCGATCCCTATCTGGCTTCGCGTCCGTTGGCCGAAGCCCTCAATCGCGCGCCGCGCGGCAATCTCATCTTGGACGACCAATACTATACGTTTTCCTCGATCGTTTTCTACGCTGAGACTTACCACGGCCAACGCATCTTGCTGCTGAATGGCCGCGTGAACAACCTGGAGTACGGCTCGAATGCTCCTGACGCGCCCCAGGACGTATTCATCGATGACGCGCAGTTCCGCGACCGGTGGTTGTCGGCGGATCGTTACTACGTGTGCGCCGAGAAACCGCAGACCGAGCGGTTTGAGAGGCTCGTCGGCCGCGAGCGGCTGCATACCCTCATCGAGAGCGGCGGGAAATTCGTTTTTTCCAATCAATAAGGCATGCGCGTTACGATTGATGCCACTCCCGCTCTGCTGCGCAGCGCCGGCGTCAAGAGTTACCTCTATCATTGGATTCGCGGCTTGCGCGGCCAGGCGCCGGGAGAAGATGAAATCCTCGCGTTCCCGTTCCTCAAGAATTTCGATCTCCTGGACCACGAAGAATCGGCGCTCAGTTTGTGGGGTACCGCGCCGCGGATCGCACTGGTTCATGCGGTGCGAGTTTTTGGCGCCCCGTTGCTCGATGCCGCCATCGCCGGATCGGATATTTTTCACGCCTCGATCCAGATGCCCCGCGCGCCGCGCCGGGCCAAGTTGACCGCGACTCTGCACGACCTGACCTGCTGGGTGATACCGGAGGTGCACAGAGCCGCCAACGTCCGTGCGGACCAAGACTTCGCCGACCAGGTCCTGCGGCGGGCAGCCGGGCTGATCGCGGTCTCGGAAAATACCCGCCAGGATGCCATCCGGATTCTCGGCATTGCGCCCGAAAAGATCACGACCATTCATTCAGGTGTCGGGCCCGAATATTTCGACGCGATTCCAGCCTATCGTCCTCGCCCCTATGTGCTGTTCGTCGGCACGCTTGAGCCGCGCAAGAATCTGGAGACGCTGCTCGATGCCTGGGTCTCGGTGCGGCCCGAGTTGCGGCAGAAATTCGAGCTGCTCGTGGCAGGGCCGCGAGGTTGGATCTCCGATGCAGCTTTCGCGCGCGTACGCGGCGAATCGACCTATCTGGGCTACGTGCCTGAAGCGCAGATGCCGGGGCTGGTTGCCGGTGCGGCGCTGCTCGCCTATCCGTCGCTGTACGAAGGGTTCGGTTTCCCGGTGGTGCAGGCCATGGCGGCGGGCGTGGCGGTAGTCACCTCAAACAACTCGTGCATGCCCGAGATCGCCGGTGACGCCGCGCTCCTGGTGGATCCCAAGAGTGCGGCGGAGATCGTGGGGGCGCTCAACCGGTTGCTCGAATCAGAGTCCAGGCGCGCCGAGTTCGCTAAGCTCGGCCGCGCGCGGGCCGAGCGATATCGCTGGGAGAGATGCGCCGCCGCATCGCTCGAGTTTTTTCACCGCGTCTTGTAGCGGACAGGTTGTTGAGCAAAACCCTCGGGCTGCGGCGGCCTCTCAAGCCCGCTTTTCACTTCAGAACGTATTTCCTTAGCCTGTGCGGACCCACGTCCGCAGCGTAGATGGTGCCCTTGTCATCCGCCACAATGCCTGACGCCCCGGAAATACGGCTCACGTCCGCTTGCGCCAGGTCGGGGTCGGGTATGAAGGCCCTGATTGAGCCGTCTTTGGCGCTCCCAATCGTAATGCCCCTCGGATATCCTGGATTGACGGTCGAATTCGATTGCGAATCGCTCACGTAAAGCGTGTCGTCCTTTCCCACAAACACCGCGCTCGGCCGGCCAAATTGCTTCCACGCGGCGATGAAGTTGCCGTCCTGGTCGAAGATCTGGACCCGGCTGTTACTGCGGTCGGCGACGTACACGCGGGCCTCCGAGCCGCCTATCGAAATGTCGTGGGGCTGATCGAATTCGCCTGGCCCCGCTCCGTGGTGTCCCCAGGTCTTGATGAACCGGCCGTCTTTTGAAAACTTCACGACGCGGTCATTTTTCCCGTGGCCATCGGTCACAAAAATATCGCCATTGGGCGCGATGGCAATACCCGACGGCTGATCGAAGGTGTCCGGGCCATTCCCCCTCACTCCCTCTTTGCCGAGGGTCATCAACACCTTGCCCGCCGGACTCAACTTGAAGACCTGATGACCCCTGACCACGCCGTTCGAGTCCTTCGCGGATTTGCCGAGTACTGTCTCGTTTGCATTGGCGTCGCTGGCCCACACGTTCCCCTGGGCATCCACTGTGAATCCATGCGGAAACGCGAACATCCCACTGCCGGAGCTCGCCAGAAGTTTGCCCGCGGGATTAAATTCCAAGATCGGCGGCTCAGAACGGCCAACGCAAGTGGCGGCGCCGGCGGGCTCGGTGTTGAAACATCGATGAAAGACCCAGATGTTGCCTTTGGGATCGATATCCGCGCGGATGAGTTCCCCCCACTTGCCGCCATTCATGTTCTGGGGAAGCGTCGGCCATTTCTCCACCAATCGATACGGATTGGGGAGTTGCATTTGTTGGGCATGCGCCATCGCCACCAGCACCGCTATAAGAGTGAATCTCGTTCGCATCGTGACAAACCTCCTGTAGGGCGAGGCTTTCAGCCTCCAGACCCCGCTTGCTGACGCGCGCGGCTCCGTAAGTGCGCTCCTCGATCTTCCGGCTTCCGGTCAGTATACAATACCACCTATATGCGTAAGCTATTCCTGTTCCCTCTAGCAACGGCTCTGCTTGCGCCGATCGCCCTCCACGCTCAGACCTCGCAACGGAAACCTCTGGACATTTATTTCCTCGACACCGAAGGCGGCCAGGCCACGCTCTTTGTGGCGCCCTCCGGACAATCGATGCTGGTGGACACAGGCTTCGCGGGCAATCAGGGCATGCCGGCCACACCCGGTGCTCCCGCAATCACGCGCGACGCCGACCGCATCACCGCCGTGCTGAAGCTCGCGAATATCGGCGTCCTCGACTACGTGGTCATCACACACTACCACGGAGACCATGTCGGTAACGCAGCAGAGCTGGCCAACCGCATTCCGATCCTGCATTTCGTCGATCACGGCCCCTATACAGTGGAGCTGCAGCCCAACCGCGCGGCCGGTTTTCTTTCCTATCAACCGGTGCGCGAAAAAGCCCGCGCGGTCACCGCGAAACCTGGCGACCGCGTTCCGATTGCCGGCCTCGACGTGCAGGTTGCCTCTTCGGCCGGCAAGTTGATCACCAAGCCAGTCGTGGGAGCGCCGGGAGCGGGCCTGCCGAATCCGCTCTGCCGCGACGCCGCACGCAAGGAGCAGGATCCCACACCGGAGAATTTCGAATCGATCGGGCTCCTTATTCGATACGGGAACTTCAGGCTTCTCGACCTGGGCGATCTCACTTGGAACCAGGAGCACGAGCTGGTCTGCCCCAACAATCTGATCGGGACCTTTGACGTTTTTCACACCACGCGCCATGGCGATCCCCATGCCGGAGCGCCCCAACTGGTTCACGCCATCGGCGCGCGCGTGGCTGTGATGAACAATGGCGAGCGAAAAGGCGGCGACCCCGAGTACTGGCAGATCGTCCACCAGGCGCCCGGGCTACAGGACTTCTGGCAGATCCACCGCTCGGCCGCGGGTGGCGCGGACCATAACTCGCCTGAGCAGTTCCTTGCCAACGTCAATGAGGTCGACCACGGTCACTACCTCAAGATGTCGGTGCGGTCCGACGGCGCCTTCACCATGACCAATGAGCGTAACGGGTTCAGCAAGGACTATCCGGCGCGCGCCAAGTAGAGTCGGTGAACGATCAAGTGACGTGGAGCGGGCTTCCCCGGAGTAATCTCCCACAACGCCGTTTCGAGAGAGCTTTGGATCGAGCCACTTTAGTTTAGGTTGAAGTTCTTAGGCGGCTTGGTTTTGTCACTTTGCCGCAGATCCCGCGCTTTTCTCCCAGTTGGTCACCACGTTCAGTGTCGGCTGGGATTTGCCGGCCTGGAGCTTTACCAGGAATCGTTGACCGTCTGCTGCCGGACTGTAGGGAAACACCTCCGCGACGAGTTCCGCGAGGACCTCGAAGAGCAGCTTGGGCACTCCTGATTCGAATACCTCATTTGATCGCGGCTGCACGGGCACCACCATCAATCTGGAGTGTGAAATTGACAGGGGTTGCAGGTAATAGAGTTCCCTGCCATCGCTGCGCCAGCGGGGACGTTCGCCCCCGTTGCTGGATATCCTCCACTTGCCGGCGCCCGAGGGAAACGGCCGGACGTACACTTCTCTGCGGCCGGATTCTTCCGATTCGTAAGCCACCCATTGTCCATCTGGCGAGAATTGGCCTGCCCCTTCTCTGAATTCAGTTTGAAGATAGGGCACTGGTTTCGTGTCGCTAGCCTTGCCCAACGGATTCGGGAGATACCAGATATCGAAGCCGGTCTTCGGATTGTTCTCGGTATACAAGAGATACCGGCCGTCACGGGACCAGTCTGTAGCGCGCTTGAGGTTGCCGTTCTTCAGCAGCGCCTCCTCCCGACCTCCGCCGATCGCCTCCTTGACATACAAGTCATCAACCGAGGAAAACACGATGCGGCTGCCGTCCGGCGACCACACGGGCGCAAAGCCACCCACCGGAGGGAAGGTGAACCTGGATTCCAAATTGCGGGCCAGATCGAGTAGCCACAAGCCTTGTTGCGCTCGCGCGATGGCGGCAGTCTTCCCGTTGGGCGCGAGTGACACCAAGCGCAAATTGGTGCGCGGCCCCACCTTTCCCAACTCGTTGCCGCTGCGATCTAGCCAGGTGAGCTGGTGGTCGTTAGCGGAAGGGTTCGACGCATAAGCCAGCAGTCCGTTTGCGGTGGCGGACGCGGCTACCACATCGTTTAAGTCCTTAGCGGCTTGCTGGCCGACCGGGAAAGCATCGCCGGCGAGTTGCAAGGTCTCGGCATCGAAGGGCTGAGCGATGAGCGTAGTGTCCCGCAAAAACAGAAGATGGCCATGCTTGCCGCCTTGTGACCTCGGAGCAAACACAACGCTGGAGGCATCGGGTAGCAATCGCCGGCCTTCGGGCTCGTCGAGCGCGGCCAGGTAAATGCCCCGCGTGGCCTCCTCACCGCGGTCAACCGTGTAGAGATAGTGTTTACCATCCGGAAGGAACGCCGGGTATGAGTGGCCGATTCCCCCCTTCGGCCGAAAGAGTTCCTTACATTCGCCGCCCGTGACGCGTGCCTGTTCGAGCGAACCCTCGGTGTCGAACAGGATCACGCCAGCGGAACTCCAGGTCCCGCTGCTAAAGAGGCCGGCATCACACAGAGTCTGCGGCGGACCGCCGTTCACGGGAATGGTTTTCAGTTTGTTATCCGCGAAGAAACCGAGGTCACGCCCGTCAGGTGACCAGAAGGCATTCCGTGTCCCATCCGTACCAGACAGGCGTTGAAATTGCTGAGAATCGAGGGAATGAAGCCAAATGCCGTACTTGCCTTCGCTGAAACCGCTGATGGCCAGGCGGCGCCCGTCGGGAGACAATAACGAGAAACCGACGGGGGCAATGTCGTCCGGCATCGCCACCGACAATTGCAGCACCCGCTCGGGCGCCGTCTCGCGGAAGTGAATGGAGTTCACGCCCAGCGCCACCACCGCCGTCGCCGCCGCGGCAATCCACCCGAGGTTACGACGGCGCGGCCCGGACGGAGGAGAGACTGGTTCATCGCTCACCAGAAGCTTCCTTGCATCGCTGATCGCCGCCAGCCGCTGCTTGGGGTCCTTCTGTAAACACTCCTGAACCATGCGGCGCGCTTGCAGCGGCACTCGCGCCAGATCGGGCTCCTTCGTCAACACCTGCATGAGTGTGCCGGCGTTATCATCTCCTCTGAACAACCTCTCGCCTGTTAACAGCTCATATAGCATCACGCCCCATGCCCAGATATCGGCGCGCTGATCGACCCTCTTGCCGCTGGCCTGTTCGGGCGCCATGTAGGCCGCTGTGCCCAGAATCGTCCCCACTTCTGTCGTCGCGCCGATAGTTAGGGTCGGAGAGTTCTCCGGGTTTGCGGAAGCGTCCCGCTGATTACTGAAAGCCTTCGCCAGACCAAAATCCAGGAGCTTCACGATCCCGTCCGGCGTCACTTTCACGTTCGCCGGCTTCAGGTCCCTATGAACGACCCCTCTCTCGTGCGCATACTCCATACCCTGGGCGATCTGCGAAGCAATCTTCCACGCCCCCTCAAATGGCAAGGGTCCCTTCGGCGACTCGCCTTCGACCAATTCCATAACGAGGGCCCCGTCTTCCACACCGTGGATCTGGGCGATGTTGGGATGATTCAGAGAGGCGAGGACTCTCGCCTCGCGCTCGAAACGAGCCAGCGCCGCGGGATTACGGGCGAGACGCTCCGGCAAAACTTTGATGGCGACGTCGCGCGCCAATCGTGCGTCGCGGGCGCGATAGACCTCCCCCATGCCGCCGCAGCCGATCAATTCCAGAATCTGGAAGTTCCCGACGGTCCGGCCCGGAGCTAGAAAAGGCGCCCTGGTCTCAATGGATGAGAGAGGCGAGCCCTCCAAAAATGAGTCCCCGGGCGCCGCCCGCTCGATTAAACCCTGGACTTCGCTGCGGAGCTGTGAATCATCGGCGCAAGCGTGGCGCAGAAAGTCGGCGCGTTGGCCCTGCGGCTGCGCAAGGGCCGCATGAAAGAGTTCCTCCACCTTCGACCAACGGTCCATCCTTTATTCCTTCGTTTCAAGCTCGCGCTTGAGCCACGCCTTCGCCAGAGCCCAGTCACGAATCACCGTATTAGCATGGACCCCGAGCATGCTGGCGGCTTCCTCGACGCTCAAACCCCCGAAATACCTTAGTTCCACGACTCGGGCCTTTCGTGGATCCCGATCGGCCAAGCGGGTCAGTGCGTCGTCCAGAGCGATCAGTGCGGCTGACTTTGCCGGCGCGAAAACCAACCCCTCCTCAAGCGGCAAAGGGCGTTGAAGACCTCCTCTCTTTTGGCGAGTTACGCCGCGGGCGTGGTCCACCAGGATCTGGCGCATGATGCGGGCGGCAGCGGCAAAAAAATGCGCCCGGTTCTGCAAGTTGATGCAGGACTGATCCACCAGCCGGAGGTAGGCTTCGTGGATCAAAGCCGTGGTCTGGAGCGTGTGATCCGTCCGCTCCCTTCTCATGTACCGGCGGGCGATCCGGTGCAGCTCGTCTTCGACGACCGGGAGCAGCGCATTCAGACAGTCTCGGTCACCGCCGCCCCATCCGATGAGCAGGCGAGTGACGCTCGCGGGTTGCAAATCCTGCATATTCGTCACCTTGAGGATTCTTCCTGATTTTACACGGAAATCGAAATTTCGATGGTGTGGCGCAACGGGGATTGTCGCATTAGAGCGCGGAGGTACACCGCACCATGCATGAAAGGCTGCTGTTACTCACACTCACCGCGCTTCCGGCTCTGGGATTCGAGGAGCCCACCCGCCAAAAGCTCACCGTCCGCGTTGTTGATCACGCCTCGATTCCCCCGGCTACACTTCGGCGAGCAACTCTTGAGGCCGAAGCAATCTTTCGGAGGTCGGGATTGGAAACTCAATGGCTGCCTTGCTTGCCCGAGGAATGCGGTCGATCAGTTCCCGATTCGCAACTCGTCATCAGGATTCTGGCTCCGTCCATGGAGGGCCATAAGACTTCGCGCCATCGTTTGGGTATCGCGATTCCAACAGAATCGAGAGTATATATCTTCTACAGCGAAGTGGAATCGTCCCGGCTCGCCCACGAGTATTCCCTCCCGGTTCTTCTCGCTTCGGTGATGGCACACGAGGCCGCGCACCTGCTAGGTCTGGAACATACCGACATCGGCATCATGCGTGGAGGCTTCACTGCCAAAGAGATCGAACAGGCCGCAGTCGGCCTAATGAGATTTGATGAGACCCAGGCCATCCGGTTACGGACCGAAATTCAGGCCCGGTTAGAGGAAGGCCAAGCCTTTGCTTCGGCGGCACCGAGTCCGGTAACTCGCTGGCCGTAACTGATCCGAGCCAGAAGTCTAATTGGCGGAAGTTTGGATGTCCGACCTGTCGCGGACCGGATAGATCCTGTGAATTGCCGTTCCTTCCATCAAACGGGCCAAACCCGGGCAGCGGCGCACACATCGCGATCGCGACAATTGCGGCGGCGATTGAGCGGCGCATCACGGGCGTATTATATCGAATCCACCGCGTCAGAACGCAGTAGCGGGTCACCTTCTGTAGCGGGTCACCTTCCACGCGCAATGGCTTCACTACCCGACCGCCGGGGTCCCCACCACGCCCAGCGGATTCCCGAATCTGGGCGCGCCCACCCCCAGGACCGCCGGCGGCGAGCCCGATCTGTCAGGAATTTGGGAAGCCGAGA
>Ga0210384_10005687_pt1 | contig 13477 bp, 12 predicted proteins | sample IncBWH2MmetaG_FD_160574 | JGI IMG/M metagenome (GOLD analysis project Ga0210384, IMG submission 160574) | Forest soil microbial communities from Barre Woods Harvard Forest LTER site, Petersham, Massachusetts, United States - Inc-BW-H-2-M | ecosystem: Environmental > Terrestrial > Soil >...
GGTACTCGGTGAACCAGCTTGGTCCGCCGACACCTTCAACGAGAAGCCTTCGCTCTTTGCCATCGAACGACCTGAAATGGTCGCGATAGCCGCTCGGCACGGCAACCCCGGGGGTTGCCGTGATGTCGAAGCTCGACTCGTCGTGCAACAGAATGATGTGCGGGGGCTTGCGCGGTGGATGGCAGATGAAACTTCCCTCGGTCCTCAGGTCATCCTCGCCCTCGGCAGCCGCCTCCAGATATCCGCGCGACGTCAGCTCATGGATCGCTTCAACTCCCGTTCGGGCGAATTTCGAGACATAGCTGCCCCCGACGAAATCCTCGCGAAGGTCGGTCGGACAGGACAGCGAAATCGCAATGAGAAAGACAGCCGATAGAGAGAAACCGGCTGCGCTCGCACGCCGGCTCAAACGGTAATGATCCAATCGCCAGGCCGTGGTGACCGCCGCCAATGTCGCTGCGGCAATCAGCAGGCCCCACCAGCGCAGAGCGGGAAACGTTGCCAGCAGAAAAGCGGACGTATCCCGGTCCACGGTCAGAACGTCGAGGAAATCGATCGTCATCCAGAGCTTGTCGTACTTGAACCGGGACAGCAGTGTCAGGGCGCCGACGAGTTCAAGGGAAGCGAGTGCAGCGATGATCGGCCGGCGAACAGCGACCAGCCAAAGGCAATTCAGCGCTGCCCATCCCGACAGGAAAACGGCCATGCCCAGCGCGCCCGCTTCGGTTGCCAGCATGAGAACTATGGCAAGGGCTTGCAGCGAAAGGACAAGCCAGAACGCAACTGATCGACGAGTCCCGCCGACGGCGGCCGCGTCAGAGGAAATATTGAATGCGCCGTACGCCATCAGCGCAGCGTGCGCTTGACGCTGACATCGGACCTGTCGGCCAATTCACCAATCATTGAACTTCGGTCACCAAACGTTCCGCAAATATCGGAGTCTTATATCGTACCCTATGCAACCTTTCAGCCGAGTGTTTATTCCACCCCGGAATCGCTGCTCGTTTCAGGGAAGCCGGGTAACAGCCAGGGAGTTGAGGCCTGCATGCGTGTCCTTTCAGCAATCGGTGCTTTGGCAATCGTGGCTGGCATCGCCTGCGCGGTGTTTTTCTTTGGCGGTTTTTACAGCGTTGCCGGGACAGCAGAAGACCCGGCTGCCGTCACCTGGGCGCTCACACGCGTGCGGATCGCATCGATCGATCGCCATGCGAAGGACATCCCGCCGGCTTCGCTAAACGACGCCAAAACGGTGCAGGCCGGCGCCAGGGCATACGCAACATTTGGCTGCGCAAATTGCCACGGTGCGCCCGGCGTCACGTGGCAGAAGTTCTCGGAAGGCCTTCATCCTGATCCGCCCGATCTCAAAGACGTCGTCGGTGAGCTGACGCCGGCACAATTGTTCTGGATCATCAAGAACGGCATCAACATGACAGGCATGCCAAGCTTCGAGCAGGCCGGTGCGAAGGATGACGAGATCTGGTCGATCGTTGCGTTCGCAAAGAAGCTGCCGGGCGTCTCGGAGGCCGACTACAAGAGCTGGGCGGAAGCAGCCGAACCGGCTAGAACCCCCGCCCCGGCAAAACAGTAACAGGCTACCGCCTTTGCTCAGCTCAACTCGCGGCCTCACCTGATCGGTCGCTGGAGCTACCGACGACGATGCCGACAATCGCCGCAAGCACCGCCCAATATCCGTACCTGAAGTCCGAAGCCACGCCGACGAAAACAAAGGACAGAACGTAAACCGCGGCCGACCCGCAGACACCAAGCATCAAAGCGCCATCGCTTGTCTCTCTGCGCCGCCAACCGATCCAACACAAAGCGATGCAGGCCAGCAGCCACGATCCAACGCGGAACGCAGGCGTCGCCTTGAGCGCATCGTGAATCGAGACAAGAACCGCAAAAGGCTTGCGCCCCGGAAGGACCTGCCGCATCGGATGATCAACGTCGGCGAGCCACATTGTCAGATTGTCGCCGGCCAGGAAATTCCACATGAAGTCCAGCCGATGTTGCATGTATGCTAGCGGATGCCGCAGGATGGCCTGAAGCCACGCCTTCGGGATCGCCGACGTCCCGAACAGATGCTGCTCTCGCTCGATCTTGCCCATCACGAAGTCGCAAGGTTCAAGCCGCCAATAGATATCCCATTGGGTTGGCTGATAGCAGCTGTTCAGCAGCATTGCGTTCAGCGCCTCGCTCCAGTCGACCGGATACTGGTTTTCCTTCGCAAAGTGGCTGATGCCGCCGAGGTCAAAGATCATGATCGACTGCAGCGGGTGTTGGCGCGTCGCGCCAAAGGCGCCGTAATAAACAAGCTGCACAATCGCGAAGAAGCCGAGCGCCGTCGGGACAAACAGAACGGCGGTCCGGCGGAGCGAAAATCGCTCCGGCCAAACCAGATAGGCCGTCAGGACCGACGCCGCGAGCAAGGCATTCGGCCGCAACAGAACGCCCATGGCAACGAGCGCGAATGCGAATAATTGGGTTGGAAGCCTGATCCGGGATGTCTGTTCGGTCACCGCAAATACGACACCGGATGCAAGCAGCCAACACGCTGCGAGCAACACGTCCCGCCAGATGATTCCCACGAATGCGAGGGCGGGCGGCATGAGCGCCAGGATCGGTAGTAGCAGCGCTCCGCGTCTCCCCCGTGTCGCGAGGGCAAACGACGGCAGAGCGAATCCCAGCCAATAGGCGGTTGCGGTCAGCAGAAACATGCTGCCGGCTCCGGGCGTAATCGGATCGATCACGCGCCAGAGCCAGACCATCACAGGTGATTGCCAGTCACCCAGCGTGCCCTTGGCGATGTCCTCGTAAACGAACTTGGCATCGTAGGTCATGATGCCGGGATAGAAAATCCACAGCGTCAAGCCATAGCCGGCGATGAGCAGCGCGGCGACAACACCGACCATCACATGATGTTCAGCCCGCGGTGACATAGACATCCCCGGAGTTGGCGGATTGCGGCAAATCCGCCAGCCAACGCCTGATACCGTCGGCATCCGTCCACTGTTTCGTCAGCTTCTGGCTTTCCCCAAGCGCGGCGTTGAACCGGTTGTAGCCCAGGTCCTTGCAGCGCTCGACACAGGCATAGGCGACCTCGCGCTGGATCGTGGTGAATTCGAACGACAGGCCGCGTACGGCTTGCGATAGTCCCTGCAGCGCCTCAGCCTCGAAGCCTTCAACGTCGAGCTTGATGAAGGCAGGCCGGCCGTGTCTGGCGATCAGCGCATCAAGCGTTGTCACGCCAATGTCTGCCGAGCTCGTCCAACGCTGCGTTTCCCAGCCGGGCGCACCATACGCGGCTTCAACGAACCCCGCAGACAACGACGACACCGTGGGATTGTCGGCGTTGATCAGGATACGAGCCCTGCCCGGCTCCCGGCCGACTGCAACTTCTTCGATCGTGACATGCCGACTGAGGCCATATAGCAGCCTCAGGACCCTGGACATCGCACGTTGTGGTTCAACCGCGACGACATCTGCGCCAAGCCGGCGAAACGAGGCGACGCGATCGCCGACATGCGCGCCGACGTCGAATACGAGATCGCCCGGCTGGACGAAATCACGGTACAGCCGGTCCATCGCCTCGGCGCGCGCTCTGTCGAAATAGTAGATGCGCAATGATCTGAGTGTCGCGCGCGCGGTCCTGACAGCGGCCAGCACCGCTACACCGAACCCGTTGCGGTCGGTTGGAGTGTCGGAGGGACTGTCGGCAACGACAATAGCAGCAATTCCTTCGGAGCTGCCGTCTCTTCCGGAAGCCGGCCAATGCCGATGCGCGCGGCTGCCTTGCCAAGCGCAGGCCACGAGGTCAGCATCGCAAACGGTATTGCCATGGCCGGTCCCGCGGCCAGGAAGAGGACATAAGGCAGCGCGGCTGGCTGTGTTGCCGATACGAGTCCGATGGAGATCCATCCCAGCAGCGTCTGAGGCCAGAGCGTGGAGAGTGCCGATCTGAACGAGACCGCGTGATCGTCGCGCACCTGTCCGATCCAGCCTATCTCTTTATTGAACAGCAGGCCGACCAGAAAGATGGTGTGGCTGATCCAGAGGATCGGGCACAGCAGGACGGAATAGATGGTCTCGATCACGAAGTTGACGACGATGCGCGCCCCGCCTCCGAAAGCCCTGCGGGCGTCCGCTCGGAGGAGAAGGTCAACAACAGTAAAGATCTTCGGCGAGAACCACATCGCAAGCACCCACACGAACAGCGCGTTCCCAACATCGGCGCGGATGAATTGTGCGGGACTGTCAAACGAAACGAGCGCGATCGTTGCAAGAGCAAGCAGGGCGATCCATGCAGGTGATCCAATGAACATGAGGATCGCAAGCAGCAGCTGATAGCGGCTCACAGGCTTCAGATTATCGAGCGAAAGGAACCGGAAATACTGCATGTTTCCCTGGCACCAGCGTAGATCGCGGCGCATGAACTCGAGCAATGTCGGCGGATTTTCCTCCCATCCGAGATCCTCCCGCGCCACCACGCGGACATGGTAGCCGGCGGACCGCATCATCGCCGCTTCGATCTGGTCGTGGCTGAGGATATGGCGCTCGGCTTCTCCGTCCATCAAAACAGAGAGTTCGCAATGCCGGATGAAGGGCTTTAGCCGCAGAACCGCATTATGCCCCCAGTAAGGGCCACAATCGGACTGCCACCACGCGCTGCCGATGGTGTAGGAGCGCATGCCGAGCCGCATCCCGAACTGGAAAATTCGCGCGAACAGGCTCGTCGACGGCAGGCCCACGACGAGCCCTTGCAGGATACCGAGCCTGCTGTCTGCCTGCATGATACGAACGAGCCGAAGAATCGCATCCGCGGTCATGAAACTGTCGGCGTCGAGCGTGACGGCAAGTTCGTGGGCGCTTCCCCAGCGCTCGCAAAAGTCGCGGATGTTACCCGCCTTGTAACCTGTGTTGACCGTGCGGCGTCTGTAGATGACGGCTAACCGACCATGCCAGCGCTGAGCCAGATCGGAGAAGCGCGCATCCTCCTCCCGGATCAAATCAGCATCATTGGTGTCGCTGAGAATGTAGAGGTGAAAACGTTCGCCGAACCCGGACTCCACAAGCCCTGCAAGCATGAGCTCGAGGTTCCTGATGATGCGTGGCGGCAGTTCGTTGCGAACGCACATCAGAATTGCGGTCGAGACCGTGACCGGCTCGTCATTCCGGACGTGGGTGGATCGCGGCATGACCGCCATTGCAGGATCGGTAGCAAGGCGGATGACGGCGAAGCCGATGACGGCATTCCAGAACCCCGCGACCATCCAGGGCAACGTCGCGGCAAAACATGCGAGCGTTGCAAGATCGAGAAATCCGTAGCTGCCAGGCGCCAGCGCGAGGATCGCAAGCCACAACGACGCAGCCATCGTGACAATGAACAGCGCCGCGAAAACCGCCCGCCGAAACGTCACGTTCTCCTCGGCCTTACCGGCTTGCGTCATGCGGGATGGGGTATGCTACAGGAGGAAATGTGGCGACTTCTCATTTGCCGATAGGCGGTGCAGACTATTGCTTATAACACGTCAACCCGCTGGCAATTCCAGTCCGAGATTCAACAAAATGGCTGTTATGGAGAGCCCCGATATCGCATCAGCCCTTTGGTACTGCGGGCCGGGCCGGGCCGAGATTCGTCAGGAAGCCATCGAAGCTCCCGCTGAAGGTGAAGTCCGCGTCCGCACCCTCTTCAGCGCGATCAGCCGCGGCACGGAGACCCTGGTGTGGTCCGGAAAAGTGCCCCAAAGCGAATTCGGGAGAATGCGCGCGCCGTTCATGGCGGGCGATTTCCCCTTTCCGGTAAAATATGGCTATGCAGCCGTCGGACGGGTCGAAGGAGGCTCACCAGTGCTCCGCAACAGACATGTCTTTGCGCTCCACCCCCACCAAACCGATTTCAACGTCGCGGCGAGTGCAGTCGTTGCATTGCCGGACACGCTGCCTCCAGAGCGAGCGGTGCTCGCCGCCAACATGGAAACCGCCCTTAATGCTGTATGGGACGCAGCGCCAGGGCCGTCCGATCGCATCGCCGTCGTCGGCGCAGGCGTCGTGGGCGCGCTGGTCGCGTATCTATGCGGACATCTTCCAGGCGCCGAAGTGACACTCATCGATATCAATCCAGGCCGGAGGGAATTAGCTGGAGCACTCGGGGTTGGCTTTGCAGAGCCTGCAAAGGCCAAAGGCGACTGCGATCTTGTCTTTCACGCCAGCGGCTCTCCCAACGGGCTGCAGACCGCCATCGAACTGGCAGGCGAAGAGGCAACGGTGCTCGAAATGAGCTGGTATGGCGATGCGCCCGTTACCGCGATGTTCGGCGGCCCGTTCCACAGCCGCAGGCTGCGGCTGGTCTCGAGCCAGGTCGGAAAGGTCGCTCCATCGCATCGCGCAAGATGGACGCACCATCGCCGCCTGGCGGCCGCCGTCGCCCTGCTCGGAGAGCGGCGGCTCGACGCATTGTTTGCGCCGGCCATCAATTTTCGGGACCTGCCCGAGCGGCTGTCGGGAGTCCTGGACGCCGGGAGCGGGATACTCTGCCAACCCATCGCCTATTCCTAAAGGAGCCACCTTGTTCACAGTCGAAGTTCGCGACCACATCATGATCGCTCATTCCTTTCGCGGCGAGGTGTTCGGGCCCGCACAAAAACTCCATGGCGCGACATTCGTCGTCGACGCGGCCTTCCTTGCGGAGTCACTGGACGCCAACGGCATTGTGATCGACATCGGCCGCGCCCATGACGCGTTGCGCGCGGTGCTGTCTCCCTTGAATTACCAAAATCTTGATGAGGTGCCGACGTTCAACGGCATCAACACGACCACCGAGTTTCTCTGCAAGTTTATCTTTGAAGGGCTGGCCAAATCCGCTCGCGCCGGCGAGCTCGGCCGCAGTGGCCGCGAACTCAAGTCGATCCGAATCACCATTTCAGAGTCCCATGTCGCGCGCGCGCAATACGAGGCGCCCTTGTCGTGAAGCGTGCTGCTTTTGCCGTGCCGGGCAGTCTCGAAACCCCGACCGGCGGCTATGCCTACGATCGACGGATGATCGCGGAGCTCGGACGTCTGGGCTGGCATATCGAAGTGGTGGATGTCGGCGATGGGTTTCCCTGGCCGACGGAAACGACGTTGGCCACGGCCTATACTCGGCTCCTGAAGGTGCCAAGCGGTTGGCCTATCGTGGTCGACGGCCTGGCCTTCGGAGTCCTGGCGGATGTTGCCTCGGAGATTGAGAGTCAAAATCCGCTGCTCGCGCTGGTCCATCACCCGCTGGCACTGGAATGGGGCTTGTCCGCCGATCAGGCTGACATCCTTTGTCGCAGCGAACGGGCCGCGCTGGCTTCAACCATGGCCGTGGTCGTCACGAGCCCGGCGACCGCCAGGATCGTGGCCTCCGACTACGGCGTGCCCCTCGAGCGCATCACGGTGGCGCGCCCCGGCAACGACGCTGTCCCCCGCGCGCGGAGAAGCAACTCCGGCCCCCTTCACCTGCTGGCCGTCGGAGCTGTGGTGCCACGCAAGGGATTTGATGTGCTGGTCGCGGCGCTTGCGAAAGTATCAGGTCTCTCCTGGAGACTGACCATCGCAGGCGATCTCACCCGTGACTCCACTGCCGCCGCAAGACTGCAGTCCGAGATTGCGCGTCACGAATTGACTGACCGCATCGCGGTTCTGGGAGCCGTATCATCCGGGACACTTGCCCGCCTTTACGAGGCCGCGGATGTGTTCGTCCTGCCCTCCTACTTCGAGGGATATGGCATGGCCTATTCAGAGGCGTTGGCGCATGGTCTGCCGGTCATCGGCACAACGGCAGGCGCCATTGCCGAGACCGTCCCACGCGAAGCCGGCCTGTTGGTGGCTCCCGGCGATCCCTTGGCTTTGGCCGAAGCGCTGAGCCGCGCCATCACTGATTCGAGCCTGCGGCTAAGGCTGTCCCAAGGGGCCCTCTCCGCCTCGCGGCAGCTTCCTACCTGGCCACAATCCGCACTGATTTTCGCCGGTGCACTCGAGGCATTGATATGAGCGGGTTCACGGCCGAATGGCTCTCGCTCCGGGAACCTCATGATCTGGCGGCACGGAATTCAAAGGTGTTCGGCGCCGTGATCGCGGCGTTCAGACGCCCTCCGCTGCGTGTCGTCGACCTCGCCTGTGGGGCGGGCTCGACGTTTCGTGCTCTGCATCGACACCTCCCAACCCCGCAGCATTGGGATCTAGTTGATCATGATCCTGGCCTCCTGGCACTCGCCAGCAACCAAGCACTTGATAGCGTCGTCACACTGAGCGCTGTGTCGCTCGATCTCAGCCGCGATGTCGAGGCCGCACTCGGGGGTGAGATCAACCTGATCGCCACTTCGGCGTTGCTCGATCTAGTTTCGGAAACCTGGCTGCATCGATTCGCCCGCAGCGCTGCAGCTCGAGCCGCACCGGTCTACGCCGCTTTGACCTATAACGGCGCCACCGACATATCGCCCACGGATCCATTTGACACGGCCATCGTTTCCGCCGTCAACACGCATCAGCGCACTGATAAGGGATTTGGGGCGGCGCTCGGACCATCGGCGGCGAGCACCGCGATCGCAAGCTTCGAAGCAGTCGGATATTCGGTCGTGAGCGGTCCATCCGATTGGATGATTACACCCAACCATCGAACGATGCAGACTGAGCTATTCAACGGGTGGGCGAAGGCTTCGCACGAACTCGGCACGCTACCTTCAGCCGAAGTCGACAGTTGGCTGCAGCGGCGAACCGCTGCCGTCGGCACCGGTCGTTCGACCGTACGCGTCGGTCACGTCGATTTCTTCGCCTTCCCGAGCTCCACGCGCTGATCGGTGAGATCGCAGTCGAACAACACGTCGCCTCCGATCTGATGGACACGCACGGGCATGCGCGGCGCCTCATCGGCACGCGCGCGTGGCGGCAATGCGATGCCCGGACCGCCAGTTCCCAACATGACGGGCGCAACCGTCACGTGCAGCCGGTCGAGACATTGGGCCGCAATAAATCGCGAGATCGTGTCTGCCCCGCCCTCGATCAAAATCCTGCGCATCCCCGCGCTCACCAGCGCTCCGACAATTGCCGACGGCTCGATATTACCGTCGCGCGCTGGGAGGGCGATGACCTCGACGCCGGCGGGCGGGTTACAGCGCGTTCCTTCAGCCGTAATCAACATGCGGCGAACGCCGTTGTCGGCGAACAACCTGGCATGTTCCCCGAGCCGTCCTCTCGGATCGATCACAGCGCGGACCGGCTGAGGGCCGGCGACCTGCCTGACCGTCAATTGTGGATCGTCGGCGATCGCCGTTCCGACACCGACGATGACGATGTCCACCAGCGCCCGCAACCTGTGAAGATGATCAATACCGGCCGGACAATTGATGTACTTCGAATGACCCGAAGCCGTCGCAATCCGACCATCCAGCGACTGGCCGAGCTGACCGACAATCACGAGATCATCGACGGCGCCATGACGAAGGGGGCCAAACACATCCATCCAATTCTGCGGAAGCGACTGCTGCCCGTTGCGAAACGGATAAACGAAATCCTCCCAGCGATCGCTGGGTGCCAATTTGGTCGTTGGGCTACTAAGCTGCACGGCTCTGATCGGGCTGAGTTTGATGCGGTGTCATTCCAGTATCGACAAATCTGGCATAAAAATCATCCGATTACGACCGGAATGATTTTGGACTAGCGGTGTTTCTACCAAGGCGCCCAGTATAAGAGGTATGTTAATGAGCGCTGAGGCGTCTTCATCTTCTGTCTTGTTCAACAACAAGGCATCCATAAACGTCAGCCGCGCCCTTGGGGAATTGCAAGCGCAAAGGCCGGTAACGATCAACGCCCCCGGTGAGGCTTTGTTCATTTTGCCGGTCGAGGGACTCGATGACCGGCGTCTCGCAGAGTTTGTCTCGCTGTGCCGGCCCGCGATGCCGGATCTCGTCATTACGCGGCAGCGAGCGCTCGCGATCGGCCTTGGCGGCGCATCTGCGCCGATGGCAGTGCAGCTTTCCGAAGCGTCTGACTCCAGAAAAATCTTCAACCTGGTTGCCGCGCGGCAAAGTCATTTTGCAGGAATGGCCCGGAATGCCAGTTCCGCCGCTGCTGCCGCTATTCAACTGGTCAAGCTCTCCTGCGGCCTGCCCGCGGTACTGGCCGCCGACATAGCCGGCCGCAGCGATGACCGCATTGTTGCCGTCGATGCGGAAGCGATCCGTCGATTTGCGGCAGACGCGGTCGACTCGCTGACTATCGCCAGCGAAGCCATTGTTCCGCTTGCGTCCGGCACCAGGTCGAAATTCATCGTCTTCCGCGATGCCGCGTTCACAGACCAGGTGGCCATCGTCGTCGGCAATCCCGACTTTGCCAAGGTGGTTCCCGTCAGGCTTCATTCGGCGTGCCTGACCGGAGACGTGTTCGGATCGAGGCGGTGCGACTGCGGCGACCAGCTTGCGCTCGCTCTGGCTCGCCTTGAGGACCTTGGCGGCGGCATCGTTCTGTATCTTGCCCAGGAAGGCCGCGGCCTCGGCCTTGCCAACAAGATGAGGGCCTACCGCCTGCAGGATGAAGGTCTCGATACTTTCGATGCGAACACAACCCTTGGCTTTGACGATGACGAGCGTGACTATGGGGTTGCAGCACGTATGCTCCAGATGCTGAACTGCTCGCGTATTTTGCTGCTCACCAACAATCCCGCCAAGCTCGATGGTCTTGCCAGGTCCGGCATCGAGATTGCCGCACGCATCCCGCTGGAGGCGCCGATCAATCCTCACAACAAACGCTACCTGACGACGAAGGCCGCGCGCTCCGGGCACCAGCTTTTCGGCCTGAAGACAGTCGCCGCCGAAAACTCCTAGAGCTTCGACTAGACACGGCTCCCGACAACCAGGGTCTCGTTGGCGGTACTGCCGTACTTGCAGGAACAGCGTCATGGCTGCATTGAAGATATATGTCAGCTTCCCTCTCGCCTATCCTAAGGCATCTGGTCATTGCAAGCGGCGTCGGGTGGTCGATCGCCTTCGTTCCCATTGCCCTCTATTATCAGTTGGAGCTCTACGGCGACGGTGCGATGTTTTCATATGCGGTGGCGGTGCAGGATGTCTGGGCCTTTCATTGGCACAACGTATCCGGTCGATCGTCGGTCTACTTTTTGACGTTGCTTCCGGCCGAGACGGTGGTGGGCGTTACTGGCCGCCCTTGGGCTGGTATCATCACTTATGGGCTGCTCTTCTCCATCGCGCCGCTGATCGGCTTGGTCCTGACGTACTTGGCCGACCGTTCCGCGCGCCGATCCATCTTCCTTTATGCCTGCTGTTCGACCGCCCTGCTCTGCCCGTTCGTGTTCGGCTTTCCGACCGAGATGTGGCTTGCTCACGCAATCTTCTGGCCGGCGCTTGCGATCAGCCATTTCGCGAAGCGGACAATAGTCGGGGCATCGCTCGTCTTTGCTTCACAATTGTTGCTCGCCTTCACACACGAGGGCACGTTGGTGCTGCTCATTGCCATTGTCGTGACGCTGGTTCCAGGGGGCTTTCGCAGTTTCCAGTTCAAGCGCGGAATGGTCTGCTTCAGCGTGATCGTGACGCTAGCGGTCGTGTCGAAGCTGGCGCTTCCGCCCGACGACTATTATGCGGGCGTGCTGTTGCGGGCTGCCCTGCACTTCTTCGACCTTGGACTCTTCAGGGAACAGATGGTCCTGGTGCTGTTGGCGGCCTTGGCGGGCTATGTCGCGATATTCATGGCTATCTCCATGTTCCGCCCGGACCGTGCATGGATCTATTCGCTGGGCGTAACGCTGGCAGCTCTTGCGATCTATTGGCTGCAGTTCGACCATTCCATTCACGCCAGCGGCCGATACTATCTACGGACTGCGCTGGTACTCCTCACGCCAATATTCGGCGCAGTGGCCGCACTATCGGCGATGAACGAAGATGAGATCGCGTCCCGTCCGCTGGCCATGCTGCGGCTCGTCCTCATTTCGCCGAGTCGGCGAACCATCGGACTGATCGCTGGGGCCTATGCCGCTATCACATTGATCCACGTTGTCGAAACGGCAAAATTCGTACGCGCCTGGACGGATTACCACAACGCGATCACGCTGCTCGCAACAGGCCAGGAATCTGATCCATCGCTTGGAAATCCACGCTTCGTTTCTTCGGCGCGGGTTTCCTCCGATCTCAATTCACTGTCCTGGTTCTCAACGATTCCGTACCTCTCTGCGATCCTAGCGGATTTCACGCCGACGCGACTGGTCATCGACCCCGCAGGCAACTACTTTTGGCTGTCTTGCGCGACCGCGACGCAAAGTCGCGATGCTGTGCGCGCAGTACCGGTCGGGACGCGAGAGCTTCTTCGCATTTATTCATGCCTGCACCGATAAGTCGTTTGCGGGGCAAGAATGAGGGATAGAGTGAAGCTGATCATTTTCGACTTTGACGGCACGCTGGTGGACAGCCGCGCCCTGATTTTGGAGAGCCATCGGGTCGTCTTTTCCGAGTTTGGGCTGCCGCTTCCACCGCCGTCCGACTGCCTGTCCCTGGTTGGCAAGACGCTGGACGTCATTCTCGCACAACTGGTTGGCTCTGACGCGCCGATCCGCGACATGGTGAGGGCCTACGATCTCTTGCTTCCAAAGCTGAGAGCCGATCCAGGCTTTGCGGAAAAGCCGTTTGATGGAGTTGCAGACCTTCTTCGCGATCTGAGCTCTGCCCCGAATACGGTGCTTGGAATGGCCACAGGGCATACGTCGTTGACGCTTGCTCCGGCGCTCGCCGAACTTCGATGGCGCGATTTCTTTCGGACGATCCAGGCGGCGGACATGGCGCCTTCCAAGCCACATCCAGCGATGCTGCTCCAGGCGCTTGAGGCCACGGGCGTGTCGCCGGAGAGCGCGATCTTCGTCGGCGATACGACCTACGACATGGAAATGGCCCGGGCGGCGAGGGTGCGGGCGCTGGGAGTCAATTGGGGGTACCAACAAGCTGAGCAGCTGGTAGCGGCTGGGGCACATGTCGTCGCATCTACCGTCGATGAGCTTAGACATCATCTGGAGGCTTGTCGATGAGCGATCCAATCGACGCTGACAGTCGATCTACTGGAAATTGCGACGAAGCGCATCGATCTCGTCCAAACCATACGTCTTTCCATCCGGGGATCTGATCGAAACGATCGTCGCACCAGCCTCGCGGTATCTCTCCGCAATTTCTATGGCTTGGTCGATTCCTTCTCGCTTGATCGAAAGCTGAACTTGCTCCCGAACGGCCGTAACGATGTAAGCAGCTGGCTTTCTGTAACGTCCCTGAACGGGAGCGGCCTGGCTCGGAGTTTCCGATATCCCGGCGATATCCAAATCCGCCACCGGGAGACTGTCGCCCCTTGGCTGGTTGGGGGATGAATACAGGTGCTTAAGGCCAAGCACCACCAGTTGATCTTCTGATAGATTCGGTCTCGTCGACAGGAGTTGCAGCAACGGAGCCTGAAGCGGCAGAAGCGAGCG
>Ga0210384_10005688_pt1 | contig 13476 bp, 10 predicted proteins | sample IncBWH2MmetaG_FD_160574 | JGI IMG/M metagenome (GOLD analysis project Ga0210384, IMG submission 160574) | Forest soil microbial communities from Barre Woods Harvard Forest LTER site, Petersham, Massachusetts, United States - Inc-BW-H-2-M | ecosystem: Environmental > Terrestrial > Soil >...
CAGCCTCGTCATCTTGTTTGCGCCAACCAAGCGGGGTTGGAGTCCATGAAGAGACGCACCTTTATCAGGTCTTTGGCAGCCGCCGCCATCACGGGAGCGGTTGGGGCTTTGCCCACCTTTGCCGCGTTTCCGAAGATGAAGATCGCGCGGGTGCGAGCCTATCTGCCGCCCAATCCGAACCCGCTGTTCAATCAGAGCGACGTGGTGGTCACCATCGAAACCGACGCCGGAATCACCGGCATCGGGGAAGGCGGATCGAAGGACATGCTGTCCCAGTCCGCGGGTAGATTGATTGGCCGCGACCCGCAGCACATCGAACTGCTCTGGCAGGACATGAACCGGGCCTTCTTCTATCCCGCGGGTCGCGAGAAGACCCATGCCATCGGCGCGCTCGATTTGGCACTATGGGACATTAAAGGAAAAGTGCAAGGCCTGCCTGTTCACGAGTTACTAGGCGGCATGGTCCGTAAGTATTGTGAGTGTTACAACACTGCCGGCATTATTCCTGGCATCACTCCGGGTATGAGCATCAAGGACCGTGCCCACGCCACTATCGAGGCGGGCTATCGAGCTTTCCGTTTCGGCGCCATGGACCTTCCCGCCAACATCACTTACAACACAAGAGAACGAGTTACCCATCTTCGCGACGAATGCACGCAGGCGAGAGAAGGCGTGGGCAAAGACGGCGATTGGCTGATCGACTTCCACCAGCGCTTCGACCTCGCCGACGCCATCCGCGGCTGCAACGAGATCGAGGACCTGGCTCCGTTCTTCGTCGAAGATCCGGTCCGTACGGAAGCCTTCCTGCAAGACATTCCGATCCTGCGCAAGAAAGTAAACGTGCCCTTGGCGGCGGGCGAGGAGTGGGGCAACCGGTGGGACTTCAATGCGCTCGTCGAAAATCACGATATTGATTTCGTCCGCGCGACTTTACCGAATGTCGGCGGCATTACGGAAATGATGAAGATTGCCGCCATCTGCGAAACTCATTTCGTCGGTATCGCTCCGCACTTCACGGGTCCCATCGCGACCGCAGCCCTGGTCAACAGTCTGGGCACATTCTCGGCGCCGGTCCTCATGGAATTCAACTACGAGGGGCGCACCCTGCCACATCTCCCGGTCTGCCTGGACTTCAAGAACGGGAAACTTTATCCCAATGAACGGCCGGGCTTGGGAGTTGAACTGGACTTCAAGCAACTGACGCAGATCGCCGAAATCACCGAACCGGTCACGGCCCGCGCTCAAACCTACTTCCGTCCGGATGGCTCGATTACAAACTGGTAGGCTGCTTGAGCGCGTGGCCCGTCAAGCCCGTAGGCGATGGGACCGCCGAGAAAAACCCGAAGCCCTGCCAGGTAGTTTTTTTGTGAGCGTTTCTGGCAAGTGGTCGACTGTCATCACCAGAAGCCAAAGGCCACGAAGAAAATCGATGAGCACAATACGCGAGCCAGATGGATTCTGCCCCATGGTGTACAAAGTCGACACTGGCATCGCTTGGCATTTCATTGGCCACCAAAGCGGAGGAAATGGGCACAAAGGTTGATTCGGAAGGGAATGCCCTTTCCCAAAACTGCAGAAAATGGAGCATTCTCAGGTTCCCGCTGAAGATATGGGCAACCGCCGGTCGCGCCGCACTTTGGCCTGCGTCCTTTACCCTAATTGCTGGTACGCCAGGTAGCCATCGAGTGAATAGGGTAATTCTCGACGCCAGAATGCTATAGCTCGCCCTAAGGATCTGCTGATCTGGGGGACGGTCTTCTTCTTCTTTATTTCTTTCTTCCTGGCTAGATGGGCTCCGCGTTGACGGGGATAGCTATAGAGGGTGGGGAAATCCAGCCACCTCCGCTGGAATGTCCAGCCGCTCGCTACGGATTCTGGGATTAATGAGCGGCCGGGGCCTCGGCGTTGAGTTGGACTTCAAGCAACTGACACAGATCGCCGAAATCACCGAGCCGGTCACGGCCCGCGCCCAAACCTACTTCCGTCCAGATGGCTCGATTACGAAGTAAAACTTGCGTGCAGCTTTCTAACTGCGTCGCAGATCATCCCGAGGACTGGTCTTGAAGCAGCTCCCGCTTCTCATTTCGACTGAACTTCGATTGGATTTTGAATCTGTATGGCGGTTCGAGGGCCGCCGACCAAAATGTTTTGGCCGCGGGCAGCGTACCGCAAGAGGACGGCGGGCTTCGACCAGTCCAGGTCCCATCCGTTCTCGATGGCAATCGCCGTGTAAGCGCCAGGAATCACACTGCGGAAGGTGAAGGTGCCGTCGAGGTCGCTCTGGTCTCGGCGGAAGAGTTCATGATTCGCCTCAGGATTCTTCGGAACCAGAACGACCATAGCACCGGCAGCCCCTTTTCCGGCACGCAGCGCAATACCGTTTATGTCAGCTGTCCCTCCGGCGACCGACAACGAGAGAGCGAGGTTCGCCCCTGCGGGAACGGTCAACGAGTGGCCGGGAACCTGCAAGCCATTCACGATCATGGAAATAACTGAATATGCGCGGGACGCGGCCCCGACGACCACCTGGTAGTTGCCCGGCACAACCCCTGCAAATGTCACTTCGTGAGCGGGGTTCATTTCCCCCCAGGCGACGATGCGGCGCTGCGCGTTTCGGAGTGCGAATGACAGTTGCGGAGGGAACGCGGTTTCGCCAATCACTTCGATCTTCGCCGAGATGCTACTGACGGCTTGACCGGTGGAGGTGTCGAGTTCCTGATTGTCCTGGGTGATCTCGACCTCGCTGCTCTGGCCAGGCTCGTTGTTCCGTGGCGGCATGCGCAACTCGTACTTGCCGGGAGCGGCGGTGATCTCAACGACACCGGGCGCCGGCATCTGCACCTCGGGCTGGATGGCTTGCTGCGGGCCGTCGAAATCGCGCTTGAAGAGCGTGGGCAGTTGGAAGCCCTGTCCGCCTTCGGGCGGCGGAAAATGCAGGAGCACGTGCAAAGCGGGCACGGGTGTCAAGTGGAGGTCAAGATCGAAATGGTCGCCGCCCCGGATGAGGATGGGCGAGGCATCTTCGACTTCGGTTGCTCCCGCGTAATACGTGGGCAGGTAGACGACGTCAAGCGAACGATCGACGGCGGTGGGAGCATCGGGCGTACCCGTTTGACGAATCGAGGGCGGGTGTACCGCATACCACGGCTTGGCGGTCGCGGAAACGAAATAGGTTCCGGCATTGAGGGGAGCGAATTCGAACGCTCCCTGGTCGTCCGACCCATCGGCGGCGGCGCGCACGGTGCGGCTGACACCGGACCTGTGGTCATCGCGCCAGAGCGTGACGGCGGCACTGCGTACTGGTTCACCGGATTCGTCGAAGACGTGACCGGTGATAACGGCCGTGGGAACAAGACGCAGGGTGAGGTTCTCAGTGTCCACCCCGGCACCGGTCACGATGGCGGTGGAGAATTGCTCGTGTTCGTCGTAAGCGGCGCTAATGTATCCGCGCTTGGCGCCCACCAGAGAATATTTCCCGGCATGAAGGTTCGTGAATTCGAAATGGCCGTCGTCGCCGGTGATCATGAAGATCTGGTCCTGGAGGTTCTTTACGTTCTGCAGAGAAACACGAGCGTGAGAAAGCGGATGACCCTCGCTGGCGCTGATGATGATACCGGCAATGCGGAAAAGGCCGATGCTTTCTACCGGCAGTTGAGGCGACGTTTGAGCGAGGAGATGAGCGGATCCGGCGAAGACTAAGCAGCACAGCGCAGCCGGCAAAGTCAGGAAGCGAGATCGAAGCAGCCACATCTCGGCGTTCACTCCTTGGTGGAGATCAAGGTCACGCGCACTTGCTCGGTCTGCCCGGGGGCAAGACGAACCACTGGCCCTTTGCTTTCGTAGACGCTCATGGCGTCCGCATTGTGATATTCGAGTTCTCCCTGCTGGCGGTCGAAGGCGAGAATGCGATAAACCCCTGGAGGTAGTTGCTGGAACTGAAAGGTTCCTTCGGAAGAAACCCTGTTTACTACGAAGCGGCCCGGGGAGTCGGGCAGCGGGATGCAGTAGACGTATGGCCCTGTAGCCACTTGGATGCGGCTGATCATTGTCGCACCGCCGATCGCTGCGCCGATGATGGTCGCACCGCTGCGCGCGCCTGCTGAAGCCGGAGCCGCGCCTTCGACCGTCCCCTCAATGCTAGCGCCATCATCACGCAGGACGACTTCGACGGGAAGACTCGCGCCGCCGGGACCTACTACCAGTGGCTGGCGCAACAAATCAACGCTGCCTGCGACAGCCGAGGCGACATATCCGCTGTAGGGCTGTACCGTAAGCCAATAACGGCCGGGCCGGACGTTCTCCAGCTCGAGATCGTTGTCGTTGGGCTTGCGCGGCGGGCGAAGAGCGAACCCCTCTGAACCAAAGTCGTCCGCCGGCTGGAGGGAGACGTCAGCCTTTTGGGCGCGAGAGAATTGTCCGCTGGTTACAGACCCAACCGTCTGCTGCCCGTTCCCGCTAAGTTCATTCTTAATAGCCACCGGAATCGAGCCGTTGGGAACGACCGCAATAGACGTGTGGGTCAGAGAAGCGTCTTTCACCGTGATATTCGCAATACCGGTCGCGGTCTGTTGGCCCTGCTGCAGCGTGGCTTCCACGCTGTAGTTTCCGTTGGGTAACATGCCTTCGATACCCGGGTCGCCGGTGTAGCCCAAAGAATATCCCGGACCCTTGTGACCTTCGAGTGCGACCGAGACATTCATCGGGGATCCGCCTTCCATATTATTTGCAATGGCGATCTTGACCGGGAAATACGGCCGGAGAACGGGAGAGAGTTCGATCTGAAAAGTTTTGCCTGCTTCGAGAATGATGGGGGAGGCTGAAGCGAAATCGCCGGCCGCAGGATAGTAGATGGGCGAATATCCGTAGAGCTGGCCGATAGGATTGAATGTGATGGGATCGCGGTCGAGGAGTTCGTCAGTGAAGACCTTGTAAGTGCCTGCTGCGAGATTGGCGATACGAAACTCACCGTTGGAGCGCGTGGTCGCACTCGCAGCCGGACCCCAGTACGGGCGTCCGTCACGCACCTGGCGTTTGTAGACTTCCACGGTGATGCGGTCGGACTGGTTCGAAAACGGAAGGTTCACGCGACCGATGATGAGGGATTCGGGAACGAGGGCGATCGTCGTGTCGCCGCTGAGGGCATCTTGGGGCTGGGAAGTCTGCCAATTGGGCTCGAGAAAGCCGGGCTTGCGAGCCATCAATTGGATGGAAGCGTTATTGGAACCGTGGCTGAAACCGAATTCTGTGGAGAGATTCGAACTGGATTCTATTCGCGGGAGCTGGAATTCAAAGTGGCCTTGATCGTCTGTGAAAGCCGCGAATCGGTTGTCCGGAGAAAACACGAGGGCGTGACCAATGGCTTCGCGCGTGACGCTATTGATGACCGTGCCGTGCAAGTTATTGGAGCTTGGGTTCGAGCCAGTCGTGTCCTGGGCGTGGGCCGGTTGAGGGTGAGGAAGCATAGAAGAAAAAAAGAAGAGAGCGACCTGCCAGAGAAGCCAAGAGCCCCGCGGGCGAGAGAGAACAGCGGAAAAAGGCATACAATCGCTCACGGCACAGCTCCGAGCCTCGGTATTGTGGCTGAAGAGGAAAAGGAAAAGCAACCTATCTCCAGTTTGGACTACGGCCACTAGGGAAGATGCTATGCTCTCGCCGCTGCCTCGTAAGTTGCCGTCGCGTTCGTCCGAAGTCAAAGGGCCTTGCCTCTGGATCTTTGTAGGGCATTACTTTTGCTGCCTTCGGCGAGGAAAGCCACTATTTTGCGGAGCGTTACGGCCTTCACGGTTTTACCGCTGCTTTGTCGAAGTCCGTCGCCGCACCGCCTCATCCAAATCCCGCGTCAGCTTCGACACCGTCTGCGCGCTTACCGTTTCTCCGGTCATGGTCGCCACTACCCGACCCACCTGCCGGGTGCTGATCCCGCAAAAAACGCCTCCCGGATCAACAGCGAGACCTCCTCCGCCCGCCGCTGAAAACGCCTCCGCCCCACCGGCAGAAAGCTCTTCTCGCGCGTCCGCGCGATGCGCAACCGAATCGTCCCGAAGCGCGTCACGAAATCCCGCTCGTAATACCCGTTGCGGTAAACTCGCCGTTTCCCGCGCCTCCGCTCATAGCGTCCCCAGCCCGAGAACCGATCTCGTTCCCGCTCCGACTGCAACTCGAAAAACTGTTGCCACGCTTGCCGGGTCTGCCCATATAGATCGCCCCAGAAACTCGCTTTCATCTCCGCCAGAAAATGTTGGAAATGCTCCGTAATCGGGATTATCTTCGCCATTGGGTGTAGGTCTCCTTTCCAGGAACGGCTTTTGCTTGTGAGGCCAAAGCCAACTTACACCCTCTCGCTTTTTACACCATGGAATTTACGTCACCTATCCCCGGCTCCGCGTTGACTTGCTCCTCCGCCTTACCTAACATGGCAGCCTCGTCTTTCTTTCGCCAACCTGGGTTGGCAAAATCATGATCGGTCAAACCATTTCGCATTACCGCATTGTCGACAAGCTGGGCGGCGGCGGGATGGGTGTAGTTTACAAAGCCGAAGATACCCGGCTGCATCGTTTTGTCGCCCTTAAGTTTCTGCCTGATGAAGTGGCCAAGAATGCCCAGGCGCTCGGACGCTTTCAGCGCGAGGCGCAGGCGGCTTCGGCGCTGAACCATGCCAACATCTGCACCATTTACGACATCGGCGAAGAGAACGGCAAGGCGTTTATCGCCATGGAGTATCTCGATGGCGTGACGCTGAAGCACATGATCGCCGGGCGTCCGCTCGAGATGGACACCCTGCTCGCGCTCGGAATCGAGATCGCCGATGCGCTCGACGCGGCGCACGCCAAAGGCATCATCCATCGCGACATCAAGCCTGCCAACCTTTTCGTCACTGAGCGCGGGCATGCCAAGATCCTGGACTTCGGGCTGGCCAAGGTCACGGTGGTCAGCGGCACGGTGGAGGCAGCGGGTTTTTCCCAGGCGACCGCCATGAGCGAAGACCACTTGACCAGTCCGGGATCGACGATGGGGACCGTGGCTTACATGTCTCCCGAGCAGGCCAAAGGCAAAGAACTCGATGCGCGCAGCGATCTGTTTTCCTTTGGCGCGGTGTTGTATGAAATGTCCACCGGCACGTTGCCCTTCCGCGGAGACACTTCCGCGCTGATCTTCAATGCGATTCTGGAAAAGCTGCCCACGCCTCCTATCCGGCTGAATCCCGATCTGCCCACTGAACTCGAGCGCATCATTAATAAGTCGCTAGAGAAAGATCGCAATCTGCGTTACCAGCACGCCGCCGACATGCGCGCCGATCTGCAGCGGCTGAAGCGGGACACCGACACAGGACGAGCCGTGGCGGCCGCCAGTTCTGGAAGCATCCCGGCAGTGCAGGATCCCCCGGCTTCTTCGTCAGCGGTTGCGCCCTCGCCAACGTCAAGGTCCGGATCTTCTGCGGCAGCCCGCCCCGCTTCGCCTGCTTCCGGCAGCAATGTGCAGCCGGCTCCCGTTTCCTCCCCAGCCGCGGTAGTCGCGGGGTCTCCAGCGAGTAAGAAGTGGTGGAAGGTTGCCGTCCCCGTGGCCGCGCTGTTGGTTGCCACCGCCGCCGGATTTTTCTTTTACTCCCGGCGTTCCCAGGCGCTGACTGAGAAGGATTCCATCCTGCTGACCGATTTCGTCAATACCACCGGCGACAGTGTCTTCGACGGATCACTGAAGCAGGCGCTGGCAGTGCAACTGGAGCAGTCGCCCTATCTGAACGTGCTGCCGCAATCGCGAATTCAGGAAGGGCTGCGGTTCATGGGACGGTCTCCCGACGAGCGCCTCACCAGCGATGTGGCGCGGGAGATTTGCGTTCGCGAGGGGGTCAAGGCGATGCTGACCGGTTCGATTTCCGGCCTGGGCAGCCACTACGTGATTGATCTGAATGCGGTGAACGCCCAATCCGGCGATTCGCTGGGCCGCGCTCAGGCCGAGGCGGAGAACAAGGAGCAGGTGCTGAAGTCGCTGGATAAAGCCGCGTCCGATCTGCGACAGAAGCTGGGCGAGTCCATCGGCTCGGTGCAAAAGTTCACCACTCCGCTGCAACAGGCGACTACATCTTCATTGGAGGCTCTGCAAGCCTTCACGTTGGGCCAGACCGAGCATCAGAAGCTGGACGACGACAAAGCTGTTCCCTATTTAAAGCGGGCCATCGAACTCGATCCGAACTTCGCCATGGCCTACGCCACACTAGGGGTGGTTTACGGCAACCTGAGCCAACCCAAACAGCAACGGGAGAACCTGACCAAGGCGTTCGATCTCAAGGATCGATCGGGCGAGCGCGAAAAGCTCTACATCTCAGCTCATTATTACAGCGAAGTAACGGGAGAACTGGACAAGAGCATCGCGATCTATGAGCAGTGGAAGCAGATCTATCCTCGCGACACGGTTCCACGAGACAACCTGGCTCTGGGCTACGCGGCAACTGGGCAGCATGAGAAGGCACTGGCCAGCGCTCTCGAAGGCATGCAGGTGGACCCGAAGGATGGTTACGCAAATCAGAACGCGGCCGACGCTTATGAGCGTCTCGGCCGCTTCGATGAATCCAAGGCGATTCTGGACAAGGCCGAAGCCCAGCACCTGGGGGGAGCGGTTGGTTTCTTGTCCCGCTACGAATTGGCGTACCTGCGGGGCGATGAAGCCGGTATGCAGAGCGCGATGGATGCCACCAAAGGAGATCCGCTTGAGCCGATCATGTTCCTGATCAAGGGGAACAGTCAGTGCGCGCTGGGCAAGGTGATAAGTGCGAGGCAAAGCTATTCCCAGGGACAAGGTCTAGCTCAGAAGTTCGGCATGAAAGAAATGTTCACAGTGCTTCAAATGCTGGACGCGATTTGCGACGTCGAGAGTGGGAATGAGGCGTCGGGGCGACAAAAGGCGAGCGCAGCGGTTGCGGCGGCCAACGACCGGGACACAATGATGACGGCCGCCTACGTACTGGCCCGATCCGGAGACGCCAGTCAATCTCAGAAACTGATGGAGCAAGCGGCGAAGGAATCCCCCACGGACACCCTGGTGAACGCCGTCTGGATTCCGGTAGCGCGGGCGTCGAACCAGATACGGGCCAACCAGGGCGCGCAAGCCGTGGCCACGCTGGAAGTTTCCACGCCCTATGAGTTGGGTTCACCGCCCAATGGCGCCAACTACTGGCCTTCGTACATTCGGGGTGACGCTTATCTGCATTTGGGGGATGGCGCGAAAGCAGCGGTCGAGTATCAGAAGATTCTGGACCACCACGGCATTAATCCGACCAGCCAGCTCTACAATCTGGCCAGGCTGGGATCGGGACGGGCGTATGCGCTGCAAGGGAACAAAGCCAAAGCCAAGGCGGCCTACCAGGACTTCTTTGCTGCCTGGAAAGATGCCGATCCCGATGTTCCCATCCTGAAAGAAGCCAAAGCCGAATACACCAAGTTGCAGTGACCGTATGGGGCGGACACTCTTGTCCGCCGCCTTGGAATTTGATTTTCAACCCGCTCAAGCCGAGCTTGGACGGGGCATCCTCGAGAGTTCAGCAGATCGTTTTGGCCTGATAGTATGATTACTGCTCCCTGATCGTCGTCGGCCTGGCGTCGCGACGGTCTATTTCATGCGCATACGACGTCGACTCCCCATCCTGTTTGGCGTGGTGCTGGTTATCGCCGCCATCGCCCTGGCGGTCGTGCTGCGCAAGCATGCCCCGCCTGAACCTGCCCGCCTGCTGCCAGGTGCGGACGGCTATTTTTACGTCAATCTGAAATGGATCCGCCGCGCCAATATCGCCGGCCAGATTCCGGACGTGCCCCACGAGCCGGAGTACGAGCAGTTCATTCAGGCGACCGGGTTTCAGTTTGAGCGGGACCTTGATCAGGCCGCCTTCGCCATTCATTATCCGGCGGTCAAGAAGAACGCCAATCCTGCGGTTCCGGAACCGCCACGGTTTTCGGAAGTGTTTGTGGGCAGGATTGAAGGCGAGCGGTTGCGCGCTTACCTGGGAAAAATCTCGGGGTCGGTGGAGAATTACCGCTCTGTCGACATTTACAACATTCCGCTCGAGGGCCGCACCTTGCGGGTCGCGGTTCTGGGTTTCGATACGGTGGCGGCATCGAACCACGACGATCCCATGGTGATTCGCGGCATCGTAGACCGGTCGCGCAAGGTGGCTTCTCCCTTTGGCGGGCCTGCATTGCTGCGCCGGTACTATAAATATGTTCCGCTTGCCAGCCTGGGCTGGGCCGTCTTCAGAGTCGATCCGGTCGACAGCTTGCCCAGCCGCAACGCCTTGTCATTTTTGTTTACCAAGCCAGCGACGGTGGTGGCGTCCGCGCGCTATCTGGGGCGCGTGCATTTTCGGGCGGAGGCTTTCACCGGTGGTAAGGACGAGGCCCAGCGGTTGACCGAACAGTTGGGGACGTTTCTCCAACTCTTTCACACCGCGGAGGGGACGGTTTCAAACCCGGGCAGCGATCCTGATGTCAAAGCATTTTTCGATGGATTGAAAGTGCAGCAACATGACGATCGTACGGTTTTGACTGCCGCCATTCCGCCGGGATTTCTTCGCAAGGCGGTGGCGTCGCCGCCAGCGGAGCTTCAGCCGGCGCCTTCTCCCCCTCCCGCCAAAAGCAAATAACTGTAACCTCGAACTTTCCTGCGCATCTTGTCTGAAAGAGATCGCATCCTGGACTTTGTAGCGCCGGCGCTACAAGGTACGAAAGGCCGTCCTGACGCGGGCTCCTATTGATTAGGGCTCCCTTGCTGCAGCAGGTACAATAAATCCCGATGTCAACGCTTCCTCTTCCCATCGCGGCGTTCCTGGCGGGGCTGGTTTCGTTTCTCTCGCCTTGCGTGCTGCCCTTGGTTCCGGGCTATATTTCTCTGATTTCGGGGGCCGGGGTCGAGGAACTGAAAACCCAGGAATCACGACTTCTGGGCCGAGTGATGCTGAATTCCATCGGCTTCATTCTTGGTTTCAGCGTGGTGTTCATTTCGCTCGGCGCGATTTCGACCGAGGTTGGGCAGTTAGTGGCGCGCTACAAGTCGGTGCTGGCGCAGGTGGGTGGCGTGGTCATCATTCTGTTTGGGCTGCATCTGACTGGCCTGTTCAAGATCAAGGCATTGTACACCGACGCGCGGCTCCACAGCGTGAAGGGTGGCAGCACTCCCTGGGGAGCATTTTTGATCGGCTTTGCCTTTGCGTTTGGTTGGACGCCATGCGTGGGTCCGATTCTGGCCGTCATTCTGGGCTTTGCTGCAACCCAGGACTCCGTCGCCAAGGGGATCCTGCTGCTCGCGGTCTACTCGATGGGATTGGCCGTGCCCTTCCTGCTTACTTCGCTGGGCATCGAACGATTTCTCAAGTTCTACAAGCGCTTTCGCATGCACATGCATGCGCTCGAAGTGGGCAGCGGGGGTCTGCTGATTGTGCTGGGCCTGCTGCTGGTGTTTGGGCGCTTTACCATCATTTCGAACTATCTATCGTTTCTGAATCGATTCGCGCTTTAATGCGCCGTCTAAAAGGGAGTCTGTCGTGAAACGCGATCCAGTGGTCATTATCGTCGTCGCCATGGTGGTGACCGTCATGATTGTCTTCGGGTTTCAGATGGCGCGGCGAAAGTCCGGTCAGACCGTTAATGCCGGTCCCAGCATGACCGGGCAGCCCGCGCCGGACTTCACCTTGGAATCGCTGGATGGCAAGACCGTGCGTCTTTCCGATTTTCGCGGCAAGGGCGTGCTGCTAAATTTCTGGGCCACCTGGTGCCAGCCCTGCAAGATTGAAATGCCCTGGTTTGCCGAGCTGCAAAAGCAGTATGGACCGCAGGGATTGCAAATTGTCGGCGTGGCCATGGACGACGCCAGTCCCAAGGAGATCGGAGAGTTCGCCCATGACCTGGGCGTGAACTATCCCATCCTCGTGGGAAAAGAGGAAGTTGGAAACGCCTACGGCGGCGTCCAGTTTTTGCCGGCGACCTTCTATATTGGACGCGATGGCAAGGTCGTCGACAAAGTGTTTGGGTTGAAGGGCCGCGGCGAGATCGAGGACAGTATCAAGAAGGCGCTGGCCGAGGGCCAGGCCGTACAGGCGCAAAAGTAACGTAGCCGGCGGGTCTAAACCCTTCTAACATTTCTCGATGCGCATGTTGCGAAAGCTCGTGCCCGGATTGGCGCTGCTGGCCGCACTCGCGGCCGGGCAGGAGAGTCCCGCCGGGCTCTCTGATAGTCCGGCTTCGAACCAGGACATTCCGGGCAGAAAAACTCCGTCAGTCACCATGGCGCCCTCGCCCGTCATCACCGTGACCCGGGGGAAGTCGAACTCCGTGAATCTCCGCTTTCGTGTGGGCTCCGGCTTTCACGTGAATTCCAACAAGCCTAAGTCTGAATTTCTCATTCCGACCGCGCTCAAGGTGAGCGCTCCGACCGATATCGTGATCGGAAGGGTCACCTATCCCGCCGGTTCCGAAATGAGTTTCGCTTTTTCCCCAGAGGACAAGCTCAGCGTCTATACCGGAGAGTTCCCCGTGGTCGTAGAGGTGCGTCCCCTTGCGGAGGTAATTCCGGCCAAGTACATGATTCGTGGAGAGCTGAAATACCAGGCTTGCGACAATGCGGCCTGCTATCCTCCGAAAAAACTAGCCGTGCAGTTTGAAGTGAAGGTCATCAAGGGCCCTCCGCCGCGCCGCAAAAATCCAGGACAAAGCCCGCATGTGCACTTGTAGCAAGTAGATTTCGTTTGAAAGATCGACCAATGCGGTTGCAGGTTATGTACGTTAGCGTACAATCTCCCATCACGCGGCGGGGCGCCTAAAAATTAATAGTTCAGGACGATCGGTTAGGACCTAGACTTGAACTGAATTAACAAGGGCTCAGGCACCAGACAAGCGCATGAATATTCCACGGAAAAAACTGGATTCGGATGCGCCCTCTTTCGAATTGCTCTCTCCGACTGAGTCCCGGTACGAACCATCAGCTCTGTCCCGCCGGGAGAGTCTGGCAGACTATGTCAGTGAAACCGTCCTGGAGACCTTGCCCAACGACCTGACCCGAATGATTTACCTGGCGTCTCTGCGAGACTGCAACAGCGGAGTGTATCTGCATCCCGAACTCTCACAACAGAGGGGAATTCAGGCGGCGGACGGGGCATTGCGGGTCTGCCATGAGCAGGTTTTTCGTCGACTTTTGACCACGCGACTGGCGGAGTACGTAATCCAGTTGCAGGAATATATCCGCTACACCCGAGGCGAACTGCTCACCGTGCTGAAAACCTGGAGGTCGTTGCAGGCCTATCGCGCGACGGTTCCGGTGGGCGCGATGCGCACTTCCACCGAGCTGTACTTTCTAAATGTTGCGATCGCCCTGGAAGTCGTGAGCCAGCAGATTCCGGGAGGTCGGCAGTCCTAGTGCGTCGGCCCGCCGTTGGGAAGTTGCTCAAAGGGAAGCCAGGCATTGATCACGCGGCCGATTACTGACGCCTCGCGCGGC
>Ga0210384_10005689_pt1 | contig 13471 bp, 10 predicted proteins | sample IncBWH2MmetaG_FD_160574 | JGI IMG/M metagenome (GOLD analysis project Ga0210384, IMG submission 160574) | Forest soil microbial communities from Barre Woods Harvard Forest LTER site, Petersham, Massachusetts, United States - Inc-BW-H-2-M | ecosystem: Environmental > Terrestrial > Soil >...
TACATGGAGTCGATGCCCGGGCGTGCGACACGAAGGACGCCTACCCGTATGCCGTCAAGCACAATCCGTTCGTCTTCTACCGCGACATCGTCTCGAACACGAGCCGCTGTTCGGCCCACGACCTGCCCCTCTCCTCGTGGAACGCCTCCGTCGCTTCGGGAAGCGTCCCGAACTACGCCTTCATTACCCCCAACCTGCGCCACGACGGTCACGACACCAGCGTGGCGTTCGCCGATCGCTGGCTGAAGGGCTGGCTGACCCCGCTGCTTTCCACGCGGTGGTACTCGCATAGCGTGTTCTTCGTCCTGTATGACGAAGGCTCGACCAACCTCGGGGCCAACGGGTCCGTGGGCGGGGGCCACATCTACCTGACGACGGTCAGCCCCTACTCCGTCAACGGGACGACGGTGCGCACGAACGTGACCACGGTGAACCTCCTTACCACCGTCGAGTGGCTCCTCGGTCTCGGCCAGCTCGGGGGCGTCGACAACTGGACCGCCCACGCCCCGATGTCGGGACTGTTCGACTTCGCCTCGGTCGTGCCCGGACCCCGGACCGACGCCGCCGTGTTCGTCCCGGCCCCCAGCGAGGCGGGCGCGGCGTCCCGCCGGGGGATCTAGAGGATCCCCCGGTCGAGCGTCGTCCCCCGGGGTATTCCGGCGGCTCGCCCCGCATCGGTCGTGCTTCCCCAGCGGGGGTGGCGGAGGCTCACGAGACGCTAACCGACACGATGTCGGTGTGGCGCATGAGGATCGCCCGGGCGAGCTTCAGGTTCTTGCCGGCCTTGCCGATCGCCCTCGCCTTCCACGCCGGATCGACGGTGACGGTCACGTGTCGCCCCTTCCCCTTCGGGGCGAGGTCGACCTTGCGGGGCGAGAAGGCGTAGAAGACGTTCTTCGCGAGCGCGTCCGGCTCGTCGGAGTACTCGACGACCTGGATCTCCTTCTTCAGCATCCCCTTCAGCCGATCGACGAGGACCCCGCCGGGGCCGACCGCCTTGTGGATCTCGCCAGGGTAGACCAGGTAGACGAGCTTGTCCTCGGCCTCGAAGCAGTCCTTGACCCGCGCGCCGGTCCGCTCCTCGAAGAGCCGGATGTAGCCCAGCGTCTCCGTGTCGAAGGTGATCTCGGTCAACGGGACCCCGAGGTCGACGAGGCGCCTAACCGGTCTCGAGGGTGAGGATCGCGCTCGACCCCGGGTCGACGACCGCGAGGGCCGAGATCGGGAACGGTTTCCCGCAGGCGGCGCCGAGCTCGACGGCGGTGCCGTCGTAGTGGTAGATCGGGATCCGGTCGAACTTCCGCTCGCCGGTCAGCTTCGGGTCCGGACAGCTCTTCGCGACGATGAGCAGCCGCGCCTTCTTGTCGCGGGCGCTCTCGAGGCTCTCGGAGAGCCCGATGCGGACCTTGCCGGTCTGGAGGGCGACCTTGAGCGCGTGCGCCAGGTCCATCGCCTACGCCTCCGCCGCGTCCTTCGGCTGGGCGGCCCCGGACGAGGGCGGCCGGTAGATGAGGTTCACCGCGCCGGTCCCAAGGGTGATCGGCTGGCCGACGATGATGTTCTCGGCCACCCCCTTGAGCTCGTCGACCTCGCCGGTGATGGCGGCGCGCAACAGGTGGGCCGCGGTGATCTCGAAGGCGGCCCGGGCCAGGACGCTCGTCTTCTTGCCGGAGATCCCGTGGCGGCCGATGGCCCGGATGTCCCCCTCGTTGGTCATGACGTCGGAGACGAGCATCAGGTGGCGGATGTCGACCCCCAGCCCCTGCTCCGAGAGCGTCCGCGACGCCTCCAGCATGAGCGCGGCCCGCGCCGCCTCGACGCCGAAGACCTTGTAGATCTCGAAGACCGAGTTCGTGGTGACGCGATCGGCGGCGACCCCCGCGATCTCGAGGACGCCCTCGAGGCTCGATCCCTCGGTGTAGATCACGTACTCGTCCTTCTCCTTGCGGATCAGGGCGCGCTTGATCCCGGGAACCCCCTTGATGCGGATCGCCTTCGCCTCCTCGCTCGCGGCGAGGAGCTTCTTGAACGGCATCTCCTCGACGATCTCGTCCTTCTTCGAACGGGTCGGGGCGGCCGAGGCGTCGGCCAGGTGGATCTCGAACGGGCGGCTCTCGCCCGAACCGGAACCGGCCTTGATGAGGAACTGCCGTTCGTCGAGGTTTTCGGCGAGCGCCTTCTCCAGATCGGCGCGCCGGACGCCGCGCGCCTGCATGAGCGGCGTCTGGGGGGAGACGACGACTTTGAGCTCCTCGACGACGGTGCCGATCGACGCGACGTCGGGGACCGTCGTCACCTCGATCTGCAGCGCGACCTTCTCGACGGCCTCCCGGTCGTTGCGGATCTTCCGCTCGACGTAGACGGTCATCATCGGGGTGGACGGCACGCGGCGGGCGTCGACGAGCTCGATCAGGCGGGGCAGCCCGAGCGTGACGTTCATCTCGGCGACCCCCGCGTAGTGGAACGTCCTCAGCGTCATCTGCGTGCCGGGTTCGCCGATCGACTGCGCGGCCAGGATCCCGACCGACTCGTGGGCATCGACCTGGGCGTGCTTGTAGCGGCTCGCGACCTCGTGGATCACCTTGCTGAACTCGGCCGGCGTCACCTTCAGGTGCGCCAGCTTGTCGGAGAGCTCGTTGACCAGGCTCGGAGGGAAATTGACGCCGTCCCGGCGCGCGATCTCGGCGACCCGGGAGCGGACCGTCTCGCGGCCGCCCTTCTTCTCTTCCGCCATCGTCACTCGCCTCCGAAGTCGGGACCCTCTTCCGTGGTCGCGAAGTCCTCGCCCTCTTCCTCGTCGGACTCCTCCTCGAGCTGCGCCTCCGCGAGAAGGTCCATCTCCTCCTCCCCGACGGTCGGAGAACCGGCGAGCGCCTCGCCCTTCGAGTCGACGGCGGGCTTGACCCGGCGGCCCAACACCTCGCTCAGCACCTCGTCGAGCGGGACCGACTGGCCCTGGAAGCTGCGCGTCGGGTCGACGCCGTCCTCGCCGTAGCGGTACTCGATGATCGTGCCGGCGGTGTTGCGGACCGTGCCGTCCTCGGCGACGTTGAGGTCCTCGAGGGCGTTGATCAGACGGCGCTGCATGTAACCGGAACGGCTCGTGCGCACCGCGGTATCGACGAGTCCCTCGCGTCCGCCCATGGAGTGGAAGAAGTACTCGGTGGGCGACAACCCGTGCTTGTACGACGACGACACGAACCCTCGGGCGTCGGCGCCGAGATCGCCGCGGGCGAAGTGCGGCAGGGTCCGGTTGTAGTAGCCCCGCATCAGCCGCTCGCCCCGGACGGACTGCTGTCCGACCGCACCGGCCATCTGCGTCAAGTTGAGCATCGAACCGCGGGCCCCGGATTTCGCCAGGATCACGGCCGGGTTCTCGAGCCCGAGGTAGCGTCCGGCGATGTCGCCCGCCTGGTCGCGTGCCTTGCCGAGCTCGCGTCGCACCATGACCTCCAGCGTCTCGTCGAGGGAGCGACCGGGCATCTGCTCGAGCTCGTTGTTGTGGAACTGCTGGACCAGCTCGGTGACCTTGACCCGCGCCTTGGTGATCGCGTCCTCGATCTCCCGGCGGGCGTCCTCCGGGACGTCCTCGTCATCGATCCCCGTCGACAGCCCACGGAGCCCGATCGCGGTGATCGACAACCGGCTCATCTCGTCCAGGAACTGGCGGGCGCGGCCCATGCCGTTGTTGCGGGCGATGGCGTCCAGGATCGCCCCCTTCTCGTAGGCGATCGCCTTCTTGTCGATCGTCCCGGCCTTCAGCACGCCCTTCTCGATGACCACGTAGCTGTCGTGCTTGCAGTTCATCGGGGGGCAGTCGCACCGGTTCCAGATGTTCGACCGGAACTCGATCGTGAGGTCGGTCGGAAGCGTCAGGCTGAACAGCTGCTTGCCCGTCCAGTACGGGCTCCCGTCCTTGTCGTTCCCCGCCGGTGGCGGCACCGGGTAGTGGAGCTTGCTGAGCAGGTAGGTGACCTCGGACTGGCTGTAGTGCGGGTTCTGGTACGTCAGGAGGAAGGCGCTCGTGATGTGGTCGTGCAGCATCCCGATGATCGGTCCGCCGTATCGGGGGGAGAGGATGTGCTCCTCGACCTTCATCAGGACCTTCGCCTCGGCGCGCGCCTCCTGGCTCTGGAGGACGTGCAGGTTCATCTCGTCGCCATCGAAATCCGCGTTGTACGGCGGGCAGTCGCAGAGATTGAACCGGAACGTCTTGTGCGGCAGGATCCGGACGAAGTGGGCCATCATGCTCATCCGGTGGAGCGACGGCTGCCGGTTGAACAGGACGATGTCGCCGTCGATCAGCTGGCGTTCGACGACGCACGCGGGCGAGACGAGCTCGACGCACGCCTCGGCGTTCTTCTCCATGACCTTGATCCGCTGGCCGTCCTCCCGGATCAGGTAGTTGACGCCGCACTGGTAGCCGCCGGTGGCGCTCGGCGGCGGCGTGGGGCCGCGCCGGACCATCTCCTTGGCGACCTCCATGTTGTGGGCGGTCACCTCGAGGGGGACCGTGAGCGCCCGGGCGACCTCGACGGGAATCCCGACCTCGTTGATCGAGAGGAGCGGGTCCGGCGAGATGACCGTGCGGGCCGAGAAGTTGACGCGCTTACCGGAGAGGTTCGACCGGAACCGGCCGTCCTTCCCCTTCAGCCGCTGGGCGAGGGTCTTGAGCGGCCGGCCCGAGCGGTGGCGAGCCGGCGGGATGCCGCTCGTCTGGTTGTCGAAGTACGTCGTGACGTGGTACTGCAACAGCTCCCACAGGTCCTCGACGACGAGCTGCGGGGCGCCCATGTCCCGGTTCTCGCGGAGCCGCTGGTTGATCCGCAGCACGTCGACGAGCTTGTGCGTCAGATCGTCCTCGCTTCGCTCCCCGGACTCGAGGGTGATCGACGGTCGGACCTGGACCGGGGGTACCGGCAGGACCGTCAGGACCATCCACTCGGGGCGGCCGAACTTCGGGTTGAGCCCCATGGCGCGGACGTCGTCATCGGGGATCCGCTCGAGCCGCGCGCGGACCTCCTTCGGGGTGATCTTGTGGCCGTTCTCGCGGAACGTGGTGGGCTTGTCGAGGACGATCTTCTGCTGGATCTCGTGGCAGTGCGGGCAGGAGCGCTCCTCCTTCGGCTCCCGCGTCTTGACGGGCGCCCCGTCGGCGTCCTCCGCGGTCGAGTCGCCGCGCGAGGACGGCGCGTCGGGGAGCAACCGGCCGCAGGCCCGGCACGTCCCCTGGAGCAGCCGCTTGATCTCCTTCGCGTAGCCGACGTGGATCACGGGCATGGCGAGCTCGATGATCCCGAAGTGCCCGGGGCACTCGTTGACCCGGCCGCCGCACGTGCGGCAGCGCAGGTTCGGCTCGATGACCCCCAGGTGGAGGTCCATCAATCCCATCTCGATCGGGTAGCCGTCGTCGTCGTACGTATCGGCGGTGATGATCTTCACGCCGCTCATGCGGCGGATCTCGTCCGGCGACAGGAAGGCGAACTGCAGGCTCTTGATCTTCTTGGAAAGTCCTTGCGCCATGGATCCCCCTACCGCATCTCCTCGAGCTGGAGCCGCATGATGACCCCCAGGCTGACGAGCTCTTCCAGGAGCAGCTTGAACGAGTAGCTCATCTCGACCGGATAGATCGACGAGGTGTTCCCGCAGCTCGGGCATCGCAGCGAGCCGGCACGGGTGTCCGGTATCGCGATGTGTCCGCACTCCGGGTTCCCGCAGACGTACTGGATAGTCCCGTCCGACTCGTCGAGCAGCCGGTCCTTGATGACCATCGCGACGCCGTGGCCGATCAGGCAGTCGCGCTCCATCTCTCCGAACCTCAGGCCGCCCTGCCGGGAGCGCCCCTCCGTCGGCTGGCGCGTGAGGATCTGGACGGGCCCGCGCGAGCGCATGTGCATCTTGCCCGCGACCATGTGGTGGAGCTTCTGGTAGTAGATCACGCCCACGAAGATCTCCGCTTCGAGGCGTCGGCCCGTGAGTCCATCGTAGAGCGTCTCGCGCCCGCTCGGGTGGAACCCGAGGGCTTTGAGACCCTCGCGGAGCGCGCCCTCGCGCTCGCCGGAGAACGCCGTCCCGTCGATGGTCCGGCCCTCCATCGCGCCGACCTTGCCGCCCAGCATCTCGAGGACATGGGCGACGGTCATGCGCGACGGGATCGCGTGGGGGTTGATCAACAGGTCCGGCGTCACGCCGTCGCGGGTGAACGGCAGGTTCTCCTGCGGGACGATGAGCCCGATGACGCCCTTCTGCCCGTGTCGGGAGGCGAACTTGTCGCCGAGCTCCGGCACGCGCTGGTTGCGGACCTTGACCTTGACGAGCTTCGAGATGTTCTCGCCCTCGGTCAGGATGACATTGTCGACCCAGCCGGACTCTCCGTAGCGGACCGTCACCGAGGTCTCGCGACGCTTCTGGGGCGTCAGCAGATCGGTCTTCTCCTCGAGGAAGCGGGGGGGCGACGTCTTGCCGATGAGCACGTCCCCTTCCGTGACCTCGAGCTCCGGGAAGATCAGACCGTCCTCTCCCAGGTTCCGGTATGCGGTGTCGACGCGCGCGCCGGCGACGTCGGGCCGCGGGATCTCGAAGCGGTCCTCCTGGCCGCCGGGGTATTTCCGCTCCTCGCCGCGGTACGTTCGGAAGAAGCTGGAGCGCCCGAGGCCGCGGTCGATCGCCGCCTTGCTGAACACGAGGGCGTCCTGCATATTGTACCCCTCGTAGGAGAGCACGGCGACGACGAAGTTCTGGCCGGCGGGACGCTCGGTGAAGTGCACGTAGCGCATCGTCTGCGTGCGGAGCAACGGGGCCTGCGGGTAGTGGAGCAGGTGGCCGCGGGTGTCCGGGCGGCGTCGGTAGTTGACCGACTCGACCCCGAGCGCCTGCTTCGCCATCGCCGAGCCCATCGTGTTGCGGGGCGTGGAGTTGTGCTCGGGGTAGGGGATGAGCCCGGTGCACACCCCGAGCATCAGGTTCGTGTCGATCTCCAGATGCGTGTGGGATTCGGCGAGGAGGTTGTCGGTGGTGAACTCGTGCTGGCAACGGCCGCAGCGGACCATCGGCTTATCGACCTTCTCCCCGGCCGTGACCCAGCGGATGTCCGAGCGCGAAAGGGCGCGCTCGCACTTCGGGCACCGCTCGGGGGGACGGAACGCGTCGACGGCGATGAGCGTGTCCTCCTCCTCCTCGGCGTCGAGCCACTCGACCTTCCCCTGTCGGATCAGGTCGGAGTAGGAGAGGGTGCCTCGGCCCAGCTCGTCGAGGTCGGAGCGGGTCACGCGCGGGACCTCGCCCTTGACGACGATGAGCGGACGGCGGAGCCGACCGGGGTCGCAGTGCACGATGACCTCGTTCATCTCCTCGTCGTAGCGCACGTTGATCTCGTAGGTCTTGTCGCCGAGCGCCGGCGACAGCGTGCCGGAGCGCCGCCGCTCGCGGATCTCGCGCACGAGCTCGAGCGGCTGGGAGTGGAGTCCGATGAGGTTGCCGTTGACGTAGACCCGGGCCGCGCGCTTGCCCTTCGACGGGCTCTCCTGGAACACCTCGGGGCCGATCTCGCGGGTGTTCAGGTCGCGGAGGATGAGCGTCACCTCCTCCTCGTCGGCGCCCTCCGAGACGTCGACGCAGAGGGCGTAGTTCTTCACGAGGCCGCAGTTCTGGCCCTCCGGGGTCTCGTTCGGACAGAGCCGACCCCACTGGGTCGGGTGCAGATCGCGCGCCTCGAAGTGGGGCTGGGTCCGGGTGAGCGGGCTCGTCACCCGGCGCAGGTGGGAGATGGTGGACATGTGGCTCGTCCGGTCCAGCACCTGGCTGACTCCGGCCCGGCCGCCGACCCAGTTGCCGGTGGCGAGGGCGTGCACCAGTCGCTGGGTCAGCAGGTCCGGTCGGATCGCGCTCGCGATCCTAAGGTCCTTCTTGCGGGCGAACGAACGCTCGAGCTGGTACTTGAGGTCCTTCAGCAATAGCGTGAACGCGACGCGGAAGAGGTCCTCCATCAGGTCCCCGGCGAGCTTGAGGCGCTTGTTCGCGTAGTGGTCCTTGTCGTCCTCGCCCCGGACCTTGAGGTTCAGCTCGAGGACCGTCCGCGCCATGCGCGCGAGGTAGAGGGCCTTCTTCAGGCGGTCGTCCTTCGCGTCGCCCAGGTGGGGGAGGAGCGAGCGGTCGAGGATGCCGTCGACCTTCCGCTGCCGGTACTCCTTCGCCTGGCCGGTGGCGAACTTCTTCTCGAGGTAGAGGAGCGCATCCTCCGTCGTGAGGATCCCCTCGGGGGGGTAGAGCTTCTTGCTCACGCACTCCTCGAGGTTGACGTTCAACAGGTGCTTCATCGTCTGGACGAACGGCTCGTCCAGCGGGAGGAGCTCGCCGAGGACCGCCTGGAAGATCTCCTCGTCGTTCTTCATCCCGAGGGCTTTCATCAGGATGACGAGCGGGATCTGTCCGGAGGCGGTCGGGACCGAGACCTGGAGGATCCCGTCCTTCTTCTTCTCGACGACGGTGAGGGAACGGTAGCCGCCGCGCTGACTGAACACCTTCGCCGATTCGATCGGGGTCCCGTAGCGCTCGTTGTATTCGGCGAAGATCCGGTTCGGCGCCAGGTCCTCGAGGCTGATCATGACGCGCTCGGTCCCGCCGATGATCGCGTAGCCGCCGGGGTCGAGGGGGTCCTCGCCGTAGCCGACGAGCTTCGCTCGGTACTCCTCGTCGGAGAGCGGGAAGCCGCTGTCGCGCTCGATGTTCGCCCGATGCAGGTTGCACGGGCGGCTCTTGACCATGATGGGAAGGTCGCCGATGTGCACCTGCTCGGGGGCGCGCTCGACGCCGTTCTCGACGACGGTGACGTTGAGGTAGATCGGAGCCTGGTAGGTGAGGTTGCGCAGCCGCGCCTCCATCGGAGTGAGCGTCGGCTTCGACCCGACCGGCTCCTTGACGAACGGTTGCCCGACGAAGATCGTGGGCTCGCTCGACGGGCTCACCTGCCCGGTGCGCGGGTCGCGCCGGCGGCCCACGCGGACCGAGATCGAGCTCTTCGTCTTCTGGACGTCGAGCCGGACGACGCCGCGCTCGGTGGAGTCCTCCGAGACGCGCGACTCGTCGACGATCCGTTGCATCCGCGAGTTCGGATTGTCGTTCGTCGGAAGGAAGTCGTTGAAGCTCGCGAGGTGGTGGTTGACGATGGACCGCTCCCGGAAGAACGAATCGACGATTTCGCGCATGGATCGGAACTAGTCCCCCAGATTGGCGATGAGGATCCGGTAGGCGATGGACTCGCCGGCCGTGGAGGAGGGCCGCCGGATCCGCACGAGGCGTCCGGCGAGCGGCTCGTGGGCATCCCGATAGGACTGGTACTTCGGGTCGGTCCGCAGACCGGGGTCGTTGACGAGGATCTTCGGGAGACGCTCCGCCGACGCGCCGATCGTCTGCAGGGTCTTCTGGGTCTCCTCCTCGCTGAGGATCTCGTGCGGGGGGACGAGGTGGTGCGTCGACCAAGTTCGCGGCGGGGGGGCCGCCGGGTCGGTGGCGGCGCGTTTCGAGGACTTGCGGGTGCGTGCGCGCGTCGGACTCATCGGTTCTCCAGGGGAGCGGAACGGGCCCGGGGGGAGTGCCGGGGAGCGGCGGTCGCTCGCCGTCGAGCTCCCGTTCGAACCCCCGACCAACTGGTTAAAAGCCAGCTGCTCTTTGTAGGGCCCCCGGCGTGAGCCGACGACCGACCTACCTGAGCTACGGGCCCGCACCCGTTCCGTCCGGTTCGGACGTGGGCGCCGTATTTCACGTTTGGCGTACCGGGGCTCACTGGAAGCTCTCCAGGTTCGAGATGATCGACCAGATCGCGGTGCGGCCGTGCGTGGGGAGATTGGGATCGTTCGCCAGATCGTCGAGGACGTAGACCGCGCTCGCGATCCGCACGTCGAGGGCGACCTTCGGCTTCGCGAGCTCGACCTTCGCCGAGGTCGCGCCTCGGCGGACGTTGCGAGGGACCGAGGCATCGTCGGCGAGCTGATCGAGCGAGTCGACGATCCGCGCGAGCCGCTGGGATCGCTCCTCGGTCGCCGGCGCCGCGGCGACGGGGGCGGAAGCGACGGGCGTCGGGGGCGCACCGGTGGCGCTGCTCATGCGCGGTGGGCCTCCCCGCCTTCCTTGTAGGCGGTGACGACGAGCAGCGTCTTCGTTTCGCGGATCCCCTTGACGGCGGGGAGCCGGTGAAGGACGAACTCCTTCAGCTCCTCGTAGTGCGGGAATCGGACCTTCAGGAAGATGTCGGTGTCTCCCGTGACGAGGAAGACATCGTCGACCTCGGTGAATCGCGCCACCTCGGTGGCGACGTTGTCGGCCTCCGCGGTCTCGACCTTGAGGGCGATGAGCGCGACGACGTGCTCGTCCCCCCAGACCTTGGTGAACGCGCTCTCCACGGCCCGGCTCACCGGTGGCTTCCCCTGCGATGGCCCTCCCATGATGCTGTTTCCTCCTCGAACGGTGATGCGGCGCGCTCGACCCCGACGATGCCCCCGCGAACCCTAGGCTAGTTCGCCGGGGCGCTCTCGAACTCCTCTTGGAGGTCGTTGATCACTTGGTCGATGACCGGGTCGGCGGAAGGCCCGCGATATTCGCGGACGCCTCCGGCTTCGCTCGAGACGCGGGCCACGAGTTCGGAGTTCCCGCGAAGGAATTCCACTGAGCAGATGAGCTCCTCCATAGACGGCTTGGCCCCCCCGGCCGGGGCTCCGAAAAAGGTCCCCTATATAGGTTTTAGGGCTACGGGGGTCGCGACCGGCCGCCCGGCGGTCCGGGGCGGCCCGCGAACGCTCCCGGCGGGTGTTCCGGCCGATGCCGGGGCGCAGGGTTATCAAGGGAACTCGGCTCGAAGGCCGAGCGGGGATCCTGGTGGGCGAGTCGGGCCGGAGGATCTCGGTCGCGATCCGTGTCGAGTTGAAACCGGGAGTCCTGGACGCCGAGGCTGAGAGCATCGAAAAGTCGCTCGCGCTCTTGGGCCTTCACGGGATCACGGGGGTTCGGACGGCCCGCGTCTACACGCTGGAGTTCGAGGGCGTCGACCGGGCCGAGGCCGAGCGGCTCGCCGCTACCGCCGTCGACCGGCTGCTCGCGAACCCGGTCATCCATCGCGTTGTCGTCCAGCCCGTAGGCGAGTAGGGCGGATGCCGAGGAAGGCGCCCGCCGCGCCCTGGGGGTGGGCCGACGGGGTCGTGGAGGTCCCGGTCCGCGACGCGACGTCGGCGCAACTCGAGGCGACCTCGCGCGCCCACCGACTCGGATTCTCGCCGGCGGAGCTCGCCCGCATCCGGGCCTACTTCCGGTCGGAGGGGCGCGAGCCGACCGACGTCGAGCTCGCCGGATTGGCCCAGAGCTGGAGCGAGCATTGCAGTTACAAGAGCTCTCGACGGTTCCTCCGAGCCGCGTTCGGCCGGCTTCATCCCCGGCCCAAGGTCCTCGGCACCGGGGACGCGGGCGTGCTGCGGTTCGAGGACGGGTTCGCCTACGCGATCCGGATCGAGTCGCACAACCACCCCTCGGCCGTAGAACCGTACGGCGGGGCGGCCACCGGGATCGGCGGGATCCTGCGGGATGTCCTCGCCGTCGGGGGCCGGCCGATCGGACTCGCCGACCCGATCTTCTTCGGCCCGCTCGACGCGGCCGCGGAATCGATCCCGGCCGGCGTGAAGAGCCCGAGGTACCTGATGGGCGGGGTCGTCGCGGGGATCCGGGACTACGGCAACCGGGTGGGCGTCCCGACGATCTCCGGTGGGGTCTATTTCGACCCGGCCTACACCGTCAATCCCCTGGTGAACGTCGGTTGCGTCGGGTTCCTGCCGCGCGCTCGACTCCAGCCGAACCACGCGAAGAGCGCCGGCGACCGCCTGGTGCTGGTCGGGGGGCTCACGGGGCGGGACGGGATCGGCGGGGTCGCCTTCGCGTCGCAGGAGCTCACGGAGCGGAGCGAAGAGGAGTCCCGAGGGGCCGTCCAACTCGGCAACCCGATCGTGAAGGAGCCGCTGATCCGCGCGTGCCTCGAGGCGTTCGACCGGCGGCTGGTTCGCGGCGTGAAGGACCTCGGGGGCGGTGGCCTGGCGAGCGCCTCCGGCGAACTGGTCCACGGAGGCGGCTTCGGGCTGCGCGTCCACCTCGATCGCGTCCCGTTGCGCGAAACCGGCCTCCGCCCATGGGAGATCTGGATCTCGGAGTCCCAGGAGCGGATGATCCTCGACGTGCGCCCCCGGGACCTCCCGCCCCTTCTCGGGATCTTCCGCCGGTACGACGTCCCCGCGACCGACATCGGCGAGGTCACCAAGGGGGATCGGGAGGAACTGTTCTACCACGGGCGGCCCGCGAGCGATCTTAAGCTGGGCTTCCGGATCGACCCGCCGCTTCTCCGTCGCCCGGTGCGCCGTCGGCCCCGGGGGCGCCATCGGCCGGTCCGGCCCCTCGACATCCTGTCACTCCCGGCCTTGGTCGAAGAGCTCGTGCTCGCGCCCGACTCGCTCTCCCGAGAGGCGGTGATCCGCGTCTACGACCACGAGGTGCAGGGGCGCACCGTCGTCAAATCGTTGCACGGCCGGGTGACCTCGCCCAGCCACGGGGATGCGGCGATCCTGCGGCCGCGATCGGAGAGTTGGGCCGGGCTCGCCGTCACCGTCGCCGCCCAGCCGTGGGCGTGCCGGGAGGACCCTCGGAGAGGCGGGGCCGCGGTCGTCGAGGAGGCGGCCCGTAACCTGTACGCGGTCGGGGCCACCCCGGACGCGTTGACGAACTGCCTGAACTTCGGAAATCCCGAGGATCCCCGCGTGCTCGGAGACTTTGCCGATGTCGTCGACGGGTTGGCGAGCGCCGCCCGCTCGCTTAGGATGGCGGTTCCCAGCGGGAACGTGAGCTTCTACAACGGCGGTCTCGGCGCCGGAATCCCACCGACGCCGGTCCTGATGGCGACGGGGCTGATCCCGGACCTTCGGAGCGCCGTGACCTCCGATCTCAAGGAGTCGGGGAACCCGCTCTACCTCGTCGGCCCCAGCCGTCCGGAGATCGGCGGCTCGCTCTACGCTCGCCGACATGGCCTGTTCGGGATCGACGTGCCCCCGCCATCGCCCGAGTCGGTCCGGCGGGCCGGCGACGGGCTGGTCCGGGCCGGCCGTCGGGGCCTGGTCCGCTCCGCGCACGACATCTCCGACGGCGGGCTCGCCGTCACGATCGCCGAAATGGCGTTCGGTGGGGCTCTGGGGTTCTCCGTCGATCTGGCCGCCACGGGGCTCCCCGACCCGGCCCTCGCCCTCGTGGCGGAGGGTGGGTCCCGCTGGGTGGTCGAGGTTCCAACGGCCGACGCCGGCCGTTTCGAACGCTCGTTCCGAGGGATCCCGATCGCCCGGTTGGGACGCGTCACCGAGACCGATGGAGCCTTCCATTGGAAGGGGCGCGAGATCGCCGCCGTGCCGCTCCCGCCGCTGTACGAGCGCTGGCGGGCCGGCGTCGGGATCCC
>Ga0210384_10005690_pt1 | contig 13470 bp, 7 predicted proteins | sample IncBWH2MmetaG_FD_160574 | JGI IMG/M metagenome (GOLD analysis project Ga0210384, IMG submission 160574) | Forest soil microbial communities from Barre Woods Harvard Forest LTER site, Petersham, Massachusetts, United States - Inc-BW-H-2-M | ecosystem: Environmental > Terrestrial > Soil >...
ACGAGTTCCGAGGAGCATCATGGCAAAAAAGGTCGTCGGTTTCGTCAAGCTGCAGATCCCTGCAGGCAAAGCGAACCCGGCCCCTCCGGTCGGCACGGCGCTCGGTCCGCAGGGGATCAACATCATGGCGTTCTGCAAAGAGTTCAACGCTCGCACGCAGGGCCAGGACACGATCCTCCCGGTCGAGATCACGATTTTCGCCGACAAGTCCTTCACCTTCATCCTGAAGACGCCGCCAGCCGCGGTGCTCATCAAGAAAGAAGCGGGGATCGAGAAGGGATCGGGCCAGCCCAATCGCAACAAGGTGGGCAGCATATCGAAGGCCCAGGTCAGGAAGATCGCAGAACTCAAGATGCCCGACCTCAACTGCGACTCCATCGAGTCGGCCATGGCGATGGTCGCCGGCGCGGCGCGGTCGATGGGCGTGGAGGTCAAGGAATAATGCGCGTCCACGGAAAGAAATACCGCAAGGCGGCCGAGTTGCGCACGGTGGGCTCGACCTACCAGCCCAAGCAGGCGCTGGAGATCATCAAGAAGGCCGCGTTCGCGAAGTTCGACGAGACGGTCGACGTCGCCATTCGCCTCGGCGTGGATCCGCGTCACGCCGACCAGGCGGTGCGCGGAACGGTGGTGCTGCCGGCCGGGAGTGGCACGACGGTGCGGGTACTGGTGATCGCCGTGGGAGACAAGGCCAAGGAAGCCGAGGCGGCGGGGGCCGACTTCGTCGGCACGGAGTACGTCGCCAAGATCAAGGAAGGCTGGCTCGACTTCGACATCATGATTGCGACGCCGGACCAGATGGGGCAGATCGGAGCGCTGGGCCGCGTGCTCGGTCCCCGCGGCCTCATGCCGAACCCCAAGGCCGGCACCGTCACGTTCGACGTCGGGCGGGCGGTAAAGGAGACCAAGGCGGGCAAGATCGAGTTTCGCGTGGACAAGGGCGGAAACGTACACGCCGCCATTGGCAAGATCTCATTCGCGCTCGAGGCGCTGGAGACGAACTTCCAGGCACTCATGGACACGATCGTTCGCGTGAAGCCGAGCGCCGCGAAAGGTGTCTACGTGAAGACGGTCGCGGTGAGCAGCACGATGAGCCCCGGTGTTCGTGTCGACACCACTCCCTACCGGTAACCAGCGATGAAGCGATCCGACAAGGAACAGCTCGTCGCCGAGCTGAAGAGCAAGATCAAGGGCGCCGACGCGCTCTACTATACCGATTTCACGGGACTGAACGTGAAGCGGATGACCGACCTCCGCCGGAAGTTCCGCAAGGCCGGCGTCGAGTATGTGGTGATCAAGAACACGCTCGCCCTCAAGGCTGTCAATGAGAGCGGCCTCGCGGGCTCGCGCCTCAAGGGTCCCACGGGTGTTGTGATCGCCAGGGATGCTATCGCGGCCGCGAAGGTCCTCACCGATTTCGCGAAGGCGAACGACTCGATGCCTTCGGTGAAGGGTGGCTTGTACGAAGGCGCTGCGATCGACGGCGCCCTGGTCAAGACGCTGTCCCTGATGCCCACGCGCGACGAAGCGCTCGGACAGTTTCTCGGTCTTCTCAACACGGTCTTTGCGATGTTCGTTGGCATGCTCGAAGCGCGGAAGGTGCAACTCGAAGGCGCCGCCGCCGCTGCCAGCAACGAAGCGGCCGCGCTGGCCGCACCAGCTGCGCAGACCGAACCAGCTCCTCCAACCGAACCGGCTCCTCCAACCGAACCAGCTCCCCAGGCGTGAACGGAACGGCCTGACACATGACGCCCCGGGGACACCTGGGGGATTCTTCGAAAGACAAGGAGAGATTTGCAATGGCAAACGCAACACTGGGCAAGGACGAGATTCTCGAGGCGATTGGCAACATGTCGGTCATCGAGCTCGCCGACCTGATCGACACGTTCAAGACGAAGTTCAATGTGACCATCGCCGCGGTTGCCGCTTCGCCGGCCGGGGGTGGTCCGGGCGCGGCCGCCGTCGTGGAGGAACAGACCGAGTTTGCGGTGGTCCTCAAGGAAACGGGCGCGAAGAAGATTCAGGTCATCAAGGTCGTGCGCGAAATCACGGGCCTCGGGCTGAAGGAAGCCAAGGATCTCGTGGACGGCGCGCCGCAGACCGTGAAGGGTGGAGCCACCAAGGACGAGGCGGCAGCAATCAAGGCCAAACTCGAGGAGCAGGGCGCGACGGTCGAGATCAAGTAGGAGCTGGCCAGCGCCGCCGCGAGGCGTTGCAGTTGCCGCGGCGCGCCACCTCCCTCTTGACTCGACCATGACGACATCACCACCGCTCGACAACCGAAGTCAATGACGTCCCACTCCGGCGCGCGAAAAAAAGGACATCGCGCAGGGAGGCGGGATTCCTTTTCCGTTATCGCTTCTTTTTTCGTCCATCGGGCAAGCCCGGGTTGACATGATCAAGCAAATCTCTTTCGGAAAGCTCGACCAGGGGATGGAAATGCCCCATCTCCTCGACATCCAGGTGCGCGCGTTCGAGTCGCTGCTGCAGCTTGACGCCGCCGCGCACGACCGCGAGGATGTCGGCCTGGAACGGGTCTTCAAGGACCTGTTCCCCATCAGCGATGTACACGAGAACTTCTCGCTCGACTTCAAGCGCTACACGCTCGGCGAGCCGAAGTACTCCGTGGGCGAGTGCATCGAGCGCGACATGACATACTCCGCGCCCCTGAAGGCGACCCTCACCCTCACGGTGTTCGAGGAAGGCGCCGCCGACGGCCGGAAGCGGATCAAGAACCAGATCGAGAAGGAGGTCTACCTTGGCGAGCTGCCGCTGCTCACGCCGCTGGGGACCTTTGTCATCAACGGCGCCGAGCGCGTGATCGTGAGCCAGCTCCACCGGTCGCCCGGCGTCGTGTTCGAGGAGTCGACGCACCCGAACGGACAGCGCCTGATCTCCTCACGCATCATTCCGTTCCGCGGGTCGTGGGTAGAGTTCACCGTGGACATCCACGACGTGATCTTCGTCCATATCGACAAGAAGAAGAAGTTTCCGGCCACGGCGCTCCTGCGCGCGTTCGGGTTCGGGAGCAACTCCGACATTCTCCGGCTCTTCTTCGCGGTGCGTGAGCTCGACCTCACCAAGAAGCGTGAAGGCCGCGCCGAGAACCGCGAAGTCATTGGCGCGATCATCGCCGAGGACATCGAGTTGCCCGGCGAAGCGACAGCCGATGACGCGCCCAAGGCCAAGACGAAAAAGGCGCGCGCCGAGCGCGAGCGCCTCGAGAGCATGATGCTCGTGAAGGAAGGCGACGAGCTCACCGAGGAGGTTTTCAACCGCCTCCGCCGGCAGAAGATCGACAAGGTGAAGGTGTTCGCGAGCTACGGCGCGGTCGACATGCGCGACGAGCTTGATGCCATCGAGCGCGGCGAGCGCGCGCAAGCGCGAGTGCTGGCCGTGGACGCCGTCGATCCCGAAACCGGTGAGGTGGTCGGCGAGGCGGGACAGCAGCTCAAGGAAATGCTCGTCAAGCGGCTCCGCAAGCACGGGCTGCACAAGGTGTACGCGTTCGTGCCGAGCGGCCGCGCCGAGAGCACGCTCATCAAGAACACGCTCGCAAAGGATCCAACCCGGAGCGAGGACGAGGCGCTCAAGCAGATCTACTCGCTGCTCCGCCCCGGCGACGCGCCGAACAAGGAAACCGCCAAGCAGGCTCTGGAGCGCCTCTTTTTCTCACCCAAACGGTACGATCTCGGCCGCGTTGGCCGGTACAAGATCAACCAGCGCCTCGGGCTCGCAACACCGGCGAACCACACGGTGCTCACCAAGGAGGATTTCGTCGCGATCATCCGGTATCTCGTGGAGCTCCACGAGGGGCGCGGGCACGTGGACGACATCGACCATCTGGGCAACCGCCGGATCCGGTCCGTTGGCGAGCTCATCGCCAACCAGTTCTCCGTGGGCCTCTCGCGCATGGCGCGCCTGGTGAAGGAACGGATGAGCATCAATCAGGACACGGAGAAGATCGCGCTCGACGACCTGGTGAACGCCCGCACGGTGAGCGCCGTGATCCAGGCCTTCTTCGGATCGTCGCAGCTCTCGCAGTTCATGGACCAGACGAATCCGCTCGCCGAACTCACGCACAAGCGCCGGCTCTCGGCGCTCGGGCCTGGTGGCCTCACGCGCGAACGCGCGGGTTTCGAGGTGCGCGACGTGCACTACTCGCAGTATGGCCGCATGTGCCCGATCGAGACGCCCGAAGGCCCGAACATCGGCCTGATCACGTCGCTGGCGTGCTATGCGCGCGTGAACGACCTGGGCTTCGTGGAGACGCCGTACCGCGTGGTGAAGAACGGCAAGGTGACGCACGAACTCGCGTGGCTCGACGCCAACAAGGAAGAGGACGCGATCATCGCGCAGGCCAACGCTCGTCTCAACGAAGACGGCACGTTCGTGGACGAACTCGTGCTCTGCCGCCAGCAGGGCGACGTGCCGCTCATGCCGCCGCCGAAGATCGACTATATGGATGTGGCGCCCGAGCAGCTCGTCTCGATTGCTGCCGCGCTCATTCCCTTCCTGGAGCATGACGACGCGAACCGCGCGCTGATGGGCTCGAACATGCAGCGGCAGAGCGTGCCGCTGCTCAACCCGCAGACGCCGCTCGTGGGCACCGGGCTGGAAGAAGTCGTCGCGCGCGACTCGGGCGCCGTGGTCGTTGCGAAGCGCTCCGGCACCGTCACGCGCGTGACGGCCGACGAGATCCTCGTGGACGCCGGCCCGCCGGAGAAGGGCAAGAAGGCAGGCGACGAACCGCTCGCCCGGCTCACCCAGCAGGACCGCTATCGCATCAAGAAATACTGGCGCACCAACCAGGACACCGCGATCAATCAGCGCCCGATCGTCCGGCTCGGCCAGAAGGTGAAGGAAGGCGACGTGCTCGCCGACGGCGCGGGCACCGAGTTCGGCCAGCTTGCGCTCGGCTCCAACGTGCTCGTCGCGTTCATGCCGTGGTACGGGCACAACTTCGAAGATGCCATCGTCCTGTCCGAGCGACTGGTCAAGGACGACGTGTACTCGTCCATCCACATCCAGGAGCTGGAGCTCCACGTTCGCGATACCAAGCGCGGGCAGGAGGAAATCACGCGCGAGATTCCGAACGTCTCGGAAGAATCGCTCGTGGACCTCGACGAACGCGGCATCGTGCGCATCGGCGCACACGTGCGACCGGGCGACATTCTCGTCGGCAAGATCACGCCGAAAGGCGAGACGGAGCTTTCGCCGGAAGAGAAGCTCCTGACCGCGATCTTCGGCGAGAAGGCGAAGGACGTGAAGGATTCCTCGCTCAAGGTGCCGCCGGGCATGGAGGGCGTGGTCATCGACTGCAAGATCTTCTCGCGCATCGAGGACCAGGTCGTGGAGAAGGACCGCGGCGAGCGCATTGGCGAAGTGCGCCGGCTCGAGGGAGAGGAGAAGGTACGCGTGAACGACGTCCGCGACGCCGAGCTCAAGGAGCTGCTCGACGGCCAGACCGTCGCGCTCGCACTCAAGTCCGGCACCGTCGAGGAGGCGATCCCGGGCGGCACCAGGCTGGACGGCGAAGTGCTGGAGGGGCTCCGCCTCGCGACGCTCGACCTCAAGACGTTCCGCGTGGAAAACAAGAAAGTGAATGAGTCGATTCGCGAAATCATCGACGCCGCCAACAATGTCAAGGCGAAGATCGAGGAAAAGGCCGAGGAGCGGATCGACCGCATCCTGCAGCCCGACGAGCTTCCCCCCGGCGTCATTCAGCTCGTGAAGGTCTATCTCGCCGAGAAGCGCAAGATTTCGGTCGGCGACAAGATGGCCGGCCGCCACGGCAACAAGGGCATCGTGGCGCGTATCGTGCCCGAGGAGGACATGCCGTTCCTTCCCGACGGGCGGCCCGTTGATATCGTCCTCAACCCCCTCGGCGTGCCGAGCCGCATGAACGTCGGGCAGATTCTCGAAACGCACCTCGGGTGGGCCGCGAAGATCCTCGGGTTCTATGCGAAGACGCCCGTCTTCTCCGGAGCCACCGAGAAAGAGATCGGGCTTCTGTTGCGTCTGGCGGCGTTGCGGTGGGCGCACAGTGCGCTCGAGTTGCGCGGGAAGACGCTCGAGATCTCCGACAAGGAGATCAAGAGCTTCCTCATGGAGCTCCGGCCGGCGATCGGCGAGGAAAAGGTCGAGTTGCTGCACGACGCGAACGTGAACGACCTCAACGCGCGCGGCCGTTCGGCCACCGCGAAGGACGTGTTCCATCGCGTTCGCGACTACATCGCCGACGCGGCCAAGGAGCTCGCGGATCGCGAGCATTCCGACCTGGCGAACGCGATCAAGTTCCACGAGGCGGAATCGGAGAATGAGGAGCTGTCCGCGCCGCGCCGGTCCGATGTCCGGAAGGCGCTCAAGGAACTCGAGAAGCGCAACGGCCTGAGTGCCGCCGAGCTTCTCGAGGCGCAGGGCATGCCGTCGCTGGCTGCCATGATCGCAAGGAAATCCGAGGCGGACGTGGATGACGCGGGCCGTGAGCTCATCAATCGGGCGGGGCTCGTGCCGGGCGGCAAGATCAACCTCCGCGACGGCCGCAGCGGCGAGCACTTCGCCACCGCGGTGACGGTCGGCAACGTGTACATGCTGAAGCTTTCGCACCTGGTGGACGACAAGATTCACGCGCGGAGCATCGGGCCGTACTCGCTCGTGACGCAGCAGCCGCTGGCCGGCAAGGCGCAGTTCGGCGGACAGCGGTTTGGTGAAATGGAGGTGTGGGCGCTCGAGGCCTATGGCGCGGCCCACACGCTGCAGGAGATCCTCACGGTCAAGTCCGACGACGTGAACGGCCGGTCGAGGGTGTACGAAGCGATTGTCAAAGGGCAGAACCTCCCGGAACCGGGAACGCCCGAGTCGTTCAATGTGCTCGTGAAGGAATTGCAGGCCCTGGGCATCCACGTGACGATGGATGCCAACGCCGAAGGTGGATACGGCGGATTGCCCTTCGGCAGCGGAAGCGAGGAATAAGACGATGATTGATTTCCGCAGTGCGCGCGAAACCCGCGCGTCGGCGTTCGACTACATCCAGATCCGCATCGCCTCACCCGAGGAGATTCGCGGGCCCAAGGACTCCAAGGAGCGGGAGCGGCTCGAGATGGCCGGTCTCCGCTCGTGGTGGTCGTGGGGCGAGGTCACCAAGCCCGAGACCATCAACTACCGGTCGTTCAAGCCCGAAAAGGACGGCCTCTTCTGCGAACGCATCTTCGGTCCGGTGAAGGACTGGGAATGCCATTGCGGCAAGTACAAGCGCATCCGCTATCGTGGCGTGATCTGCGACCGCTGCGGCGTGGAGGTGACGCTCAGCAAGGTGCGCCGCGACCGCATGGGCCACATCGAGCTGGCCGTCCCGGTGGCGCACATCTGGTTTTTCAAGACGCTGCCGAGCCCGATGGGCAATCTCCTCGACCTCACGCTCCGTGATCTCGAGAAGGTCATCTATTACTCGAATTACGTCGTCATCGAGCCGGGCGACCAGGACGTCCACGCCAACGATCTGCTCGATGAGGAGCAGTATCTGGCGCTGCGCACCAAGGCCAAGGAAGAGGGCGACACGACGTTTCTTGCCGACATCGGCGCGCCGGCGGTTCGCGAGCTGCTCCGCCGCCTCGACGTGGACAAGATCGCCGAGGAGCTTCGCAAGCAGGTGATCGTCGAGACCAGCCAGCACAAGAAGAAGCAGCAGCTCAAGCGGCTCAAGATCGTCGATGCCTTCCGCAACTCGGGCGATCACGGCGACGTGCGCAACAAGCCGGAGTGGATGATTCTCGACGTCGTGCCGGTGATCCCGCCCGACCTTCGGCCGCTCGTACCGCTCGACGGCGGGCGCTTCGCCACGTCCGACCTCAACGACCTCTATCGCCGCGTCATCAACCGCAACAACCGCCTGCAGAAGCTCATCGTGCATCGCGCGCCGGAAGTCATTCTCCGGAACGAGAAGCGCATGCTGCAGGAGGCGGTGGACGCGCTGTTCGACAACGGCCGGCGCTCGAAGGCGATTCGCGGGCGCGGCAAGCGTCCGCTCAAGTCCCTGAGCGACATGCTCAAGGGCAAGCAGGGGCGGTTCCGCCAGAACCTGCTCGGCAAGCGGGTGGACTACTCGGGCCGCTCCGTCATCGTGGTGGGCCCCGAGCTCAAGCTCCACCAGTGCGGCCTTCCCAAGGCGATGGCGCTTGAGCTGTTCAAGCCGTTCATCATTCACAAGCTGGTGGAGAAGGGCATTGCGGAAACGGTCAAGCGCGCCAAGAAGATCGTCGAGCGCGAGTCCAGCGAAGTGTTTGAAATCCTCGAAGAGATCATTCGCGACCACCCCGTGCTCCTCAACCGCGCCCCGACGCTCCATCGCCTGGGCATCCAGGCGTTCGAGCCGGTGCTCGTCGAGGGCAAGGCAATTCGCATCCATCCGCTGGTCTGCGCCGCGTTCAACGCCGACTTCGACGGCGACCAGATGGCCGTGCACGTGCCTCTCTCATATGAGGCACAGCTCGAGTGCCGCGTGCTGATGCTCTCGTCGAACAACATCCTGAAGCCGGCCGACGGGCGGCCAGTGGCGGAGCCCAGCCAGGACATCGTGCTCGGCTGCTATTTCGCCACGAAGGGGGCCACCGGATTCGACGAAATCTCGAAGGACCCGAAGAAGGTCAAGGAGCTCCGTTCGTTCACCTCGGCTATCGAGGTGGAGATGGCGATTGCCATGGGACATCTCAGGGTCCACGAACCAGTGCGTTTCTTCGTGGAGCGCGACGGGAAGCAGGTGTGGGAGGTGACGACGGCGGGGCGCGTGCTGTTCAACCAGATCATCCCGCCCGAGCTGCCCTTCCAGAACCGGGACATGAAGAAGAAGGCGCTCTCGGAGCTCGTGTTCGAGTCGTACCGCAAGGCCGGCCTCGCGGGCACGGTGCAGTTCCTCGACCGGCTCAAGGATTTCGGCTTCCGCAATGCGACGCGGGGCGGCGTCTCCATTGGAATCGAGGACCTGGAGATCCCGGCGGAGAAGGAGCAGTTGCTGGAAGAGGCCTCGGCGCGGGTTGAGCGTTTCCAGAAGGCGTACCAGACGGGCAACATCACCAACGGCGAGCGCTACAACAAAGTCATCGACACCTGGACCCATGCGAACAACGACATCGCCGAGGCGATGGTCAAGCGCATGAAGGAATCGCAGAACGGATTCAACCCGGTGTTCATGATGTTCGATTCGGGCTCGCGCGGTTCACGCGACCAGATCCGCCAGCTGGCGGGCATGCGCGGCTTGATGGCCAAGCCACAGAAGAAGCTCACGGGCGGCATCGGCGAGATCATCGAGAGCCCGATCAAGTCGAACTTCCGCGAAGGGCTTTCGGTGCTGGAGTACTTCATTTCGACGCACGGCGCGCGCAAGGGACTTGCCGACACGGCGCTCAAGACCGCCGATGCCGGATATCTCACGCGCCGCCTCTGCGACGTTGCACAGGACGTGACGATCACCGAGGAGGATTGCGGCACGATCATGGGCCTGGAGATCGCCGCGCTGAAGGAAGGCGAAGACATCATCGAGCCTCTGGCCGAGCGGATTGTCGGCAACGTGGCGGCGGAAGATGTGGAGGATCCGCAGCTGCTCGACGAAGCCGGCCGCCGGGCGATGCTCGTGGAGTCGGGCTCGATGATCGACGAGGACACGGCCAGGGCGATCGAAGAGTCGGGGCTCGAGTCCATCAAGATCCGTTCGGTCCTCACCTGCGAGGCAAAGCGCGGGCTGTGCCGGATGTGCTACGGCCGCAACCTGGCAACGATGGCCATGGTGGACCAGGGCGAGGCGGTCGGCATCATCGCCGCGCAGTCGATTGGAGAGCCGGGTACGCAGCTCACGCTGCGGACTTTCCATATAGGCGGCACGGCTGCACGCATTGCCGAGCAGACCGCACGCAAGTCGAAGGTGAACGGCATAATCGAATACGGCGACCGGCTGCTCTCGGTGACGAACCCCGAAGGCCAGCAAATCGTCACGTCATATGAGGGCGAGCTGTTCATTCGCGCCTCGGCCGACAAGCACGCGATCGTCTCGGCGCGCCTTCAGGTGCCACTGGGCGCCATCCTCATGGTGAAGGACGGCGACGACGTAAAGAAGGAGCAGGTGATCTTCAGCTGGGACCCGTACACCAACCCGATCATCACCGACGTTTCGGGCGAAGTGCGCTTTGTAGACCTCGTGGAGGACGAGTCGGTGAGCGAGGAACTCGACGAACTCACGGGCCTGCGCCAGCGAGTCGTGATCGAGGATCGCGAGAAGAAGCTGCATCCGCACATCGAGATCTGGCAGACGAAGGGCGGCAAGGAGAAGCGGATTCGCGACTTCGTGGTACCGGTCGGCGCACAGCTGATTGTAGACCACGGCCAGGAAATCGCGGCGGGCACGATCATCGCCAAGATCTCCCGCGAAGCGTACAAGACGCGCGACATCACGGGTGGCCTCCCGCGGGTCGCCGAATTGTTCGAGGCCCGTCGGCCAAAGGACCCGGCGACGATTTCGGAAGTGGACGGCATCGTTCGGTTCGGCGAGATCAAGCGCGGCAAGCGCGAAATCTTCGTTCAGCCGCTCAAGGCTGACGGACAGCCGGACGACTCGCAGGAGGCGCAGCTGTACGAAGTGGCGGCAGGCAAGCACTTGCGCGTGCACGAAGGCGACCGCGTGCGCGCCGGTGACCGGCTGAGCGAAGGCCCCGTGAATCCGCACGACATTCTGCGGATCAAGGGCCCGAGGGCGGTGCAGGAGTACCTGTTGAATGAGGTGCAGGAGGTCTACCGCCTGCAGGGCGTGAAGATCAATGACAAGCATATCGGCGTGATCGTGCGCCAGATGCTCCAGAAGGTGCGCGTTCTGGATCCGGGCGCGGGCGACTCGGAGTTCCTCGAGGGCGAACACGTGGACAAGGCTATCTTCCGCGACGCGAACGACCGCGCAAAGAAGAAGAAGCAGAAGCCGGCAAGCAGCGAGCCCCTGCTCCTCGGCATCACGAAGGCGAGTCTCACGACGCAGTCGTTCATTTCTGCGGCGAGCTTCCAGGAGACCACACGTGTGCTGACGGATGCGGCGATCCGCGGTGCCAAGGACAATCTCCTCGGCCTTAAGGAGAATATCATCATCGGCCACCTGATTCCCGCAGGCACGGGCATGTACCGGTACCAGGAAGTGGACATGGACGTGGCGGCGCCGCCGATGCCGGAGCCGGCATTCGGTGCGGAACCGGTGGGCGTCGGAATGGGGCTGCTGGGCTCGCCGCTCGCAGAAATTGTGGCCCCGTTCGCAGCGTTGCCCGACGAGGACTGAATCCAGGCCATGGTAAAGAGGCCCCGCGCGGCGGTTCGTTCGCTGCGCGGGGCCTCTGCGCTATCCGGGCCGATCCTCGCTTTTGCTGATTGCACCGGGCACATTCCACGGAATGACAGAGCCAGAGCGAGTCATCGCCAAGCGAGCCGTCGTCAGCTGGATCCTCTACGACCTCGCCAATGTCATCTTCTCGATGGGCGTCATCTCACTCTACTTCTCGCTCTACGTGCGCGAGGCGGTCGGGTCGCAGCGGGCCGACAGCGTGTACGGACTCATCACGGCCGTTTCGATGGGGATCATGTTCCTCCTGTCTCCGCTGCTCGGTGCGATGACCGACCGCGCCCGGCGCCGCATGCCGTTCCTGGCCTGGGCGACGATCGTTTCCTGCGCCTGCACCGCACTCATCGCACGCGGGCCGTTCATGATCAGCGCGCTCCTCTTCATCGCGGCCAACGGCGGCTACCAGGCGGGCGTGCAGTTCTACGATTCGCTCCTTCCCGAGGTGACGACGGAGACGAACCGCGGACGCATCAACGGACTCGCCATCGGACTCGGATACCTGGGGTCATACATCGCGGTGGGCATCGGCCTGCTGCTGACGACGAAGGACCATCCCTTTCCGTTCCGGACGTACTTCGCGATCATTGCCGGCGCGTTTCTCACGCTGGCGCTGCCGTGCTTTCTCTTCGTGGCCGAGCGGGGCAACGCGAATCCGCGGCCGATCTTCACGTGGTCCGCAGTGACCGAGTCCGTCGCACAAACGGTTCACACGCTGAAATCGGGAAACAAGTACCCCGGGCTGTTGCGCTTCCTGCTCGGTCGCATGTTCTACACCGACGCCATCAATACCGTGGTCTCGTTCATGTCGCTGTACACGGTGAACGTTGCGATCTCGACCGGGCTCACCACGCTGGAAGGAGAGAAGAAGGCGCAGCTGGTGCTTATGTCCGCCATCACGGCGGCGATCTTCGGCGGCATCATCTGGGGAATCGTAGTCGACAAGATCGGCCCCAAGCGCACGCTCAACATCGTGCTGTCGCTCTGGATGACCACGTTCGTGACGGCTGCATGCGTCGGGTTCCTGCATCTCCACATCGGATGGCTCTTCGTGGTCGCCTGCGCCGCCGGAATCTGCCTGGGTGGCACGTGGGCCTCGGACCGGCCCCTGATGCTGCGGCTCACGCCCCCGGATCGCGTGGGCGAATTCTACGGTTTGTACGGGATGGTCGGCCGTTTCTCCGCCGTCACCGGCCCGTTGCTCTGGGGATTGACCACCTACATCACGGTGGAGCGCGGCGGCATGCCCGAGCTCACGGGGCAAGCGTTTGCGATCTGCACACTCCTGCTGATGGTCCTCACCAGCTTCTGGATTCTCCGGAAGGTGACGGATGAAAGGCGCGACTGGGCGGCGCTGCGGCTCATCAAAGAGGGTTAGGCAGGGAGCGGGAAGGTGGCGCGGGCATGGGCAGCCGCTTCCGTTACCATATCGCAACAAGTTCCCTCTTCCCCGGTCCGAGCCTTTCGCCACATTCGGAGCAAGCGCGCACCCATGTCAGTCAGCCATGGGAACGGTCGCGGCGGGCGATTATTCCATCACCGAACGAGGCCCATGGCGGAAGACGAGCCACTGCGTCTAGTCCTCACCCCGGAACAGCGCGAGGTTGTGCGACGTTTATCGGGCGAGCACGTCGAGGCAATAGAACTCCACGCAGAGGACGAAAAGAAGAACAGGGGCCCCCTTCGGTTCCTATGGCGCCTGTCCGCCGCAACCGGCATTCCGCGGCAGGCATGGGTTTCCGATGATGAGGGGGCTGGGAATCGATGACAACGGTCCCGCCTGACGCGGTTGACTCCATTGACCCAACCTCCTCACCCGGGTAACCTTCGAGACTGTTCCGTGCCGCCCGCCGGGCGATCCACGTAGAATCAGAAACACGAACACCGTCGCTGTGAATGCCTACTATTAACCAGCTCGTTCGCCAGAGCAGGCGCTCCGTGGCCGCCAAGGACAAGGCGCCGGCGCTCAAGGCGAGCCCCTTCAAGCGCGGTGTCTGCACCCGCGTCTATACCACGACACCAAAAAAGCCGAACTCCGCACTCCGGAAGGTCGCGCGGGTGCGCCTCACGAACGGCTTTGAAGTCACCGCCTACATTCCCGGCGA
>Ga0210384_10005693_pt1 | contig 13466 bp, 8 predicted proteins | sample IncBWH2MmetaG_FD_160574 | JGI IMG/M metagenome (GOLD analysis project Ga0210384, IMG submission 160574) | Forest soil microbial communities from Barre Woods Harvard Forest LTER site, Petersham, Massachusetts, United States - Inc-BW-H-2-M | ecosystem: Environmental > Terrestrial > Soil >...
TGAACCTCTCGCTCACCGACGCCGACGTGGCGTCGTTCCTCGGCCTGATGAAGCCGAGCATCGACGGCTACAACGTGGTCGATCAGCTCCCGGACAACCTGCCTCCGGTGAAATACCCGCGGACGCCGGGGTACCGGCCCGGGCCCGAGGAGAACGCGCACAACGCGTGGTACTACAAGTCCAAGATCGAGGGCGCGCCCCAGGGCAAGCTCAAGGGTAAGCGCCTCGTCATCAAGGACAACGTCATGGTCGCGGGCGTGCCGATGATGAACGGGGCCTCGATCCTCGAGGGCTACACCCCCGAGATCGACGCCACCGTGGTCACCCGCATCCTCGACGCGGGCGGCACCATCCTCGGCAAGGCCCACTGCGAGTACTACTGCCTCTCCGGCGGCAGCCACACCAACGCGACGGGGCCGGTGCACAATCCCTACAAGAAGGGCTACTCGGCGGGCGGGTCGTCGTCGGGGAGCGCGGTGCTGGTGGCGCTCGGCGAGGCCGACATGGCCATCGGCGGCGACCAGGGCGGCTCGATCCGCATGCCGGCCTCGTTCTGCGGCATCTACGGGATGAAGGCGACCCACGGGCTCGTGCCGTACACCGGCATCATGCCGATCGAGATCTACGTCGATCACACCGGCCCGATGACCGCCACGGTGGCCGACAACGCGCTGCTGCTCGAGGTCATCGCGGGGCCGGACGGCTACGACCCGCGCCAGTTCGCGCCGAAGGTCCACCCCTACACCCAGCTGCTCGGGGGGGGCGCGAGCGGGCTGCGCATCGGGGTGGTGAAGGAGGGCTTCGGCCACCCGCACTCGGAGGCGGTGGTGGACGCCAAGGTGCGGCAGGCCGCCGACCTCTTCAAGCGCCTCGGGGCGACGGTCACCGACATCTCGATCCCCTCGCACCTGCTGGCCGGCGCCCTCTGGCTGCCGATCGGCGTCGAGGGCCTCACCCAGACCATGATGTGGGGCGACGGCTACGGGGTGAGCCGCCAGGACCTGTACGTGACCAGCCTGATGGACCACCAGCGCGGCTGGCGGCAGCGCGCCAACGAGCTGTCCGAGACCGCCAAGCTCTTCACGATGCTCGGCACGTACATCAACGAGCAGCACGGCACGCGCTACTACGGCAAGGCCATGAACATCACCCGGCGGCTCACCGCGGCCTACGACGCGGCGCTGGCCGACTGCGACCTCCTGCTGATGCCGACGACCCCGATGAAGGCCCAGGCGATGCCGGCGCCGGGGGCGCCCCGCGAAGAGTACGTCGGGGGCGCGCTCAACATGATCACCAACACCGCGCCCTTCGACATCACCCACCACCCGGCGATGGCCATCCCGTGCGGCATGGCCGACGGGCTGCCGGTGAGCGTGATGCTGGTGGGCAAGCACTGGGACGAGCCGACCATCTACCGCGCCGCCCGCGCCTTCGAGCAGGCGGGCGACTGGAAAACGATGTAACGTGGCCCCACACCATCGCTCGGGAGGAGACACCATGACTCGACGGGTTCTCGTGACGGCAATCGCCCTGATCGCGCTCGTGACGATGCTGACCGGCCTGCCGGGCGGCCTCACCGCGCAGGGCAAGGTGGTGAAGATCGGCCTGTCCCTGCCGCTCACCGGGGCGGACGCGGACGGCGCGGACGCGATCCTGAAGGGCGCGCAGATGGCCATGGCCGAGATCAACGCGAAGGGCGGCGCGGCGGGCTACAAGCTCGAGGCGGTGGTCTTCGACAGCGCCACGCCGGCGGCCGGGCAGTACGATCCGGCCCAGGCGGCCACCAACTACAAGAAGTTCATCGCGGACGCTCTCGTGCTCGCCGCGGTCGGGCCGAACATGAGCGGGGAAGGGAAGGCGATCTCCCCGATCCTGTCCGAGGCCGACATGGCCACCATCACCCCCAGCTCCACCAACCCCGACATCACCGACCCCAAGTTCCAGTCGCAGTACCGGCCCAAGGGCAAGGCGGTCTACTTCCGCACCGTGACCACCGACGCCTTCCAGGGCCCGAACATGGCCAACTACCTCTTCCACGCCCAGAAGATCAAGAGCGTCTTCGTGCTCGACGACGGCGGCGCCTTCGGGGTGGGCATCGCGGACAGCTTCCAGAAGCGGGCCACCGACCTCGGGGTGAAGATCCTCGGGCGCGATCGGCTCGATCCCAAGGAAGCCGACTACAAGACCATCCTCACCAAGATCAAGGGCCTGAACCCGGACGCGCTCTACTACGGCGGGGTCATGCAGGCCGCGGCCAAGCTCGCCACCCAGGGCTTCGAGGTGATGCCGCGGGTGATCAAGGCGGGCTCGGACGGGGTCTACGACCTCTCGTGGCCGAAGCAGTCGGGCAAGGAGTCGGTCGAGGGCTGGTTCTGCTCGCAGGCCTCCCCGGAGCTGGTGACCTCCCAGAAGCTCGAGGCGTGGGTGACGAAGTTCAAGAACGAGATGAAGCGCGAGCCCACCAACTACGCGATCACCTCCTACAACGCGGTGCTGGTGATCGCGGACGCGGTCGGGCGCACCGCCTCCGCCAACAAGCCGGTCACCCGCAGCAACCTGCGGGACGCGATCCAGGCCACCAAGATGACCTCGATCCAGGGCCCGATCGCCTTCGACGGCAACGGCGACATCCTGACCCGGACCGTCTCGATCTACCAGTGGCGGGACGGCGAGATCAAATACGTCGGCGTGGCCCCCGAGAAGTAGACGACGACGCCGGGAGCCCCGGGCCGGCGTGACCGCGCCGGCCCGGGGACTCCCGCGCACCACATGAACGGGCTGGACGTCGTCCTCCAGCAGGTCGTCAACGGGCTCGCGCTCGGCATGATGTACGCCCTGCTCGCGCTCGGCTTCACCATGGTCTACGGCATCATCGAGCTGATCAACTTCTCCCACTTCAGCGTCTTCATGACCGGGACCTTCGTGGGGCTCACCGTGCTGAACCTCATGGGGGTCACCGCGGTGTCGCGCTCGCTGACCGGGCTCGTCCTGGTGGCCACCCTGATCGCGCTCTTCGTCGTCACCATGCTCGTCACCGGGCTGCTCGGGGTGCTGATCGAGCGGTTGTGCCTGCGCCCGCTCCGCAACGTCTCGGGCACCGCGCCGATGATCACCACCATCGGAGTCGCCTTCATCCTGATCAACCTCATGCTCCTGACCTTCGGCCCGCAGGCCCAGCGCTTCCCCTCGCTCCTGCCGAACTGGCGCTGGCCGCTCATGGGCACCGCGGAGATCACCTTCAAGCAGCTGGTGCTGTTCGCGGTGGGGCTCGTGCTGATGATCGTGCTCTCCCACCTCGTCAAGCGCACCACCCTCGGCAAGGCGATGCGGGCCACCGCGCAGGACGCGGACGCGGCCCGCATGATGGGCATCGACGTGGACCGGGTGGTGGTGCTCACGTTCTTTCTCGGCTCCGCGCTCGCGGGGGCGGGGAGCCTCTTCTTCGGCCTCTACTACGGCTTCACCGGCTACTACATCGGTTACACCACCGGGCTGCGCGCCTTCACCTCGGCGGTGCTCGGGGGCATCGGGAGCATCCCCGGCGCGGTGCTGGGCGGCCTCTGCATCGGCCTCACCCAGTCCCTGGGCGGCCAGCTCATCGGGGTCAAGTGGACCGACGTGATGATCTTCTCGATCCTGATCTTCGTGATGGTCCTCCGCCCCAGCGGCCTCCTCGGCGTGCGCGCGCCGCAGAAGGCGTGATCGCGCCCCGGTGAGCAGCCTCGGCGCGCGCCTCGGGCTCGATCGCTGGCGCGCGCTGCCGCTCTCGCGCCGGCGGCAGATCCTGACCCCGGTGCTCCTGGGGCTCGGGCTCCTCTTCCCGGTGCTGACCGGCAACGCGGGCAACGTCGACGCGGCCGCGAACGCCTTCACCTACGTGCTCCTGGCCTTGGGCCTCAACATCGTGGTCGGCTTCGCGGGCCTGCTCGACCTGGGCTACGCCGCCTTCTTCGCCATCGGCGCCTACGGCTACGGCATCGCCGCCTCCGGGCAGCTCAAGCCCGAGTGGTCGGGGTTCTGGGCCCCGCTCGAGTGGGCCGGGCAGGTGAGCCGCCTGGTGGTGCCCGGCCAGGCGGACAGCGTGCAGTTCCACTTCACGTTCTGGCCCATGCTCGCGGTGAGCGCGATCATCTGCGCGATCTTCGGCATGCTGTTCGGCGCGCCGACTCTTCGTCTACGCGGTGATTACCTGGCGATCGTGACCCTGGGCTTCGGGGAGATCGTGCCGGTGGTGGCGCGCAACTGGGAGGGGCTCACCAACGGGGCCCAGGGGCTGGGCGGCATCCGTACCCCGCGCCTCTTCGGCTTCGACTTCGGCTTCTCGCCCTACCCGTACTACTTCCTCGGCCTGGGGCTGGTGGCCGCCGCGGTGTGGATCTCGATCCGGCTTCAAGAATCGCGGGTGGGGCGCGCCTGGATGGCCATCCGCGAGGACGAGCTGGCCGCGGGGGCGATGGGCGTCGACCACGTCCACTACAAGCTGCTCGCCTTCGCGATGGGCGCGGCGGTGGGCGGGCTCGGCGGCACCTTCTACGTGGCCAAGCTCACCACCGCCACCCCCGACATGTTCACCTTCCCGGTGTCGGTGATGGTGCTGGTGATGGTGGTGCTGGGCGGGCTCGGATCGATCCGCGGAGTGGTGCTGGCCGCGCTGTTCGTGGCCTTTCTCCAGTCGGTGATCCTGCAGGACCTCACCGAGTACGTGCACGCCCTCGGACGGCTGGTGGGGAGCGACGCGCTGCAGAAGGTGGAGCTCATCACCTCGCTCGAGCTGATCTTCGGGATCATCCTCGTGCTCATGATGATCTTCCGGCGCGAGGGCCTGTGGCCGGCGGTGCGCAAGGTCTCGGCGCTCACGCGCGAGCAGCAGACCGCGGCGCCCTCGCGCGGCACCGCGGTCGACCTGGAGTGGGCGCGCCCGCAGGCGGCGGCCGGGCCGGGCCGGCCCCTCCTCGAGATCGCGGGCCTGCGCAAGAGCTTCGGCGGGGTGGCCGCGGCGGACGACATCACCCTCACCGTGCACGCGGGCGAGCTGGTCAGCGTGATCGGCCCGAACGGCTCGGGCAAGACCACGCTCTTCAACCTCGTCACCGGCCTCATCCGGCCGGACGCGGGGAGCATCCGGCTCGAGGGGCGCGAGATCGGCGGGCGGGCGCCGCACGAGATCGTGACCGCGGGGGTGGCGCGCACCTTCCAGAACATCCGGCTCTTCAACAACCTGAGCGTGATGGAGAACCTGCTGGTTGGCGAGCACGCGCGCCTCGAGGCGGGGGTGCTCGGGGCGATCTTCCGGCCGCCGCGGGTGCGGCGCGAGGAGCAGCGGGCGGTGGAGCGCGCGCTGGAGGGCGTGGCGATCTTCGGCAACCGCCTGCTGCCGCGCCTCGACCACCCGGTCTACGGCCTCTCCTACGCCAACCGCCGGCGCACCGAGATCGCCCGCGCGATCATGACCCGGCCCAAGGTGCTGTTGCTGGACGAGCCCGCCGCCGGCATGAACCCGGCCGAGACCCTCGAGCTGATGGACCTGATCCGCGCCTTCCGCGGCCTCGGCATCACGATCATCCTGATCGAGCACAAGCTCGACGTGGTGATGGACGTGTCGGACCGGGTGGTGGTGCTCGACCACGGGGTGAAGATCGCGGAGGGGGCCCCCGCCCAGGTGCGCAGCGACGAGCGGGTGATCGAGGCCTACCTGGGCCGCCGGCGACGCGCGGCATGAGGACCCCGGGCGGCGTCCTCCTCGACTTCCGCGACGTGCACACCCACTACGGCGCGCTCCACGTGCTCAAGGGGGTGAGCTACGAGATCCGCGAGGGCGAGATCGTCTCGCTGCTGGGCGGCAACGCCTCCGGCAAGTCCACCACCATGAAGACGGTGCTGGGGCTGGTGCGGCCGAGCGAAGGGACGATCAGCTTCCGCGGCCAGCCGATCCACGCGCTGCGCACGAGCGAGATCGTCAAGCGCGGGATCGCCCCGGTGCCGGAGGGACGGCGGGTCTTCCCGCGCATGAGCATCCTCGAGAACCTCGAGATGGGCCGCTACACCCGCCGGTCCGAGCCGGGCTGGGACGAGGATCTCGAGCGGGTGTTCGGGCTCTTCCCGGTGCTGCGGGACCGGCGCCATCAGCTCGCGGGCACGATGTCGGGCGGCGAGCAGCAGATGCTCGCGATCGGCCGCGCCCTCATGACGCGCCCCGCGCTCCTCTGCATGGACGAGCCCTCGATGGGCCTGGCCCCGCGCCTGGTGGAGGAGGTCTTCGACATCATCCGCGAGATCAACGCGCAGGGGACCACCATCTTCGTGATCGAGCAGAACGTGAACATGGCGCTCTCGATCGCCCATCGCGGCTACGTGCTGCAGATGGGCGAGGTGGTGCTCACCGGCTCCGCCGCCGAGCTGCTGGAAAGCCCGCTGATCCAGAAGGCCTATCTCGGCAGCGGCGCCTGACGGGCTTACGGAATGGTCGGCGCCGCGCAGAGCGCGGCCAGCTCCGGCGCGGTCACCTCCACCTCGAACCCCGCCTCCTGACGGTCCCGGTCCGGCCCGAGCTCGGTGAAGCACGCCTCGTCGGCGTAGCGGTGCGGCCCGAGCCGCTGGTAGAGCAGCGCGGTGCGGAACGCGGAGCCGGCGGCCCGGGCGGAGACGCGCAGGTAGCGCTCGGCCGGAAGCGCCTCCGCGCCCTGGGCGAGCGCCTCGTGGATCACGCGGCCGCTCAGGGGCCCCTTGGCCTGTAGCTCGATGCCGAGCACGTGGGCCAGCGTGAGCGCGATGTCCGCGTTGCCGACCGGGGCGGTATCCACGAAGCCCGGCTTGAAGTCGGGCCCGGCCGCGGCCATGAAGTTGTAGGTGTCGGCGCGGCTGAAGCTGCCGTGCATGCCCTGGCCGTGCTGGAGGTTGTTGTCCGTGATCTCCACCGCGGTCATGTAGCGATTGCCCGGGTCGGTGGCGAAGCTGCGGAAGTTCAGCACCACCGCCGGCGTCGGCAGCGTGGGTGAGCCCTTGAGGCCGATGGCGCTGAGCGGGAGCGTCCCCGGCACCTCCCCGTAATTGTCGTCCACGAAGAGGCCGCCGGTGTAGTCCTGGCGGGCCAGGATCGCCACGATCTGCCGCACGAGGGCCGGGTCGCGGTCGGGCACGTAGATGAGGTCGGAGCCGCCGTTGGCCGCCACCACGACTTTTGCATCAGTGGGGGCGTCGGTGGCCGGATCGGTGGGGCCGCCGACGCGGCCGGTGCCGCCCAGCAGGCCGTGGCCGGTGGCGGGCCGCGGCCGGGTCGTCACGGTCGGCTGCTCGATGGTCGGGTCCACCGCCTGGTAGACCCGCCGGCCGTCGACCGTGATCTGGCTGTCGGGGTCGAAGAGCGGCAGCGAGAGCCCGTGGGCCAGATCGATGGCCACGAACCCCGGCGGCAGCGAGCCGGCGGTGACCTCCTGGCGGCCGGAGGCGTCGCGATAGGTCCGGCTCGCCGCGTAGCTCCGCGTGAAGCGCCGGCCGGAGCCGTCCAGGTCGCGCTTGCTGATCGTGGAGAAGCCGTGGTCCGCGGTGACGAAGACGTCGGTGCTGGCGGCCAGGTCCGGGTCGCTCTGGACGTAGTCGAGGATCTGCCGGAGGTTGTCATCCGCGTTGCGGATGGCCGCCCGGGACGTCGGGCCGTTGATGCCGGGTACGAGCGAGCCGAGGCTATCTCCCTGGTTGTGCTGGCTTCCGTCCGGATCACGCGACCAGTAGACGAGGATGAAGCCGGGGCCGTTGGGGGAGGCCGCCCGCGGCTGCCTGAACGCGGGCAGGATCGCGCGGGTGATGGCGTCGGTGAAGTAGCGCTGCTGGGCGACGTTGGCCTCCCGCGTGCCCGGGGTCACGTTGTTCCCCGCCGGCTGCGTCCGGGGAGGAGTCACCAGGGGCAGGCCCGCCGCCTGCAGCGCCGCCTGGATCGCGGGCGCGAGCGGCAGGCCGGCGGGTGAGCCGGTGCGGTCGTCGATCACCACGGTGTCGGGCATCGCGAAGGCCCCGTTGACCGGGTTGCCCTGGGTGACGTCCTGGATGAGGGTCGGGCCGAGCTTGCCCACCGCGGCGGTCCGGAAGCCGTGCCGGCGCCCGGCGGCCAGCAGCGCCTCCTCGCCGAGGAAATTGCCGCCCGGGACGTGGGCGTCGATGTCGCCCAGCACCTGGTTCTCCTCGATGAACGGGGTCAGCGTGCCGGGGCTCTTGCCGGTGAAGCTCGCGGGCCGGCCGTCGAAGATCGGGAAGCCCGGGAACAGGAAGTTGCTGAAGTCGGCGGTATCCCCCGGATAGTGCCCGGTGGCGATGGCCGCCGCGTTCGGGGTGGTGAAGGTTGGGAACAGCGCGTGGCTGTTCGCGAAGTGGACCCCGCGGGTGCGCAGCGCGGTCATGGTCGGCGCGTCGGTCGGGTTCACCGCCTCCGCGCGGAGGCCGTCCATCACCACCACGATGACGTTGCGCCGCGGTCGGCTCTCGCGGCTCTGCGCGGAGGATTCATCGGTGGAGAGGACGCCGGCGCCGCAGATGATGACCGCGCCGAGCAGGAGCGGGAAGAACCGTCGGCCTCGCATGGGTGTACCTCCGCGCGGGATCGTAGCGGAGCGGCATGACGCCACGATGACCGGCTCGCTACGGTTGGATCACGCCGCGGCCGGCGCGATGCGGAAGAGGACGTCGCCGCCGGCCTCGCGCGCGGCGTCGAGCCGGAGGCTCCGGTCGTGCGCCGCGAGGGCGCCCCGCCACAGCTCGCTCCACGCCTCGAAGGCCGCCGGGTCGAGCGGCTCGAGGCCGCGGACCAGCCGCCAGCCCCGCAGCCGCACCGAGGCTCTACCGCGCCCGGCGGCGACCTCGACCGTCTGGCCCTGCGCCTCCGCGAGCGCGGCCAGGTAGCGCGCGAACGGCTCGGGTCCGCGGCCGTCGATCTCGAGGAGCCGCGCCGTCTCGTCGTGATACTGCATGCCGATGAGCCGGGCTGCGTGGCCGAGGAGCGCGCGGGTGTCGTCGGGCCCGAGCAGCGCGAGGGCGACCGGCAGGGTGGTCCGCACGTACTCCATCGCGTACCGGGCGACCACGGTGTCGAGGCGCTCGGGACAACTCATCCTCCGCTCGGTCGCACACGTACCAACGTCAGCCTTCCTTGAGCGATGCTCGGAGTTGCAGCTGGAACTGGCACAACTCGAAGAGCCCGACTTCGACCAGCCTGGATTTCCGCAGCACGACACCTCCCATACGCTCATTTTTACGACCGCTGCCCAGGCGTCGGCATTCTTCGATGTCCTAGGATATCGGGACCGTATCATCCAAGTGCGGCTCACAGTTCAGTCCTCGGAGTGCAGCAAGCACATTGACGTCATATTGCCTCTTTTGGTGGCGCGCTACGGTCCCGGCACGCGTCTCGCGCCAGATAGCCCGCTGATGTTTGCCGACGAGAAGACGGACGCCTACCTCTCGCGCATCCCGATCGGGTCTAGCGAGACGCTGTTTGTCAATGTGGGTGACCGTGAGGTGTGGAGACTTGCTGGCGGCGAGGTCACGATGGTCGAACTTGAGAAGCCAAGCGTGTCGGAGACGGCCATTGCGAGACAGTTTGTCCTCAATGTACTTCAAGCTGTTGAGGAGTCCTGGCCGCGTCTCCGCCGAGAGTCTCTATGCGACTTGTTTCAAGACCCAACCGTGCTGGACAGTGAAGCCGCACCGTATGAATTTGCCTTCGCTGCTGCTGCCGTTCAGATCCAGGCCCTTTCGAACCTCTTCCCCGCTGACCAGGCGGCTCGGATTCGTTCCCACGTCGTGGATCGGCTATGCGCCTTCGCCTCCGGGCCGTACCCGGCAGGAGCGATTGAAGAGTATCAGGCTGCGTGGGACCGGTCGCTGCAAATGGCAGAATACCCTTGGTTTGGGGTCGCCGCCGTACTGTTTGATAGGTTGGCCAGTGACGTAGCGAGCGACCCGAGGACAATCCGTCCGATGCTGCTCTGTGCTGGGCGCTGCGGTCATAGAATGTGGCGGCCCGTTCTGGAAAACGGCGGCATCTAAGTACACCATTGAGCCCACCTCAGGGGAGGACACGCCCGAGCCGTGTTGACTCGGACTACGCAAGGATGCGAGCAGTTCGCGTGTACGAGTGGGTGCCTCTCCGAAGCAGGCTCTCGGTCTAGTACGTCGCAGCTTCACCGATTGTCGGCACCACGCTGCCACCGTCTGGATAGAAGGGTGCGATCGCCTTGAGTGCCTTCAAGATTCTGTTGCCTTGCTCCTCAGTGTTTATACGGAACTCCAAATGTCCGACGGCGTCGTTTTTTCCCATCCTTGCGCAGGTAATCACCGAACCGGACGACTTCTTGCAGGGGATGCTGAGAACCACGCATCCCTGCTCCTCCATGCGAGCATCGGCGAGAGAGAGATTTGCGAGCGACGCTCCCCGTTGAAGATTGAATGCGGAGGAGGAGGGGGACATGGGCGCGATCGCGGCGGCGGTCGCGCGTGACTCAACGGATCTCGACACGACGACCCCGTAGTCGTCCAGGTCGAACCCCACCGATGAGACAGACGAGAAAACAGCGCTTTTCGTCGAGTCGCTGTACAAAGTACACGCGTGAAAGGCGCTCATGACATCCTTGACCTCTCTGACATTCGCCGCAACAGTGCCTTGCTGACTCGAATACTGCCGCTGCTTCGCGCGCAAGGGGGGAACCCCTGTTTCATCATCCAGGAGCGATTCCGACAAGAAGGTTCCGTCTGCATAGCGCCACTGATTTCCATTTCTACGGACTTCATCGCCGAAAACCAGGTACCCGGTCGCATTGGGTTGGGCCCAAGACGGAGCCGGTGCCGAAGGCTCCGTCTTCTCTGGAGCCGAGGGCGGCTTGGCGGACGCCGACTCGGGAGAAGGCCGCCGTGAGGAGGTGATTGGCGTCTCCGCAGGTGGACTTGCGGGGCCTTGTTTGGTCCCCGGACTTGGCGCACTCGCGTTGTTGAAAGCAGTAGCACGATCGTCTGAAGTGATCTTGACGCGAAACTCAGCCCTCATAAGACCATGAGGCCTGCGCAGCCTTTGCGTCCAGGAGCCGACTTCGGAGGGGACATATTCGATTGATGATGGAATCTGGAATACCCCCTCCCCTTGACACTTGGAAGATAGATCTCCTGCAGAAAACACCCATTTGAACGCAGCATCTTGTGCACACATCGTCATATCACTCAGCTTCCAGTGGTCACTGGAGGACTGCGGTTTGACTTTAATCCAACCCCACACACCCTTTGAGTCTGTGAATGCAAACGCTATCCAGACGGGCGGGCGATAGTTCTGAGTGAAGACCAAACCACACTGTCCAGACTCGATCCAAAACCACCCTTTATCCTCCCAGGTGTAACCAAAAGGAACGTCCAACTTCGCTGCCGTAGCTACAGCGAACTTAACGTTCCCATCATTGCAGACGATCACGTGGGAAACCGGGGGGTCCATCGCCGGATCGTACGCAAGGCTTTCCGAGGCGGAAAACAAGACCAATATCGTGAGCAAGAATTCCCGCAACGGATTCATTTTCCACCTCCAGCACAGACCGATTTGTCTCAGCAAGTGTTCGCGTCATCGACACGCGCCCGCGCCAATAGCGTTGAACGGGCGGATCACCCCGTCGCTCAGCTCGTTCATCCTTTCCGGCAGGTTGAGGGAAGTCATGCTCGCGACGCATGCTACCAGGCTGCTACCGGGCCTGGCAGAGGTGAGGACGGACTCGCGTTCGTGATCCTGGACGGCTCCTTGCCTTCCCCAGGCGCTGGAGACCGGGATTCCCGGCTCTCTGCCGAGCAGCTATCCGGGCCGCGCGGTGTTCAGTCGGTAGCGCAGCGCTGGTTTACCGCTGGCGAAAGGTTTGCCCTACACCCGTCGACACGTAGACAATTCTATTGCTGTGACAGCGCGCGCAGGGAGGCATGGCCTGGTACAGGAACTGCTTACCGAGGAATTGACCGCAATCGGCACAATAGCATGCGCGCGACAAGGCGATGCTGACGAGCATCGCCCCGAACAACCCGACGAAGATCGTGATCGCCCCCCTCCAGCTGAATACCACGTTGACGGCGCTCACAACGCCGTCGGCCTGCTGCGCGTTCCAGTCTACGTACAGCAGCGTCATGGACCCGCCGATCACGAGAAGCCCAATGGCTAGTAGCTTCATGTTCATGGTGAAACCTCCCAGCATACGAGTAGCCCTCACCTACACCGCGCGCAGACGCGGCGGCAAGATCGCGAGAGCGTAGCCGACTTTAACACCCTCCGGCGGCGATCGCCGCGTCCCTGGGCCTGTCACCGTGACATAAGATGCCAGACTCCTACGGCAACGGGCGTCGCAAAGATGATGCGATAGTTGTCCTCACCGTTTCCCAGTATGGAATTTGCGATCATCACATTCGGATTTGTATTGCTGGCAGGTACGACAGCGCCCTTGTCGTAGATGCATAGGCCACCGTTCACGGCCCCAGCCCGTTGGACCGTCAGAGCATTCGAGGCGAAGGAGATACTCACGCTCACGCCGAACCCGGTGAGAGGGAACCGCTCGAAGAGAGGTCCGAGGTCCCGGGGTCAATGTTGCGTCTCCTCTTCCAGGCGGACGGTTGCGGGTTCCGACTTGCGGCGAGTCTGGGCCCCCTATCGGGAGATTGTCAACTCGTTGTTCGATCTCCAAGGCACGGCTCGGCCCTGTAAGGGCATCGACGCCACTCCCACACGCCTGTCCCCGCTGATAGACTCGCGGCCATCGGCGCCAGGTTCGATGGCTACACGGCAGGTATCTATATCGGCCAGACGCGGGTAGGGCTCACATTCCCGCCTCTCGCGCGCTTTTGGCCTGGGACCTGTAGTTGTTGTCCGCCCTCGCCCTCGGGGAGCAGGATGCCCACGACTTGGCGACCAGATGCCGCTGGCCACAGCGGGCCGCTCGCGGGCGCCCCGGATCATGTCAGGACAGAAGAGCGCCGGGGGAGGACCAGGGGACATCACCGTGGGGTGGACCCGACGCTCTCTCAGCACTGAAGGCCGATGAGCCCTCGGCTCGTACCGCGCCCCTCCCACCACGCGGCTCGAAAACGGCTACGCGGGTAGCGCACCCAGGCCTTGCGGTCGGACTCCCGCGCGTACTCGGTCTTCACCCCGCCGACCTGGTTGGAGAGGTAGTGGTACTGCGCGCAGGCGACCGCGTGGGGCAGGCGGTCGAGGCCGAGCTTGCCGAGCCCGGGGAGGAACTTCTCGAGGTGCTGGCGCCGGAAGAGCCGGAAGACGAGCTCCGCGGCCTGATCCTCGCCCCGTCGCGTGACCAGGGTGAGGACGAGGCCGGTCAAGAGCGCCTGGTAGAGGACCGAGACGGCCCGGTGGCCGGCGGGCAACGGTCAGTCGACGAGCGCCGCCTGCACGAGCTGGCGGAAGAGATCGCGGTCCTCGCCGCGCCGCGGCCCGGGCTGCGCCTGGG
>Ga0210384_10005694_pt1 | contig 13466 bp, 10 predicted proteins | sample IncBWH2MmetaG_FD_160574 | JGI IMG/M metagenome (GOLD analysis project Ga0210384, IMG submission 160574) | Forest soil microbial communities from Barre Woods Harvard Forest LTER site, Petersham, Massachusetts, United States - Inc-BW-H-2-M | ecosystem: Environmental > Terrestrial > Soil >...
TCCCGCACCGCCGCCCTCTGCGAGAGCTTGAGCTGGCGCGACTGGGCCGGGTACTTCGCGGTCAGCACCTACGAGGTCCACCACGAGCGCGAGTACAACGCGATCCGCAACGCGGCCGCCCTCATCGACGTCTCCCCCCTCTTCAAGTACCGGGTGAGCGGCAAGGACGCGGCCCGGCTGGTGGACCGCATCGTGACCCGGGACGCCGGCCGGATGGCGGTGGGGCAGGTCGCCTACACTCACTGGTGCGACGGAGCGGGAAAGGTCATCGACGACGGGACGGTCTCCCGGCTGGCTCCGGACGTGTACCGTTGGACGGCCGCCGACCCGAGCCTGCGCTGGATCCAGACCAACAGCCTGGGCCTGGATGTGCGCGTCGAGGACATCTCGGACCGCACCGCGGCCCTGGCCCTGCAAGGCCCGACCAGCCGGGACATCCTGGGCGCCTGCGCCTTGGGCGACGTCGCCCACCTGAAGTACTTCCGCGTGATGCCCTCGACCATCAAGGGAATCCCGGTCGAGATCTCCCGCACCGGGTACACGGGCGACCTGGGCTACGAGGTGTGGGTGGAGGCGGAGAAGGCGGTGGCCCTCTGGGACGCCCTGATCGAGGCGGGGCGGCCCTACGACATCACGCCCACGGGGATGCTGGCCCTGGATGTGGCCCGCATCGAGGCCGGCTTGCTCCTGCTCGACGTGGACTACGTGGGGGCCCGCAAGGCCTTGATCCCCTCCCAGAAGTACTCGCCCTACGAGATTGGTCTGGGCCGCCTCGTGAACCTGGAGAAGGCTCCATTCATTGGGCAGCCGGCCCTCCGGCGGGAGGCGCACGAGGGTCCGGCCCGGCAGCTGGTGGGGCTGGAGGTGGACTGGATCGACCTCGAGCGCCTGCACGAGGAGGCGGGCCTCGCGCCCCAGCTGCCGGCCACCGCCTCGCGGGTCTCCGTCCCCGTCTACCGAGACGGGATCCAGGTGGGCAAGGCGACGAGCAGCACGTGGTCGCCCACCTTAAAGAGGATGATCGCTCTCGCCACCGTGGCCTCGGAGGCCGCCGGCCTCGGCACCCGTCTGGAGATGGAATTCACGGTGGATCATCGACGGAGGCAAGTGGGGGTGACGGTCTCCAAGCTGCCCTTCTTCGATCCCCCGCGCAAGCGCGCCTGAGCCCGGGCGCGGCTCAGTGCCCGGGAGCCAGGACGAGGCGCCCCGCCACCCCGCGCTTCTCGAGCCGGTCGTGGGCGCTCGGCGCATCGGAGAGGGGCAGGACCTCCGAGACCCAGGGCCTAATGGCCCCGCTCCCCACCAGGCGCAGGGCCTCGTCCAGCTCCGCCTGGGTGGTGGCGTAGGCGCCCAGAATCTCCAGCTCCTTCACGATCACGAGGCCGGGGTTCAAGTCCACGGAAGCCGTCTTCAGGTTGCCCACCACCACCAGCCGTCCCCCCGGGGCGAGCGCCCGCAGGGTCTGGCTGAAGGTCAGGCTGCCCACGATCTCGATGGCCACGTTGGCGCCCTCGCCCAGGGTGCGCTTCTTGACCTCGGCCGCGAAGTCCAGCTCGCGGGAGACGATGACCTCGTCCGCGCCCGCCTCCAGGAGCGCCTCCGCCTTGGCCCCGCTCGAGGTCACGGCCAGGACGCGCGCCCCCTCGAGCCGCGCCAGCTGCACGGCCTGCAGGCCGACGCCCCCGCTGGCCCCGGTGATGAGCACGGTCTCGCCCGCGCGGACGCGCCCGCGGGTGCGCACCACGTGGACGGCGGTGCCGGTGGTGCAGCAGGTGGTGGCCGCCGCCGGCCAGTCGATGCCGAGGGGGATGCGGCCCAGACCGGCCACGGGCGCGGCCATGTAAGCGGCGTAGCCGCCGGGAATCTCCTCCCCGAAGAAGCGGGTGTCGCGTTTGCAAAGGCTCCGGCGGCCGCTGCGGCAGTGGATGCACTCGCCGCAGGACAGCCGTTGGAGGGTGGCCGCGCGGTCGCCCACCTTCCAGGCCCCGACTCCCTCGCCCACCGCCACCACCTCCCCTGCCGCCTCGTGGCCGAGGATGGCGGGAACCCGCGTGCGGGGCAGGTCGCCCCGGCGGTTGATGACGTCGTGGAAGCACACCCCGCAGGCGTGCACCTTGAGCACGACCTCGCCCGGGCCGGGGCGCGGGTCGGGGACGGATTCCGTCCGCAGGTTATCGGGGGCCCCAAACGAGTGAAGCACGACTGCTTGCATTCTGCTCTCCTAAGCGCTCACTAGCCGACGAGCCGCTCGCGCAGGCCGTCGGCGTCGATGGTCCTTATGGCGCGCACATAGTCCGTCCCCGGGGGCGGGGTCACGGGCAGGGGATCCGCGACCGCGTGCTCGAATCCGGTCCGGTCGGAGATCGTCTCCTCCGCGGCCCAGGGGTGCCGCGCCACCAGGGCCGCACCTCCCGACCCCAGCTCGAAGACCCCCAGGTCGGTGATGAGGCGCGTCCGGCGGGCGGGGTCGGAGGTGGACGCGATCTGGACTTTTTCCACGAGGTTGCGGCGGGTCTGCTTGCCCACCACGAGCACCGGGCGGTGCACCCAGCGCCGGAGCGTGCCCGCCCCCGCCACCCCCGGGAACTTCACCCGCGGCTTCTCCAGCGTGCCGGCGGCGGTCAGGTTGGTGTCGCCGTTCCCGTCCACTTCCGCCGCCCCGAAAAACATGAGGTCGACGCGCCCGCGCCGGGCGTGATCGAACAGATCGGGGATCGTGATCTCGCCTGAGCGCCCATCCAGGTAAGCGAGGTCCTCGGAGGAGAGGCGGAGGCGGGAGATCTCGGGATCCAGGGAGCCGATGGCGGCGAGGTAGGTCAGGTTCCGGGCATGGGTGGCGCGGGCCACCGCGATGGCGAGGATGGCCAAGGGGGTGGCGACGCCGGTGGCCACCACGTCCCCGTCCTGGATCTCCCGGGCCATGGCCGCCACCACCGTCTCCGCCCGCGTGGGCATGCTCTCCGCGATCATGCGACCTCCTGGGGGGCGCTCTCTCGCGCCACCTCCGCCTGCCGACGGGGCGGGAGCACGGTGGTCCGCAGGTACTCCGCCTCCCCGCCCCCTTCCGCCAGCGTGAGGTAGCGCTCGAGGTGCGCCTCGTCCGCCGGGTAGAGGCCGGTGCAGCCGGTGGGGTAGGCCCCGCGCGGCTCCTCCACGATTAGGTCCACCATGAAGCCGGGGATGGTGGCCCGGGGGACCCGGGGCAGGCGCTCCTCCGCGGTGGCCACGATCCGGCGCGCCGCCCCCGCGGTCAGAAGGTCGGTGGTCGGGTCCTCGATCCAGAGGTTCCCGTCCTCGTCCGCGGCCCGCGCGTGGATCAAGGCCACGTCGGGATGGCAGGCCCGCTCCACGTGAACCCGCTCGCCGGTGAAGGGGTCCTCCACCGTGGGCAGGGGGTTCTGGGCGGCCAGCGCGGAGCCGCCGAAGTCGGGCACGGGCAGGAAGGGCAGGCCCATGGCCGCGGCCCGCAGGCTCTGCACGAGCCGGTAGCCGTCGTGCTCGGCCCAGGCGAGGGTGCCCGCTTCGATGGCCCTCTTCAGGCAGGGCATGGAGCGCACCCGACCGTCGAGGGTGATGGCCGAGAACAGGAACTCCACCCGCGCCACCGCCCCCGCCGCCACCAGGATCTCCGCGGGGAGGGGGTTGGGCAGGGAGACGACCTTGAGGCCCCTGCGCCCCTGGCGGACGAGCGCGAAGACGAGGGCCATGGGGGCCCGCCCGAGCATGAATCCGCCGGGCGCGATGGAGGCGTCGTCGGGGATGCTGGCCGCGGCCTCCTCCAGGCCCACGAAGCGCGGCCGCCTCACGAGGCCTCCCGGGGGGGCAGGACGGGCCGGAACTTGTAGCCGTAGACGAGGTACCCCTGGGGGCCGTGCTCTTGCAGACGACGCGTCACCATCTCCACCGGGAGCCCGATCGTGACGTCGGGGGCCTCCACGTCCGTGAGCTGGGCGGTGACGAGCAGGCCCTCCTCGAGCCGGACGAGGGCGACCACGTAGGGAGCGGCAAAGCCGCGCGGGGCCTGGGCGACCTCGGCGTGGGAGAAGACCGTCCCCCGCCCGGACAGCCGGTAGGGCTCGAGGTTGCGCTCCCGGCACCCCCGGCAGGCGGCGCGGGGGGGGAACTGCACCTTGCCGCAGGCCGCGCAGCGCTGGCCCTCCAGCCGGTAGTAGGCGGAGCGCAGGCGGTGGTAGCGGGGCAGGTCCATTTTACTTTAGACCTCAAGTATATGCGTGACGGCCACGGAGCCGTGGCCGCCGATGGACTGGGCGAGAGCGCGGCGCGCCCCCTTGATCTGGTTGGGGCCGGCCTCGCCGCGGAGCTGGAGGGCGGCCTCCACGATCTGGTAGGTGCCGCTGGCCCCCACCGGATGGCCCCGGGCCTTGAGGCCGCCCAGGGTGGATAGGGGTATGCAGCCCTCGGGGGCCACGCAGCCCTTGGCCGCCAGGTCCAGGGCCTCCCCCCGCCGCGCGAAGCCGCAGGCCTCGAGCGAGAGGGCGGTGATGATGGTGAAGGCGTCGTGGGCCTCGAAGAGGTCCATGTCCTTGGGCCCCCGCCCCGCGGCCTGGTAGGCCTTGGCGGCGGAATGGGCGGCCGCGCCCAGGGTCAGGATGTCGGCGCGCTCCGCGAGGCCGATGGTGTCGGTGGCCACCGCGGAACCGGCGATCCGCACCGGCTTGTGGTGCGGGCGCAGCATGGACTGGGCACACACCACCACCGCCGCCGCCCCGTCGCAGACGGGGGCGGCGTCCAGGATGCCGATGGGCGAGGCCACCATCGCGCAGGAGGAGAAGTCCTCCGCGCTCAGGGGCTCCCGGAACATGGCCCGGGGGTTGGTCTGAGCGTTCCGGTGCGCGGTCACCGCGAAGGGGGCGAAGGCCCCACGCTCCCGGCCCGTCTCGTGCATGTAGCGTCGCATGAGGAGGGCGGAGAGGGCGACGAAGGAGAAGCCGTGGCTGGCCTCGTAGTCCTGGTCGGCGGCGGTGGCCAGGCCCGCGGTCACGGTGTCGGGGACGCCGTCCGTCATCTTCTCGACCCCCACCGCCAGGACCGCCTCGTGGGCCCCCCCGGCCACGGCCAGGGCCGCCGCCCGCACCGCCGCCCCCCCGGAGGCGCAGGCCGCCTCCACTTTCCAGGCCTCCACGGGGAGCAGCCCCGCCGCGTCCGCGAGGAGGGTGGCCACGTTCTCCTGGCCGTTCAGGCAGCCGCCCATCATGTTCCCCACGTAGAGGGCGTCCACCCGCTCCATCCCCGCGTCGGCGAGGGCGTCGCGGATGGCGGCCGCGCCCAGCTCGCGCAGGCCGCGGTCCCAGTGCTCGCCCACCGCGGTCTGACCGATCCCCACGATGAAGACGTCCCTCATGACCTCTTGATCTTTCCCCGGAGCTTGAGATAGTGGCCGTAGCCGTCCACCCTCTGACCCCGGTCCAGGTAATCTCCCACCGACGGGCCCCCTCTCCGCTCCCGGATTTGCTCCGTCACCCGGAACGCGAAGGCGTCGCTGCCCGCGCCCGAGCCGTAGGAGCAGAAGAAGACGCGGTCGCCCGGCTCCGCCACGTCGAGGATGGCGGCCAGGCCGAGGAGCGACGATCCCGCGTAGGCGTTCCCCATGCGCCGGGCCACCAGGCCGAGCCGGATCTGCTCGCGTGTGAATCCCAGCTCCTCCGCCACCCTCTCCACGAACTTGGGCACCGGCTGGTGAAACACCGCGTGGGCGAAGTCCGCGGGCGCGGCCCCGATCTCGGCCAGGAGGCGGCGGGAGGCGGCGAGGGTGTGCTTGAAGTAAGAGGGCTCGCCGGTGAAGCGGCCGCCATGCTCGGGATACGCCGCCCCCTCGCGGCGAAAGAAGTCGGGGGTGTCGGTCACGTGGGAGACCGAAGCCTCCACCACGGCCAGGGCGTCGTCCGCGGGGGCAAAGAGGTAGGCGGCCCCCCCGCAGCCCGCGGTGTACTCGAGGGCGTCCCCCGGCTTGGACTGGGCGGTGTCCATGCCGATGGCCAGCGCGCGCTCCACCATGCCCGAACCCACGAAGGCCACCGCCGCCTGCATGGCCTCGCTGCCCGCCTTGCAGGCGAACTCCATGTCCGCTGCCACCAGGTGGGGGGTGATGCCCAGGGCCTCCGCGACCACGGTGGCCGAGGGCTTCACCGCGTAGGGCTTGGACTCCGTGCCCACCCAGATCGCGCCGATAGCGGCCTGGTCGGCCCGGGCCCGGTCGAGGGCCAGCCGCGCGGCCTCGATCGACATCGTGATCACATCCTCGTCGGGGCCGGGGACCGACTTCTCCGCCACCGCGGGGGCCACCGCCCCCCGCGCCCGCCAGGCGGCCGAGATGTCGGCGGTCGAGACCCGGAAACGCGGGACGTACGCCCCGTAGCCCGCGATGCCCACCGCTCGCTGCGCCCTCACGCCTTTCTCCCCTTCCGTGGCTTGCCCGCTGGGCGGGGGCCCGTCTCCAGGCCCGCGAAGAAGAGGTCCTGCATCTCGCTGGCCAGGCGCTCCGCGGGGATCGTGCCCTCGGGTCGGAACCACTTGTAGATCCAGAGGACCATGCCCAGGAACGCGAAGGCCGCCACCTTGGTGTTGACGGGGCGGATCTGGCCGTTGCGGATGGCCTCCGCCAGGGAGGTCTCCAGGAAGCGCACGTAGCGCTTCTTGCGGGCGTTGATCTGGGCCCGGTTCTCCCCGGTCAGGGTCGCGTGCTCGTGGAGGATGATCGTGACCTCCTTGCTCCAGCCCTGGGTCACGAGGAGCACGTTGCGCTCCATGCACTCCTTGAGGCGCTGCAGGGGGTCCGCGATGGGAAGGACGTGGGAGAGCACCTTCTCCTCGAAGACGTCCATCCCGTAGTTTTGGATCTCCAGGAGGAGGTGCTCCTTGCTGCGAATGTGGTGGTAGAGGCCGGCCTTGGTGAGACCGGCGGCCTCCGCAATGTCGTGGATGGAGGTGCCCTCGTAGCCCTTCTCGCAGATGAGACGGGCAGCGGTCTCCAATATGGCGCGGTGGCGGTCCCGGGGATCCGTGAGGAGCGCCCTCCGCTCCGGCTTGGGTGTGCGGGCCAAGTTGCAACCTCCAGGCCGGAGGGCGTCACCCTGCCGACCGCTCGTTCAGCTACCGATCGGTCGGTAGTATCACCCGCCCGCCTCCGACGTGTCAAGGACCGCTTCGCCGCCCCCCCCCGGGCCTGGGGGTGGGGCGGGGTGGGCCGGGTAGAATCCCCCGCGAGGACACCCGTGGCTCGCCTTCCCCCCCATCGTCGACGGCCCGCGTGAGCCGGTGGCTCTCCGGCGTCTCCCGGGCCGGCCTGGCCCTCACCTTGTCTCTGCTCGTGCTGGCCGTGCTTCGGTGGGGGCCCGTTCACGCCGAGCCCCCGCTGGACGTGCGCGCCCTCCCCCTGGCCGGGCCCGCCGTGATCCTGGCCGTCCTGGGTGCGATCACGGGTCGGGACAGGCGGCCCCGCCCGGCCCGCCCCTTCCTCGGCGCTCTCGCGCTCGTGGCCGGGGCCTTGGCCGCGGTGGTGGCCGCGCGGGGACCGGCGGGCCTGCCCGTGGAGGTCTCCGACGGGCGGGAGGTCCTCGCGCGCCTTCCCCCGGGCCCGGTGGACATCATTGGTTCTGACCTGCGCTCGGTGGCGGGCCCGCGCCGGTCGCTCCACTGGCAGGGCCCGCTGCGCGCTCCCGCCAGCGGGACCTACCGGCTCTGGGCGGTGGGCCGCGGCCGGGTCCGGGTCGAGCTCGACGGCCGGGCGGTCCTGGAGGCGGACGGCGGCGAGCGTTTGCGGGCGGGGACGGAGCTCCCGATCGGCCGCGGCGAGCACGCTCTCGACGTGCGGCTGGAGTGGGCAGGACCGGGCCCGCGCCTTCGCCTGGGCTGGACGCGGCCGCGCGGGGGCGGGCGGCCGGGGGGCCGGGACGAGGCCATCCCGCCGCGCTACCTGGGTGCGGTCAGCTCGCCCCTCCTCTGGGCCGTGACCGACCTGCTCGCCCTGCTGCTGGCGGGGCTGGTCGCGGCCCTCGTTTTCGTCCTTCCCTGGGACCAGCCGCGGCGCCCGCCCGCGCCGCTGCCGGCGACGGGGAGTCAGATCGGCGTCTCGCTCGCGGCCTACCTGATCCTCTTGGCGGTCATGAGCTGGCCCCTGGTCCTGGACCTGGCGGGGCGGGGCCCCGTAGACCGGCCCGACGGCCGCTTGAACGCGTGGGTCCTGGCCTGGGACGTCCATGCCCTCCTCCACGAACCCGGACGCCTTTTCCAAGCTCCCATCTTCCATCCCTTGCCCGACGCGCTGGCCTTCTCCGAGAACCTGCTTCTGCCCGCGATCCTGAGCGCGCCTGCCCTTCTCGGGGGGGGGCCGGTGCTCGCGTACAACCTCTGCTTGCTGCTGAGCCTCGCCCTCTCCGGCCTGGGTGTGGAGATGCTCGTTCGGCGGGTGAGCGGCGACCGCTTGGCGGCCTTCGTTGCCGGGGCCTGCTTCGCCGCCGGCGCCCACCGCTGGACCCGGCTGGCCCACCTCCACGCCCAGGTCACGCTCTTCCTGCCCTTCGCCCTCCTGGCCCTGGACCGCTTCTGGGCGCGCCGGACCCTGGGCCGGGCCTTGCTCGTGGGGCTCCTTCTGGCCCTGCAAGCGCTGGCCTCCCTGTACCTGGGGGCGATCACGGCCGCCGCCCTGGCGGCGGCCGTGGCGGTCGGGCTCTTGGGCGGCCTCAAGGCCCCCGACCTGCTCAAGCTGGCCGCCGGGTTCCTGCTCGCCGGGCTCCTCCTCGCCCCCGTGGCGCGACCCTATCTGCGCATGCGCGCCTTCCAGGGGATGGAGTTCACGCTGGAGACGGTGACGGTCTATGCGACCACGCTGTCGTCGTACGCGGCCAGCGGGGTGAGGCTCTACGGGCCGCTCACCCAGAGACACCTGGATCCCGAGGCCGTCCAGGACGCGCTCTTCCCCGGACTCGCCGTGCTCGCCCTGGGCCTGGTCGGCATGGCCGCGGCCCCGGCCCGCTACCGCGCGGTGGCCCTGGCCGCCTCCGCCCTCGCCGTGGTCCTATCCCTCGGGCCCCAGACCGCCTTCTACCGCTTCCTGCACGAGCACTTCGTGCTGGTGCGGGGCATAAGGGCCCTCTCGCGTTTTTCGCTCGTGCCCGTCCTGGCCCTCTCCGTCCTTGCCGGCCTGGCCCTGGCCGGCCGCCGTTGGACCACGAGCGTCGCCGCCCTCCTTTTAATGATGCTGGAATCCAGCAACATGCCCCTCCGCCTGGGCGTCTACCAAGGTCCCCCCGCCGTCGCGCGGTGGCTTTCGGGGGGGGAGGGAGCCGTGGCCTACCTTCCTTTGGGGGAGCGCGACACCCAGGTGATGCTGGACGGAATCGCCCACTTCCGCCCCCTCCTCAATGGTGACTCCGGCTTCATCCCCCGGCCCTACGACCGCGCCCTCGAGCTGCTGGAGGGGCCGCTCACACCGGAGGGGTTGCGCTTCCTGCGCGGGGTGGGGGTGCGTCACATCGTCACCGGCGGTGCCCTCGGCTGGCCGCCGGCCGCGGCCTTTGGCGGGGAACGGGCCTACGAGGTGCCGGAGGGCTCCCGGGCCGAGAGCGTGGACGAGGGCACCGCCGCTCCCACCCTCTGGACGAGTGGGGGTGTCATCGCGGATCTTGGGCAGGAGCGCCCGGTGAGCCGCGTCTCTTTCGAGCTTTCGGACGGCCCCTGGAACAGCCGGCCGCGCGTCCGCGCCTCCGCGGATGGCACGAGCTGGGAGGAGGTCGAAGCCGAGGCCAGCCTGGCCGACGCCACCCTCTCCCTGGTGAAGGATCCACGCCTAGGTCGGGGCGAGGTCCGCTTCCCGGAGCGCCGCGCGCGCTTTCTCCTCCTCGACCGCTCCCTGCCCGCCCGGCCGGGGACGCTGGGCGTCCGTCCGTGAGCGCCCCCCCACTGGTGGGCGCGTGATGCGCGTTCATCTCGTGGACGGGACCTACGAGCTCTTCCGCTCCCACTTTGGGGCCCCCCCGGCCTCCGCCCCCGAGGGGGCCGAGGTGGGCGCGACCCGCGGCCTGGTACGCTCGCTCCTCGCCCTCCTGCGCGAGGATGGCGTCACCCACTTGGCCTGTGCCTTCGACCACGTCATCGAGTCCTTCCGGAACCGCCTCTTCGCGGGCTACAAGACGGGGGAGGGTGTGCCCGCGGAGCTCATGGCTCAGTTCCCGCTCGCCGAACGGGCGACGCAGGCCCTGGGCCTCGTGACCTGGCCCATGGTCGAGTTCGAGGCGGACGACGCCCTGGCCACCGCCGCCCACCGCTTCGCGGACGCCCCCGACGTGGAGGAGGTCCTGATCTGCACGCCGGACAAGGACCTGGCCCAGTGCGTTCGCGGAGACCGTGTCGTCTGCTTCGATCGCCTGAGGCGCCGCCGGCTCGACGAGGACGGCGTGGTGGGGAAGTTCGGCGTGCTCCCCGCTTCCATTCCCGATTGGCTCGCCCTCGTGGGCGACGAGGCGGATGGGATCCCGGGCCTCGAGAGATGGGGAGCCAAGTCGGCGTCCGCGGTCCTGGCCCGGTACCGTCACCTGGAAGCGATCCCCGACGACGAGGGACGCTGGGAGGTGACGGTCCGGGGGGCGCCGGCCCTGGCCCGGAGTCTGCGCGAGGGCCGGGCCCAGGCCGGGCTCTACCGGCTGCTGGCCACCCTCCGCACCGACGTCCCCCTGGCCGAGAACCTGGAGGATCTGCGCTGGAAGGGCGGGCGCCGGAAGGCCCTGGAGGCTCTCGGCCGAGACCTGGGGGAGACCGATCTCGTCGCGCGCGTCCCCCTCTTCAGGCCGGACGATTGACAGCGGCCGGGCCCGGGAGAAAACTCGGGCATGACCCAGACGATGGGGCGCTAGAGGGGCCATGCCCCGGCTCGAGGTCCTCCGCACTTATCTCGAAATGACCGATCCCGGTCAGCTCACGCCGGCCGCGAACCCCGAATCGGAGGCGCGCCTCGAGCGGCTCGGCGCGTGCCCCGCCTCGTTCTACCGGTACCTCTACACCGAGGTGGGCCGGCGCTACCACTGGGTGGACCGCCTGCCCTGGAGCGACGACCGCATCCGGGCGCACCTCGCCGATCCTGCGATCTCGGTTTGGCTTCTTTCCGTGGCGGGCGCGCCCGGCGGGTACTTCGAGCTCCGGGGGCCCGAGGACGGCTCGGTGGAGATCGCGTACTTCGGCCTCCTGCCGGAGTTCTTGGGCCGGGGCCTCGGAAAGTACCTGCTCACGGCGGCGGTGCGTGAAGCCTGGGCCCTGGGAGCCCGGCGCCTCTGGCTCCACACGTGCAGCCTCGACGACCCTGCGGCCATGCCCAACTACGTTCGGGGCGGGTTCCGGCCGTTCAAGCAGGAGACCTATTGGGTCGAGACCCCGGCTGGTGTGGAGGTGACACACCCGCGGACCCCTTCCTGACCCTGGGGAAAGACAGAAAAAACCTTTGGTGATCGTTCCTTAGAGGTCCCACCCTGACTGATTTTGTGTCAATATATGGGTTAGGAAGCGATGAAGACCACCATATCTTGCGCTTTTGTCCTTGACACCCCGTCGCCGCTTCCCCATAATCCCGTCACTTCGGCTTCAAAGACTTGCTGTGGGCCGATGGCGGGCCCGTCGGCTCTGATGGAACAACTAGGCTCGTAGGAGGAAACCCATGTCGACCCATCCCCGGGAGAATGCCCGTGCTGAGGCCCGCGCCTCTACCCCCGAGAAGCGCACCGGCCTCAGCTTCCGACGGCACTTCACGAGGGCGGGAAGACACCCCTACGACGAGTTGACCTGGGAGCAGCGTTCGGCCGTCATCAATGACGAGCGCGGGCAGCCGGTCTTCGAGCAGCACGGGATCGAGGTTCCGAGCACTTGGAGCCAGACCGCCACCAACATCGTGTCCTCCAAGTATTTCCGCGGGCAGATCGGATCTCCCCAGCGGGAGCGGAGCGTGAAGGTCCTCATTTCCCGCGTCGTGGACACCATCCGGAGCTGGGGTGACGCCCAGGGTTATTTTGCCACCCCCGAGGATCTGGAGAGCTTCTCCGACGACCTGACCCACCTGCTCGTCCAGCAGAAGGCCGCCTTCAACAGCCCGGTCTGGTTCAACGTGGGCATCGAGAAGCACCCCCAGGCCTCCGCCTGCTTCATCAATTCCGTGAATGACACCATGGAGTCGATTCTGGGCCTGGCCAAGACCGAAGGGATGCTCTTCAAGTTCGGCTCCGGCACGGGCTCGAACCTCTCCTACATCCGTTCCTCCCGGGAGCCGCTGGCGGGAGGGGGGACGGCCTCGGGGCCGGTCTCCTTCATGCGGGGCTACGACGCTTTCGCGGGCGTCATCAAGAGCGGGGGCAAGACCCGCCGCGCGGCCAAGATGGTCATCCTCAATTCCGACCACCCCGACATCGATGAGTTCATCAACAGCAAGGCGGACGAGGAGCGCAAAGCCTGGGCCCTCATCGATGCCGGCTACGACGGCTCCTTCAACGTCAAGGGTGGGGCCTACGACTCCGTCTTCTTCCAGAATGCCAACCACTCCGTGCGGGCGACCGACGAGTTCATGCGGGCGGTGGTGGAAGACCGGGAGTGGCAGACCAAGTACGTACTGACCGGCGAGCCCTGCCAGACCCTCCGGGCGCGCGAGCTCATGAAGCGGATGGCGGAGGCGGCCTGGCAGTGCGGCGACCCCGGGATGCAGTTCGACACCACCATCAATGACTGGCACACCTGCCCCAACAGCGACCGCATCAATGCCTCTAATCCGTGTGTGACCGGGGACACCCTGGTCGCGACCGCAGAGGGCTGGCGACGCATCGACTCCCTGGTCGGAAGGACCGCGCGGATTGTGGGTCTCGATGGTCAAGCGCACGTCGTGACGCGGATCTTCCCCACGGGAACCAAGCCGGTGTTTCGGCTTCGCACCCGCGCGGGGTACGAGGTCCGCATTACCGCCGACCATAGAGTCTGGACTCTCGAACATGGTGACGTGGCCGTGCGTGACCTAAAGGCCGGTGACCGCCTCCAGCTTCAGGGAGCTGGTTTCGGTAGGCGGGCTCTGAGCGAGCGCCTGGCCCTCGCCGTGGGGGTGGCGTTGGGCGACGGGTGTCTAACGCGCTCCTATACCTCCGGCCGCCTGCAGGAGATCGTGATCCTGACCATGGCCGCGGGGGAGGCGGGACTGCTCAGGGCCATTGCGGGAGCCGTCAACGAGGAAAAGCGGCTGCGGAGGGCGGTGGGCCTGGCCGGCAACCCCGGGCCCGTTCGGGTCAGCGTCCAGAGCAGCGTTTCACGGCTGAGTTTTTCGTCGCAGCCAGTCGTCGACCTCTTCAAGGAGTTTGCGGTTCTCGACGAGGGCAGCGCGGGCAAGCGCTTCAAAGAGGAGGTCTTTGACCTCGACCGGCCCTCGCTGGCCGCAGTTCTCCGCGGCCTGTTCACCGCCGACGGCACGGTCGCTAACTGCGGCGACA
>Ga0210384_10005695_pt1 | contig 13465 bp, 9 predicted proteins | sample IncBWH2MmetaG_FD_160574 | JGI IMG/M metagenome (GOLD analysis project Ga0210384, IMG submission 160574) | Forest soil microbial communities from Barre Woods Harvard Forest LTER site, Petersham, Massachusetts, United States - Inc-BW-H-2-M | ecosystem: Environmental > Terrestrial > Soil >...
GCAGGGATCCAACCGACGCATCTGGATGGACACAAGCACGTGCACATGCTGCCGGGATTGTTTGAAATTGCGTTGCGGCTTGGTAAGCGTCACGGGATCGGCGCGGTGAGGATTGCGCACGAAGCCTCCCCCTTGCGGGCGGCGCTTTCCGCGGGCGAAGAACAGCATGCCGGGGTGGTGATGAGGCAAGGCGTACAGGCGAGGGGGCTGAAACTTCTGGCGCGGGACGCGCGGGAACTGGCGGAACGCGCGGGGATCGCCACCGCCGATTATTTTTGCGGGATTGCGCAGACCGGCGAATTGACCCGCGAGGGTATAGCAAGATTGCTGGAGAATTTGCCGGAAGGAACGACCGAGCTGATGTGCCATCCGGGGTACGCAGATGCGGAACTGGAGAAGTCGGCGACGCGGCTGCAGCATTCGCGGCAGACCGAACTGGAGATATTGACGGACAAGGGGATTCGAAAACTTGTCGCATCCCAGGGGATACGCCTGATAGACTATGGCCTAGTAGCCAGCGAAGCATGAAAAGCGAATCATCCATCAGCTACTCGATTGTCGTCCCGTTCTTCAACGAACAGGAAAACATCCCACCTCTCTACATGAAGCTGACCGAAGTGATGGACGGGCTCGGGGAGCCGTATGAGCTGGTGTTTGTGGACGACGGGAGCCGGGACAATTCGTTCAAGGTTTTGTCCGACATTTATGAACATGACCGTCGCGTGAACCTGGTGCGGCTGCGGCGGAATTTCGGGCAAACGGCGGCGCTGAAGGCGGGATTCGATTTCGCGCGCGGAGAAATTATCATTTCGATGGACGGGGATTTGCAGCACGACCCGGAGGAGATTCCCCGCTTCCTGGAAAAAATCGAAGAAGGCTACGACCTCGTCAGCGGCTGGCGGTACGCGAGGAGGGATCACTGGCTGATGCGGCAACTTCCCAGCAGGGCTGCTAATTGGATGATGGCGCGGCTTTCGGGCGTGGAGCTGCACGATTTCGGGACGACATTCAAGGCTTACCGGCGGGAAATTATTCAGGAAATTCAGTTGTACGGAGAGCTGCATCGGTTTATTCCGGCGCTGGCAAGCACGACGGGCGCACGAATCACGGAAGTGCCGATCGAGAATCTTAACCGGAAAAGCGGAAAATCGAATTACGGGATCGGCCGGACGATTCGCGTCTTTCTGGACCTGCTGGTGGTGAAGTTTCTGCTGGACTATTCGACGCGGCCGCTGCAGTTTTTCGGCCTGCTGGGCATGGCCGGCACGGGCGTGGGACTGGCGCTGGCGATGTTTCTGGCGTTCGAGAAAATCTATTACCACACCGCGGTGATGGCAGAGCACGGGCCGTTGATGCTGCTGGCAGTGGCACTGTTTCTCAGCGGAGTGCAATTCATCTCGATGGGATTCCTGGGCGAGATGCTGGCGAGGACCTATTACGAATCGCAGAACAAGCCGATTTACGCGCTGCGCGAAGTGAAGAGTCACCGCAAAGAGACGGGAGATTCGGCGGAACAAGCGCGGCCCTCGGGGAACACCGAACGGTAAACCGATCGAATGGAACGTGGTCCGTCTTCCCTTATTTTTCCCATTGAACCTGAAAGCCAGAATGGAGATTTGCGGCGACCGCTAGAGAGGCGGCAAGCAGCCGCGCTTCACGGATTTGCGCAGCTATCTTGAGAGTTTGCGTTGCCTCGGGGCAAGCAGGAGGAATTGTGAATCGCGAACAGTTTTACGCCATGATGGGCGGAGAAGGAAAGCTCGATTATGAGCTGTATCTAAACACAAAAACGCTGCTCTCCTGCCAGACAAACTTTGAAGAGCTTTGTAACGCGGACGAGCTGCAGTTTCAACTGGTCCACCAAATCGAAGAGCTGTGGATGAAGTTGATCGCGTACACGCTTCTGGACATCGATGAATACTTGCAGCAGGAAAACACCAACCGGGTGCTTACGCTTTTCCGCCGAGTGCACATGGCGCAAAGATTGATGATCGAGCAGATTGCGCTGCTCGAGACGATGTCCCCGAAGGAGTACCAGGAGATACGGAAAAAGCTGGGTAACGGCAGCGGGCAGGAGTCGCCGGGATTCCGCGTGCTGCTCAAAATGTATCAGCCGTTGTGGAATTCTTTTCAAACGCATTACCTGGAAAAGCATGGGTTGACGGTGGAGAAGATTTACGATTCCCAATACAACCACGGAGATGCTTACGTGGTTGCGGAGGCGCTGGCGGAGTTCGACGAATTGTTCCAGAAATTCCGCCAGGATCATATGCAATTGATTCACCGGACGATTGGTTTCAGCGCGAAGTCGCTCAAGGGGAGGCCCGTGGAGATTTTGGAAGAGGGGATGAGGCATAAATTTTTCCCGGAACTGTGGGACATTCGCAGCCAGATGACGGATCGTTGGGGCGCGGAGTATGGCGTCAAGCGCGAGCCGCTGGGCGGGCATCACTGAGGCAAATTGAAAGCATCGCGAGGGAGCGCATAGCGCATGGCGAGAAAGATCGGGATTCTGGGTGGCACGGGGCCGGAAGGGTCAGGACTGGCGTATCGCTGGGCGCGTGCCGGCGAACAAATTGTGATTGGCTCACGCGACGCCAAGCGCGCGGCGGAAACCGCGTCGCAACTTCGCGCGCGGATTGGCGGCACGGCGCAGATCGAGGGTGCGGATAACGCAGCGACAGTGGCGCAATGTGAAATCGTGGTGTTGACCGTTCCCTTCTCCGGACAGGCAACGCTCCTAAAACAATTGAAGAGCCTTTGGAAGCTGGGAACGATCGTGATTGATACGACGGTACCGCTGGCGGCGACGGTCGGAGGATCGCCAACGCGAATGTTGGGAGTGTGGCAGGGCTCCGCGGCGGAACAGACGAGAGAGCTTTTGCCCCCTGGTGTAAGTGTGGCGGCAGCGTTTCACAATCTGGGAGCGGAATTGCTGGCGGGCGAGGGACCGGTGGAGTGCGACGTCCTGGTGTGCAGTGATGATGACAAGGCGAAGCAGGCGGCGATGGAATTGGCAGAGAAGATCCCAGGTGTGAGAGGGTTGAACGGCGGAAAACTCGAGAATGCGAGGATCGTCGAGTCGCTTACGGCGCTGCTCGTCGGACTAAACATTCGATACAAGGTGCATGCGGCGGGGATCCGGTTTACGGGACTGCCAGCGAGGCAGCAGATTTAAGACGAATCTGTATTTTGCCGGCTATTCGGCAAAGAAGCGGATCCCTCGCGCTGCTCGGGATGACCTTATGAAGAGTTTCAAGGCGTCTGCTGGAGATTCAAGAGCGCCCTAGCAAGCTTGCGTTTTTGCACATGGGTTTTCATTACAGTGGACATGACGGCAACTTGCATGCCCAGCGATTGAATCCTTTCCCGCTGAGCTGTGTCCTGCGTGTCAATCACAAATGTTCCCGTAAAATCGGCGTAGAGCTCAGCAACACCGGCGGCGGAGGATTTGTGGCCGAGCTGCGCGAGCATTTTGTCCGATGGGCCCTTCAAGGATTTCCCGCCAACGATAGGGCAAACGGAAAAAACGTCTTTCTTCCGCGCGCGCAAGGCATCGCGAATCCCAGGCACCGCAAGAATCGGTCCAATGCTGATCAGCGGATTGCTGGGGCAAATGAGAATTCGATCGGCTTCGAGAATGGCTTGAAGAACGCCGGGAGCGGGCGCCGCCGTTTCCACATTTTCAAAGCGAATCCCGTGAACAATGGGCCGCGCGCGGCGTTTCACGAGATATTCCTGAAAATGCAATGAGCCTTCGTTGGAATCAATAATCGTCGGAATGGGCTGGTCGGACATGGGAAGAATGCGCGCTTTTACTCCAAGGGCCGTACGAATCGAGTCCGCGACTTCGGTGAGAGTCTTGCCTTCGCAGAGTAACGTGGTGCGATGGATGTGAGTGGCCAAGTCCCGGTCGCCGAGATGGAACCAATTTTCGCGTCCGAAGAGAGCGAAGCGTTCAAGGGCATGGAAGGTCTCGCCACGATAGCCCCAGCCTTTTGCGGGATCGACGACGCCGGCAAGAGTGTAAGTCACGATATCGAGGTCGGGAGAGATTTTCAGCCCGTGCAGGACGATGTCGTCGCCTGTGTTGACGATGACAGTGAGGGTGCGGGAATTCATGACTTCGTAAAGGCCGAGGAGCAATTTGGAGGCGCCGACTCCTCCGGCGAGGCAAGCGATTTTTCTGGATTTTTTCATCGATGTTTTCCCAAGTAATCCATTAACTGGTTTTGATCACCAACGTTGAGATCCTTCGGCGAACCTCGCCGGTTCGCCTCAGGATGACAGGGTTCCTAAAATTGCGTTTGAATTGAGAATTTGTCCCTCAAGATACATCATCCTCGGGCGTATCCGTCAGGAGAGGAGAGTTCGTTGAGAGATTTGCGCACGCGAGGCGAAGCGAACTCGGGACGGCCGATGAACTCGGGATAAAGCGCGAGACGCTCACGCAGAGTGAAGCCACGCGCGTGGGTTTCTGCCTGAAGATGTCCGATCTGCGGCCAAGCAGCTTCCGGATTGATGAAATCTTTTGTTACCGGAGAGATGCCGCCCCAATCGTTGATACCAGCTTCGAGGAGGCGAGGAAAGTCTGCGTAACTCAAATTGGGAGGCGCCTGGAGATTCATTTTTCCACCGAGGATCAGGCGGGCGAGCGCTACGGTGCGCAGCATCTCTTCCAGCGAAGGATCCGGATGGGCGGCCATGGGAATTTCGGGTTTGGCGCGAAAATTCTGAACGATCACTTCCTGGACATGTCCGTATTGTTCGTGGAGCGTTCGAATGGCCAAGAGAGAATCGATGCGTTCCTCCATGGTTTCGCCGATGCCGATGAGAATTCCGGTGGTGAAAGCGAGGGAAAGTCTTCCGGCTTCTTCGATGGTGCGCAGGCGGAGTGCGGGAACTTTGTCGGGAGCCTTGGCGTGAGGCAGACCATCGCGCATCAGGCGAACGCTTACATTCTCGAGCATCAAGCCGACGCTGGCGTTCGATTCTTTGAGGCGTTCGAGGGCGGGGCGGTCCATGACTCCGGGATTTGCGTGAGGGAGCAAGCCGGTTTTGTCGAGAACGAGTTCGGAGATGGCGGCAACGTAGTCGAGCGTGCGAGTGAAACCCTGGGAACGGAGAAAATCGCGGGCCTCAGGGAAAACGCGCTCGGGCTGATCGCCGAGACTGAAGAGCGCTTCTTTGCAGCCGGCGCGACGACCTCGTTCCGCGAGAGCGAAGACTTCTTCGGGAGTCATGAAATGCGCGCCTGGCTGGCCGGGGTCTTTGCGGAAGGTGCAGTACGAGCAATAATCGCGGCAAAGAGTGGTCAGGGGGATGAAGACCTTCTTCGAAAAACTGACGACAGTTCCCTTCCGGGACTGGCGAACATGGGTGGCGGCGGCGAGAAGATCGTCAAGCGGGGCGAATTCGGCGAGGGACAAGGCGGCCTCGCGGTCAATGCCGCGGCCTTCGCGAGCGCGGGCCAGTTCGTCGTTAAGGAAAGAGCTAATTCGCTGCTGTCTCGAGCTGGTTTGCATACTTGTCAGCGGAACAAATCCTCGTCGGCCGGCCGGATGATGCTGGCAGCATTCTGCTGTGCCGGTTGGAAGCGATAGCCCCGAATGACGACAACGGGAACACCTGACGTTTTCCCCATAGCGAGACCCGCGGCGGCGGCGAGTTCATCGGCCACAGCAAGAATCGTAGCATGCAGGGACTTGCCGGAGCGATCCTGGGTCCCACGGAGATCGCGCAACACCGGCACACCTGCGGCGCCGATGGCAACGTTTGTGAGACCTAGGCGCCAGGGACGTCCGAACGTGTCACTTACGATGACTGCGAGACGCTTACCGGTACGTTTGCGAAGTGCCACCGCGAGGCGGCGAGCCGAACCGTCCGGATCCTGCGGGAGTAAGGTAACAGCATCTTCACCGGGGACATTGGAACGGTCGACCCCCGCATTAGCACAGACAAAACCGTGATGCGTTTCCACGATGAGGGCGCGCGGACCCTTGCGCACAATGCGACGTGATTCGCGCAAGATTGCTTCGATCATTCGCGGATCGTTTTGCACAGTGGCTGCGAGCGAGAGCGCATCGGCCGAAGGAGTCACGGTGGAAAGCAGAACGGTGCGTCCCTCCGCTTTTGAGACGACTTTCTGCGCTACGACAAGGATGTCGCCAGATTCGAAAGTGATGCGAGCGGCACGAGCGGCGTCAACGATAAGTTTGGGCAGGTTATCGCCCGCCTGTATTTCTGGCAAGCCGGGAATACCAAAGAGTCGAATCGTATCGACCCGCAATTCCTTGGATTTGGTTGCTCGTCGTGCCGTTGATTTCCGCATGAAGTGACGACGGAAAGATTTTACGCGAGGTGAAGAAAGGTTTCACGTTGGAAAGGATGGGCCGCGAGTGACGACAGTGCATCTGCAGAATGAATGTTGAGAAGATTAAAACAGAACAGGCGGAGCATCCAATTGCCGTGGAGCTCCGCCCGGAAGAATCGTTCGATTAGCGATGTGGAGGTTTATCGTCTTTGGGGGGTTTCGACGGCGGTGGTGCTTTTTTCACCTCTTGCTGGTGTTTTTGTTCGAGCTGCTGCTGTTGTTGATCATGCTTTTGTTCCAGATGTTGGAGTTGTTGCTGTTGTTTGGCTTCGACCTGAGCCCGTTGCCGATCGTCGGCATTTTTTTGTTGCAGTTTCTTCTGCTCCTGAATTTGTTGTTGCTCTACCCTCTGACGCTCTTGATCCTGTTTCTGATGGAGATCCTCCACCTCCTTTTGGTGCTTTGCGTCGAGTTGGGGACTGACGTTGCTCGGCGCATTGGAGGGCCGCGCCGAAGGCGGCCGATCGCTGGAGGTTTTATTGCTTGCGGGGGAAATGTTTCCGCCGGGTTTATTGCCCTGTGCCTGCTGACTGGAATTGGCGGGGGGTAACCCAGGTTTGTTGGCAGCGTTCGTGTTTGGCCGGTCATTTCGACCCGGGTTGTTATTGCCCGGTTTGTTGCCAGCGGCATTTTGCTGTTGAGCAGGATTGCCTGACGCCACGTTCCTGGGAGTGGCGGGCTTCGCGGGCGGAGCAATCTTTACTTGTTGAACGGCGCGGACGTTTTCCGGTTGCAGCTTGTGCACCTCCGAGATCGCCAGTGGTTTGCCACCGTTGGCTTGAATCGCCTGACGCTGTTTCTCAAACGCAGGCGGAGGAGGTGGCGGAGCATTTTTTGCCACGATTGTCCGATTCTCCAGCCTGGCGGGCGGTTTGGCGGCAGCCGTAGCGCCGGCTCCAAGCGCTGCCTGTTTAGGGGGTGCAAGCGCCGGTGTGGTTACATTTACCTGCGCGCGCGCTACCTCCTTGGGGTCGACCTTGACGATATTCCTCGCGACCGGCTGGGCCGAAGTGAAGGCGGTGTGCGAAGTCGCCGTCACCGCGCCCGAGACGTTTTGATTGACGTAAGTGACGTTCGTGACGTTCTTATTGACGACCACGTTGTTGTAGTAATTGTTGACGACGGTGTTGTTGACGGTAGTGTTGGTCACGTTCACGTTGGTCACGTAAGTACGGCTAACGGGGTAGGAAGGAACGAACACTTCGCGCGGCCCCAGCGGGAACCAAGCAACGGTCCCAACTCCGACGCCGACACCCCAGTGCTCACCGCCAACCCAGGCGACAAGGGCCGGCGCGTACACCGGGCGCACGTAAGCTACGCCGACAACTTCGGAACGCGGCGGGCAAGGCACCCATCCCCAAACGCCGCTGACGACAACCCAGCGGCCGTAGTGGAAGGGCGCATAACCCCACGGCTCGTCTTCAACCCAGGTCCAACCCCAGGGCGAGATCCAAACCCAATGGCCATAGTGGTAGGGGGCCCAGCCGACCACCGTGGTGTGCGGAAACCAGACCGTGCCGTACTCCGGCACGGGACGCCAGCCACCGTACTCGTCGAGATCCTCGTAACCGACGACGTCAGAGGAAACATAGCGCGAGGCCTGCGCGTGATCCTCGCGGTGATCGCGGTCGGAACTCCAACGGTCCAAGTCGTCCTCGCCGCCGTCGTAACCTTGGACATCACCATTCAACTGATCCGTGCCCGTAAAGGTGCCGACTTCTCCCGCATGCACGGTAAACGCCTGGCCACCCCCTGTAACTTCGCCTTCACCGCCGACGACACTGACGACCGTGGCGTCGCCTGCTTCATTCACGTTGATCTTGTAGGTGCCGGGGCGAAGAACGGAAAATGCAAGATTGGGTGTGTCGACTTCAAAAGTTTCGTTATCGCCGAGGCGCTTTACACGAATGCGAAGAGTGCCTTCGGTGAGTTGGAGCTGGGTAACATTGTCGGAAAGATTAAGGAACGAAAAACCAGTGGTGCTGCCAAGACGGATGGAAGCGGAGCCGATATGAAGTTCGGCGCGGCCATCCTGATCGGACCAGAGTTTGTCGCCGGTGGTCATAGGGCGATTCACGACTGCGGTAACCCAGTCGTCGGTGCCAGCCGGTTGAAATGAAATCGAGCCGTGGGTGTAACTGAGGCGCGCCACACGGCCCGGTGGGTCGTCTTCATCCGCAGAGGCTTGAAGTGGCAGAAAAAGAACCAGTGTCAGCAAGATCGAAATCAGACTCGCCAATTTGAGGTATTGTTTGGTCATATCTCCTTCCTCTCTCCTGAAACGCGTTTAGCTCATCGCGTTGATCTTGAAAATTCCCAATCCCTGGTTCGTTCTTTCCCGATTGAATCCCACAGTAGCACTGCCCCGCTGCGGTATATCACTCGGACCTAGCTCCCTGTTCCTAACAGGAAATGCCCGTAGTGACGTGCACCTAAGAATGTAACACGCGGGTAGAAGAAGAGTTGTTACAGAGAGGAACACAAAACGAGAAGTCAGATTTGTAATTGGAAGAAGAAAAGGCCCGTTCCAAAGAAGCGGAACGGGCCGGAAAAATTGATCAGGGTTTAGCGATGGGCGTGCGATGACGATCCGCCACCACCACCATGAGAGGCGCCGCTGCTCCCGCCGCTACTGCCATGAGAGCTGCTGCCGCCTCCTCCACCGCCGTGATAGCTGCCGGCACCCCCGCTGTAACTGCCGCCGCCGTAACTGCGGCTCGGCGCAGAGTAAGAACGAGAAGGCGCGGAGTACGAACGAGACGGGGCAGAGTAAGAGTGCGAGGGCGCGGAATACGAGCGCGATGGTGCTGGATTGCTGCGCTGCGGCGCGGAGTAGGAGTGTGACGGCGGAGAGTAGGACCGCGACGGCGCTGGGTTGCTACCTTGTGGCGCATAGTTGCGGTGGTCGAACGAGGGCGAAGTGCGCTGAGGAGGATTGAAAGACCGATTGCCGCCGTTCGCAGGCGCTCGATTGCTGTTCGTCGGGGGTACACCCTGCCGGGAGAAGGAACCGTTCCCGGAACTGCTGGAGCCTGCTTGTGTGCGGGCGCTCGCGCCATTGGACTGAGAGGATCCTGCCCAAGGTGGACGGTCCGAACGATTCAAGCGCGCAGCTTGTGGTGAACCGCCAACTGGGGTGTTGGACCGGCCAAATCCCTGAGGGGCTCGGCCGCGATCAGTCGCGGTACCCTGCGCCTCCCAAGTCCGAGCGTTGCCTACTCCGCCTTGCGCAGGCCTGTTGGTGCTGCCCGCGTTAGCCGGAGTCCGAGACAAGTTCTGCATCGCGGAAGGGGGCCGACTTGATGAAAGTTTGCGCTCGCGCGAGGTCATTCCTGCGTTGTTCGACATCGCGGAAGAGCGTCCGGCGTTACCGGAAATATTCGAACTGGATGCGCGTTGATTCGCCGCACCGTTCGCAGCGCGATTCATCGAGCTGTTCCCTGGTGCGTTGCCGGCTCGGCCTGCCACCAATGCCCTGCTGTTGACCGTGTGCACGGGCAAATGGGATGCCCCGGCCGCGGGAGTAGTCCGCGCCATCACCGCGCGGTTCTGCACCGCCGACGACGGCGTGCTTACGCGAGCGCTGGCATTCGCCGAGCCCATGAAACTCTGCTTCGTCGGCGAGAAGGAGGCACGATTCGAGACTTGCGCACCTTTGAGAGACGCAGCCGTGACGTGTGCCGCGCCGCGATTGATTGCCTGACCGTTCACGAAAGCATTGCGAGAAGCGGCCGTCACAGCCGCGGGATTGTGGGCGTTGACGAAATTGAAGTTGCGCGCGTTTGTCGTGTTGAGGATATTCCTGTTATTGATCGTCGTATTTCTGATGTTGATGTTGTTGATGAAGGTCCGGCTGCAACGAAATCCGGGGAAGAAGGGCTCGCCAAAACCCAGTGGGAACCAGCCAATGCCGCCGCCAAAGCCGAATCCGCCGCCGAAACCGAACCCAAAGCCTCCGCCACCAAAGAATCCAACGAAAGCAGGGCCATAAACCGGATACCCATAGTAAGCCCCAGGGCACCAGCCCCACCCGCCGGCGAAATAATTCCAGCGGCCGTAGTGGAAGGGAGCAAAGCCCCAGGGTTCAGTGTCAACCCAGCTCCAGCCCCAAGGGCCTACCCAATTCCAATAACCCACGCTGTAGGGCGCCCAGCCCACTTCAACGTGACTGGGATACCACACCGGACCGTAGTCGGGCTCTTCACGCCAGGAGCCATTGTCGTCGAGGTCGGAGTAGCCAGGAACGTCGCGGGAAACATATTTCGCGGAGACCGAGTTGTCTTCCCTAAGATCGCGTTCTTCGGCCCACTTGTCCAAGTCGTCGGGCCCAGGAGCCTGGGAGACATTGAATTGGACATTGTCCGTGCCATCGAATTCAGCGCTCTCTGCGGCGTGGATCTCATAAGTCTTGCCGCCAGCAGTCACCTCGCCTTCACCTCGAATCGCGGTGACACGGCTCGCGTCGCCATTTTCGTTGACGTCAATGCGGAAAGCCCCGGCCTGCTTCACGGTGAAGGCAAGATTGGGAGCATCGACTTCGTAGAGATCGCCCTGGCGCAGCTCGCGAACGCGGAAATTGACGGAGCCTTCCGCCAGGCGCATCTGGATGACGTTCTGATCAAGGTTCAGGAAGGACAGCGCGGTCATGCTGCCGAGATGAATGGAGGCCTGTCCAGCCTGGAGTTCCGCGCGGGAGTCCTTGTCACTCCAGAGCTTGTCGCCAATGGTAACGGGGCGGTTCTTGGCGGCCTCTCCCCAATCGCCGGTCCCACCTGGCTGTAAGGAAACTGAACCGTCGGTATAGCTTAGGCGCGCCACGCGAGAGGGAGGATCGCCTTCATCCGCAAGCGCCTTGGGCGCGGTGGTAAGAAGAAGACCGGTCAAACAAAGAAGCAGACTCAAGCTGCCCTTAGCGGTGAATGTGGTCTTCATAAAGTCCCCTGTCTTCAGCTTAGGCGGTTGCCCAGCCAATGGGAGTATAGCCTGAAGTGAACTCCCACAGGGTAGAACCCCGGGGAGGGAAAGAAGTTGCCCACCCGAAAGATTGATTCGGCAGAGGTTCGAGGAGGAGGAGGCAGCAGGCCGACTCTAGCTGCTAACCATAATAGAGTCTGCATGTTAGGAGGACGCTGAGGATAAATAGGCGGTCTTTGTTGGTGCCAGCTGCTCAAAGGGCGAGATTGTTGCCCCCGATTTGGTAGCCCACGCCGCGGACTGTCCGGATCAAAGGAGAATCGTAGCCATTGTCCACTTTCCGGCGAAGGTAATTAATGTAAACGTCAACAACGTTGGTCATGGTGTCACCGTTTAGCTTCCAGACTTGTTCGACGATGGCCGAACGGGAAACGGGCCGGCCGACATTGCGCATCAAGAATTCGAGCAAACCAAATTCCTTGGGACTGAGTTCAATCACATGCCCTCGACGCTGCACGGAATGGGAGATCCGATCAAGTTCGAGGTCTTCGACATTCAAGAGAGCGCGAGCCGGACGGTTGCCGCGGCGCAGGACAGCTCGAATGCGCGCGGCGAACTCGGCAAAGGCAAATGGCTTGGCGACTAGATCGTCGGCGCCGGCATCGAGCCCACGTACTCTTTCTTCGACAGCAGCGGCTCCGGTAACAAACAAGACCGGAAGATCGGGCTTCAGCGAGCGAATGTTACGGAGAACATCGAGACCCCGCGCACCAGGAAGATTAAGATCGAGAATCACGAGGTCGTAAGGTTGAATGGCGGCAAGGCGCTGCGCCTCGGGCCCACTCCCAACAAGCTGAACTGCGAACTGCTCCTGCTGCAACCGCTGGTGGAGGAACTCCGCCAGCGGCGCGTCATCTTCGGCGACAAGAATACGCATGTGCGCGCTCGGTGAAAACTGAATTAGGAAGGGGGTGAGACGAGTTTGAGTATAAGAAGGTGTACTGTCAAGAATGGGCGAGAGCAAGTGAGCGAAAAGAACACCCCGGGTTGGACGACGTGAGGGATTTGCTCGTCCAAGCCGACGCCGGGCATTTGCGAAAGAGCGCGGACGTTGCTCGCTGTCGCGTTCCACAATGCAACACCATCCCATCCTGAAACATGTTCCTCGTGGAGATTCTTCTTAACGTGGCAAGTTTGCGTCTAAGTGACTGAATCTGTTTCCTCTCCTCGCCTCTCTATTTGAGCACGATGGTGCTCCTCGTGCAGCTACAGGTCTCGATGGAGGTACAGGTCTGCGCTGGACGCCGCTAGCGTGAGCGTTTCTGGACTCCATCACGGTGAGTGAGAAATGAAAAACACACCAGTCACGGCCACGCCTTTTCAGGACATGCAGGGGAGCGAGGGAGGCGGAACCAACCCACCCGCTTTGGATCGCGCACCTGTTCTCCGTGTCTTGATCGTCGACGACGAACTTTGCGTGCGCAAGGCATTGGCGGTCGTTTTGGGGCAGGAAGGCATCGCGTGTAAAACCGCCGCGGGGGCCGAGGAAGCGCTCGTCATTCTCGAGAAGGAGCCGCTAGACGCAGTGATCGCTGATCTGCAAATGCCAAAGATCTCGGGGATGCAGCTTCTGGCGGAGGTCCGGCAGCGGTATCCGAAGCTGGCGTTTTTGATGGCTACAGGGATGGATAACGTTCGAGTAGGCGTGGAGGCCATGCGTCGAGGAGCGGACGATTACCTTGTCAAGCCTCTGCAGGCAGAGACGGTGAGGGCAAGTCTTGAACGCGCATTCCACAAAAAATACCTCGAGCAAGAGGTGGAAAACTATCACCTGCATCTGGAGAGAATAGTTGGCGAGCGAACCGTGCAATTGCGAAACGCCCTGGAAAAGATAGAAGTCAGTTATGCGGACACTCTGTACGCTCTCGGGGCGGCCATCGACCTTCGCGATAGCCAGACGGCGGGGCACTCGCGGCGCGTAACACTCTATTCGGTCAAAATCTTGACCGCGCTACAGGGCACGCCGCAGCAGCTCAAAAGCACGACGATGGCAGCTTTGCTCCACGACATCGGAAAACTAGCAACTCCGGACGGGATTCTTCTCAAACCAGGTCCCCTCACACCGGAAGAACGGCGGATCATGGAGTGCCACGTACAAATTGGATATGACCTCATCAA
>Ga0210384_10005697_pt1 | contig 13461 bp, 12 predicted proteins | sample IncBWH2MmetaG_FD_160574 | JGI IMG/M metagenome (GOLD analysis project Ga0210384, IMG submission 160574) | Forest soil microbial communities from Barre Woods Harvard Forest LTER site, Petersham, Massachusetts, United States - Inc-BW-H-2-M | ecosystem: Environmental > Terrestrial > Soil >...
TCATGCCTCAAAATGAGAGTCGAGCGTAATGGACAAGACCCAGCCGCACCCGCTGTTCAAGTTCGCGACCGAGGTCGGTCCGCTGGTCGTGTTCTTTGCGGTGAATGCCAAATTCCATCTGTTCGTCGCGACCGGTGCCTTCATGGTCGCAATCGTGGTGGCGATGATCGCCTCATACGTCGTGACCAGACATGTGCCGCTGATGTCGTTGGTCACCGGCATCGTCGTGCTCATATTCGGAACCTTGACGCTCGTGTTGCACGACGAGACCTTCATCAAGGTCAAACCGACCATCATCTACAGCCTGTTCGCGCTGGTGCTCGGTGGCGGCCTGCTGTTCGGCCGCTCGTTCCTTGCCGTCGTGTTCGATCAGATGTTCAACCTGACCCCGCAGGGCTGGCGCATTCTGACGTGGCGCTGGGCGCTGTTCTTTGCAGCACTGGCGGTTCTGAACGAAGTGATCTGGCGTACCCAGAGCACGGATTTCTGGGTGAACTTCAAGCTGTTCGGCGTGACGCCGTTAAGCATGGCTTTTGCCCTCAGCCAGATGTCGCTGATCAAGCGCCATCATCTCGAGCCGGCGTCGCTGGAAGCGAGCGAGGCGGCGGAAGGCGACGTGCGGAAGGGGTAATCGTCATTGCGAGGAGCGATAGCGACGAAGCAATCCATGCTTCAGCAAGCGGAGAGATGGATTGCTTCGCTTCGCTCGCAATGACGAGAATTAAGAACCCGCTTTCATCGCCTTGTCGATCTCGACCCGCACCACGCTGTCGAGATTGTCAGGCGTAACCGGCCCGACCAGCTTGTAGACGATCTTGCCTTCGCGCCCGACGATGAAGGTCTCGGGCACGCCATAGACGCCCCATTCAATCGCAGCGCGGCCGTTGCCGTCGACGCCGACCATGCCGTACGGATTGCCGTACTGGCCGAGGAAGCGCCGCGCGTTATCAGGCGCATCCTTGTAATTGATGCCGATCACCTGCAGCCGCTTGTCCTTGCCGAGCTCGGTCAGGAGCGGTGCCTCGTCACGACATGGCACGCACCACGATGCCCAGACATTCACGACACTGACTTTGCCCGTGAACGCGGAAGGATCGAGCCCCGGCACGGCCTGGCCGTTGACGGTGAGGCCTTGGAGCGGCGGCAGCGACGTCTGAGGCGCGGGGTGACCGATCAGGGCGGATGGAATTCGCGATGGGTCCCCGGCGCCGAGCCCGAACCAGAACAATATCGCCAACCCTGCAAAGAAGATCAGCGGGAGGAGCATCAGGAAGCTGCGGCGGCGTGGCGCGGCAGCTGTGGTGATCGGTTGATTCATGACAGCTCCGTTGCGCTCTGCCCGGAGCGGCGCGTCACGCCGCTCTCGTCGAATTCGCGCAGGCGCTGCGTCTGGCTGCGATAGTCGAGCGCGATCCAGCCGATCAAAAAGGCCAGCACCAGCGCGACCAGCGCGTAGGAGCCGACGATGAAGGATGCGTAGGGTCCGAGCGACATGTCAGGCTGCTCGGCGACCGGCCTGCATCATCTGCAGGCTGCGCACCCGGCGGCGCAGGATTTCATTACGCATCGCGGCCAGATGCAGCGTGAGGAATAGAAGCGTGAACGCCATCGCCATCACCAGCAGCGGAATCAGGAAGGCGCGGTCGAGTGTCGGGCCGTCCATGCGGAACACCGAAGCCGGTTGGTGCAGCGTGTTCCACCAGTCGACCGAGAATTTGATGATGGGAAGGTTGATCGCGCCGACCAGCGTCAGCACCGCCGCCGCACGCGCCGCGCGCGAGGGATCCTCGACGGCGCGCCACAGCGCCATCAGGCCGAGATACATCAAGAAGAGGATCAGCACGGAGGTGAGCCGCGCGTCCCACTCCCAATAGGTGCCCCACATCGGCCGGCCCCAGAGCGAGCCGGTGACGAGTGCGAGGAAGGTGAAGGCCGCCCCGATGGGAGCCGCGGATTTCGCCGCGACATCGGCGAGCGGATGCCGCCACACCAGCGTTCCCAGCGCAGCAACGCTCATCACGCCCCAGACGAACATCGACAACCACGCATTCGGCACATGGATAAACATGATCTTGACGGTGGCGCCCTGCTGGTAGTCGTCCGGCGCCGTCGCCGATTGATAAAGACCGAATGCGAGCAGGATCGCCGTCGCTGCCACAAGCCACGGCAGCACGCGCGCGGTCAGCGCCAGGAATTTGGTGGGGTTGGCAAGCTCGGAGAGCGTCATGGCACCCTGTTAATCGCAGCAAGCTTTACAGGCAATTGACATCGTGCCGCTCGGCAAGAGTTGATCGGCATCAATCCAGCCCCTGTCGCAGGCTCGCCGCGGCCGCGAACGGCCCGATCACGAAACTGATCAGGGATAGCGCGCACAGGATCGAAAACGGCGCGCCGAACGTCTGGGGGCCAGATATCGCTGCTTCCGACGCCGCAACCCCGAAAATCAGCACCGGAATCGAGAGCGGCAGCACGAGCACGGCGAGCAACAGCCCGCCGCGATGGAGCGTCACCGCCAGTGCCGCGCCGATCATACCGGTGAAGGTGAGGGCCGGCGTTCCCGCAAGCAGCGTCAGCGCCACCGCCGAGGTCGACAACCCGTCGAGATTGAGCAGGAGGCCAAGCACGGGGGTCGCGACGATCAGCGGCAGGCCGGCGGCGATCCAATGCGCCAGCGCCTTGGCGGCGCAGGCGAGTTCCAGGGGCGTCCGGCTCATGACAATGAGATCGAGCGAGCCGTCTTCATGGTCGGCCGTAAACAGCCGGTCCAGCGTGAGCAGGCTCGCGAGCAGCGCGCCGAGCCATAGGATCGCCGGCCCCAGCCGCGCCAGCAGTTTCAGGTCAGGTCCGACCGCAAACGGCATCAGCACGACCACGCTGAGGAAGAACAGCACGCCAATCAGCGCCCCGCCGCCCACGCGCAGCGCAATCCGGATGTCGCGGCGAATCAGGGCGGCGAGTGAGGTCACTGGACGCCTCCCATCTTGAGTTCCCGGGTCTCGATCCCGAGTGGGCCGTGGGTGGCGGCGACGATCAGCCCGCCGCGGGCGAGATGCTCGCGCATCAGCCCAGAAAACAGCTCCTGCCCGGTTGCGTCCAGTGCAGCGGTTGGTTCGTCCAGGAGCCAGACCGGCCGGCGCACCGCCAGGAGTCGGGCCAGCGACAGCCGCCTCCGCTGCCCGGCTGAGAGATAAGCCGCCGGCAGATGGGCGGCGTGGTCGATCCCGACCGCTTTGAGGCTGGCGCCCGCTTCGGCGGCCTCGCCGCCGAGAAAATTCCGCCAGAAGGAAAGGTTTTCCTCGACGCTCAGCGCCGGCTTCAGCGCATCGCGGTGGCCGAGATAATGGGCCTGTTCGGCCAGGGTCAGCTCGGCCTCGCCGCCCTCCAGCGCGATGGTCCCCTCGGTCGGCATCAACAGCCCCGCGACCAGCCGCAGCAGCGAGGTCTTGCCTGATCCATTGTGGCCGGTGACGGCCAGCGCCTCGCCGGAGGCGACCTCGAAATCGAGCTCGGCGAACACCTCGCGCCCGCCCCGCACACATGTCACCCCGCGCCCCGAGAGCCGCATGTCGCCCCTTTCCTTAGCCCTCAGAAATTCGATGCTACCGCGTGAGAATTTTATGGCTGCCACGCGCTCGCGGATGGTTGTCGATATGGCGATGTCGTTAGAAAGCTTCTATAAGCCGGAACTTGATGCAGCACACAATCGCGCGCTGCGGCCAGCCCTTCGCTGATGGTGTTATAATACCCCTTGCCGGGTATAACTGACAATTGGGATTCCTCACATGACCTCTCTCGACAGCTTCAAGAGCCGAAAGACCCTCAAGGTCGGCGGCAAGACCTACGTCTATTACAGCCTGCCCGCCGCCGAGAAGAATGGTCTGAAGGGGATTTCGAAGCTGCCTTACTCGATGAAGGTGCTGCTCGAGAACCTGCTGCGCAACGAGGACGGCCGCTCGGTCAAGAAGGAAGACATCCAGGCGTTCGCGAAATGGCTGAAGAAGCGCAAGCTCGAACATGAGATCGCGTTCCGCCCGGCGCGCGTCCTGATGCAGGATTTCACCGGCGTGCCGGCGGTGGTCGATCTCGCCGCGATGCGTAACGCGATGCAGAAGCTTGGCGGCGATGCCGAGAAGATTAACCCGCTGGTGCCGGTCGATCTCGTCATCGATCACTCGGTGATCGTGAACTTCTTCGGCGACAACAAGGCTTTCGCCAAGAACGTGGTCGAGGAATACAAGCAGAACCAGGAGCGCTACGAATTCCTGAAATGGGGCCAGGCCGCGTTCTCGAATTTCTCCGTCGTGCCGCCCGGCACCGGCATCTGCCACCAGGTCAATCTCGAATATCTCGCCCAGACGGTCTGGACCCGCAAGGAGAAGATGACCGTCGGCAAGAAGACCGGCACCTTCGAAGTCGCCTATCCGGATACGCTGGTCGGCACCGACTCGCACACGACGATGGTCAACGGCCTTGCCGTGCTCGGCTGGGGCGTCGGCGGCATCGAGGCGGAAGCCTGCATGCTCGGCCAGCCGCTGTCGATGCTGCTGCCCGACGTGGTCGGCTTCAAGCTGAAGGGCCAGTTGAAGGAAGGCGTCACCGCGACCGACCTCGTGCTGACCGTGACCCAGATGCTGCGCAAGCAGGGTGTGGTCGGCAAGTTCGTCGAATTCTTCGGACCTGGTCTCGACTTCCTCTCCGTCGCCGACAAGGCGACCATCGGCAACATGGCCCCCGAATATGGCGCAACCTGCGGCTTCTTCCCGGTCGATACTGCGACGATCGACTATCTGAAAACCTCCGGCCGCAAGGCGGATCGCGTCAAGCTGGTGCAGGCCTATGCCAAGGCGCAGGGCCTGTTCCGCACCAGCAAGTCCGCTGATCCTGTCTTCACCGAAACGCTGACCCTCGATCTCGGCGAGGTCGTGCCGTCGATGGCAGGCCCCAAGCGGCCCGAAGGCCGTGTTGCGCTGCCGGCGGTCTCCGAAGGCTTTGCCACCGCGATGGCGAATGAATACAAGAAGGCGACCGAAGCATCGCAGCGCTACGCCGTCGATGGCCGCAATTTCGATCTCGGCCATGGCGACGTCGTGATCGCGGCGATCACCTCCTGCACCAACACCTCCAACCCGAGCGTCCTGATCGGCGCCGGCCTGCTGGCGCGCAAGGCGGCAGCGAAGGGACTGAAGGCCAAGCCGTGGGTGAAGACCTCGCTCGCGCCGGGCAGCCAGGTGGTGGCCGAATATCTCGCCAATAGCGGCCTGCAGCCTGATCTCGACAAGGTCGGCTTCAACCTAGTCGGCTTCGGCTGCACCACCTGCATCGGCAATTCCGGTCCGCTGCCGGAAGAGATTTCGAAGTCGATCAACGACAACGGCATCGTGGCCGCGGCCGTGCTCTCCGGCAACCGCAACTTCGAAGGCCGCGTCAGCCCCGACGTGCAGGCGAACTATCTCGCCTCGCCCCCGCTGGTCGTGGCGCATGCGCTCGCCGGCAGCGTCACCAAGAATCTCGCGACCGAGCCGCTCGGTGAAGGCAAGGACGGCAAGCCGGTGTATCTGAAGGACATCTGGCCGACCGCGAAGGAGATCAACGCGTTCGTGAAGAAGTACGTCACCGCGCAGATCTTCAAGAAGAAATATGCCGACGTGTTCAAGGGCGACACCAACTGGCGCAAGATCAAGACCGTCGACAGCGAGACCTATCGCTGGAACATGTCCTCGACCTATGTGCAGAACCCGCCTTACTTCGAGGGCATGAAGAAGCAGCCCGATCCGGTCGTCGATGTCGTCGATGCGCGCATCCTCGCCATATTCGGCGACAAGATCACCACCGACCACATCTCCCCGGCCGGTTCGATCAAGCTGACCTCGCCCGCCGGCAAATTCCTCAGCGAGCACCAGGTGCGTCCTGCCGATTTCAACCAGTACGGCACGCGCCGCGGCAACCACGAAGTCATGATGCGCGGCACCTTCGCCAACATCCGCATCAAGAACTTCATGCTCAAGGGCGCTGACGGCAATATTCCGGAAGGCGGCCTCACCAAGCACTGGCCCGATGGCGAGCAGATGTCGATCTACGACGCCGCCATGAAGTACCAGATGGAGAATGTCCCGCTGGTGGTGTTCGCCGGTGCCGAGTACGGCAACGGCTCCTCGCGCGACTGGGCCGCGAAGGGCACCCGCCTGCTCGGCGTGCGTGCGGTGATCTGCCAGAGCTTCGAGCGCATCCATCGCTCTAACCTGGTCGGCATGGGCGTGTTGCCGTTAACCTTTGAGGAAGGCGCTTCCTGGTCTTCGATTGGCCTCAAGGGCGACGAAAAAGTAACCATTCGCGGCCTGCAGGGCGATCTGAAGCCGCGCCAGAAGCTCACCGCGGAGATCGTCTCCTCCGACGGCACTCTGCAGCGCGTGCCGCTGCTCTGCCGCATCGATACGCTGGACGAGCTCGACTACTACCGTAACGGCGGCATCCTGCACTATGTGCTGCGCAAGCTTGCCGCATAGTGTGCAGTGCAACCGCGGGCTCACTGCGAAGTGAGTGGAAGCGGATTTGCTCACCGCGAAGTGAATGGCTCCGGATTTGGAGGCGGCCTAAGACAAGGGCCGCCTCCTTGCATTTTGGGGCAAATCATGCCCGTAAAAGTACGGTGGTAGAGTTATGACAACGACGATGGCCTATAATCTGATCTCACGTTGGTCCAGCACGCTGGGCATTTGTGCCATCGTCGCCGTCATCCGTCCCGCCCACGCAGATCCGCGCGCGGTGGTTGAGCTCTTCACCTCGCAAGGCTGCTCGTCCTGTCCGCCCGCCGACAAGGTGATCGGTGAGCTGGCAAAGGACCCGTCGATCATCGCGATCAGCATGCCGATCGACTATTGGGATTATCTCGGCTGGAAGGACACGCTGGCCGACTCGCGTTTCTCGGCGCGCCAGAAGGCCTATTCGCGCGCGCGTGGTGACCGCGAGGTCTACACCCCGCAAGCCGTCATCAACGGCTCGGTGCATGTGATCGGCAGCGACCTCGCCGGCATCGAGACCGCGATCGGGACCACAGCTAAGGAAGCCGGCGTGATGTCGGTGCCGGTGACGATGACGCAGTCCGGCAAGCAGATCACCGTGTCGGTCGCGGCTGCGAACAAGCCGCCGATCGCGCAGCATGGCGAAGTCTGGATCTGCTCGATCTCGAAGGCGATCCCGATCTCGATCGCCCGTGGCGAAAACCGTGGCAAGGAATTGACCTACTACAACGTGGTGCGCAACCTGGTGAAGGTCGGCGACTGGAACGGCAATCCCGGAAGCTGGTCGGTGCCGCTCGACAATGTCGAGCATGACGGCGTCGACGCCGCCGTGGCCTATGTCCAGGATGGCAGCCGCGAGAAACCCGGCCCGATGCTGGGTGCGGCGTATACGCTGCTTCACTAAAAAATCACTCGGCGGGCTCGCTGCCTGATCCTCATGGTGAGGAGCGCGCATTGCGCGCGTCTCGAACCATGCAGGCCCGCGTGTGGAAATATCTCGGCCTTCATCCTTCGAGACGCGCGCTATGCGCGCTCCTCAGGATGAGGGTAGAGATCGGGTGATGGGAAAGAAGGCCGCTGCGGCAGCAACATCCCGGCACAAAAGAAAAAGGACCAACTCACGTTGGCCCAGTGTGGGATTGCTGCGTTAGGTCCGGTCCCGACGATCCCGGGGGGCTGGGGGCTGAGGAATCCGAAACCGAAAGAACCGGACCAACGCAGTATCTTCTTGTCCCAAGCCAGGGCGGCAGGCGATTGGCCGAACTGGGGCGGTATTGTGATTCTTGCTAACGATCCTGTGACGAGCGCAAGGGCAGAAATTTCATCCCGCGCTAGACTCTTGATCGAGCATGATTTTCCTCGTTGAACCGCGGGATTGCTCGGCTGCGCCAGCTTGCGCGGGTAGGTAACCCGCGCCGGCATTTCCGCGTCACGCTGGCATTGGACAATCCGCCGCGTCGGTTCCGTTTTGATTCGCAAAGCGCCTCTTGCGGCAGGCTGCGGTTGGCGCAATCATGTCATTGCCATGACAAGGAGGCTCTCCATGAGTCTGATTTCGGAGGATGCCGATCCAAGCGGAAGTCACGCAGCGGCGCGGGTCGCCGTTGCGAGTCCGATGCCGAACCGGGTGACGTTCAATCGCTTTGAGCTCAATCGAATCCTCAATCTCTACGGCCGCATGGTCGCCGATGGTGAGTGGCGCGACTACGCGATCGATTTCCTGAAAGATCGCGCGGTGTTTTCGGTGTTCCGCCGCTCGTCCGAGGTCCCGATCTACCGGATCGAGAAGGACCCGCGCTTGGCGCGCAAGCAAGGCATGTACAGCGTGATCTCGGCGACCGGGCTGATCCTGCGCCGCGGCCACGAGCTCGACCGCGTGCTGCTGGTGATCGATCGCAAGCTCGCGGTGGTTTAGCCGATCGCGCGCGGTGCGTAGGGTGGGCAAAGGCGCGAAGCGCCGTGCCCACCATGTTGCCTCCACGTCTGTTGAAGTAAAGGTGGGCAACGCTTCGCTTTGCCCACCCTACAAGGGCGCAGGTGTCGCTAATCTCCCGGCACCGTGCCCGCACCCTCACCGAGCGCGAGTTGCATCATCACGGTGTCGAGCCAGCGGCCGAATTTGAGACCGACATTGGGGTGCGTGCCGATCATCCGGAATCCGCAGCGCGTATGCAGGCCGACCGAGCCGGCATTGGCGGAATCGCCGATCACGGCGATCACCTGCCGGTAGCCGCGCTGCTCGCATTCGGCCAGCAGCACTTCCATCAGTTTCAAGCCGACGCCGCGGCGGTGGATGGCGGGCTTGAGATAGATCGAGTTCTCGACGGTGAAACGATAGGCCGGCCGCGGGCGGTAGGGGCCGGCATAGGCGTAGCCGATCACCTCGCCGTCGACCTCGGCCACCAGATACGGAAAGCCGCCATCCATCAGCGCGCGGAAACGACGCGTCATCTCGGCAAGGTCGGGCGGAGTAAGCTCGAACGTCGCGGTGCCGAAGCGTACCGCTTGCTCGTAGATCTCGGTGATGAAGGGTAGGTCGGCCTCGGTGGCGGGCCTGATTTCGGGCGAGGACATGGGGATGAGATTAGAGGCTTCTCGCTGGAGCTGGAAGAGCGAAAACCCATCCCTCATCATTGCGAGCCAACGGGTCCGCGCGGACGCGCGGCCCGGTGACAGGCTCCGCGAAGCAATCCAGGACGTTTCCGCCGAGAGCCTCTGGATTGCTTCGTCGCTTCGCTCCTCGCAGTGACGACGAAGAGACTGCGTACCACCCAAAAACAAAAGCCCCGGCGCAATGGCCGGGGCTCGTGTCTTCGTCAGTCTCTCTCGGATCAGTCGCGCTGGCCGAGCAGCTGCAACAGCAGCGTGAACAGGTTGATGAAGTTCAGGTAGAGCGACAGGGCGCCTGTAATTGCCGCACGCTCTGCCACGTCACCACCGGCCGAGGCGTAGCCGTAGATGTACTCGTTCTTCAGCCGCTGGGTATCCCAGGCGGTCAGGCCCGCGAAAACCAGCACGCCGATGACCGACACGGCGAACTGCAAGAACGTGCTGGCCAGGAACAGGTTCACCAGGCTCGCGATGATGATGCCGATCAGGCCCATGAACAGGAACGAACCCATTCCGGTCAGGTCACGACGCGTGGTGTAGCCGTAAAGGCTGAGCGCACCGAAGGTCGCCGCGGTGATGAAGAACACGCGCACGATCGAGGTATGCGTGTACACCAGGAAGATCGACGACAGCGAAATGCCCATCAGCGCCGAGAACACCCAGAACAGCATCTGGGCGGTCGACGGAGCGAGGCGGTTGATGCCGGCCGAGATGACGAACACCATGGCAAGCGGCGCCAGGATGAACAGCCATTTCAGCGGGCTGACGAACATCGCGTAGCCGAACGGCGTCAGGAACGCGCTGCCGATCTTGGCTGCGGCACCGGACGGATCCGACGTTACCGCCGCCATGTAGACGCCCAGCGCGGCCAAGCCGGTGATGGCAAGGCCAATGCTCATGTAGTTGTAGATGCGCAGCATATAGGCGCGCAGTCCGGCATCGATGGTCGCGGCGTCTGCGCGCCCGGCGACCCGGCCGAAGGGGGAAGTGTAGTTGCGGTCGAGGTCCGACATGGTCGAATGTCCCGTTGGTTGCCCGGCGGTTTCCGCGTTGTAAGCTTCACGTAAGCTTCGCGCCGCCGGCTGGTCGAAATCTATCTCAGATGGCGCAGCGTGCCGACATTAATTTTGTGTCATCAAGCAGCGCTGTCTGACGCGTATGTATTTGGCCCTTTCAAGGGAAACTACCATAGGGCAAATGCGCCGCCACGCGCGGCTGAATGTCGCTTCCGGCGTCCGTTCCCGTTAAAAGCGAGCGCTAAATCCCGTAAAAATATAGATTTCGTAGCGACAATGGCCGACGGCATTGCGTTAACCTTGCCGCGCGACGCTGCTTCCCTTTGTCATAGATTGCGCAGCACGGTGGCCGGCTTCTGGTTCAGCGCGAGCAGCGTGCCGATCAGGCCCAGTCCGACCGTCACGACCAATGCCGCCACCACGACGCCCGCGGCGCTGCTGGCCTGCCAAACAAAGCTCAGGGTCATCAGCCGTGTCACGATGAGGTAGGCCGCGATGGAACCCGCGATGACGCCGAACACCGCGGTGGCGAAACCGATGAGAAGATATTCCAGCACGTAAGCGCCGAGCAGCCGCGCGCGCGTGGCGCCGAGCGTCTTGAGGATGACGGCATCATAGACCCGGTGGCGATGGCCGGCGGCGAGCGCGCCACCGAGCACCAGGATGGCCGAGATCAAGGTCACGGCGCTGGCGCCGCGGATCGCCAGCGCGAGATTGGTGACGACCGAGCCGATCGTCTCCATCACCTCGCGCACCCGCACGCTCGTCACCATCGGGAACGCGTCGGCGACCTGCTTGATGATGCGGGCGTCGTCCTGGCTGCTGGGATGCGGTTCGCTGAGGGTTGCGATATGGCTGTGCGGCGCGCCCTTGAAGGCATTGGGCGAATAGACCAGCACGAAATTGATGCCGAGCCCCTGCCAGTCGACATTGCGCATATTGCTGATCTTGGCAGGAATGTCGCGGCCGAGCACGTTGACGACGATCTCGTCGCCGAGCTTCAGCTTCAGGCCATCGGCGATCTTCTTCTCGATCGAGACCAGCGGCGGGCCGTTATAATCGGCGCCCCACCATTCGCCCTCGACGACCTTGGAGCCTTTCGGGATCTCGCCGGTATAGGTCAGGCCGCGGTCGCTGTGCAGCACCCATTCGGCGTCGCTCGATGGATTGAGCTCTTCCGCGCGCACGCCGCGCGCGGAGACGATGCGCCCGCGCAGCATCGGTACGTCCTCGACCATGGCGTCGGGCTCGGTCTTGCGCAGGAAGTCATTGAAGCTGGCCGCGTCGGAGGAGGGGATGTCGATGAAGTAGAACGACGGCGCATGCTCGGGCAGCGCCGCCAGGAATTGCCGGCGCAGATTGCCGTCGATCTGGGTGATGGTGACGAGCACGGCGAGCCCGAGGCCGAGCGAGAGCACGACCGAGGGCGTCAGCGCGCCGGGCCGGTAGATGTTGGTGATGGCTAGCCGCAGCATGGTGAAGCGCGAACGCGGCACCCGCCGTGCGATCGCCATCACCGCTTCCGCAACGGCGCGCAACACCGCGAATACGATTATGGCGGCGACGACAAACACCGCTGCGACGCGCTTGTCATAGGCAAGCCCGATCACGACGGCGATGAGCAGCGCGACCACGATCAGCATCAGCGCCAGATAGCGCCAGCGCGGCCGCTGCCGCTCGGCGCTGACGGTATCACGGAACAATGCGGCCACCGGCACATCATGGATGCGACCGAGCGGCCATAGGCCGAAGGCAAGCGCGGTGAGCAGGCCATAGACCAGCGACAGCGCGAGCTCGGTCGGATGGATTGCCGGCACCACCGGCAGCGGCAACAGCTTGCCGAACAGGCCGACGATGACAAACGGCAATGCCGCGCCCGCAGCTAGCCCAATCACCGAGCCGAGCGCCGCAAGCACGATCACCTGGGTCAGATAGATCGCGAACACGTCGCGGCCGGTAGCGCCGAGCGCCTTGAACGCCGCGATCACGTCGAGGCGGCGATCGATATGGCTCTTCACGGCGTTGGCGACACCGACGCCACCGACCAGCAGTGCGGCAAGCCCGACCAGGGTGAGGAACTGCGTGAAGCGATCGATATTGCGCTCGAGCTGCGGCGAAGCGTTGGAGCGGCTGCGGATTTCCCAGCCGGCTTGCGGCAATGCGGCGCGGGCGTCGTCCATCAATGTACTGACGGCGCGATCGCTTGCGGCGTCGTCGGGCAGTTTGACGCGGTAATTCCAGCGCACCAGGCTGCCGGGCTGGATCAAGCCGGTGGCATGCAGGGCATCGTCGCTGACGAGAAAGCGTGGACCGAAGCCGATGCCGACGCCGAGCTTGTCGGGCTCGGACTCGACCGCGCTCCTGATCTGGAAGCGCGCATCGCCGATCGTGACGATGTCGCCGACCTTGAGATCAAGCCGCGCCAGCAAGGTTGGATCGGCAGCCGCGCCGAACACGCCGTCGCGCCGGCTGAGGAGTTCATTGAGGGGCAGCGCCGGATTGAGTGTGAGTTCGCCGATCGACGGATAGCTATTGTCGACGCCCTTCATCTCGACCAGCGCGAGCTTACCGTCCGCCGCACGCGCCATGCCGCGCATGGTGCCGACGACCGAAACCTCTCCGCGCGAGCGCAGGAAGGCAAGCTCGTCCGGCGTGGCTTCGCGCTGGAACAAAAGGAACGCGACGTCGCCGCCGAGCAGCGCGCGGCCTTCACGCGCCATGCCCTCGCCGAGGCTTGCGGCGACCGAGCCGACGCCGGCAATCGCCATCACGCCGAGCGCGATGCAGGCGATGAAGACATAGAAGCCGCGCAGGCCGCCGCGCAATTCGCGTGAAGCGTAGCGCAGGCTGAGCCAGACCGCGCGACGCTTCGGCGCGGGCTCTTCCACAAGGCGCCCAAGAAGGCGCTCGGGGCTGTCGGAGACGATGCTCATGAGGCGGCGACGCGATTGTCGGTCGTCGTATCGATGCGGCCCGAGCGGAGCCGCACCACGCGATCGCAGCGTTGGGCGAGCGAAGTGTCGTGCGTCACCAGCACCAAGGTCATGCCGCGCTCGGCATGTTTGGCGAACAGGAGATCGACGATCTGCTTTCCCGTCGCTTCGTCGAGATTGCCGGTCGGCTCGTCGGCGACGAGGATGGCGGGATCAGGCGCGAGCGCGCGCGCCAGCGCGACGCGCTGCTGCTCGCCGCCGGAAAGTTGCGAGGGATAATGATGCAGCCGGTCGCCGAGACCGACCGACGTCAACTCCTGTGCAGCACGTTTTGCAGCATCGGGATTGCCGGCGAGTTCGAGCGGCACCGCGACATTCTCCAAC
>Ga0210384_10005698_pt1 | contig 13457 bp, 12 predicted proteins | sample IncBWH2MmetaG_FD_160574 | JGI IMG/M metagenome (GOLD analysis project Ga0210384, IMG submission 160574) | Forest soil microbial communities from Barre Woods Harvard Forest LTER site, Petersham, Massachusetts, United States - Inc-BW-H-2-M | ecosystem: Environmental > Terrestrial > Soil >...
TGGCCAATTGCGCCGCCGATAATTTGATTGCGGCCTTGAGCAATCAACGTCCGCCGAATCTGCTGAATCCCGAAACTTTCAAGTAAGCTCAGCTTGCGCCGAGCCGGACCGGAATCAAGCCTGCAGGTTGCCGATCAAGTCGACATACTGCTGCATCGCCGCTTCCCTGGCGGTGCCCGCCAAAGCTTGCCAGGCATCGTATTTGGCACGGCCGACCATATCGGTAAACCCGGGGCGCTCACCCGCAGCGTCGCCGGTGCTGGCTTGCTTGAACAAGGCGTAGATTTTCAACAGGGTCATGTTGTCGGGACGTTCCGGCAGGTTTTTTGAATCTGCCTGGGCTTGGATGAATTGGTCTTGCAGGTTCATGCGCTACTCCGTGGGGAAATGAAGGTATGAAGATTAGGGCTTACGCAGAACTATTCCAGGCAGGGAATGCCGGTTTACCACGTCATTCCCGCGAAAGTGGGAATCCAATTTTGCCTGAATCGACAATGGGTCCCCGCTTTCGCGAGGACGACGCTGGGGGCCTATGGCGCCTCATATTTGCGTAAGCTCTATAAATATTGCAGGCCCGACCATAGCACAGATGTTTTTACGATTGAAGCGCGACGCTAGAGGGTTTATTCCAGCGGCGGGAAGGTGGACAAAAAAATAGAGCGCATGGTGCGCTCTATTGCGGATATCTGCCGGAGCCGTATCTGTCCTAATGGATGGTCGGCTCGGCACCGCAGCATTTCTTGTATTTCTTGCCGCTGCCGCAGTCGCATACATCATTGCGGCCCAGCTTGGGGCTGTCGCGCTTGATGGTCGCCACGCCGGACTTGCGCAAAGGCGCCCAGAAGCGGCGGATTTCCGGTATCGCAGCCTCCAGCTCAATCGCCAGTTTATGGCACTTTAGCGGAGTATCGACCAGAACCATTTCTTCTTCCTCTATCTCTTCAGCGCCTAACAGGTAGACCGGGCGCAGCATGGGGGCGATATTGGAGTCGCGTATCGGTTGCCAGGCTTCGTCGCGCAATTGCATGCCCTCCCAGAAGCCCCAGGCCCAGGTTTCGCCGTCGATCAACTCTTTGCCGTCCTGCTCCATGACGCAGAACAGCGGCTCGAATTCTTGCGGAGCGACTTCAAACGTGATCGCAATTTCGTTCATGAAGCGCGCGATCAGGTTAGTGATGCGCTCCATCTCCTTGTCATTCTTGAAGTTCGGTTCGCCCTGATCCGGCAGCCCCCAGACCAGCGGCAGCCATTCTGCCATAGGAATGACCTCCGGACCGATAGCGATTGCAGTCAGGTAGCCGTGCAAGGCGTCCATGGTCATGCCATCGTCGCCGACGCGGTCAGACATCAGGAATTTATCCAGTTCGTTGAATTCTTTATCGGAAAGGGGTTGGTCCAGATGCATAGTAAGACTCTTGGGTAAGGTGTAAATACCGGCAGTTTAACTCAGGTTTTTCATTAGGACACGTTCAGTTGCGCCTGGCGGGCTGCGTGGCCGGGCGAGACGATGTCGCAACCCGCATGTTGCGAGGCGGATCATCACAGCCAGGCGGGAAATTGAATGCGCGGCGCTGTGCGAAAATTGTATTCAAGTTCCAGCGTGGAAAGTCAATATCCGTCATTCCAGGCAGGAAGTAAACGCGGCTTGATGAAAACCCCGGACTAACGCTTTACATTCATTACGCGAGTTGGCTGCCGAAGAAAGTACAATAGCGCCCATGACAGAGACTACCGACCCAACTTCATTTGCCGATTTAAGCCCGGATAGCGTGATGGATGCGCTGGACTCCCTTGGGGACAGCAGTATTCGCTGCGACGGCCGCCTGCTGGCACTCAATAGCTATGAGAACCGCGTGTATCAGCTGGGAATGGAGCAGGGGCCGCCGCTGGTGGCGAAATTCTACCGGCCGCAGCGCTGGTCCGACACCCAGATTCTGGAAGAGCATGCATTTGTGCAATCCCTTGTGCAGCAGGAAATACCGGTAGTACCGGCATTGGCGACACCAGACGGGCAAAGCTTGCACAACTACCGGGGCTTTCGCTTTGCCGTATTTCCCAAGCACGGCGGGCGGGCGCCGGAACTGGACAGCCCGGAAACACTGGAGTGGCTGGGACGCTTTATCGGCCGTATTCATGCCGTCGGTGCCACCCAGGCGTATCAATCCAGGCCGGCTCTGGACCTGTCCAGCTTTGGACGAATGCCGCTGGATTATTTATTGGCCAACGATTTTATTCCGCCGGATTTGCTGAGTGCTTATCAAAGCACGGCTGAAATGGTGCTGGATGGCGTGGCTCGCTGCTATGAGCGGGCTGGCGACGTGTCCATGATACGCCTGCATGGTGATTGCCATATCGGCAATGTCTTGTGGACGGATGCCGGCCCGCATTTTGTGGATTTTGACGATAGCCGCATGGGGCCGGCGATCCAGGACCTGTGGATGCTGCTGTCGGGTACACGAGCAGAAATGACCGCGCAAATGAGCGATATCCTTGCTGGCTACGAAGATTTCCAGGATTTCCAGCCGCGCCAACTGCATTTGATGGAAGCCTTGCGCAGCCTGCGCCTGCTGCATTATTCGGCATGGCTGGCGCAGCGCTGGGACGATCCTGCATTTAAACAGGCGTTCCCCTGGTTCAACACGCAACGCTACTGGCAAGACAGGATATTGGAATTGCGGGAGCAGATCGCACTGATGGATGAGCCGCAGCTGAGCCTGTATTAAGGCCGCTTCGTCCAGGTTTGGCGCGATCCCTGGCGCTTTGTTATCCGGAGTGCCGGCCTTCAGGCGGGCTACCCCTCATCGCTCTCATCCAGCAAAATGGAGCCGTCCGGCCCCCAGTTAACCTTGGTGATGCCTGGCTCAATATTTTCCAGCCGTTTCGCCTCTCGTTCTTCCGGCGTCAGCACATCGCATTGCGCGCGTTGCTCGTTGATCAGTTTGCGCTCCTCAATCAATTGGTCGTGGCGAGCGATCGCCGCTAGCACTATTTGTTCAAGTTCCGGGCCAGCCCACGGTTTGACGATATATTTGAAGACCTCGGCCTCATTGACTGCGCCCATGATGGTGCCGAAATCGGCTGAGGCGCTGAGCATCATCCTGACCATGTCCGGCTGTATTTCCTTTGCCACTCTCAGGAAGTCGACGCCGTCCAGGCGCGGCATGTGATAGTCGGAAATGGCAAAATCAAATTCCACCTCGCCCAATCGCTGAATTGCCGCCTGCGGTTCGGTGAATAACTCTATCCTGATGTCCATGCTCTTCGCAATTTGCCTCAGGCTGCGTTGCAAGGCATGCAGGATATTCTGCTCATCATCAACTAATAAAATGCGGCGCATCACTTTCTCCTGCGAATGCGAACAATCAATTGGCCGCCATGGGTCGCATCGTACAGCATCAATTTTTCTATCATGCGTTCACTGAGCACATGTTCGGCCGGCAGCAGCAAAGCGCTATCGCGCGACAACAAATCCCGGGAAAGTATCATGCCTGCGAGTAATCCCTGTGCGGTCACCTCAACCTCGTCGATGAGTTCCTCTTCGCCGACTCCCATAACGACATATTTGAAGGCGGCGACCACTGCTTCGTCATACCGATTGCCGGCGCCTCGAACGATCAGTTTTTGTGCGTCTTCGGCGGCTACCCGGCGCTGAACCAGGACGCCTTGCTGCAAATTGTCGTAATCGCTGGCGACCGCCAGGATGCGAGACCCTAAAGGTATGTCGTCTCCGCTCAAGCCATCGGGAAAACCAGCCCCGTCGTAACGCTCATGCTGGGAGCGCAGTATCCTGGCAGTTCCTTGCAGGTCCTCCAGCGGCATCAGCAGTTGTTCCGCGCGTATCGTATGCTTGTGGAATTGCCCCAGTTGATCGCCGTTCATCATATTGACCGGGATATCCAATAAATCATCCGAAAAACCGATTTTCCCTATATCTGCCAGTAAGCCGGCGACAAAAATTTCTTGCCCTTCGCGGGCACTCATCCCCATTCTTAGTGCAATCCTGCGCGCCAGATCGGCTACGCGGCGTGAATGGCCTACCAGCTTGCCGCCGCGCATCTCGATCACATTGGAAAATACTTTGATCGATGTCAGGAAGTTGTTTTTCAGTTTTTCATTGACGGTTTGCAGCTCTGCGGTGCGCTCCTGAACCTTGGCCTCCAGGCTGGCATTGAGTAGTTTCAACTCTTCATTTTGCCGATGGGTCAGGGCCTCCAGGCGGCGTTTTTCCGTTTCCAGAGCTTTGCGCTCCAGCGCGTGGCGCACTACCAGCACGATGTCGTGATCGTCCCACGGCTTGGTGATATAGCGATAGATTTCACCGCGATTGATGGCTTCTACGATCGATTGCACATCTGCGTAACCGGTCAACAACAAGCGCATCGTGTCCGGCCAGCGCGAGCGCACATGCTCAAGGAACGCAGCGCCATCCATTGTCGGCATGCGCATGTCCGAGATCACCAGGTCCACTGCTTCGGTTTCAAGCAGCGCCAGGCCTTCTTGTCCCCCGGGTGCGGTCAGCACTGAATAACCATGAATGCGGAACAGGCGGCGCAGGGACGCCAGGATATTCGGTTCGTCGTCCACGCACAGTATCGTGACGGGCATCTCAGTGGCGGGATTCTCGCTCATTTGTCGTCACTTTCATGACCTTGGGCCGAATTGTCGGCGTCAACGTGCCTGATCGGCAAGGTAATTGTGAAAGTACTCCCTTTGCCGGGTTCGCTGGATACCCGTATTTGCCCATTGTGCTTTTTGACGATGCCATAAGAAAGCGACAATCCCAGGCCCGTGCCTTTTCCTATTGGCTTAGTGGTAAAGAAGGGATCAAAAATGCGAGATACCAATTCCTTGGGAATGCCGGAGCCTGTATCGGACACCTCCAAATTTACCGATTCATCCGCTGCCCAGGTACGGATCGCAATCGTGCCGCGTTCGTTTCCTATCGCATGCGATGCATTGACGACCAGATTCATGATGACCTGGTTGATTTGCGACGGCAGGCATTCAATCTCCGGTATTGATCCGTAATCCCTGATGACGTCGGCCTTATATTTGACCTCATTGTTGACAATGTTCAAGGTGGAGTCTATGCCCTGATGTAAATCGGCCCATTGCCATTCCTGGTTGTTATCTATGCGCGAAAAATCCTTCAGGTCCTGGACTATCTTGCGCACCCTGGCAATGCCCTCCTTGGATTGCTGCATCAGGACCGGGATGTCCTCCTTCAGGAAATCCAGTTCTATCTTTTCCCTGGTTTGTTTTAATTGGTCCGCCATTGCCGCCGGCGCAATATGTTGCTCCGCTTCTTCGTAAGCGCTTAGCATCTGGAATAACAAGTCCAGATAATTTTCCAGCGTGCCGAAATTGGAAAAAATATACCCGACAGGGTTGTTGATTTCATGCGCGACACCGGCAGCCAGCTGTCCTATGGACGCGAGTTTTTCGGATTGCAGCAATTGCTCCTGTGCTTTGCTTAACTGGACATTGAGTTCAGTCAATTCCGTATTGCGCCTGATTAGCTCACATTCTATGGTTTCCCTTTGCCGGATATCCGCCTCCAGTTTATTGTTGGCGTCTGCTAATTGCGCAGTCCTTTTTTTGACCAGATTTTCCAGATTGTCATGCGCCTGCCTCAAGGCATTTTCGGCCTCGCGTCTCTCAGTGATATCTTCGAGGCTCTCTATGGCGCCAACGATCTCGCCTTGGCTGTTGTATAGCGGCGCGGCGGTAAAATGTATCCATAGGCCGCTTTCCCCAAGATTGGGAAAAAAATCATCGGCCTCATAAGCGCCCCTGATCAACTGCGATTCCTTGAATTTTTGGTTATAGAATTCGTTGATGCGGTTCGCTGCGTCATCGCCGATGATCAAATCGGCCAGAACCGGCCGTTTGCTACGGTAGAAAGGCGCCCACTGTCTTTTTGTCTGCACCATGGAGGCGGAGGAATACCCCAGTATATGCTCGCATGCCTTGTTCCAATGCGTAATGACATGGTCGTTATTGATGACGAAGGTCGGCACCGGGTTGCTGTCCAGAAACTGGGATAATTCAAAGCCCATCAAATTCAAAGCAGCCTGATCCGGTATATCTTCCGGCATCACCAGGCGATGAGGCGTATTTTCCGGAGAGGATTGCTGCAGTTTTGCAGATTCCGGCATCAAGGACTTATTGTTATCATTGATCACTTTGTGGCCTTGTCAGTTAATGAGTATTTGGCAAATTTCCTCAAACTGTTTCTCAGTTTCTTTAAAGACTCTGGCGCTGATTTCCTGCGTCAGCTTCAATTTATCCCAGGCGTAGCTACTAATGACGGGCACCAGGGCCTCTTCATCCTGGGACAGATCGAGAGCGTGGGCCATTACATCGGCAATGTGCACGATAGCCGTCAGCATGCCGTCATTTTCCTGATCTGCATCGTGGTGGTGTGCCACCGCTTTTTGCATGTCTTCCGGGAATTTCCAGTATGCGGTTAAAATTTTCCCCACCGCAGCATGGTCCGTGGACAGGATTGCGCGCTCTGCATCAAGGATGTAGCTGTCCTGTTCTACGCGTCGCTGCATGACCCGTTCATACTGCTCGGTATAGTGAGTTACCAGCACCAGCTTGCCTATGTCGTGCAATAAGCCTGCCGTAAACGCATAATCCTGATTGGCTTTAATATGGCTTGCCAACTGCTTGGCGCACACTGCGGTAGCGATGGAGTGTCGCCAAAAGGACTGAAAATCAAACTGGCCTACATTGCTTCTTGCAAAACTTCCAGTGACCGCCGTTGTGGTAATGAGTGTCCGAACACTGCGAAATCCTAGAATGGCGATAGCCTCTTGAATGCTGTTGATTTTATATTGCACCCCGTAGAACGACGAATTAGCCAGCCTTAAGGTTTTTGCCGTTAGGGCCTGGTCATGCGATATTTTGACAGCGATGCTATCTACGTCGATTTCTTCATGATCGATGCTGTTAAGCAGCTCTGTCACTACCGCTGACAATGCCGGCAATTCCTGGATTTTTTTTACAATATCAATGACAGGAATATTATTCATGTTTTTTACCGATGCGGTAAATGGACACGTAGTCCATCAGTAAGCGATCAAGGTCGCCGGCATGAGATCTTCGAAACAATTTGGTCAGTCGACTTTTCACTCGCTCTTGTTCCAGGCGCTGGTCGAGCGCCGGCGCTTCATTACTGATAATGCAGATATCCGTGACGCCACGGCGCATTAGGGACTTGATGGAGGCATCGGTCAGGCTCGCGCCTGAAGGGAGCAGGATATTCCCATTGTCGTCTTTCAGGTCTGCAGCGATCTGCATGCCTGCCTCAGCCTGCTCCAATGTCAGCTGCTTGACGTTACTCATGATCGGCACCCTGTTTGAAGGTCACCAATTTCCCGCGCGACCTGGAGCGCGCTCCCATGGTTCTCCAGCTTACTTGAAAGGATTGGCGCGCCAACTCGACGTGGAAAATTTCTCCTTCTGCCGTTTTCATTATCCTTTGACTGAATTCGGGTAAGAAATCGTCAATATCGGCCCCTAGTGCCGGTGATGCGGCCAGGAGCAGCAATTCCGCGGCGGAGTTTATAAAGGCAATTATATTGTCGTCGTCTATGCCGATAAGCGCCAACGGAATATGCTGCAGCGCCTCCCTGACAATTTCCAGGCTGATTTCGTCGCGCTTGATTTGCTGCTGTTTTTGATCCAGGATATCCGCAAGCTGCCGATTGGCCTTGGCCAGCTCCTGGTTGGTGGTCTGGATCTGGAAGCTCAGTCGGCGATTTTCGTCAGACATTTCCTTGTAGTGAAAAGCCTCTTGTATATTCGATCGCAACTGGTCGTCTTCCCATGGTTTGGTCAGGAATTTGTAGATGGCGCCTTCATTGATCGCATCGGTGATTGACTGCAATTCCGTATAGCCGGACAACACGATGCGCACAGTATCCGGATGGCTTATCTTTGCAGTGCGCAGAAACTCCACCCCCGTCATATTTGGCATCCTCTGATCGGAAATGATGACGTCCACCCTGTTCTTTTCCAGGATTTCCAGGCCCTCCTGGCCGCTGTTTGCCAGCAATATCTGATAGCCTTCACGGCGCAACAAGCGCTTCAGCGATGCCAGGATGTTTGGTTCATCATCGACCAGCAGCAAGGTGCGCGGCGGTCTTTCCATGCGCAGCAAATGTTCCGGCAGGTGATGGCTGTTTCCCAGTAATCTCCGCATCTCTGCGGCAGGCAGGGGCTTTGAGAAAAAATATCCCTGTATCTCATCGCACATCTGATCGCAAAGAAATTCGCATTGGGCATCGGTTTCCACGCCTTCCGCAATCACCCGCAGCCCCAGGCTGTGTGCCATTGAGATGATGGCATTGGAAATTGCGGCGTCGCCTGTGTTGGTGTCGATGTCTTTCACAAAAGATCGGTCTATCTTTACATAATCGAAAGGGAAATGTTTCAAATAGCTCAGGGCGGAGTAGCCTGTGCCAAAGTCATCCAATGCCAAAGTAATGCCTAATGCCTTGAAGTTTTTCAAGACGGCCTCTATGGCGATGTTGTTGTTCATCAGGATGCTTTCGGTGATTTCGAGCGAAATCATCTTCGTCGCGATACCCTGGCTGGAGAGCGTGCCCACCAGCTTTCCGGAAAATAAGGGATCCAGAAACTGCCTGGCCGAGACATTGATTGCGATGTTGGGGACGTCAAGGCCTTCGTCCATCCATTCGCGTATGTCATGGCATACCTGGCCCAATACCCAGTCGCCTATCCTGTCGATTAGGCTGGATTCTTCTGCGATGGGGATAAAGCGGGCGGAGGACAGGGTTCCCAGTACGGGATGCTGCCACCGTACCAGGGCCTCCAATCCAGCCATTTTTCCGGTTTGCAGATCCGCCTTGGGCTGGTAGTAAACGAGTAGCTGATTATTGGCTATCGCCGTATGAAGATCGCTGGCAATCGTTATTTTCTCCAGCATTTTCTCATTCATATCCAGTGAAAAAAACTGGAAATTATTTCGCCCCAGTTCCTTCGCCCGGGTCAAAGCAATATCGGCATAGTTGGACAGGCCGCCGGCATCCTTGCCGTCTTGCGGATACAGCGCGATGCCCATGCTGCAAGTAATATGAAAGTTCTTGCCATTGATAAAAAAGGGCTTGGAAATCAGGTGCAAAATCTTTTCGCAAATCAGGCCGACATGGCCGGATTCATCAATGTCCTTGAGTACGATGACAAATTCGTCTGCGCCGTGATAGGAGACGGTATCTCCCTCCCGGACGCACTTGTGCAAACGCTCGCCAATGTTCTTTAGTATATGGTCGCCGGTCGAGTAGCCGACGCCGTCGTTAATCAATTTAAAATGATCCAGGCCCAGATGCACGAGCGCGACGTTATTGCCTTTTCTGTCAGCCAGCAAAAATGCCTGGCGCACCCTGTCTGTCAGCAAGCCGCGGTTGGGCAAGCCGGTCAGTTCATCATGGGTCTGATGGTAGGTGAGGGCTTCAATTTTCCGGTTATGATCGACAGCTTTTTGCGAAGCGATAAAATAGGAGTCCAGCGCAACGCCGATGTCAAAGAAAATGATCTTCGTCAACGTGTTGATATACGCGTTGAAACGCGGGAACTGGCTTTCGCTTGCTTCCCATAAAATAGGGAGCAGGGCCTGCAGGTATTTGCGATAGATTCCCAGATACCATTCCGGCTCTAGTCCCAGGTCTTGCAAGATGATTCCGGCGTTAATCCTGTCTCGGATGTGGTCTTGCTTGTTGGGAATTTCTATCATTGTCGAGGAGTAGGTTTCCTGGACAATTTTTAACCTTTCCGTATTCGCCGATTGCACCAGGGCGACCAATTGCGGGCTGGCGCTGATGTGTGCATATAAAAGTTCATCAAAATATTGCCGATAGGTGTGCAATTTATCGCCCAGGCTTGCCAGGATATCTATATCCGCCTGCTCGAACTCCAGATGATGCAAACGCTTGGAAATGGCATCCTCATTCCTGTCTATCGCTTTTAGCAGGGTATCGACATCGATCTTATCGTTGCAGCCGGATTCATTCGCCATAGGGACGCATCTCCTGTGCGGTAAATGGTGGACCTTTCTTGCTTGCTGGACTCAGGGCACTAGCTGGAACTGCTTTCGATACGATGTGCTGGCAGATGCACCGTGAACTTGCTGCCTTCTCCCCACCTCATGACAGGCCTCTATGGAGCAGCTCCGTTTTTTCGAAAGGTCGCGGAGCAGAGCTCATCCCGGACCGATGCCTTTGCCTGCGGGTTTGCCCTCAATGTAAGCACACTTTGAATAAACCCGGCATTGCTTTTTTATAATGCAGGTGAAACTACCGATAGTCGGAGCAGATTATTTTCTATATGTTAATACAGATTAGCAAAAAATCAATCTTGAAAGCCGTTATCCTGAATGTTTAGGCGCTTTGTAAGGACAAGTTTTTTGATTGTCCGCCAATCCATTACAATACCGGCATTCCATACCCCAACTCCAATTTCAAAATATCATGACCCAGGATGAACTCAAGCAGGAAGTCGCGCGTGCTGCGATACAGTATGTTGTAGAAAATGAAATTATCGGCGTCGGAACGGGCTCCACCGCCAATTTCTTCATTGACGAGCTGGCCAAGATGAAAGACAAGATCAAAGGCGCGGTGGCATCATCCGAAGCGACTGCGGCACGCTTGAGGTCGCATGGTATCGAAGTGCTGGATTTGAACCAGGTTTCATCGATGCCCGTCTATATCGACGGCGCCGATGAAATCACGCCTGAGGGCGCGATGATCAAAGGCGGCGGCGCCGCATTGACGCGCGAAAAAATCGTGGCTTCGGTCGCGCAGAAATTCATCTGTATTGCCGACGGCTCTAAGCTCGTGGACGTATTGGGTAAATTCCCTTTGCCGGTGGAGGTCATTCCGATGGCCCACGGCGTCGTGGCGCGCAAACTGGGCCAACTGGGCGGAGAGCCGCGCCTGCGCCTGAAAGACGGCCAGCCTTTGTTGACCGATAACGGCAATGTCATCATTGACGTGCACGGCCTGCAGATTGCCGATCCGGTGGCAATGGAAGCCGCCATCAACAATATCGTCGGGGTCGTCACGGTCGGCTTGTTTGCCAAGCAGGGCGCTGATGTTTGCCTGCTGGGAACAGCGACAGGAGTGAAGACGCTGGCTTTCTGAACGGCAACGTGCGCTACATGGCAAAAAGCCCGCTGAATATTGCCAGCGGGCTTTTTTTATGATGTTATTGCTTTTGCTTACTCTGTCGGCGGAACGTATCCTGCAGCAGCGTCGGCGCCATCGCCAAAGAAATGTTTTTCCATCTGTGTGGCCAGGTATTTGCGTGCGCGGGTATCGGCCAGGTTCAGGCGATTTTCATTGACCAGCATCGTCTGGTGCTTGAGCCAGGCCGCCCAGGCTTCCTTGGAAACGCTCTCGTAAATCCTCTTGCCCAGTTCACCGGGATAAGGCGGAAAATCCAAGCCCTCGGCTTCCTTGTCCAGTTTAATGCAATGTATCATGCGTGCCATTTTGCTAACTCCTAAGTCTTATCTCACCAAGCGTTTCTTATAACTGCGGCGGCGATTATAACTGTTTTATCAAAACCAGGGACTTGCGCTGCCAGTTATACATTTTCTGTCTGTCTTTAGGCAGGTCGTCCACCGTCGCACTGACAAAGCCGCGCTTCAGGAACCAGTGTGCGGTGCGCGTGGTAAGCACAAACATTGAGTGAAAACCGGCGCGCCTGGCGCGTTTTTCCATGTGCTTCAGGATGCGTTCGCCGTCGCCTTGGCTCTGTACGTCCGGATTGACCGTGAGGCAAGCCATTTCCGCCATTTTTTCTATCGGGAAAGGGTAGAGCGCCGCACAGCCGAAAATGACCCCGTCATGCTCGATCACGGAGAAGTAGTTGATTTCCCGCTCTATCAGTTCGCGCCCGCGTTTGACCAGGGTGCCGTCCGCTTCCAGCGGCTCGATCAGTTTGATGATGCCGCCCACATCTTCAATCGTTGCCTCCCGCAAGCTTTCCAGGTTTTCGTGGCTGATCATCGTGCCCACGCCGTCATGCGTAAACAGCTCCAGCAAGGCTGAACCATCCATCTGGTAAGGCACGATATGCACCCGCGGCACACCGCCGCGCGAGGCTTTGACCGCATGTTCCAGGTAAAAGGCCGAGTCGGCGGGCAGGTAGTTCGCTTTTAATTCTATATCCGCCTGGGTGGAAGACAGTTCGCGCAACTCGTCATTGTCCCTGTCCAGCATCATCGGCGTTTCGCTGATGAAGATCAGCTTGTCGGCGCGCAGAGCGGTGGCGGCTGCCACCGCGACATCCTCCATGGTCAGGTTGAATGCTTCGCCGGTCGGTGAAAACCCCAGTGGCGACAGCAATACCGGACTGCCGGCATCCAGGATGCGATGCATGACGTCGTAGGCCACCTTGCGGGCTATTCCGGTCAACTGAAAATCCACGCCGTCGACTATGCCGATAGGCTTGGCGGTGACGAAATTGCCCGAAATAATGCGCACCGCTGCGTGTGCCATGGGCGTATTCGGCAAGCCCTGGCTGAACGCAGCCTCGATATCCAGGCGCAGTTCGCCGGCAGCCTCCTTTGAGCATTCCAGTGCGGCCGTATCCGTGATCCGTATGCCGTTATGGAAGCGTCCTTCGACATTCCTGAGCGCCAGTTGTTCGGCAACCTGCGGCCGTGAACCGTGCACGACAACGATCTTGATGCCCAAAGCGTGCAGCAGGGACAAATCCTGCGCCAGCACCGGCAGGGCGCCGGCCATGACCAGCGCGCCCGGAAAGGCGACCACAAACGTCTTGCCGCGAAAGGCGTGGATATACGGCGCGACCGAGCGCAGCCATTGTACGAATTGAACGGGATTTTCCATGCGGGCATTATAATCTGAGATGCCCGATTTGATTGGGGCTAGTGGCTTTTGCAGCACATAAATTGATGAAAGAATTTCTCGCGTCGCGGCCTGACGGTCGCTTAGCCGCTCATCAGGAGCAACTGCGGCGTCAACGGAGGCAAGATATTTGTAGTAAATTGATACGCAATTCGCGTGAAGAGGCTGGGAATACGGTATCCGGGTGAAAAATCTGGGATAATCCGCAGCGCTATGTCGAATACTAATCACACGAAAAAAACTCCCCCCAAAGCAGTGACCGATCTGCGCCAGTTGCGCGACTCGCTGCGACAATCCCAGACAAAGACGGAAACCGCTGAAAAGCCGGCCACGAAGGTCTTGCAACAGCCCAGGCCCGATGCCGCGAAAAACGCTCGGCCGGAAGCCGCGGTATATGCACCGCTGCGCAATCCTTTGCCGCCGATCAGCTTCCCGGAAGAATTGCCGGTATCCGGCAAGCGCGCCGATATTGCCGAGGCACTACAAAACAACCAGGTCATCATCGTCTGCGGTGAAACCGGCTCCGGCAAGACCACGCAACTGCCCAAGATTTGC
>Ga0210384_10005699_pt1 | contig 13456 bp, 8 predicted proteins | sample IncBWH2MmetaG_FD_160574 | JGI IMG/M metagenome (GOLD analysis project Ga0210384, IMG submission 160574) | Forest soil microbial communities from Barre Woods Harvard Forest LTER site, Petersham, Massachusetts, United States - Inc-BW-H-2-M | ecosystem: Environmental > Terrestrial > Soil >...
CCCGCGGCTTCTTCGTGCCCTGGCTGCCCGACTCTCAGGAGCCCGACCGGACCGTCACGACCACCTGGTTGCGCAACCCCGAGCTCGTGCGACGCCATTTCTTAGAAGCCACACCTTGAGGTACCTCGCAAGAGTCTGAAGTGGTACCCCAAGAGCGGCGCCCCGGAAAACGGCGGCTCCGGCGGGAGGGGTCGCCGCGGCAGGCGACCTCGGTCAGGGCGCTCTCGCCACGGCCAAGGTGAGGGACAGCAGCCTATAGGCCTCTCTCCCCATGTTAAGGCGGACTTTCATACAGGTGGCCGCCAGGATCCTTATTAAAGCCTTGGGCCGATCTGGCTTAATATGTGAGGCGGAGAGCGTCCTTGATGAAGTCGACCTTAGTTGGTGAGGAAGCGAAGACCGAGCCGGGCCGGACGGCGACCCTACGTGGCGATCTTCGGGGAGCTGAAGCCGTGACGGCACTAGATCATCCAAGCACAGCTTGCGCTGGGGAGGAGCCACACGATGAGTGAGACCACGCTTGGCGGGAGGTTCACGTTCCCCGGCACGGCATTGACGGTCCAACGGATAGGCTACGGCGCGATGCAGCTGGCCGGCCCCGGCGTGTGGGGCCCCCCCAAGGACCCGGACGGTGCCGTCGCAGTCCTCCGCCAGGCCGTCGAGGCTGGCGTCGACCATATCGACACGGCCGACTTCTACGGGCCGCACCTTACCAACCAGATCATCCGCGAAGCGCTCCACCCTTATCCCGACGATCTCGTCATCGTCACCAAGGTCAGCGCTCGGCGAGGCGAGGGTGGATCATGGATCCCGGCCTTCTCGAGCGCAGAGCTGACCGAGGCGATCCACGACAATCTCCGCAACCTGGGCCTGGATGTGCTCGACGTGGTCAACCTGCGCAGCATGTTCGACGCGCATGGTCCCGCCGAGGGGTCGATCGAGGCGTCGCTGACCGTCCTGGCCGAGCTCCAGCGGCAGGGCTTGGTGCGTCATATAGGGCTGAGCAACGTCACTCCCGCGCAGATCGCGGAAGGACGTCGGATCTGCGAGATCGTCTGCGTGCAGAACTATTACAACCTGGCACATCGGGCCGACGAAGCCCTGATCGACGACCTGGCCCGGCAAGGCATCGCGTACGTGCCATTCTTCCCGCTCGGAGGGTTCACGCCGCTGCAGTCCTCCACTCTGTCGGACGTCGCGGGTCGGCTCGGGGCCACGCCGATGCAGGTGGCGCTCGCGTGGCTGCTGCGCCGCGCCCCCAATATCCTGCTCATCCCCGGGACCTCATCCGTGGCGCATCTCCGCGAGAACCTGGCCGCCGGTCAGTTGACGCTCTCGCCGCAGACCCTGGCGGAGTTGGACGGGATCGCCTCCTGAGCCCGACCACCGCGCAACCTGCGGGCAGGCCTCAGGGGCGGCGAGATCTGTCCCTTGCCCCGCCACCCCTCGCCCAAAGAGAGATACGGGCAATCTAGGACACGACCCGCCCGGGCTCCGCGGGCTCCGCCTCCCGGCGTGAAGGAACGACAGGAAACGGTTACTCTAGGCCGTAGATGCGCACGCTGCCGCTCGGCTTCCGAACCGCTCTGCGCCCGCTGGCGCGCCGCCCGGCGCATGCCGCGGCGGCGGTGCTGACGCTGGCCCTGGGGATCGGGGTTGCCACCGCGGTATGGAGCGTCCTCGACGCGGCGCTGCTGCGGCCGCTGCCTTACCCCGACGCCGGCCGCCTGGTCAGCGTGCTCGCGGTGCGGCCGCGGCGCGGTCCCGAGGCGGTCGGCATCGCTCCGGCCGACTTCCTCGCGTGGCGCGAGCGCAGCCGGTCGTTCGCGGCGCTCGGCGCCTATGTTCCCTTCGGCAGCCTCGACCTGACCGGCGCGGGGGAGCCGGTGCGGCTCGAGCGGCACCTCGTCTCGGACGGGCTCTTGCAGGCGCTCGGCATCCAGGCGGCGGTCGGGCGGCTGTTCCTTGCCGACGAGTATCGCCCGGGCGGACGGCGCGTCGTGGTGCTTGGCGAGCGCCTCTGGCACGACCGCTTCGGGGGCGATCCACGGGTGGTCGGGCGGCTGCTGGCGCTCGGCGGCGAGCGCTGCGAGGTGGTCGGCGTCCTGCCGCACGGCGTTCGCCTGCCGGGCGGCGATCCGGATCTGCTGGCGCCACTGGCGTTCGGCCCCGCCGACGCCGCCGACCGTTCGGCGGGGTACCTGGGCGGGATCGGACGGCTGCGGCCGGGAGTCTCGCTGGCCGCGGCGCGGGCCGAGATGGCGGCGCTCGCGGGCAGCCTCGCCCGCCAGTTCCCGGCCAGCAACCAGGGGCTCGCGGCGAGCGTCGTGCCGCTGCGCGAGCTCTTCACACGCCAGTCCCGGGCCGCTCTCTGGGTGGTCTTCGCGGCAGTCACGGCCGTGCTGCTCATCGCCTGCGGCAACGTCGCCAACCTGCAGCTGGTGAGGGCTCTGTCGCGCCTGCCCGAGCTCGGGGTGCGCGCCGCACTCGGCGCCACGGCGCCGCGGCTGGTCGGCCAGCTGCTTGCCGAGACCTCCATGCTCGCGGTCATGGGCGGTGCTCTCGGCGTGCCGATCGCGTGGGCGGCGCTGCGGCTGCTGCCCGACGCGCGCGGCATCTACCTGCCGGCGAGCGCCAGCCCGGGGATCGACCTGCCGGCCGGCCGCATGGCGGCGCTCGCCAGCCGGATCGCGGCGGCGGTGCCCCTCGCCCGGCCGCGCCTCGACGCCCAGCTGACCTCGGCCTTCGCCGGGCTCGCCGCGCTGCTGGCGATGGTCGGGATCTACGGCGTGCTGTCGTTCGCGGTCGATCGGCGGACGCGGGAGATCGGTGTGCGCATGGCGCTCGGAGCCGGTCGCGGCGACCTGGTGCGGCTGGTGCTGCGGCGCGGCATGGCGCCCGCCGCCGCCGGCATGGCCGCCGGGTTGCTGGGAGCCTTCTGGCTGGCCCGCCTGCTGGCGAGCCTGCGAATCGAGGCCGGCAGCGCCGAGCCCCGGCTCTTCGCCGCCGTCGCCCTGGGATTGACCGCGGTCGCGGCCTTCGCCTGCTGGCTGCCGGCCCGCCGCGCGAGCCGCCTCGATCCGCTCGCCGCCTTGCGCCAGGAGTGAAGGGCCAAGCAGGCCGAAGGGCGCGGGCAATGCCTCGCCTCGGTCGGTCGGGCTTGACGGGGCCTATCAGCGGCTCGTCGCGTCGCGCCAGCGTTTCCAGGTAGTGGGTCAGTTTCCCTCGACGTCCCTTTGGGCGAGGGGCCGAGGCTGCGGGGGCGGAGGACTTTGGCCCCTCGCCCAAAGGGACGTCGAGGGAAATTGACCCACTACCCGTTTCCAGGGCGCCATCGCGGCGAGGAGGAGGAGGAGGCCGCCGACGCTCAGCCACAGTCCGGCCCGGATCGTTGCCGAGCGGAACTCGAAGCGCACCTCGTGGGCGCCCGCCGGAACGAGAACGGCGCGCTGCGCGAGATTGGCCCGATAGATGTGCGTCGTCTTGCCGTCGACGGTCGCCTGCCAGCCGGGATAGGGAGTGTCGGACAGGACGAGCAGGCCTGGTGTCCTCGTCGCGACGCGCGCCGTGACGTGAGTGTAGCCATAGCTCTCGATCGCCACATCGGCCCGGCCCGGTTCGCCGATCGCCGCCGCCGGCTTCTCTTCGAGGACCGCTTCCTCCCTGGGGTCGAGGTCGGGCGCCAGCAGCAGGCGCTCGGCTTCCTGGCGATCGGCTGCGAGACGGTATCTCCCCACCATGAAGGCGCGCGGCAGCGCCAGCGGGTTGCGATAGACGAAGACCGGTCCGACCGGCGGGAGAGCGGCCAGCGTGTCCGATTCGATGGGCCAGGCCGACAACAGGTACTTCACGTTGTAGAGGCTCAGGATCTTGAGCAACGATGCCGACGCCAGGACCCTCCCATTACGCCTGGTCTCGGTCGGATCGATCAGCCCGGTACGGTTCTGATCGCCCCAGAGATCGACGACGTAGCTGGGCGTGAGCTGGGCGTAGCCGTCGGCGCTGGCGATGCCATAGAGGACGTTGGTGTTCGGCTGCAGGAAGTCCCGTTGCGCGATGAACGGTTGCAGGTCGCCCTCCCAGCCGTGCGCCCTGGCGAAGGCGGCCCGGTGAGATTCCCTGCCGCCGATCGAATAGAGGCGGAAGAGCCCGGCGTCGCCATGGAGGAGCCGCGCGGTCGCGGGCGGCGACTGCCATTGCGCCATGGGCGCGATGGGGTTCTGCCGCGCCTGGAAGAACCACAGCTCGAGCGCCACCGCCGCCACCGCCACCGCATGGTTGAACCAGTGTGAGCCCGCCAGGAGGCGGGTCGCGCCGATCGCGGCCAGGACGGCGATCGACATGTCGACGACCAACAGGAAGCGCGTGGGAAAGCGGAAGTAGCGCATCCCGGGCACGAGATGAAAGGCCGCGGCATAGACCGGCGTGTGCGGCCCGACGACCAGCAGCATGGCGAGGGCCAGCGCCGCCAGGAAGAACCTGACCGGCCACTCGCGCCAGGCGCGGACGCAGGCGTAGGCAGCCAGCAGGAGCGGCAACAAGCCGGCGTAACCCTCGTCCTCCCAGAACACGCCCTGGCCCCGATAGCTCCCCTCGCCGACGTCGCCGTTCGCATAGGGATAGAAGAAGGTCCGCAGATCCGCAAGATCGTAAGCATGGTCCGATGCATAATCGAAGGAGACCCCGCCCGCCCGCTCCGTGAGCCCGACCAGCTCGTAGGTCGGCAGCAGTTGCACCGCGCTGACCGCGGCCGCGCCGGCGAGCGCGATCGTGAACCAGCGCACCAGCCGCGGCGCGCCGCCGGGCGCGGCCCGCCGCACCTCCGCGGAGAGCAGGCGCGCCAGGAAATACGCGACGTAGACGAGGGTCGCGTAATAGGCGATCTGAAAATGGCCGCACAGATACTGCGCGCCGACCACCAGGCCGAAGCCGCAGAGGCCCGTGGATTGTCGTCGCGGGTCTCTCTCCGCCAGCGCGCGCTCGAGCAGCCACAGCGCGACGGGGAGCCATGCCGCCGTGGCCGCCATGCTCAGGTGCTTCATGTGGCCGACCATGAAGCCGCTGAACGAGAAGCTGAGGCCGGCAATGAGGGCGCCGGCGCGTGCGGCGCCGATCTGGCGCGCGTAGAGATACATCCCGGCGCCCGCGATGACGAGAGTCAATAGAATGCTGACGTCGAGCGCCGGATACGGTGGCAAGATCCCATAGAGCAGCAGGTTCGGCGGGTAGCACACGCCGGCTTCCGCGCGGGCGAGCAGTGGCATGCCGCCGTAGACGTCCGGCAGCCAGGTGGGCAGCTCGCCATGGCGGAGAGCCGCGCCGATGGCGTAGCGGTAGGGGAACCCCTCGTTCATGATGTCGCTGGCGCCGATGTCGTCCGTGACCATGACGCCGCTCAGCGTCGCCAGCTTCCAATAGGGCAGGACGATCAAGCAGGCGAGCAGCGCCAGCGCGCCCCGGTGGGGATGCTTGGCGCGATGTTGGCGAGAGGGAGCGCCCTTGCGGGATGGTGGCATCGCTCGACACTCCGAAGCGGAGACCCGCTGCGCTGCCATGCTACTTCCTCTCGACGGCGCTTGTCATGGCGGGAGCCGTGGGTTAGCCTCGCGGCAATCGATGCGCCGCTTGCCGCATCCGCCGTTCGCCGCGCCGCCTTCGCCGTCTGCGCCGCCTTCTTCGCCGGCGCTGGCGGCGTCCGCCGGGCTCTCGCCGCGGGCCTTCGTGGTGTCCACCGCGCTGGCGGCGGCGCTGGCCGTGCTGGTCCTGGCACTGGCGAGCGGCGGCGCCCTGGGCTGCCGGGCACACGGCACTGCCGCGGCGGCGGGCGACGGCCGGGGCCGGGTGCATGTCGGGATCGTCTTCGACACCGGCGGCAAGGACGACCGGTCGTTCAACGCCGCGGCGTGGGCGGGCTGCCGGCGCGCGGCGCGCGAGCTGCCGATCGTGCTGCGCGCCGCCGAGCCGGGAGATCCGGCGTCGATCGAGCCGGCGCTGCGAGCCTTCGCCGAGCGCGGCTACGAGCTGACCATCGGCGTCGGCTTCGCGCAGGCGCCGATCGTCGCGGAGGTGGCGCGCGACTACCCGCGGCTCGATTTCGCGGTGATCGACGGCGTCGCCGCGCTCCCCAACGTCGCGTCGCTGGTGTGGAAGGAGCACGAGGGCGCCTACCTGGTCGGGATGATCGCCGCCCGCGTCTCCCGGACCGGGGTGCTCGGCTTCGTCGGCGGCATGGACATCCCGCTCATCCACAGGTTCGCGGTCGGCTACGAGGAGGGGGCGCGCGCCGCCTCGCCGCGGGTGCGCGTGCTCGCCAACTATGCCGGCATCACCGAGGCGGCCTGGAACGATCCCGGCCGCGGCAAGGAGCTGGCGGCGGCCGAGATCGGCCAGGGCGCCGACGTGATCTTCGCCGCGGCCGGCAACACCGGGCTCGGCGTCTTCGACGCCGCGGAGCAGTACGGCGTCTACGTGATCGGCGTCGATTCCAACCAGAACTGGATCAAGCCCGGACATGTCCTGACCAGCATGGTCAAGCGGGTCGACCTCGCGGTCTACCGGGTCATCGCCGACCGGGTGGCGGGACGATTCCGCGGCGGCGTCTTCGCCCACGGCCTGGCGGACGGCGGCATCGGCTACGCCATGGATGCCTACAACGTCGGGCTGATCCCCGCCGCGGTACTGCGCGACGTGGAGGCGGCCCGCCGGCGCATCGTCCGCGGCGAGATCCGCGTCACCGATGCGATGGCCGCCCCGGCTGGCGCGGCGGGGCGATGAGCGGACCGGCGCCGGCGCTCGAGCTGCGGCACGTCGGCAAGCGCTTCGGCGGCGTGCTCGCCAACGACGACGTCAGCTTCGCCGCCGCCGCCGGCGCCATCCATGCCCTGGTGGGCGAGAACGGCGCCGGCAAGACGACGGCGATGCGCATCGCCTTCGGCCTGCTGGCTCCCGACCGCGGCGAGGTGGCGGTGGACGGCGCGCCGTGCCGCCTCGCCGGTCCGCAGGACGCCATCCGCCTCGGCCTCGGCATGGTGCAGCAGCACTTCACTCTGGTCGACGCGATGACGGTGGCCGAGAACGTCGTGCTGGGCGCGGAGCCGGGGCGACGGTGGGCGCTCGACCTCGCCGGCGCATCGGCGCGCGTCGCCGAGCTGGCGCGCGAGCTGGAGCTCCGGGTCGACCCGGCGGCGCGGGTCGGCGAGCTGCCGGTCGCGGCGCGGCAGCGGGTCGAGCTGCTCAAGGCGCTCTACCGCGAGGCGCGGGTGCTGATCCTCGACGAGCCCACGGCGGTGCTGGCGCCGCCGGAGGTCGGGGCGCTGTTCGCGGTGCTGCGGCGGATGCGGCGCCAGGGCCGCACGGTGGTGCTGATCACCCATCGGCTGTCCGAGGTGCTGGCCATCGCGGACGAGGTGACGGTGATGCGTGACGGCCGGGTCGTCGCGGCAAGGCCGGCGCGCGGCCTCGACGCGGCCGAGCTGGCGCGGCTGATCGTCGGCCGCGAGGCGCCGCCGCGGATCGCCAAGCGCCCGGCCCATCCCGGCGCCCCGGTGCTCGCCGTGCGCGGGCTGACGGTCCTGGCTGCGGGCGGCGCGGGCGGCGCGGGAGGCACCGGCGGCCGCCCGCGCCTCGACGGCGTCTCCTTCGAGGTGCGGGCCGGCGAGATCCTCGGCATCGCCGGGATCGAGGGCAACGGCCAGAGCGAGCTGATCGACGCCATCGCCGGCCTCGCGGACCCCGCTGCCGGCGGCTCGTCCGGGACGATGATCCTCGCCGGCCTCGCCGGCCTCGCCGATCTCACCGATCCCGAAGCTGCTGCCGGCAGCCGAGCGGCAGCCGGCTCGATGGCCGCGAGGTCGATCGAGCCCGCCGTGCCGCCGGGAGGCGACGCGGGCTCCCTACCGCCAGATCGGGATGCCGGCTCCATGGCGCCGAGTCGAGGGAGCGCCGACACCGTCGATCTTGCCGGCGCCGGTCCGCGCCGTCGCCGGCAGCTGGGGATCGCCCACATCCCGGAGGATCGCCACCGCCGCGGCCTGCTGCTCGACCTCGACCTGGCGGAGAACTCGATCCTCGGCGCCCACGAGCGTCCGCCGGTGGCGGTCGGACCGCTGCGCGGCTGGCTCGACCGGGCGGCGATCACCAGGCGCGCCGCGGCGATCCTGGCGCGGTTCGAGGTCCGCCCGGCGGCGCTCGGCCTGCCGGCCCGCGCGCTCTCCGGCGGCAACCAGCAGAAGCTGGTGGCGGGGCGGGAGCTGTCGCTGCCGCCGCGGCTGCTGCTCGCCGCGCAACCCACCCGGGGCGTGGACCTCCGCGGCAGCGAGCTCATCCACCGCCACCTCGTCGCGCTGCGGGACGCCGGCTGCGCGGTGCTGCTGGTGTCGTCCGAGCTCGAGGAGCTGATGACGCTGGCCGACCGCCTGCTGATCCTCCACCGCGGCAGGGTCGCGGGCGAGCTGGACCCGGCGCGCGCCACGGTGGAGGAGGTGGGGCTGATGATGACCGGCGGGGGGGCCGGAGGAGCGCAATGAGCGGCCGGCCGCTCGCGCGGCTCGGGCCGGCGCTCGCGGGCGTCGGGCAGGCGCTCGTGCGCCTGGGGCCGGCGCTCGCGCCGCTGCTCGCGCTGCTGGCGGCCCTCGCTGCCGGCGGGCTGCTGATCGTCGCGGTCGGCGACGACCCCGTCGCCGTCTACGGCCTGCTGTTCGGCAGCGCCCTGTCGTGGCCCGACGGCATCGGCTACACGCTGTTCTACGCCACGCCCCTGATCTTCACCGGCCTGGCGGTGGCCGTCGCCTTCCGCGCCGGGCTGTTCAACGTCGGCGCCGAGGGGCAGCTCTATGCCGCCGCCTTCGCCGCCGCGTGGGTCGGGATCACCTGCGCCGGCCTGCCCGCCTGGCTGCTGGCGCCGCTCGCCTGCGCCGCCGCCGTCGCCGCCGGCAGCGCCTGGGGAGCCTTGGCGGGCATCTTCAAAGCCCGCTTCGGCGCCCACGAGGTGATCACCACCATCATGCTGAACTTCATCGCCGTCGCCCTCGCCGGCTATCTCACCCGGTTCCACTACCGGCAGCCGGGCGACGCGATCCTCGAGACCCGGCCGATCGGCGCCGGGGCGCACCTGGCCCGCCTCGGCAGCCTGGTGCCCGGCCTGCCGGCGCGCATCCCGCTCAACCTGGCGTTCCCGGCGGCGCTCGCCGCCTGCGGCCTGGTCTACGTGCTGCTCTGGCGCACGCGCTGGGGCTACGAGCTCCGCGTCACCGGCGCCAGCCCCGACGCCGCGGCCTACGGCGGCATCGCCGTCGGCCGGCAGCTGGTGATCGCCATGGCGATCTCGGGCGCCCTCGCCGGCATGGCGGGCATCAACGAGGTGCTCGGCTACCGCTACCGCTATTACGACGGCTTCTCGGGCGGCTACGGCTTCACCGGCATCGCGGTCGCCCTGCTCGGGCGCAACCATCCGGCCGGGGTGGCCCTGGCCGCCCTGCTGCTCGGCGGGCTGGTGCGCGGCGGGCTGTTCGTGGGCATCTTCTCCGAGCACGTCTCGCGCGACCTGGTGCTGGTGCTGCAGGGGCTGGCGATCCTGTTCGTGGCGGTGCAGCGGCTGCCCGGGAGACCCGCGCGGTGAGCGCCCAGACCGCCGGCTTCCTCGCTCTCTCGTCCGTGCGGATGGCGACGCCGCTGCTGCTCGCCGCGCTCGGCGGCCTCTACTCGGAGCGCTCCGGCGTCGTCAACATCGCGCTCGAGGGGCTGATGCTGGCCGGCGCCTTCACCGCCGCGGTGGTCACTCACTTCGCCCATCAGCCCTGGCTCGGGCTGCTGGCCGCCGCCGGCGCCGGCACCGCCGTGGCGCTGGTCCACGCCACCGCCGCGATCCGCTTCGGCGCCAACCAGGTGGTCAGCGGCATGGCCGTCAACGTCGTCTTCCTCGGCCTGCCGCCGCTGCTCTCGGGCGCTCTCTTCGCCTCGACCAGCCAGACGCCGCCGATCCCGCGCGGCGAGCTGCTGCCGCGGGCGCCGGTCGCGCTCGCCGTCCTGCTGGTGCCGCTCACCTGGTACGTGCTCGAGCGGACCCGCTTCGGCCTGCGCCTGCGCGCCGCCGGCGAGAACCCGGAGGCCGTGGCGGGCGCCGGCCTGTCGGTCGCGCGCATCCGCTATGCGGCGGTCATGCTGTCGGGGGCCCTGGCGGCCGCCGGCGGCGCCTACCTGTCGATCGGCCAGGCCTCGCAGTTCAGCCGCAACATGACGGCCGGACGCGGCTTCATCGCCCTGGCGGCGTTGATCCTCGGCAAGTGGCGGCCGTTCCAGACCCTCTTCGCCTGCCTGCTGTTCGGGCTCGCCGAGGCGGTGGCGATCCAGATGCAGGGAGCCGCTGGAGTGCCGGTGCAGTTCGTGCAGATGATCCCCTACGTCCTGACCCTGGTGGCGCTGGCGGGGTTCATCGGCAGCTCGCGCCCGCCGCGCGCCCTCGGCCTGCCTCTGGCGCCGCGGGAGCATGGGCGCTGACTTCCCTGATCTGAACTGGTGACCACGGAGAAGGTCGGCCGCGTCCGGAGATGCAGACTCGGCTCCCTGGCGGCTGAGGATGAGGCAGCGGGCGCGCCGCCTGTCATGAATTTTGCAAGTGCGACGGGGAGCATGAACGGCATCGAGGGCCTCGGCCCGGCTCCCGTGGAGGGCTTCAGCCCGACCTCGGTCGACGGCCTCGGTCCGCCCCCGGTCGACGGCTTCGGCCCGCCCCCGGTCGACGGCTTCAGCCCGCCCCCCATCGACGACTTCGCGCCCACCCCCATCGACCTGCTGCGCAGCGCCAAGCGGGTTGGCTTCGTCTTCTCCGGCGGCGGCTTCCGTTGCGCCTTCCAGATCGGCGTGGTGGAGGCCCTGGACGAGCTGGGGATCCTCCCCAGCCTCTGCACCGCGGTCTCCGCCGGCGCCTGGAACGCGGCGGCCGTCGCGGTGGGCAATCAAGGCCGGCTGCGCCGCTACTGGCGCACCTTCATGCGCATGCCGCACGTCGACGTGACGAACCTGCTGCGCGAGCACTCGCCGTTCATCTTCAACGAGGTCCACCGGCGCACCTTCGCGCGCTATATCGGGAGCGACCAGATCCGCTCGCCACGAGCGCTGCCGCTGCTGATCGGCGCCACCCGCCTCTGGGACCGGCAGTTCGTGGTCTTCGACGCGCGCCGGGTGGAGAACCCGTTCCAGTTGATGCTGGCGACCAACTATCTGCCTCCCTATTACTCCCATCCGCCGCGCCTGGACGGGGAGATCTACGTCGACGGCTGCTGGAGCAACAACCTGCCCTATGAAGCTGCCTTCGCCGCGGGCTGCGACGCGGTGGTCCTGATGACGATGAAGGCCGAGAGCGAGGGCGGGATCTATCGCAACTCGCGCGATCCGGAGCACGTCATCCCGAGCCCTTACGATCGCCGCGTCGTGGTCATCCGGCCGCGCCACCGCCTGCCGCTGGGGATCATCGAGAACAACTGGCCGCGAATGGTCGAGATCATCGAGCTGGGCCGCCGGCGGACGCTCGAGGTCCTCTGCGCCGAGCACCCGGCGATCGCGGAGCACTTGCAGGTTCCCCTCGGTCCGACGGGCTCCGGATCTCCTGCCATTCAAGTCTGAGGTCGTCCGCCGCCGGCTTCGCCTTGCCTCGCGGCACCACCAAGCCCGAAGAAGCCGATGAGCGAGCGCCAGCGGCCCAGCGGCGGCGGCCTCCGGGCTGGGGCGTATTAGACTACGCGCGGTCGATTGCCTTCGCGGCGCTTCCCCACAGGAGTCTTCATCATGCACGCTTCGCCGCGCCCCACCCCGCCACGACCGCCTGACGGCGCCCTCGCACGCGGGCCGTCGTGTGCTCACTTGAAAACGACGGCGGTGCTGGCTCTGCTGCTCCTGCTGCCGCTGCCGGACAGGCTGGCGCTGACCGCTGCCGCGCTCGCCGCGCCGGCCGCTCCGGGAGCGCCGCCGGCCGGCGGCGAGCTGGAAGCCGAGGTGACGCGGATGGCCCGCATCGGCGGGTGCTGGTCGCCGAGCTTCTCGCCCGACGCCCTGAGCCTCGCTTTCATCTCGAACCAGAGCGGCGTGCCGCAGGTCTGGAAGGTGGCTGCGGACGGCGTCAGGCAGGAACGGATCACCAGTCTCGACGACCCGGCGGGGCTGGTGGAATGGTCGCCTGACGGACGCTCCCTGGCCTTCACGGTGGCGCCGGGAGGCGGCATGAACTCGCAGATCTACTTGATGCGGCCCGACGGCCAGCAGCTCTCTCGCGCCAGCGGCCCGGCGGACGACGTCAAGTCGAACAACCTGCTCCACGGCTTCAGCCACGACGGCCGGCTGCTGCTGCTGTCGTCGAACCGCGCCGATCCGGCGTCGCTCGACCCCTTCACCTATGAGGCGGCGACCGGCGCCTGGCGGCGCGTCGCGCTCGGCGGCGGCGACGGACGGCTCGCCGACGTCAGCCGCGACGGCCGTCACGCTCTCGTGGTGCGGACCAGGCAGCGGGGCGACGAGGACGTCTCGATCGTCGACCTGCAGACCGGCCGCGAGGCGTTGCTCACCCCTCACCAGCCGCCGGCGAGCTTCGGCGACGCGCTCTTCGCGCCCGACGGCATGACGGTCTACCTGGGCTCGAACAGGGACCGCGACCTGGTGGTCTTCGCCCGCATCCGCCTGGTCCGGTCCAGGGAGGGGGAGCCGCCGATGGCTGCGGCGGGGGGCGCCGCCGGCGGTTCCGGCGGCGGGTCCGGCGGCATCGAGGTGCTCGCGGCGCGCGACGACGCCGAGCTCGACGCCTGGAAGATCACCGAGGACGGCCACACCGCCGCCCTGCTCTGGAACGCCGCGGGCCGCTCGCAGCTGAGCTTCCTCGATCTCGACACGCTGCGCCAAGAGCCCGGCCCCGTGCTGCCGGGCGAGATCGTGCGGGACATGGCCTTCTCCCGGAACGGCCGCCTGCTGGCGCTCACCATCCACGGCGCGCGGCTGCCCCAGGACATCTGGGTGGTGGACCGCGCCTCCAATCGCCTGCGCCAGGTCACGCATTCGGCCCACGACGGCGTCGACCTGGGTACCCTGGTGTCGCCCGAGCTGGTGCGCTTCGCGGCGGACGACGGGTTACCTCTTTCGGGCTGGCTGTATCGACCGCCTCTACCTTCGCCTCCGCCCGGGCTTCCTGAGTTACCCGGGCCGACGGCTACGCCCGCACAACCAGTGGAGCCCCAGGCGCAGGGACCACCGGGATCGCGGCTATCGCCTCGCCTGCAAGGGCTGCCTGGGGTGGGCGGGGCGCAGGGCTCGGCAGGACGCCCGGGGTCGCCTGGTGCTACCGCACCTCCGGGGCCGCCGGAGCTGGTCTCCCGCCCGGCGCCGGGGCCGTTCGTGGTGGCGTTCCACGGCGGCCCCGAGTCGCAGGAGCGGCCGCACTTCGACGCGCTCTACCAGGCGCTGCTGGCGCGCGGCA
>Ga0210384_10005700_pt1 | contig 13456 bp, 10 predicted proteins | sample IncBWH2MmetaG_FD_160574 | JGI IMG/M metagenome (GOLD analysis project Ga0210384, IMG submission 160574) | Forest soil microbial communities from Barre Woods Harvard Forest LTER site, Petersham, Massachusetts, United States - Inc-BW-H-2-M | ecosystem: Environmental > Terrestrial > Soil >...
ATGGCGGTGTCGTTAGCGAATTCTCGCGCCTCGAGATTATGTGTCCATCCGTTCGACCCATTGAGCGCGCCATGCGGGAGCCACGAATGGATCCGCAAAGTACTGTGTTTCCCGCGCAACCTTGTCGCCCCTGAACTCCATGATGCTCACGGTATAGGACGGCTTGCCGTCATATGTCAGGATGAATTCAGTGATCCAAAGATCATCGCCGCCAATGATTCGTCGGACAGCAAACCTCTTTTTGCTCGGCTGACTAGCGCGCTGGTTCTGGATGTTGCGTCGACCGCGGGTTCGCTCGCCTGACTGCGGGTAATCCAGCACCGCGTCCTCGTGATAGATGCGGTGCTCCGTTTCAAAATCGTTGGCATCGGACGCCGCCCAATGCTGATCGAGTGCCGCACGGATCTCTTGATCTCGCACTCCAGAATACTGCTCCTTCTTTTGTTGATCGTTCATCTTGAGCCTCCAATTTGGCAAGAAGCTAAATACTTTAGCGGAATCAGAGTGTAGGACTCGTCAAGTCGCGCTGTTTCTTCGATCACCCCAGAGTCTACACTGCGTCGAAGCGTCTAACAGTTGGTTGAAAATGGCTTCTGAAGCTGCCATTGCGAGCGCTCTAAGGAGTTCCTCCTCCCCAAAAGCCAACAAAAGGAGAGATTGCATGCGGCATCGCGGCTCAAAATGACGAAGCAAGAGAGTTCTTCAACAAGCTGTTAGTCGGACTACGGGACATGTTCTTTTCTATTACTCAACAGGTCCGGTTTCCGCGTTTATCGGGAGTTATCCGAGGGCCCTGACGAGGGAGGCAGAGGTCGAGGTCATCTGAAATCTGGTCGGCAATCGAATGGGCTGCTCTAAGTCCGGCCAAGTTCCTTGCTAAGGAGGACAATACCGCGCGGTCTCCGCAACAGAGGCTATCCCGTCAGACATCCTGAGCTTCTCGCGTTTGCGAGCGCGTCGTGTACTATAGGGGCTTACCTAGAGTTGCCCCCACCGCTTCCATCGGCGCGGAGCGCAAGCGTCTTCTGTATTTTCTTGCCCTTATTCAGCTTCGTGGCTGGTTTTTTCGATACCGTAGTTTTTCTCCTTCCCTTCGGATTCCCCATGCGCTGCACGTCGTGGTAGGCAAATCCGGGGCCAAATGTCCATCCGGACCAGCCCCCTATTCGCCCTGCATGGACCGTGAAGGATGCGCTTGCCGGATTTCCTCGACGCTCCCCACCCCAGCCCGAAATTACATGGAGTAAATCAACATCCAACGATCCCGCCACTCAAACGTGGTGGGGCGCTCGAATCGCAAAGCAGCTCTGATCACACACCCCAACTAAAGGACTTCTTGAGAGCTTTCGTCGCCTGCAATTTCTTGGATTTCCCGAGACTCTTGGTCGCTTTCTTCTTTGCCATTGTATTTCTCCTCGTTTCGGATTGCCCCCAGGGGCGGTCACATCCTTATAAGCAAATTCTAGTCCAAAAGTCCAGTCGGAGGAGGCTGCGACTCATCCCCCACAGGATGCGGAAGATGCCATCGTCGAATCTCTTGGCCGCCCCCAGGTCGCCACAAATGACGCTGAAAAACCAAACATCCGTTGACAAATTCAACGCGGGCAACACGTCGATTTGAGCCAGTGCATCGCGTTCGCAATCAACAGCGAGCGGCGATCCCGCAGGCTCGCCTTCGGCCCTGACGCGAACGGATTCCGGTGTATAATTCCCCGCATTCGCATCGCGCGAGGCGGCTGATGGTTTCGGACAAAGCTTCCACCATGTGGGTTCCCGTATGTTGCGGGCGAGTCATGCGCTGCAACATCTTCAGACAGCCGGACGGCGGGACATACGCAGCGCTCGTTTGCACAAAGTGCAACAAGAACATCACGCTTGAGCAAGAGTCTGACGCGGCTCTGGACGGCTTCGGGGAAGGCTCGAACATTCTGAGTCTGATTGGATCGCCCAAACCACCAAAGACGGAAAGAAGAAAGTCGTTCGACGAAGCCGGTCACGACGATCCGACGCTTTAGTCTAAATTACGGCTCTTCCGAGATTTTGCCTGCCAATGATTGGCCATACGATTTCGCACTATCGCATCCTAGAGCAAATCGGTGCCGGCGGGATGGGCGTCGTATTCAAGGCTCAGGACAGCCGGCTGGACCGCGCGGTGGCGCTGAAATTTCTCCCAGATAACCTGGCACAACAAGCTCAGGCACTTGAGAGGTTCCGACGCGAAGCGCGCGCCGCTTCCGCCCTAAACCATCCCGGCATTTGCACGATCTACGACATCGGCGAGCAAGACGGGCGAGCGTTCATCGCCATGGAGTTTATCGACGGCGAAACGCTGCGCAGTTACATCCATGGCAGGCCGCTTCTCGTGGATGAACTGCTGGATCTTGGGATCCAAATCGCTGAGGCACTGGAGGCGGCGCATGCTGAAGGAATCATCCACCGGGACATCAAACCCGCGAATATTTTTGTGACGAAGCGCGGGCGAGCGAAAGTACTGGATTTCGGACTCGCAAAACTTGTTCCCAAAGGAGTCGCGGGCGCAGACTCCTGCAGTGAACCGGCGGATTCGAATTCAATCGTTGGAATCATAAGCGGCACTCCCTCCTACATGTCCCCGGAGCAGGTGCGCGGAGATGGTCTGGACCCGCGTACCGACATCTTTTCGCTTGGTCTGCTGCTGTACGAAATGGCGACGGGGCGCCAGGCGTTTAGTGGCGGCACGGGCGGCATGATTATTGAGGCGGTGTTGACACGACCGCCTGTCCCGGTGCGAACTATTAATCCCGGTATTCCCCCGAGGCTGGAAGAGATCATTGACAAGGCACTGCACAAGGTTCGAGAGCAGCGTTATCAGCATGCGGCCGAGATGCGGGCTGAGCTCGAACAGCTGCAGCGACAAATCGAATCGAACGAAAGAGCTGGGGATGAAACGTCGCAATCGACCACGATATCAGGCACGAGCCGTTCAACGCTGACCGGCAAGCAGAGGGTACGAAGTTCGACAACTCATACACAAAGACTCCGCCCGGAGCGCGTGTCAAAAATCATCGATTCGCTCGCAGTCTTGCCATTCGAAAACGCTAGTCGTGACCCCGAGCATGAATACCTGAGTGATGGGATTTCAGCTAGCCTGATCAATAACCTAGCGACGGTACCAAAGTTGCGAGTGATGGCGCAGAGCACAGTATTTCGCTTTAGAGGCCGCGAGATTGACCCACAAGCGGTCGGTCGCCAGCTGAACGTGCGCGCCGTGCTAACCGGGCGAGTGATGCAAAGCGGTGGCTCCTTGCGGATTGGCGCCGAACTCGTGGATGTAGCCACGGGCTCTCAACTATGGGGCGCGCAATACGACCGCAAGTCTGGCGACATCTTTGCAATCCAAGACGAAATTTCCAGCGAAATATCGGGAAAATTGCGGTTACAGCTGACTCGGGCGCAAGAAAAACGACTTACCAAACGCCACACCGAGGATCCTGAAGCTTACCAGACCTATCTAAAAGGCCGTCACCACTGGAACAGATGGACCGAGGAAGGGTTCTACAAGGCGATTGAGTACTTTCAGACCGCGGCCGAGAGGGACCCCGGCTACGCACTGGCCTACGCCGGTTTGGCGGATTGCTATGTGCTGCTCGGATGGAACAGCTATCTGCCGCCGAAGGACGTGTTCCCTAAAGGCAAAGCGGCGGCATGGAAGGCCCTGCAGCTCGACCCCGATCTCGGTGAAGCTCACACACCACTAGCAGCAGTGCTGTGGCTGCACGATTGGGAGTGGCGAGAGGCTGAGAAGGAGTTCCAACGCAGCCTTGAACTCAATCCCACCTACCCGACTGCCAACCATTGGCACGCGGAGTACTTGATGACCATGGGCCGCCACGCAGTAGCTATTGCCAGGATGAAACAAAGCCAGGCGCTCGATCCGTTGTCTCTGATTATCAATGTCGCGATCGGATGGGCCTACTACATGGCCCGGCGATACGACGAAGCCCTAGAACAACTTCTGCAGGCTGTCGAACTCGATCCGAACTATCCCGTCACCTATTGGATTCTCGGCCTGCTTCACAGAGCAACTGGTCACTACGAACTGGCCATCACCGAGGGTGAAAGGGGGGCAAGGCTATCAGGCGGCAGCCCTCTCATGCGCGCGGCGCTGGCGCATTCTTATGGAAAGGCTGGGAGGGCGAAGGAAGCGCTACAGATCCTTGATGATCTGACAAAGCTCGCAAACAACAAATACGTCGCACCTCACTTCTTCGCCGGAATCCATCTCGGCTTGGGAGGAAACGACCGGGCTATAGAGTACTTGGAGAAATCCTACGCCGAGCACTCACACTGGCTTATTTACCTTCATATAGATCCCAGCATGGACGATTTGCGGAACACCCCTGGTTTCCAAGACCTGTTGAGGCGCGTAGGACTTCCGGGACCTTCGGATGCAATCTCCACATGAGAGCACCCGGGTGTACCAATCGAAAGGCAGCCGTTCATCTCAGGACTGAAACCTACAGCTCGGCTAGGTCCCGATAAATCTTTAATCGGGCACTGTGTCGAACCGGTAGTTCAGTGCTCGCTGAATGGAGTACCCGACCTCGTGAGCAGTCGGCTAAGCGCGAGCCGCTTTCCCCAGATAGGCCGGCACGAAAACTTGGGTGACGAAGGTTTCTAGAGTCGTCGGAGTCGTGTTCTCTTGTGAGCGCGGTTCAAGCACTTTCATGTGGCCCGAATTCAATGCCTCCGTCATTTCCAACAACAGGTCCGCCATGTTGGAGGACATCCCCATTTGCGTTAAAGCAGGTTTTAACTGCGCCGCAGGCAAATGCATATAGGCCAGGTCGGATTTACCAACCGCCACGCCTACGACCTTCGCAACTTCCGCGTAAGCGACGTCACGAGGCCCTTGTAGTTCGCGCGAGCGTTTTCCTTTGAAATCCAACTTCAATAGAGCTTCAGCTGCAACAGTGCCGATATCGCGCGTTACAATCATTGGTAACGGCAGTTCCTGGTTGACTGGGCCAGCCATATTCCCGAAGGACTTAATCACACCGACCTGCGGCAGAATGTTTTCCATGAAGTAGCCAGCTCGGAGGAACAGGGCATTTAATCCAGGAATCCCTTCGAGTTTTTTCTCCAGACTGTGCAGCCCGACCACTGGGCCTGTTCCGGCTGGTTTATCAGCGCCGAAGCTGCTCAGGGCGACAGCATACTTAACCCCGTTCTTCTCGATCGCAGACACCAATGCGTCGTTCACGCGCTCTTGGTAGGCACGAACATCCGGGGAGCCTAGATTAGGCGGGATCATGGCATACACTGCCTTGGCACCAGAAAACGCTTTCGTGAGCGCGCCCGCGTCGGTCGCGTCAGCAAGGAATGGTTCTGCACCCTTCTGAGTGAATCGTTCTAGCCGTTTCGGGTCACGCCCCACAACACGCACCCTTTCACCTCTTGCGAGCAGTCTCTCTGTTATGACGCTTCCAGTGTTTCCTGTTGCACCCGTAATGACGTACATACGCTCCTCCTCGCCGGTTGTTTTGGCAAACTTCTCCACTCTGGTGATAGATGCCCGGCCAACACCTGCAGATTCATCGCAAAACGTAGTGATCCAGATGTGCGGTAGCCGCTGCGAGCTCAACCGGTCGATGGAACACCATCTACTGCATGGATTCGACCATGCTTCCCCGGGAGCAGCGATCTGTTTGCCTGTACTCGGTCAAGACCTGGCCAGGGTAGTGTTCCGGCTGATCTAACCCTAGCGATTCAGCCCCTGTTTTCAATCGAAGTCTGATTCGACCTGAGCGTTGCGCCGACCCATGGAGACCACCCGCATTCCCGGACATGTGAGCCGCCCAATTTTCCGGGCAGCTTCTATTCAGGCATGTAAGGCAAGTGGCGTAACACTCTGGGTTGTGTAATAGCTCTGGGGTGCGAATACCGCCTGGCAATAGGGACAAGCCTCGCGCCCTGCGCGTGGCCTCGGAACTCTGGGGAGTAAATTCATATCAGGATCTCCCCGGTCTTCCAGTAAAATTTGGGCCGCGCAATTCGTACATCGACAGCAAACGTATGTATACATGGTCGGGACTCCTGCAGTATTGCGTGAAGATTGACTGTGCGTGACGGCTCGAACGCTATGGACCGGTTCAGGCCGAGACCCGCAACTTGCGGCTCTCCGCTATTCGGGTGACGCAAAGTACCGCCGCGAGACGCGACGGAAGGGCTGGGTAAATACCGAGGAAGTATAAATCTGCTGGAGCAAACAATCCAGCTAAAACGCTTTCTCCTCCCTGTGGAAATCTGCTGCGAATTCACCAATACTTCGCCTGTCCGGTTCTACACTTGTTGAGGAACTAGCAGGACTGGCTCCGTTCCGACCGCTGGTCAACTCCCGATTAGCAGCTTAGAGAAGAACTCTTTGCCTCGTCATTTTGAGCCGCGATGCCGCATGGAGTTTCTGTTTTTGTTGGCTTTTGGCGAGGAGGAATTCCTTAGAGCGCTCACAATCGCGGCTTCAGCAGCCTTTTTCAACAAACTGCTGATGGCAGTCTCCGCGTTGATCCGGAGTTAGCCGATCAAATGCTGGTAACGCCTGTAGTTGAAGGTTATCCGGACAGTGAGCGTGGCGCTCGCATCAAGTGGATTAATTCTGGCTGAGCCGGCACTTGAAAATGATTACTACGGTGTGATGCTCGCGACCGGCCATCCGCTTATATCACGGACTTGCTAGGTCATAGGCGGCACGTAGCTACTCGTACCGCAGCGCCACCATCGGGTCCAGATTCATAGCGCGCCGCGACGGCGTGTAGCAGGCCCAAATCCCAATTCCTCCCAGCAGCAGCGTCGCGCCCACAAACGTCAGCGCATCGGTTGGGCTCACTCCAATCAGGAGCGTCACCATCAACCGCGTCACCGCCCAGGCCAGCACCACGCCCGACACGATCCCCGCCACCACCAGCACCAAACCCTGCTGCAAAACCAGCTTCAGAATATCGCCCCGCCCGGCGCCCAGCGCCATGCGGATCCCGATCTCATGTGTCCGCTGGCTCGCGGCATAGGAAACCACTCCGTACACGCCCACAACCGCCAGCGTCAGCCCAACCATTCCCAACGCCGCGGCCAGGATCGCGCCCACTCGGAAAATGAAAAATCCATTTCCTCCCGAGAGTGATTGCCGCATCGTTTGCACGTCGGAAGCCGGCATGTTGGGATCGAGCGAGCGAACTTCGTTTTGCACCTGCGCGATCAGCGTTTGCGGCGGCACAGTCGAGCGCACCTGCAAGGTCCTGTAATTCGTGGAATCTTGCGTCAGCGGAACAAAGAAATACGGTTCCTTCTCCCAGCCAATGAACACGAACTTTCCATCCGCCGCCACCCCCACCACTTCCACAAACGGTCCCGTCGCGCTCTTCATGCTGAACCGCTTCCCGATGGCATCTCCGTCGGGCCAGAATTTATTTGCCATCCCCTGATTCACGATGGCGACCAGCGGCGCCTTTTCATCGTCCTGGTCTCTGAAGGCGCGCCCGCGCAGCAGCGACACTCGCATGGTATCGAAGTATGTCGAGTCCACGCGGTTGTAGATCACCACCGGAGGTTGCTGGCCGGGAGCGAGTGAGCGGCCTTCGACGTACACCGTGCCGGTGCTCTGCACTTCTCCCATCGGGACAGCAAACGCCAAGCTTGCCGATTGCACTCCCGGCAGTGCCCTCACCCTGGTTTCCAGTTCGCGATAAAAAGCCTTTGTCCGCGTCTGGTCATATCCCGCTTCCTGCGGGTTCAGCGTCAAATTCAGTACATTGTCCGGATCGAATCCCAGATACGTTCGTTGCGCTTGCCACAGGCTGCGCACAAACAGCCCGGCGACAATCAGCAGCACCAGAGAACCCGCCACCTGCGCCACCACCAGCACGCTGCGCACCCGGTGCCGTCCCACTCCTGCGCTATCGCTTCTTCCCGCCGCTTGCAGCACCGTGTTCACGTCCGTTCGTCCTGCGCGCAACGCCGGCCAAATTCCCACCAGCGTGCCGGTCACCACGGCCGCAGCCAGGGCGTAGGCAAATACTCGCCAATCAAAGCTGAAATTCAACTGGATGGGCAACCTGGTCGGCGGGAGAAGCGAGGCAACTGCGGCGCTGCCCCAAATTCCGACTGCCAGACCCCCGGCACCGCCAAGCAGCGCCAGCATAATACTCTCCGTCAGCAGTTGGCGAACCAGCCGCACCCGGGTCGCTCCCATCGCCGCTCGGATCGCCATTTCCCGCTGCCGCATCGTCGCACGCACCAGCAGCAGGTTCGCCACATTCACGCACGCCAACACCAGCACCAGCGCCGCCAGCGCCAAAAACAGGCCGGCGATAAACGGAACGATATCCTTCGTGTATGGTTGCGGCCGCGCCAGTCTCTCCGGAATCACGCGCACCGTCACGCCCTTGTCCGTCGCCGGATATTGCTCGGCCAGCCGTTCCGCCACTACCTTCACCGAACTTTGCGCTTGCCTCAATCCCACTCCCGGCTTCAGCCGCCCCATCACCACCAGCGAACGGGACGCGCGATCGCTCCACAGCGCGGCTGCATCGGCCGCCGGCACCATGTTCAGCGGAACGTATCCGTCGGGGTCGATCGCGAACTTTGTGCCCTGAAAATCCTTCGGTGCCACTCCGATAATTGTGGCCTCTTGCCCGTCCATCAATGCCTGCTTTCCCACGATCCCGGCATCGCCTCCAAATCTTTTTTGCCAATACGAGTAACCGAGCACAATGTAGGGGTCCTTGCCTCCGGCCTCTCCCTCTGTTGGCAGGAACATCCGGCCCATTGCCGGCTGGACGCCCAGCGCGGAAAAATAATTTCCCGTCACACGCGTGTACAAGAATTGATTCGCTCTGCCGTTGACGCTCAGCCCTCCCAAATCCAACTGGTAGGCAAACAGATCGGAAAACACGTCCGCCTGTTTCCGCAAATCCACCAGTTGCGAATAGGAGAGTGTGTAAATCCCCAGTGTGTCTCCCTTCACCTGCGAGGCCACCACCATGATTTGTTCCGGCGATTTCACCGGCAATGGACGCAGCAGCAACCCATTCACAATCCCGAAGATCGCTGTGTTGGCCCCGATCCCCAACGCCAGCGTCAGTACGACGATAGCCGTCGGCACCGGCGCCTTGGCCAGCACTCTGAAAGCGTAACGGGCATCCTGCCAAACGGTGGCCATGAAGCTTTTCCCCTTTCGGTCATTGATAGACAGCACGCCTGTATCCCTAAGCCAAACCTAGCCATCCTTATGCTGAGTGACAACTTACATGTGCTGATCTTGCCCGTACCGCATGTCCGGTGTGCGATCCCGAGAAGCGGCGTCGCGGAAATGAACACCTAACCTGTTGGCGGATTCACTCTACCTTTCACCAAATGCCCTACACTTAGCAGTGTGATTCGCGCTCGGAACTCGGGGGATGGAGGATGGAGAGCGCACGCCTCGCCCTTCTCATTGCGTGTGCAGCGATGCGTATCGCTCGATGAGATCGGCCACGGCCTCGGGCTGATCCTCGACAATGTAGTGCACGGCTCCCCGGATTAACTCTGTCTCGACATGAGCGCATCCGTTTGCGCGGAGACTCTCTGCCATCTTGGGAACCAATTGTGCAAACGGTGACCCATCTCCGGCGGCCAAGAGTAGCGGCACGTCATTTGGCCCGCTTTGCGCCGCATTGAATTGCGCATTCGCAGGAAACGCGCGGTACATTTCGAAGACTGCGTGAAGCTGCGAAACAGTGGCGTAAGCCTTGACAAAGTGGGCCACGTCGCCCGGCGTGAATTTGCCAATTTGAAAGAAGTAGCCGAAGTAGTCAGCCTGCCGTCCCGCGACAAGTTTCTCTGCCAGTCCCGGAACCTGCATAAACCGGACGTGCCACATGTCAGGATGCCCTTGAATCTCGTCCCAGCCCGCAATCCCCGGAAGCGGAACATCGAGGATCATGGTCCCACGTGCGGCTAGCGGATAACGTCGAACGAACGCGTAGGCCACCATCCCGCCAATGTCGTGACCAACGACGTAGACGCGCTCCAATTTCAGGGCCACCGCGAGCTGATGAACGTCCTCTGCCATGGTAGCGGCGTCATAGCCGCCTGACATGGTAGTCGAACCGCCTACGCCGCGCAGATCAACCGCGATCACCGTGAACTTTTTCGCTAGACGCGGCATGATGGCCTGATACTCGAACCAGTCTTGTGGGAAGCCATGAATTAGAATGACAGCGGGTCCATTACCTCCACGAACATAGTGAAGGGTGATCCCATTCACCCTCACGGTCTCGGACGCGAATTCCTTGCCTAATCCTGTCGCGAATGGACTCATTTGCCCTGGCACCTGCGCTCGAGAAAGCGAGGTACCCCACGCGAGTAACACGGACAGGGAGAAGACAATCAGCCGACCAAGTCGCCGGTTCAGGCAAAGCTGCGTGGTGACGCCGGGCCGTTGAATCGCAGTTGCTCTCACCAAGCGGTTCATTGGACTTCTCCTATCTCCGCAGCGCAACATGAAGCGACAGGGTGATCCTACCGTAGTCAACGAAACATTTTCCGAGTTGTTGACAGATGACGGGCAATCCGGAAGCAATCCTCGAGTCCTGATTAACCTGGTAACAGGACATCTAAGGCACTAGCCGATTAGATTTTTTAATGGTCCTTTTTAGCCGAGTGTTTTCTTCTTAGAGTTGTTTGAGCTGACGAACCTGGTCGACCTCCAGCCCGACATACTGCTTCTTCCATCGGTAGAAAGTCTGTTCGGAGATTCCCAGCCGCCGGATCAATTCCGTCAAGGGAACTCCTGCTTCCGCCTGCTTCAAAACTGCCAGGATCTGTTCGACATTGAAACGTTTGTGCTTCACGGCCAATCTCCCTTCCCTGGGTTCTAGAATTTGCCGGAAACTAACCTTCAAAGTGGATCAAAAATACCGGGGCCGCTCACATTTAGAGATGTCTGGTGAGATCGACAATTTCCGGCAGACGGCACGTAAGGTGTCCTAGAAGGGACAGCTTTCCGGTTGGCATTGAAGCACAATATCCAAACTGAGGATGAGCGACCTGACGACAAAACGATTGATCTCTGTGCCCTGTCCTAGGTGCGGTGCTGCTCCTGGGCAGCGCTGTTTGCTCCATTCAGATCCCCGAGCTGGACGATATCCGACTACCCTCGCAGACGGGGCCCAGGCTCATCCGATAACTCTACCCCGGTCCAGTAGCACTCAGCGTTCTCGTCCGACAATTCAAATGCTTCCTGGGCGATATCCGCGTTCTTGGGTGTGGGCTGAAGCCTGCAGGTGCGTCGCCGGTCCCGGGCAAACCCGCGTCATTCTTTCGCATTTTCCTCTCTCCTTGTCGCTCGAGACATGCTCGGCACGGCTGCCCGCTTGGGCGTGACGGGGAAAACAGCGACTGGCGGCCCGGCAGGCGGTGCGAATCCTCTTCCGCGACAGGGACCCCCTACTCAGTCAATTTCGGAGATCTCGCGCTAATACCGCAAGGGCCGCTTCCCGGAGCCCCAAACCGGAAAATCCCGGTTGGCAGCAAAAAGGATCAATGAGCCACCACTTCGCAGGCCCCAGTATCGGAAGGCATCCCCTCGGCAAGTGGAATTCAGCGAGCAGACCGCGAGGTGAGTGGCTCAGGCCGTTGCTAAATGTCGCTGTGGCGATCGGTCTGCTTTCTTGTGCGGTCACCACTCGAGCGACCGTGACGTCACCGAACATTACCAGCGTGAGTCCGGGTTCGGGAGCGGTAGGCGCATCGGTCACGATCTCAGGAGCGAACTTCAGAGCAACGCAGGGAACCAGCACGGTGACGTCCGGTGGGACGAAGGCGGCTCCGACGAATTGGAGCGGGATGAGTATCGGGGTACGAATCCCAACGGGTGCGGTGACGGGCGGCGCAGTCGTGACGGTTGGCGGACAGGCCAGCAACGGGTCGAGCTTCACAGAAAGGAGGAGTGCCCCCAGCATCAGGAGCTTGAGTCCGAGTTCAGGAGTGGCAGGGACAGCCGTCACGATCAGTGGTGTGAACTTTGGGGCAACACAAGGAACCAGTACGGTCTTTTTCGGCGGAGTGAGCGCGGCTCCGACGAATTGGAGTGGAACGAGCATTGTCGTGCCGGTTCCGGCAGGCGCGGTGACGGGCAACGTAGTCGTGACGGTGCGCGGAAAAGCAAGTAATGGTGCAACCTTCACGGTGACTATCCCCGCTCCGAGCATCACGAACTTGAGTCCGGGTTCAGGAGTGGTGGGAACGGCGGTCACGATCACTGGTGCGAACTTTGGGACGACACAAGGAACCAGCACGGTCACTTTTGGTGGAGTGCAGGCCATCCCGACAAGTTGGAATGGGACGAACATTGTCGTGCCGGTTCCGGCAGGCGCGCTGACGGGCAATGTGGTGGTGACGGTGGGCGGCCAAGCCAGCAACGGTTCGAACTTCACAGTGACGGTCCCCGCCCCGAGTATCACGAACTTGAGTCCAAGTTCAGGAGTGGTGGGAACGGCGGTCACGATCACTGGTGCGAACTTCGGGACAACGCAAGGAACGAGCACAGTGACCTTTGGTGGAGTGCAGTCCATCCCGACGAGTTGGAATGTGGCGAGCATCGTCGTGCCGGTTCCGGCGGGTGCGGTGACGGGCAACGTGGTCGTGACGGTGGGTGGTCAGACGAGTAACGGTTCGAACTTCACAGTGACGGTCCCGGCGCCGAGCATCACGAACTTGAGTCCAAGTTCAGGAGTGGTGGGAACAGCGGTCACGATTTCAGGTGCGAACTTCGGAGGAACACAGGGAACCAGCACAGTCACATTCGCAGGAGTGCAGTCCATCCCGACGAGTTGGAATGTGGCGAGCATCGTCGTGCCGGTTCCGGCAGGTGCGGTGACGGGCAACGTGGTCGTGACGGTGGGTGGTCAGGCCAGCAACGGTTCGAACTTCACAGTGACGGTCCCGGCTTCAAGTATTACGAGCTTGAGTCCAAGTTCAGGAGTGATAGGCACAGCGGTCACGATCACTGGTGCGAACTTCGGGACAACACAGGGAACCAGCACCATCACTTTTGGCGGAGTGCCGGCGGCTCCGACAAGTTGGAGTGGGACGAGCATCGTCGTGCCGGTTCCGGCGGGCGCGGTGACGGGCAACGCGGTGGTGACGGTAGGTGGCCAAGCGAGCAACGGCATGACCTTCACGGTGGTAACTGTAACTGGTCAGACGACGATCAACTGGACCTCTGTGCAGCAACCGATGGATGGATTCGGTGTGGCGGTGGCGAATGACACATCGCCCTTGACGACCAGCGTAGCCGATGCCTTCTTTCGGACCGATACGGGAATCGGCTTGTCCATCGTCCGGACGCAAATTTTACCGGACACGGCAACTTGTAATGCCTATTACGGCACGGGAGCGTGCGTAGCATCAGGCGGGGCGACGACTCTTACTGGCACGCTAC